>Ga0209971_1000032_pt1 | contig 49849 bp, 43 predicted proteins | sample InoplaM3SAM_FD_187588 | JGI IMG/M metagenome (GOLD analysis project Ga0209971, IMG submission 187588) | Arabidopsis thaliana rhizosphere microbial communities from the Joint Genome Institute, USA, that affect carbon cycling - Inoculated... | ecosystem: Host-associated > Plants > Roots >... | reverse complement strand
GGGAAAGGTAAAGTCATACGGAAGCTGGACGATGCCGAGAAATATGCCCGCGCGGTCGTACCAGTTCACCTGGCTCGCCGTCGCGCTCGCACGTGTGTCCGAGGACGTCCGGTAGACAAGCAAATCGTCCGTGATCGAGAACTCGCTCACCCCGTTGAGCAGCATCTGCGGCTGCGTCTGGAGGATGCCGTAGGAGCCGGGCGTGCCGATGCTCAACGCGAAGGCGCCGTCGCGGAAGACCTGCGTCGGCGACATCATGGTGCCGGCCTTGCGGCCCGGCCGCAGCGCGTTGGGCGAGGCCGGATCGCGATCCGACCACTTGAGAATGTTGTTCAGCAGCAGCCCGGTGCCGGGCACCGCGAAACCCGAGCCGAAGGCCACGCCCAGCGTCTGGGTGACCGACACCACGGTGCCCTCGGCGTCGGCGCACGCGAAGTGCGTCGTCTGCTCGTTCACGAACTGCGCCGGGTGCCCCTCGCCGATCTGCCCGTCCAGCCGCTCGCGATTGTGGCGCTCGCCCTCGCTCACCGCCGCCCGCGCCGAGTCGATGCGCGCGCGCTGCGAGGCCGCGTAGGCCTTGGACACGAGCCCGGTGATGGGCGGCTCGCCCGAGTACGCGTAGGCCAGGCGGTCGGCCGAGCCGAGCTTGATCGCCTCGATCAGATGGTGCAGGTACTCGGGCGAGTTGTGCCCCCAGCCGGGCAGGTCGTAGCCCTCGAGGATGTTGAGCGTCTCCAGCATCTGGAACGCGGAGAACGGCGGCGGCACCGAGCAGACCTCGCGCCCGCGATACGGGATGGCGAGCGGCGCGCGCCACTCCGGCGTGAACGCGGCCAGATCCTCCTCGGCGAGCCAGCCCCCCGCCTCCTGCACGGCCCGGGTGATCGCCCGGGCGATCGGTCCGCGGTAGAACGCCTCCGCGCCGCCCTCGGCCACCTGGCGCAGCGTCGCGGCCAGCTCCTTGTAGGTGACGATCTTCGCGGGCCGCGGGCCGCCGTTGCCCAGGAACAGCCGCTGGGCCTCGGCGGATCGCGCCAGCTGGCCGCGCGACTGCTCGAAGAACTTCACGTTCGTGAACGTCAGCGGCACCCCGTTCTCGGCCAGGTCGATCGCGGGGGCGAGCACCCGCGCCCGCGGCATGGAGCCGAAGCGATCCAGCGCGGTGAGCCAGCCGCCGAGATTGCCCGGCGTCGCGCACGACTTCGGGCCGCCGGCCAGCTCGTCCTCGGTGCACCGCGCGGGATCCGACGCCCGCGGCGCGGGCCCGATGAAGTCGAGCACGTGGCGCTCGCCGGTCCGGGCCCGCGAGATCAGCATGAGCCCGATGCCGGCCGCGCCCGACATGAAGGGCTCGACGACGTTCAGGGTCGAGGCGACGGCCACCGCGGCATCCACCGCGTTGCCGCCCTCGAGCAGCATGCGGATGCCGGCCATCGACGCGAGCGGATGCGCGGAGGCGACGGCGCCGCGCGTGCCCATCACGGGCGGGCGGTAGGCGTGACGATGCGGAGGCATAGGGTCTCCTTGGCGTCTCTCGTGTCCGGGCGCCATGTTAGGCTCAGGCCACGATGGACGCAAGGAGCCCGTCGCCCGCGCTCGACGCCGCGCTCGCGCGCGCCCGGTACATGTACGTGACGACCTATAGCCAGGCCGGCAAGCCGGGCACCGTGCCCACGTGGCTCTGGCCGCACGCGGGCGACGTGTACTTCACCACCCAGCGCGACACGCTCAAGGCCCGGCGCATCCGGAACAACGGTCGGGTCACCGTGCACGTCGGGCGCAAGGACGGCCCGGCCTTCGAGGGACACGCCGAGTGGGTGGACGGGCGGCCGGACCTGGAGCAGGCACTGCTGAAATCCTACTGGCGGAGGTACTGGCTGCTCGTGCCGCTGTTCATGGGCCGCTACATCCGCAAGGGCCTGCTCGCCAAGACGAGCGTCCTCATCCGCATCACGCCGCAGCGCGAAGTGCCGCGTTGACCGCGGCGGCCAGCTTGATCATGTCGAACGGCTTCTTGATCACCGCGTCCACGCGGCCGGCCTGGGTGTCCACCGCGTCGGCCCACCCGGTCAGGAGCAGGACCGGCATGGAGGCGCGCCGGGCCTTGATGGCTCGCGCCACCTCCCAGCCGTTGATCTCGGGCATGCCGAGATCGGTGATGACGAGGTCGTAGTCTCCCTGCTCGAAGCTCCGTAGCGCCTCGCGTCCGCCTCCGGCCAAGGTCACGTGATGGCCGTGGGACATGAGCACGTCGGCGAGCATCTCGCGCACGTCGGCCTCGTCGTCCACCACCAGGATGCGGCCCGGCGGCTCCGCCCCGGCGACCGACGCCGCGGTCGGCGCCTCCGCCGCCCCCGCCGCGGGGATCCAGAGCGTCACGGTCGTGCCCTGCCCCTCGCCGGCCTCGAGCGAGATCTGCCCTCCGTGGCTCGTCACGAGCCCGTAGGCCACGGCCAGCCCGAGCCCCAGCCGCTGGACGCCCTTGGTGGTGAAGAACGGCTCGAACGCGCGGTCCCGCACCTCCGGCGACATGCCCACCCCCGAATCGCGGACCGCGACCACCACGCGTCCCGGCTCGCTCCATGAGCGAACGAGCACCCGGCCTCCGGACGGCAGCGCGTCCACCGCGTTGAGGATCAGGTTGGTGAGCACCTCGCGCAGCTCCGCTTTCCGGCCCAGGACCGGCGGCAGCTCGCCCGGCTCGAAGATCATCTCGACGTTGGCGCCCCGTACGTGCGCCTCGTGCTCCCAGCGGGCCCGCGTGAAGTCGATGCTCTCGCGCACCGTCTCGTTCAGGTCGAGCTCGGACGCGGTGCCGCCATGCTGGGCGCGGCTGAACGCCTGGATGCGGCGCACGGTGTCCGCCGCGTCCACCGCGGCGCGCTCGATGGTGCGGAGCGCGGGGGCCATCTCCGGCAACCGGTTCTTGTGGAGCAGCAGCTGCGTGCGCCCGAGCACGACCGCCATCAGGTTGTTCAGGTGGTGCGCCGCGCCCGCGGCCAGCTCGCCCACTGCGCGCAGGGTCGCGCCGCGGACGAGCGTCTCCTGGGCCGCCTTCAAATCTTCGAGCGTTCCCCGGAGATCGGTGACGAGCCGCGCGTTCTCCATGGCGAGCGCGGCCTGGCGGGCGAGCCCGGCCAGGGCGGCCTCGTCCCGGTCGGTGAACCGCCGGCTCCCCCGGTTGAAGGCCCAGAGCAGCGCGATGATCTGGCCCGAGGCGTCGGGGACCGGGACGGTGAGCATGGCGACCACGCCTTCCGCGGCCGCCCATTCCGCCATCTCCGGCGGGCGCGCGAAGCGGGGATCGGCGGCGTAGTCGTCGGTGCGCAGGGGCCGCCCCTCCTGAAACGCGAGCCCGGCCATGCCCTGGCCCGGCACCAGCCGGCCCGGCTGCACCGGACGCCCCCGCGTGCCCACCGTGGTCAGCGTCTCCATCTGCATCGTGTCCGGGGCCACCACCGAGCACGCCGCCGCATCCGAGCGCAGGAGGCCCGGGATCTCGCGCACCACCGCCTCCAGCGCGGTGACCAGATCGGGGGAGGAGAGCGTGGCCGAGGCCACCCGCTGGAACGCCTCGATCTCCCCCAGGCGCCCGAGGGCGTCGGCGTGAATGCGCGCGTTGCGCACCGCCACCGCCGCCGAGGCGGTCAGCGCCTCGGCCAGCGCCACGTCGGCGGCGGAGAACTCGCGGCGCACGCGGGTCATGACCGAGAGAATGCCGATCACGCCGGCGTCGAGGACGATCGGCACGCACAGCAGGGAGGCGAAGGCCTCCGCGGCGAACCACGGCCGGTTGGCCAGCCGCGGATCGTCCTGCACGTCGGCGAGGACGAGCGCCTGGCGATGGGTGAGGACCCAGCCGACCAGCGAGGACTGGGTGGGCACCTGCTCCCAATCGGTGCGCGGCGAGCGGAGATGGCCCTTGTGTGCGGCGAGACGCAGCGTGTCGTCCGACTCGCCGCGTAGCCAGATGCGCGCGACCTCGGTGTCGAGTCGGGTGCGCGCAATGTCGGCCAGGCGGTCCAGGACCTCGGTCAGGTCGAGAGTCGAGGTCAGCAGCCGATTGGATTCGGCCAGGACTTCCAGCTCCGGCGGACGGAGATCAGTCATTCGTTGGGGCGCGAACCAGCCGCCGAGCGGCGCGGGTGCGCGGATCATAGCGCACGAGCCCGGGGCCCGCCACCGAACTCCGCGGGCTCCTTGCGGAGCAGCCCGCGCACGCGTGGATCACCTCGTCGGTGCGCGCGCTCGCCGCGCCTTGACCCTCCGCGGCTTTGGACGTAGCATTCAGCCAGCCATTCCCACGCGGGAGCTCGGTGATCCGGGCTGAGAGGGCAGCTGTGACGCTGCCGACCGCTACAAACCTGACCTGGGTAATGCCAGCGAAGGGAGGCCTCGCATGAAAGTCTACGTCTCTGCGTCGGATCCATCCGTGCGCGTGCCGTTCCGCGAAGTCGCGCTCACCACCGGCGAGCGGCTCCGGCTCTACGACACCAGCGGGCCCTACACCGATCCCGAGTACGCGCCGGACGTCAAGCAAGGGCTGCCGCCCCTGCGCCGCCACTGGATCCTCTCGCGCGGCGACGTCGAGCCCGGCGCGGGCGGCCGCTGGGGGCTGCGGGCCCGACCCGGCCGCCGGGTGACGCAGATGCACTACGCCCGGCGCGGCGAGATCACGCCCGAGATGGAGTTCGTGGCGGTGCGCGAGGGCATGAGCCCGGACACGGTGCGCGACGAAGTCGCGTGCGGGCGCGCCATCATCCCGTCGAACATCAATCACCCGGAGACCGAGCCGATGATCATCGGCCGGAAGTTCCTGGTGAAGATCAACGCCAACATCGGCAACTCCGCGGTCTCCTCCTCGATCGAGGAGGAGGTCGAGAAGATGACGTGGGCCACCCGCTGGGGCGGCGACACCATCATGGATCTGTCCACCGGCAAGAACATCCACGAGACGCGCGAGTGGATCCTGCGCAACTCGCCGGTGCCGGTGGGCACGGTGCCGATCTACCAGGCGCTCGAGAAGGTGCACGGCCGAGCGGAAGAGCTGACGTGGGAGATCTACCGTGACACCCTGATCGAGCAGGCCGAGCAGGGCGTGGACTACTTCACGATCCACGCCGGCGTGTTGCTGCGCTACGTGCCGCTCACCGCCCGGCGGGTCACCGGCATCGTCTCGCGCGGCGGCTCGATCATGGCCAAGTGGTGCCTGGCCCACCACCGGGAGAGCTTCCTCTACACCCACTTCCGCGAAATCTGCGAGATCATGGCCGCCTACGACGTGGCCTTCTCGCTGGGCGACGGGCTGCGCCCCGGCTGCCAGGCCGATGCCAACGACGACGCCCAGTTCGCGGAGCTCGACACCCTGGGCGAGCTCACCACGATCGCGTGGGAGCAGGACTGCCAGGTGATGATCGAAGGTCCCGGCCACGTGCCGATGCACCTGATCAAGGAGAACATGGACCGGCAGCTTGCGGTCTGCCACGAGGCGCCCTTCTACACGCTGGGGCCGCTCACCACCGACATCGCACCGGGCTACGACCACATCACCTCCGCCATCGGCGCCGCCATGATCGGCTGGTACGGCACCGCGATGCTCTGCTACGTGACCCCCAAGGAGCACCTGGGCCTGCCCGACCGGCAGGACGTCAAGGACGGGGTCATCGCCTACAAGATCGCGGCGCACGCCGCGGACCTCGCCAAGAACCATCCCAAGGCGCGCGAGTGGGACGACGCGCTGTCGCGGGCGCGCTTCGAGTTCCGCTGGGAGGACCAGTTCAACCTGTCGCTCGATCCCGAGACCGCCCGGTCCTTCCACGACGAGACCCTGCCCGCCGATGGGGCCAAGGTCGCGCACTTCTGCTCGATGTGCGGGCCGCACTTCTGCTCGATGAAGATCACCCAGGACGTGCGCGACTACGCGGCCAAGCACGGCATCGCGAGCGAGACCGCGGCGGTCGTCCAGGGCCTGCGGGAGAAGGCGGCCGAGTTCAAGAAGACCGGCGGGCAGATCTACGTCAAGCAGGACCAGCCCTAGGAGGCCTCAATGGCCGCGTTCGCCGACTACGAGCAATACGACGCCCTCGGGCTCGCCGACCTGGTTCGCCGGGGCAAGGTGATGCCCATCGACCTGCTCGAGGCCGCCATCGACCGGGTGGAGGCCAGGAATCCCACGGTGAACGCGGTCATCATGCCGCTGTACGACCACGGACGCCGGGCCATCGCCGACGGGCTGCCCGACGGGCCGTTCCGCGGGGTGCCCTTCCTCCTGAAGGACCTGGGCGCTCCGCTCACCGGAGAGCGGATGACGCGGGGCAGCCGGTTCTTCGCCGACACGCCACCCTCGACCTTCGACAGCGAGACCGTGGCCCGGCTCAAGCGCGCCGGCCTCGTGATCTTCGGCCGCACCAACTCCTGCGAGGTGGGGCTCTCGCTCACCTGCGAGCCGCAGCTGTACGGCCCCACGCGCAATCCCTGGGACCCCACCCGGATCTCGTCGGGCTCGAGCGGCGGCGCCGCCGCCGCGGTCGGCGCGCGGATGCTTCCGATGGCGCACGCCAGCGACGGCTTCGGCTCCATCCGCGCGCCCGCGGCGAGCTGTGGCCTGGTCGGGCTCAAGCCCACGCGCGGCCGCAACACGTTCGCTCCGGTGACCGGAGAGGGGCTCGGGGGCTGCTCCACCGAGCACGCGGTCAGCCTCACGGTGCGCGACAGCGCCGCGCTGCTGGACGCCACCCGCGGCGCGGGCCCGGGCGATCCCTACACCGCGCCCCCGCCGGCGCGACCGTATCTCGAGGAGATCGGCGCGGTTCCGCGGCCGCTGCGGATCGCCTACACCACGGTCACCCCGAACGGAGCCTCGGTCGACGCGGAGTGCCTCGCCACGCTCCAGGAGACGGTGCGGCTCTGCGGCGAGCTGGGCCACGCGGTCGAGGAGGCCGATCCGGACATCGAGCGGGGCGCGGTGATCCCGACCTTCATCACCCTGGCCGCGGTCAACACGGTGGTGAACCTCTCGACCCATCCCACCGCCGGCCGGCCGGCGCGCGAGGGCGAGGTCGAGAAGGTCACCTGGAACACCGCCAAGCTGGGCGAGCGCACCTCGTCGGCCGACTACGTGCGGGCGACGCAGACCGCGCACCGGCTGGGGCGACAGATGGCCGCGTTCCACTCGCGCTACGACGTGCTGCTGACGCCCGGGCTCGGTCAGCTCCCGGTCAAGCTCGGGTGGATCGACATGATGATGCACGACGTGGAGGAGTACTGGCGGCGAGTCTTCGCGTTCTCGCCGTTCACGGTGTGGTTCAACCTGACCGGCCAGCCCGCGATGATGCTGCCGCTCGGCCGGTCCGCCAGCGGGCTGCCGGTCGCGGTCCAGCTGGTGGCCCGCTACGGCGACGAGGCCACGCTCTTCCGGCTGGGCGCGCAGCTCGAGGAAGCACGCCCCTGGTTCGCCCGCAAGCCCGCCCTCGCCGCCGGCTGAGCCGGCGGCGACGTGGGTGTGCGGCCGGCTAGCGCGGCAAGGCGGTCAGGATTGGGTCGAGGTTTTTGGGGTCGGGCTTGAGGGAGCCGACGCGGTGGCTGCGCACCGCGGCCACTACCGCGTCGTTCACCGGAGTGGGCACGCCGAGGCGCCGGCCTTGCTGGGCCACGTAGCCGTTGAGATAGTCGATCTCGGTGCGCCGCCCCTTCATGACGTCCTGCAGCATCGACGGCCGGCCGCCGCTCAGGAACCGCACGCTCGCCGCCATGTCCGCTTCGACCGCGTCGAAGCCGTTGCCGGAGGCCGCGTCGACGAAGCGCTGCGCCTCCACCCCGTAGATCGGCTCCACCTCGTGACCGGAGGCGCGGCCCACCTGGATCACCTCCGCGGCCACGTGGATGGCGATGCGCCGCGGGACCGGCGCGGTGCGCACCTCGGCCGAGCCCAGCCCGCTGAGGCCGGCCAGCGGATTGGCCATGCAGTTGATCGCGAGCTTGGACCAGCGCTCGCCCCAGAGATTCGTGGTGAGCTTGGTGGGCGCCACGTCGTTCATGATGCGCACCAGCTCGCGGGCCCGCGGCGTGTCGCGCCCGTCCTGCTCGCCGATCTTGAAGCCGACCGAGCCGGAGTCCGTGCGCATGGCGTGGCCGGGCTCGTACATGCCGGCCCCGATGGTGATGACGCAGCCGAGGCAGCGCGAGGTGCCGACCACGGAGGCCACGCGCTCGTCGTTGACCCCGTTCTGGAAGTCGACCACCACGCCGTCCGGCGAGGCCAGATAGGTCAACGCCATCTGGGCCGCCCACTCGGTGTCGTAGGACTTGACCGAGACGAAGACCGCCTCGAACGGCGCCCCCACTCCCTGCAGCTCGTGGATGTGAAGCGCCCTCACCGGGATCAGATGGTCTCCGCAGGTGCCGCTGAGACGCAGCCCGCGCTGCTTCATGGTCTCCACGTGCTCCGGCCACTGGTCGACGAGGGTCACGTCGTGTCCCGCCTTGGTGAGCAGCCCTCCGACCACGCTGCCGATGGCGCCCGCTCCGATGATGCCGATCCTCATGGCCGTGGACTCCTCCGTGTGGAATAGCGGAAACACGTCGTGATGTGGTCGTCGACCATGCCGGTGGCCTGCATGAACGCGTAGCAGATGGTGGGCCCGACGAAGCGGAAGCCGCGGGCGAGCAGCGCTCGGCTCATCGCCCGCGACTGCGCGGTCTCGGCCGGCACCTGCCCCATCCTCGTCCACGCGTTGCGGACGGGCCGGCCGTCGACGAACTGCCAGAGGTAGGCGGCGAGGGTGCCGTGCTCCTCCTGCACCGCCAGCACCTGCCGCGCGTTGGTCACGGTGGCGTCGATCTTCAGGCGGTTGCGCACGATGCCGGGATCCCGCATCAGCGCGGCGCGGCGGCGCGCGTCGAAGCGGGCCACCCGGGCCGGATCGAAGCCGGCGAAGGCTCGGCGGTAGTTCTCGCGCTTGCGGAGGATCGTCGACCACGACAACCCGGCCTGGGCGCCCTCGAGCACGAGCATCTCGAACAGGTGCCGGTCGTCGCGGGACGGGACGCCCCACTCCGTGTCGTGGTATTCGATCTCCAGCGGGCCTCCGTTGGCCCAGGCGCAGCGATTCGGCATGGGGCTCCTACACGGTGTCCGGATCGATGCCGTGCTCCTTGAGCTTCTTGCGCAAGGTGTTGCGGTTGATGCCGAGCAGCTGCGCGGCCCGCACCTGGTTGCCCTTCGTCTCGTGCATCACCGCGCGCAGGAGCGGCTTCTCCACCAGCCCCACCATGAGGCCGTGCAGGTTGGCGGAGGCGTGGCCCCGGAGGCCGCGCACGCAGTCGCGCATCTTGCGCTCGATGATCTCCTCCAGCGACGCGTCGGCGGTCACCGCGGCGGCCGCCGATACCGGACCGATCGGCAGGTGCTCGGGCATGATCACCCCCGACGAGGCCATCACCATCGCGCGCTGGATGACGTTCTCCAGCTCACGCACGTTGCCCGGCCAATCGTAGCCGACCAGCCGGTCCATGGCGTCGGCGGCCACGGCGCGCTCCCCGAGGGACTCGGCGTACTTGGCCAGGAAGTGCTCGGCGAGCAGCGGGATGTCGCCGCGGCGGTCGCGCAGGGCGGGCAGCGACAGCGTGACCACGTTCAGGCGGTAGAACAGGTCCTCCCGGAAGCGACCCTCCTTCATCATGCCTTCGAGATCCCGATGGGTCGCCGCGAGCACCCGCACGTCCATGCGCATCAGCTCGTGGCCGCCCACCCGCTCGAAGGCGCGCTCCTGCAGCGCGCGCAGGAGCTTCACCTGCAGCTCGGGCGGCATATCGCCGATCTCGTCGAAGAACACCGACCCGCCGTGGGCCAGCTCGAGCTTGCCGAGCCGTCGCTCCTTGGCGTCCGTGAAGGCGCCCTTCTCGTGGCCGAACAGCTCGGACTCCAGCAAGGTCAGCGGAATGGCCGCGGCCGAGATGCCCATGAAGGGCCGTCCCGCGCGCCGGCTGTAGTGGTGCAGCGCGCGCGCCACCACCTCCTTGCCGGTGCCGGACTCGCCGCGCAGCAGCACGCTCACGTCGCTGGCCGCCACCCGGCCGATGACCTTGTAGACCTCCTGCATCGTGGGGTGGCGCCCGACCAGCGCGCCGAACTCCCAGACCTCCTTGAGGCCCGAGCGAAGCGCGCTGATCTCCTGGGTGAGCCGGCGCGCGGTCAGCGCGCGCTCGGCGAGCAGCAGCGCCTCGTCCAGGTCGAAGGGCTTGGCGAGGTAGTCGTAGGCCCCGTCCTGCATGGCCTGGACCGCGGTCTCCATGGTGCCGTGGGCGGTCATGATCACGACCTGCGCGTCCGGCCGCCTTGCGCGCACCTGCTTGAGCAGCGCCAGCCCGTCGATGCCGGGCATGCGCACGTCGAGCAGGATGAGGTCGAACGGCGCGTTCTCGACCTCCTTCAGCGCGCTGGCGCCGTCCCTGACCGCGGTGACCTGGTAGCCGGCGTTGCGGAAGCCCTTCTCCAGCACCCAGCGGAGGCTGTCCTCGTCGTCGGCGATGAGAATCTGGCCAGTCACGTGCTTATCGGGCGATCGGGAGGAAGCAGGAGACGGCGGTGCCGCGGCTCGGCTCGCTCGTGATGTGGATCCCGCCGTGGTGCTCCTCGATGATGCGGTGGCAGAGGGCCAGGCCGAGCCCGAGGCCCTTGTCCTTGGTGGTGAAGAACGGAGTGAAGAGGCGGGCCCGGGTGGCTTCCGGGATGCCCTGGCCCTCGTCGATGACCTGGATCTCGGCCATGCTTCGCTGGCCGTGGCCCAGATCCACCTTGGTGAAGAGCGGGTTCATGCTGGGCCGCGTGACGAGGGTCAGGCGGCCGCCGTCGGCCATGGCCTCGATCGCGTTCCGCACCAGGTTGTGGAAGACCTGCAGGATGCGATCCTCGTCGGCCAGGATCGGAGGCAGGCTCGGATCGTAGCGCCGCACGATCTGGACGCGGCGCCGGCTCGCCATCTCCTCGGAGAGCAGCGCCACGCGCTCCAGCAGCTGGTGCACGTTCAGGGGCACCGGGCGCAGGGTCACCGGTCGGCTGATGTCGAGGAGCATCTCGAGGATCCGGTTGACCCGGTCCACTTCTTTCAGCAGGACGTCGGTGTACTCGCCCAGGCGGGCGTCGTCCCCCAGCTCGCGCCGCATGAGCTGGACCGCGCCCCGGATGGCGCCGAGCGGATTGCGAATCTCGTGAGCGAGGCCGATCGCGATCTGGCCCGCCGCGGCGAGGGTCTCGCCGCGCCGCACCTCGGACTCGAGCTGGTGCAGGCGCGACACGTCGCGAATCACCGCGACCGCCGCCTCGACGTCTCCGCTCCGGGCCAGCGGCGCGGTGACGATGCTGACGTGCACCGGCCGGCCGTCGCCGCCCTCGACCACCGCCTCCGACTCCGAGCGGCTCTCGCCAGTGGCCAGGGTATCGCCCAGGTGGCGCACCAGCGAGGTGTCGGGCGGGAAGATCTCCTTCAGCGCGCGGCCGATGGTCCGCCGCGCCGATCGACCGAGCAGGGCTTCCGCGGCGGGGTTCCAGAGCATCACGCGCAGCCCATCGTCCACCCCCACCACCGCGTCGGGCAGACCCGCAACGAGGGTCTCGTAGTCCAGGCGGGGCATGCCGCGTGCGCTCAGCGCCGGCCGCCGCTCATGCCAGCGCCAGGTCGGGCACCGCGTTCAGGGAGAGCGGGGCGCGCTCCCCCGCTTCCAGGCGGTCGTGGCCGGCCGCGGCGATCATCGCCGCGTTATCGGTGCAAAGCCGGCGCGACGGCACGTGGAGGATCCACCCGCGCTCGCGGCACTCGGCCTCCAGCGACTCGCGGAGCGCGCTGTTGGCGGCCACCCCGCCGGTGAGGACGATGCGCTTCACCCCGGACCGGAGCGTGGCCCGGACGGTCTTGCGCACGAGCATCTTCACCGCGGTGGCCTGGAACGAGGCGGCCACGTCGGCGACGCGAGGCGCATCGAGCGGCCCGGTGCGCCGCACGTGGAGCGAGACCGCGGTCTTGATCCCGCTGAACGAGAAGTCCGGGGCTCCGTCGGTCATGTTCGCGGTCGGGAAGACGATCGCGCGCGGATCGCCCGACCGGGCCACCCGCTCGATCGCGGGCCCACCCGGGAAGCCGAGGCCGAGCAGCTTGGCCACCTTGTCGAAGGCCTCGCCGGCCGCGTCGTCGCGCGTCTGGCCGATCCGCTCGTACCGCCGCGGCTCGCGGGCCAGGTACAGCGCGGTGTGGCCGCCCGAGACGACCAGGGCGAGGAACGGATGGATGGGCGGATCGCCCTCCAGGAACGCGGCGTGGATGTGACCCTCCAGGTGGTTCACCCCGACGAGCGGACGGCGGCGCGCGTAGGCCAGGGCCTTGGCAGCCGAGCAGCCGACCAGCAACGAGCCCACCAGCCCGGGTCCGTAGGTGACCGCGAGGCCGTCGATGTCGTCGAGGGACGTCCCGGCGGTCTCCAGCGCGCGGCGCACCACCGGCATCAAGACGTCGAGGTGGCGCCGCGAGGCCAGCTCCGGGACCACGCCGCCGTAGGGCGCGTGCACGTCGTCCTGCGAGGCCACCACGTTGGACAGGACCTTGCGCCCGCCGTCCACGACGGCGGCGGAGGTCTCATCGCACGAGGTCTCGATTCCGAGCACGATCATGACGTATAGATTAGCGCGCCACGTACGATACGGGTACCAGGCGCAGCCCGCGGGCTTCCCAGCGGGGCACGTACTCCTTGAGCAGCCGGACCGCGAGCGGATGGTCGTGCACGACCACTGTCACCTCACCGCGCCGCTCGGCCCAGCCCGCCACCTCGTCCCAGCGCGCCCGGTCCCCCGCTTCTCCGCCCGCGTGGTCCACCAGGATCTGCCGCCGGGCCGCCCGCACCCCCGCCTCGTGCGCTTCGTCGTAGGCCACCGACTGGCTCGAGGTATAGGCGTCGACCAGGAGGAGGCGCCGCGCCGCCAGCACCTCGAGCATCGCGCGCATGCGCGGCCGATCCTCGGTGAGCCGGGAGCCCATCCGGTTGATTACTCCGACCGCCGGGCCGACCGACGCGATATGCGATACCACCATCTGCCGGATCTCCCCGGGCGGCATCGACATGAGCAGCACGCCCGGCCCCGGATCCAGCTCTGGATAACGGTAGGGCTCCATCGGCAGGTCCAGCAACACCTCCATGCCCGACCGCACCGCGTCTCTCGCGATGGCGCCCGACAGCGGCAGGGCCGGCTGCACTGCCACGGTCAGCGGACGCCGAATCTCCCGAAGCGAATCGAAGACGTCGCGTCGGCCGCCGAGCTCGTCCACGATGATGGCCACCCGCGGGGCGCCGGGCGGAGGCGCCGCGGACTCGGCGACCAGCGGCCGCCCGCGCGGGCTCACGTCCGGCGGGGCGGGGCGGGATTCGCGGCGGGCGAGCAGATCGGATCCGAAAAGGCTCGCCTCCCCGCGACGCGCCTGCCACTGGTCGAGTCCCACCACCGCGATCAGCAGCAACATGATGATGCCGGCGAGAGCCTGCCACACCCTCGCCGGCATCGGGTCGACGTTCCGCCTGGCCTAGCGGGCTTGCGCCTGCGGACCTGCCGGCCCCGGCCGGCTCTTGTCGAGGATCTTCATGGCCTTGAGCAGGTCGAGCGCTCGCTGCAGCTGCGGATCGCGCTTGAGCTGCTCCTGGGGCGTCTCGGTCACCGGCGGCGGAGTCGGCGCCGGGTTGTCCTTGTCGCCGCCCGACACCGGCGCGGTGGTCTTCGGGCCCTCGACCACGATGTCCGGCGTGATGCCCTTGCCGTGGATGGAGCGGCCCTTCGGGGTGAAGTACTTCGCGGTGGTCAGCCGCAGCCCGGAGCCGTCCGAGAGCGGGATGATCGTCTGCACCGAGCCCTTGCCGAAGCTCTGCGTGCCGAGGACCACCGCGCGCCCCCAGTCCTGCAGCGCGCCCGCCACGATCTCGGAGGCCGACGCGCTGCCCTGGTTGACGAGGACCACGATCGGGAAGTCGGTGTAGGCTCGCTTGGAGTTCGAGGAGAACCGCATGTTCTGGTTGCGCACGCGCCCCTCGGTGTAGACCACCAGCTTGCCGGGCTCGAGGAACTTCTCGGTTACCTCCACCGCGGAGGTCAGCAGACCGCCCGGGTTGTTGCGGAGGTCGAGCACGAGGCCCTGGATCTTGCCTTCCTTCGCGTACTTGTCCAGCGCGGTATCCAGGTCGTTGGCGGTCTGCTCCTGGAACTGGCGCAAGCGGATGTACTCGATGCCGGGCTCGAGCTGGTTGTTCTTCACCGAATGCACGCGGATCTGCTCGCGGGTGATCAGGAAGTCCTTCGGCTCGGACCAGCCTTCGCGCACGATGCTGATGGTGATCTTGCTGCCCGGCTTCCCCCGCATGCGCTTGACCGCGTCGGCCAATTGCATGTCCTTGGTGGACAGCCCCTCGATCTTGAGGATGCGGTCGCCCGGCTGGATGCCCGCGCGGTAGGCGGGAGTGCCCTCGATCGGCGCCACCACCGTCAGCACGTCGTCCCGGAGCGTGATCTCGATGCCGAGCCCCCCGAAGGAGCCGCTCGTCTCGACCTGCATCTCCCGGTACATCTCGGGATCCAGGAACGACGAGTGGGGGTCGAGCCCTCGAAGCGTCCCCTTGATCGCGTTGTAGATGATGTCCTTGGGCGGGACCTCATCCACGTACTGGCTCTGCACGATCGAGAGCACCTCGGTGAACAGCCGCAGGTTCTCGTAGGTGGCCGCGGTGTCGTTGCCCTTGCTCGCCACCCCGCCGCCGAGCGACAGGGTGAGCACCAACAGCAGGCCCGAGATCAAGACCACCTTCTTCATGTGCCGGATCGGCCGCATCGTGTACGCCTCCGTGAGTGCTCTGTCGTGCCTATTTCGCTTGCTTCTTTTTCAAATGCGCTCGGCTCGCCTGCGGCTGCACCTCGCCTACCAAATGCGCTTGGCTCGCCTTCGGCTGCACCTCGCCCTGCGCTACCCTTTGGGTCGGAGCCAGTGCGCCGGATCCTGCGGCTTCCCCGCGTGCCGCACCTCGAAGTACAGTCGCGGCCCCTGGAGCGAGCCGGTGTCCCCCACCGTGCCGATGATCTGTCCCTGCTTCACCTCGTCGCCCTCGGCGACCCGGATATCCGCCGCGTGGGCGTAGATCGTGTAGTACTCGCCGCCGTGATCCACGATGATCAGATTGCCGTAACCCCGGAACCACCCCGTGTAGACGACGTGGCCCGGGAACACCGCCGCGATGCTCGAGCCCTCGCTCGCCTCGATGTCGATCCCGTTGCGGAACGTCTTCGTCCCGAACCGCGGGTTCACCTGCGGCCCGTACTCGGCCACCACTCGCCCGTCCGCCGGCCAGGAGAGTCGGCCGCGAAGCGCCGCGAACCCGGTGCCGGACACTCCCGGGGAATCACCCGGCGCCGGACGGGCCGGCCGGCTGGGCGTCGGCGCCTTCGCCAGCGCGCGCCGCTGCTTCTCCTGGAGGTCGCGGATGAACGCCTCGAGCCGCCGGGTCGCTTCGGACAGCTCGCTCACCATCCGGTCGTGGTACGCCCGCTCGTCCTGGATGCGCGACAGCAGCGCGCGCCGCTTGGCCGCTTCCTGGTCGACCTCGAGCCGCTCGCGCTCGGCGTCCGAGCGGAGCGACGCCAGCTCCTTTCCGCGGGCCTCGAGGCGGCTCTTCCGATCCGCCATCGCCTCGGAAGTGCCACGATACTCTCGAATGAGGTGAGCGTCTACCGTGGCCAGGGTGGTCAGATGGCGAAGCTGGACCGCCTGGGTGACCGGATCGTCGCCCGAGAGCACGATCGGCAGCACCCCGCCCTGGGCCTGGAGCTTGTAGAGAGCGCGGAGCCGACGCCCCAGCACCTCCTCCTGCCCGGAGCGTCGGGTCTGCAGCCGCCCGATCTCCCCTTGCAGCTCGCCGATGTCGGCCTGGGCGCGGCGCATCCGGCCGTCGAGGGTGGCCACTTGCTTGCGCTTCTCGGCGAGCCGCTCATCGATGGCCTCGAGCTCGCTCAGCACGCTGGCCTCGCGCTTGCGGGCGTCGGCCGCCTTCTGGCGCTCCTCCTTGAGCCGCTTCTGCGTCTGCTGCAGGTCGCGCTGCTTGTCGCCCACGTCGGCCGCCGTCTCGCGCTTGGCCTGGGCATGGACGGAAGCGGGCAGGAGCAGGGCCGGCGCCATCACGAGCGCCCAGCCGAGCCGACGCGCGCGCATCACGCCTGGGCCCGCCCGCGCGCCAGCATACCGCCGACCGCGCCCAGCATGCTGCCGGCTGCGATGAGGGCGAGGGCTTGCCAGGGGGAGAGGAAGAGCACCCGTTCTAGGCCGATGGTGACCGGCAGCAACGGCTCGAGCCGAGGCACCGCGACGGCATAGGCCAGCTCGAGCGCGGCCAGCGCCACGATCGACGCCACCAGGCCCTGGGCCATGCCCTGGAGCAGCCGCGGCCAGCGGATCACCCGCTCGGTCGCGCCCACCAGGCGCATGATCTCCATCTCGTCGCGCCGCAGGTGCAGCACCAGCGTGGTCGCGGTCGTCACGGTGAGGATCGCGGCCACCGCCAGCACCGCGCCGATCGCCAGCCCCACGCCCTGGAACAGGCGCCGGAACTGCGCGAGACCGTCGACCCACTGGCTGCCGCTCTGCACCTCCTCGACCTCGGGCAGCGCCACCAGCCGCGCCACCAGGGCGCGCGTGCCTTCGGGGGTGGCGGTCCCCGCGTCCGGCGTCACCTCGACCGAGGCGGGCAGCGGATTGCGCGGCAGCTGCTCGGCCACGTCGGCCTGGCTGCCGAGCGAGCGCTTGAGCACGCGCAGGGCGTCAGCCTTGGAGACGAAGCGCACGCGCTGGATCCCGCCCACCGCCTCGATCTTCTGCAGCACCTCGTCGACGCGCGCCGCGGGCGGCTCGTCCTTCAGGTACACGATGACACGTACGCGATCGCCCCACTGATCGATGGCACGGCCGAGATTGAGCGAGAGCAGCCAGAAGCCGCCGAGCGCGGTGAGCGAGAGCGCGATGAGGAGTATCGCGCTGACCCCGACGCGACCCGCCCGTCGCAGGTCGCGCATCGCCTCGCTGAAGATGAAGCTCAGCATGCGGCCGTCCGTGATCTGCGGCGTGGGCTGCAGCCGTGACTTCCTTTCATCTTCAACTCATCTTCAACATGGCTGAGCCATGTTGACCGTGGGCCATCTCGGTCGGGGCAACCCGGCGCGGGCGGGTCGTCATCCCTCGTCCTTGACCAGGCGGCCGCCTTCGAGGCGGAGGGTGCGGCGCTTGAGCTGGGGGACCAGGCGGGCCTGATGCGTCGCGAAGACCACGGTGGTGCCCCGGCTCCAGATGTCCTTTACCAGCCCGATGATCTCGGCCGCCATCTCCTCGTCGAGGTTGCCGGTGGGCTCGTCGGCGAGCAGGAGCCCCGGAGACTTCACGATCGCCCGCGCCAGCGATGCCCGTTGGGCCTCGCCCTGGGACAGCTGGTGCGGGAACGCCTGGGCGCGGGCGGAGAGGCCGACCGCCTTGAGCGCCGCGAAGGCCCGGGGGGTGATGTCACGGCGTGGGACGCCGAGGACGCGCAGGACGAAGGCCACGTTCTCGAATACGCTGCGTCCGGCGAGCAGCTTGGAGTCCTGGAACACGATCCCGATCGAGCGCCGCAGCCGCGGGATCTCGGCGCGCCGCAGCTCGGTCACGTCGAAGCCGGCGACCTCGATCTCGCCTTCGGAGGGCGTCTCGGCCCGGTAGAGCATGCGCAGCAGGGTGGTCTTGCCGGCACCGCTGGCGCCGGTGAGGACGACGAACTCACCCTTGGCGATGTGGAACGAGATACCGCTGAGGGCGGCCACCCGGGAGGGACCGGCTCCGAAGACCTTTGACACGTGCTGCAGCCGAATCATGGACTGCCTTCCATCTTACCTAACTATTCAGACTTTCGGAAGTTTCTCCATCAGAAGCCGGTTCACCACGCCGGGATTCGCCTTGCCCTGCGTGGACTTCATCACCTGCCCCACCAGGAAGCCGAGCGCCGCCTTTTTCCCGGCCTTGTAGTCCTCCACGACCTTGGCGTGCGCGGCCAGCACCGCGTCCACCGCCGCCCCGAGGGCGCCCTCGTCGGCCACCTGGGTCAGTCCCTCGCGGCGCACGATCGCCTCCGCGGTGTCGCGCGAGCGGACCATCTTCTCGAACACGTCCTTGGCGATCTTGCCGCTGATCGTTCCGTCGTCCATCAGGCGCAGCAGCCCGACCAGGTGGGCGGGCGGAATGGGCGAAGCCGCCACCGCGCGGTCGTCGTCGGCCGGCACTTCGCGCAGCAGCTCGTTCAGCACCCAGTTGGCGACCGCTTTCGGCTTGCCGGATCCGCGCGCGGCTTCCTCGAAGTAGTCGGCGAGGCCGCGGCCCTGGGTCAGGATGTCGGCGTCGTACGCCGACAGCGCATACTCGGCCTGGAAGCGCGCGCGCCGCGCGCCCGGAAGCTCGGGCAGCCGCTCCCGCATCTCCTCGATCCAGGCCGGCTGCACGTCGAGCGGCGGCAGGTCCGGCTCCGGGAAGTACCGGTAGTCGTGCGCGAACTCCTTGGAGCGCATCGAGACCGTCACCGCGCGGTCCGGATCCCACAGCCGCGTCTCCTGCACGATGCGCTCGCCGGTCTCGAGCGCGCGCGTCTGCCGGCGGATCTCGTGGTCGAGCGCGTCGCGCACGTTGCGGAACGAGTTCATGTTCTTGATCTCGACCTTGGTGCCGTACTCGGCCTGCCCGATCGGTCGCAGCGAGATGTTGGCGTCACAGCGCAGCGAGCCCTCTTCCATGTTGCCGTCGCAGACGCGCAGGTAGATCAGGATCGCGCGCAGGGCCTTGAGATAGGCGGCCGCCTCGTCGGGGCTGCGGAGATCGGGCTTGGAGACGATCTCCATCAGGGGCACGCCGGCCCGGTTGAAGTCGACCTCGCTCGACGGCGCGGTCTCGAGCGCGCCCTCGTGGAGGAGCTTGCCCACGTCCTCCTCCAGGTGCAGGCGCTGGATGCCGACGTCGCGCGCGCCGCCCCGGGCCTCGATCAGCAGATGACCGTGCTCGGCCAGCGGCTCCTCGTACTGGCTGATCTGGTAGTTCTTCGGCATGTCCGGGTAGTAGTAGTGCTTGCGCGCGAAGCGGTTGTGCACGTTGACCCGGCAGCCTATGGCCAGCGCGGTCATGATGCCGTACTCGATCGCGCGGCGGTTGATCACCGGCAGCGAGCCGGGCATGCCCTGGCACACCGGACACGTCTGGGTGTTCGGCTCGGCCCCGAAAGACGCGCGGCAGCCGCAGAACATCTTGGTGCGCGTCGCGAGCTGGGCGTGGACCTCCAGGCCGATGACGGTTTGGTAGGCGCTCATGCGGTGAGTGGCGGCTTGCGCTGGTGCCACGTGGTGACTTGCTGGTAGGCGTGGGCCGCGCGCAGCAGCCGTGCCTCGTCGAAGGCGCGCCCGATGAGCTGCAGCCCGATCGGCAGGCCGGTCTGCGTGAAGCCGCCGGGGATGGACACGCCCGGCAGGCCCGCCAGGTTCACCGGGATCGTGAAGATGTCGTTCAGGTACATCTGGATCGGGTCTTCCTTCTCGCCCATCTTGAAGGCGACGCCCGGGGTGGTGGGCGCCACGATCAGGTCGACCCGCTCGAACGCTTGCTGGAAGTCGCGCCGCACGAGCGTTCGCACCTTCTGGGCCTGGCCGTAGTAGGCGTCGTAGTAACCGGCGGAGAGCACGTAGGTGCCCAGCATCACGCGCCGCTTCACCTCGGTGCCGAAGCCGGCCGCGCGCGTCTTGCTGTACATGTCGATCAGGTCGCGCGCGCCGGGGACCCGCAGGCCGTACTTGACCCCGTCGTAGCGGGCCAGGTTCGACGAGGCCTCGGCGGGCGCGATGACGTAGTAGGCGGCCAGCCCGTACTCGGTATGCGGCAGCGAGACCGGCTCGGTGCGGGCGCCCAGCTTCTCGAGCGCGGCGATGGCCTCCCGCACCGCCCGCTCCACCTCCGGATCCATGCCCTCGATGAAGTACTCCGCCGGCACGCCGAGCCTCAGGCCCTCGATGCCGGAGCGCAGCTCGGCCGGGTAGTCGGGGACGGGGACGTCCACGGACGTCGAATCCATCGGGTCCACGCCCGCGATCGCGTGCAGCATCAGCGCCGCGTCCTCCACGTCCTTGGCGAACGGGCCGATCTGGTCGAGCGACGAGGCGAAGGCGATGAGCCCGTACCGCGAGACGCGCCCGTACGTCGGCTTCATGCCGAGGACGCCCGAGAAGGCCGCGGGCTGACGGATGGAGCCGCCGGTGTCGGTGCCGAGCGTGAGGGCGGCCATGTCGGCCGCCACCGCCGCCGAGGCGCCGCCCGACGAGCCGCCGGGCACCCGGGCGAGGTCCCACGGATTGCGGGTGGTGAAGTAGGCGGAGTGCTCGGTGGAGGAGCCCATCGCGAACTCGTCCATGTTGAGCTTGCCGAGCAGGATCGCCCCGGCATCGTAGAGCCGGGCGACCACGGTCGCGTCGTAGGGGGGCACGAAGCGGTCGAGGATCTTCGAGCCGCAGGTGGAGCGGATCCCCCGCGTGCACAGCACGTCCTTGAGCGCGATCGGCACCCCGTCGAGCGGACCGCGCGGCGTGCCGGCCCGGAAGCGCGCGTCGGCCTCGGCGGCGCGGCGCAGGGCTTCCTCGCGGGTCACGGTGAGGAAGGCGCGCACCTGGGGGTCGACCGCGTCGATGCGGGCCAGGTAGTCGGTGACCGCCGCGCTCGGCGTGGCCTCCCCGCGCCGGTACCGCGCGCCCAGCTCGTGAGCGGTCAGCGAGGCCAGCGCGCCCATCGGTCGCTTCGTCTACTCCTCGATGATCTTGGGGACCCGGAACAGCTCGCCGTGCCGGTCGGGGGCGTTGGCGAGCATCTCGTCCGGCGGCAGGGAGGCCACCTCAATGTCGTCCCGCATCACGTTGGTCAGGGGCACCGCGTGCGAGGTGGGCGCGACTCCGCGGGTGTCGACCGCGCGGAGCTTGTCGATGTAGGACAGGATGCCGTCCAGCTCCTTCCGCATCCGCTCCTTCTCGGCGGCGGAGAGCTCGAGCCGGGCCAGGCGGGCCACGTGCTCGACGTCCTTCATCGAGATGCGTGGCCCGTCGGTCACAGCTCCTCCAGGTGCGCGTACTGCAGCGAGAGACGCTTGCGCCCGACGCTGGCGAAGTGCACGGTGGCGATCACGTCGCTGCCTTCGCGCTCCATGCCCACCAGCAGGCCCTCGCCCCAGCGGGCGTGGCGGAGCTTGGCGCCCAGGCGGAACGGAAAATCGTCGCCGGCCTCGGCCGGAGTGGGCGCGGTGGTCGCGTGAGCCACCGGCTCGGGCCGGCGCGCGTTGAGGAGCTGGACCTGCTCCTCCGGGATCTCGAGGAGAAAGCGCGAGGGCTCCGCGACACCGTAGCCCTGGATGCGCCGGTGCAAGGCGTAGGACAGGAACAGGCGCTCCTGCGCGCGCGTGATCCCCACGTAGCAGAGCCGCCGCTCCTCCTCCAGCTCCTCGGGCTCGAGCATCGAGCGGGAATGCGGGAAGACGCCTTCCTCGAGGCCGGTGAGGAAGACCACCGGGAACTCGAGGCCCTTGGCCGAATGCAGGGTCATCAGGGTGACCCCGCCCGACTCGGAGTCGATCTCGTCGGTGTCGGCGACCAGGGCGATCGAGTCCAGGAAGGATTCGAGCGTCACCGGCTCGATGCCCTGCGCCTGCTGGCCGGCGATGAACTCCTCGGAGGCCGCCACCAGTTCCTCGAGGTTCTCGAGGCGCGCCTCCGCCTCGGCGGTGCGCTCGGCCTTGAGCGCGTCGCGGTAGCCGGAGGCGGCGCACACCTCGTCGATGAGCGCGGGCACCGCCAGCGCGCTCCGGCGCTCGGCGAGGCGCGCGATCAGCCGCGCGAACTCCTCGAGGGCGCGGCGCGGCTTGCCGGTGATGTCGGCGGGGATCATCGCGCACAGGGCGAGCAGCGAGCCGCCCGCCGCGCGCGCCGCGTCGGCGAGGCGATCGAGCGTGGCCTTGCCGATCCCGCGGGCCGGGGCGGCCACCGCGCGGCGGAAGGCCACGTCGTCGAACGGGTTGGCGGTCAGGCGCAGATAGGCCACCACGTCCTTGATCTCACGACGCTCGTAGAAGCGCACCCCGCCGACGATCAGGTACGGGATGCCGGCCCGGCGCAGCGCATCCTCCAGCACGCGCGACTGCGCGTTGGTCCGATAGAAGACCGCGACGTCCCGGTAGCCCCGGCCCTCGCGATTCAGCGCGCGAACCTTCTGGGCTACGAAAGCTGATTCTTCGTTCTCGTCCCAGCCCCGGTAGACCTCCGCGCGCTCGCCCTCGCGGTTCTCCGTCCAGAGCCGCTTCTCCTTGCGGGCGGTGTTGTTGACGATCACCGCGGAGGCGATGTCGAGGATGCGCTTGGTGGAGCGGTAGTTCTGCTCGAGCGCCACCACCCGGCAGTCCGGGTAGTCCTTCTCGAAGTCGAGGATGTTGCGCAGATCGGCGCCCCGCCATCGGTAGACCGACTGGTCCGGATCGCCCACGACGCAGAGGTTCCGGTGCTCCTCGGTCAGCAACTGCACGATGCGATACTGGGCGCGATTGGTGTCCTGGTACTCGTCCACCAGCACGTGCGTCCACACGTGGCGATACCAGCGAAGCGCCTCCGGCACCGTCTCGAGCAGTCGCACCACGCGCAGGAGCAGGTCGTCGAAGTCCAGCGCCCCGGCCGCCCGCAGCTTCTCCTCGTAGAGCCGATAGAGCGAGGCGATGCGCTCCTCTCGCGGGGTGCGGGCCAGCTGCTCGACGTCCTCGGGCGCCATCATCTGGTTCTTGCAGTGGCTGATGCGGTGAACGACCGTGCTCGGGGTCAGCGTGCGCTCGTCGAAGTCCAGCTCCCGCAGCGCCTCCTTCACCAGGCTCTGCCGGTCGTCCTCGTCGTAGATCACGAAGGACGGCTTGAGCCCGGCCTGGACGGCCCGCTCGCGGAGAATGCGCACGCAGGCCGCGTGGAAGGTGGCGATGATCGGCGGGCGGATCCCGGCGGGCAGCAGGAGATCCTCCACCCGGTGCCGCATCTCCGCGGCCGCCTTGTTGGTGAAGGTCACCGCGAGCACGTGACGCGGATGCACGCCCTCGACCGCGAGCAGGTAGGCGATGCGGTGGGCGATCACGCGGGTCTTGCCGCTTCCCGCGCCGGCCAGCACCAGCACCGGGCCCTTCGTCGTGGTGACCGCGTCGCGCTGCGGCGGATTCAGGGGCGCGAGCAGACTTTCGGCGGTCACTGCGGGATGCAACATGGGAACAAACGATACCACAGGTAGTAGACCCGTGGCGTGACGGCTACCGGGGCTTCTCTTTCAAATGCGCTCGGCTCGCCTTCGGCTGCACCTCGCCCGGCAACTGCCCCGGACAACCGTCCTGGGCAGGGTGGGGGCTATTCGACGGTGACGGACTTGGCGAGGTTGCGGGGCTGGTCGACGTCGCGTCCGAGGCGTACCGCGACGTGATAGGCGAGCAGCTGCATCGGGATCGACAGCAGGATGGGCGTGAGCAGATCGCCGGCGGGCGGGACCGGCAGCATCACCTCGGCCTTGGCGGCCAGCTCGCGGTCGCCCTCGTGACCGATGGCGATGACGCGGCCGTCGCGGGCGCGCACCTCCTCGAGGTTGCCCATCATGCGGTCGTACGAGCCGTCCCGTGGGGCCAGCGCGATGACCGGGAAGCCGTCCTCCAGCAGCGCGATCGGCCCGTGCTTCATCTCTCCCGCCGGATAGCCCTCGGCGTGCACGTACGAGAGCTCCTTGAGCTTCAGCGCGCCCTCGAGAGCGAGCGGATAGCTGATGCCGCGGCCGAGGAAGAGGAAGTTCTTGTGGCGCGAGAGGTCGCGGGCGAGATCGGCCACCGCATGCTCCATCTCGAGCGTCTGCTCCATCAGGCGCGGCAGCTCGAGCAGGCCCTGGATGTGCTTGCGTCCGTCCTCCGCGTTCAGCATCCCGCGCCGCCGGCCCAGCCAGAGGGCCAGGAGGTAGCAGGCCACCAGGGTCGCGGTGAAGGTCTTGGACGACGCGACGCCGATCTCCGGGCCGGCGTGCGTGTAGAGCGTGCCGGTGGCCTCGCGCGAGAGCGCCGAGCCCACCACGTTGGTGATGCCGACGATCGGCGCCCCCTTGGCCCGGGCGGCCTTGACCGCCCCGAGGGTGTCGGCGGTCTCGCCGGACTGCGAGAGCGCGATCACCAGCGTCTCGGGGCCGAGGACCGAGTCGCGATAGCGGAACTCCGAGCCCAGGTCGACCTCCGCCGCGATGCCGGTCAGGCGCTCGATCATGAAGCGACCGACGATGGCCGCGTGATAGGAGGTGCCGCAGGCGACCAGGACGATTCTCTGAATGCCGGCCATCACGTCCGGATCGAGCTGCACGTCGGGCAACACCACGGTGCCGCCCTCCGGCTGTACCCGCCCGCGCATGGTGTCGGCAGCCGCGCGCGGCTGCTCGTAGATCTCCTTGAGCATGAAGTGCCGATAGCCGCCCTTCTCGGCCAGGATCGGGTCCCACAAGATCCGCGAGGGCGCGCGCTGCACCGGCGCCCCGTCCAGCTGGCTGATCTCGACCCCTCGGCGGGTCACCACCGCCACGTCCTCGTCCTCCAGCACCACCACGTCGCGTGTGTGGGAGAGGATGGCCGGGATGTCGGAGGCCAGGAAGGTCTCGTTCTCGCCGAGGCCGACCACCACGCTGCCCGCGCCGAGCTTGGCCGCGACCAGCCGATCGGGCATGCGCCGGTGCAGCACCACGATCGCGTACGAGCCGCGCAGCTCGCGCAGGGCGCGGCGCACCGCCTCGTCGAGGCGCGGGGTGTCTTGCAGGTGGCGCTCGATCAGGTGCGCGATGACCTCGGTGTCGGTCTCCGAGGTGAAGACGTGGCCTTCCGCCTGCAGCCGCTCCTTGATGGGGAGGTAGTTCTCGATGATCCCGTTGTGCACCACCACCAGATCGCCGGAGCCGTCGGTGTGAGGATGCGCGTTCTCGTCGGTGGGGCGACCGTGGGTGGCCCAGCGGGTATGCCCGAGCCCGATCCGGCCCTCCATCGGTTTCTCGCGCAGCAGGCCCTCGAGCACCTTGATCCGTCCGGCGGCCCGTCGGATCTGCAGGCCGGCGGGGCCGATCACCGCGGCGCCCGCCGAGTCGTACCCGCGATACTCGAGCCGCTTCAGCCCGTCGAGCACGATGTCGATCGCGCTCTTGTCGCCGACGTACCCGACGATGCCGCACATGACGCTAGTCCTTGTGTCCGGACGCCTTGGGCTTCGCCTTCTGCTTCCGGGCGACCCAGCCTTCCCGGGTCTCCTGACGTCCGCGCGCCACCGCCAGCGCGCCCGGCGGCACGCTCTTGGTGATCACCGAGCCGGCTCCCACGTAGGCCCCCTCGCCGATGGTCAGCGGCGCCACCAGGCTCGAGTTGGTGCCCACGAACACCCCATCCGCGATGACCGTCTCGTGCTTGGCTACGCCGTCGTAGTTGCAGGTGATGGTGCCGGCACCGATGTTGACGCCGTCCCCCATCGTGGTGTCGCCGATATAGGAGAGATGCGGCACCTTGGACCCGCGGCCGATGCGTGACTTCTTCAGCTCGACGAAGTTGCCGACCTTGGCCCTGGCGCCCACGCGGCTCGCCGGACGCAGGTGGCAGAAGGGGCCGAGCTGCGCGTCCTCCTCCACGGTGGATTCGCTGAGCACGCAGTACGGCTTGAGCAGCACCCGGTCGCCGATCGTGGTATCCGCCACGTGGCAGCCGGTGCTCACCACGCACTCCGCACCGACCGTCGTGCGCCCCTGCAGGATCACGCCCGGGTGGAGGATGGTGTCGGGCCCGATGGTCACGGTGTCGTCCACGTAGGTGTTGGCCGGGTCGATCACGCTGACACCGGCCACCATCAGCCGATCGAGGATGCGGCGGCGCATGATGGCGCCCAGCTCGGCCATCTGCTTGCGATCGTTCACGCCCAGGCACTCGCTCGGATCTTCGGTGATCACCGCCTCCAGCGGCTGGCCCTGGCGATGCAGGACGCCGATCACGTCGGTCAGGTAGTACTCGTGCTGCTCGTTCTCCGGCGTCACCTGGGCGAGCGCGGGCCAGAAGCGCGCCGCGTCGAAGCAGTACACGCTGGTGCCGATCTCGCGGAGCGCGCGCTGCGCGGCGGTGGCGTCGCGATGCTCCACGATGCCGACCGGGCGGCCCCCCTCCCGCACCACGCGCCCGTAGCCGGTGGCGTCAGGCACCTCCGCGGTCAGCAGCGTGGCGGCGGCGCCGGTCTGCACGTGGTGATCGACGAGGCGCTTCAGGGTCGGCGCGGACAGCAGCGGCCCGTCCCCGGGCAGCACCAGGATCGTGCCCGGAGCGTCGCCGCAGGCCACGTGGGCCTGCAGCACCGCATGACCGGTGCCGAGGCGCTCCTTCTGCTCGACGAAGCTCGCGCCGGCCTCGGGATCGACGGCGGCCCGCACCTCGTCGGCGCCCCGCCCGACCACGACCACGATCCGGGCCCCGACCGCGCGGGCGGCGTTCACCGGGTAGGCGATCAGAGGCCGACCGCAGAGGGAATGGAGGACCTTGGGGCGGGCCGAGCGCATGCGCTTGGCCTCGCCGGCGGCGAGAATGACGGCGGTGAGCTGAGCCATGATGCCAACAATCGTAGCACGCGGCATGCCACGCAATGTGGCGGCCGGAGCCCCGTCGAGCCAGCGGCCAGCACCTGTCCGGGCGCGATGTTGACGGCCTGAATGCTCCCGCCGTCGTGGGGGCTCAGCGCGTCCTGTTGCGGAGATGAGACAGGATCCGGGCAATCCTGTCGGGCAGAGGACACGAAAACTGCATCGACGCACCGGTCAGCGGGTGCAGGAAGGCCAGCTCGGCCGCATGGAGCGCCACGCCGCCAAGCCCCTCGATCAGCGTGGTCAACACCGCGTCGCCGCCTGGCCCGGTGCGGCGACCCCGGTAGACGTCGTCGCCGAGCAAGGGGTGCCCGAGCGAGGCCAGGTGGACACGGATCTGGTGGGTGCGCCCGGTCTCGAGACTGGATTCGAGCAGCGTGACCGCCGAGGGGCCGACGCCGAACCGCTCGAGGACCCGGTAGCGGGTCACGGCTCGCTTCCCCTTGCCTTCTGCCACCACCGCCATTCGGATGCGGGAGCGCGGATCGCGGCCGACAGGCGCGTCGACCACCCCCGCGGCCCGGCGCACCGTGCCCTGCGCGAGGCAGAGATAGCGGCGAGTCACGGTGCGCCGCGCGAGCTGAGCGGTGAGCGCGTCGTACGCCGCCTGCGTCTTCGCCAGCACGATCAGTCCGGAGGTGCCCTTGTCGAGCCGGTGCACGATGCCGGGCCGACGCGGGCTGCCGACCCCGGCCATGTCGGGGGCGTGCGCCAGCGCGGCCGCGGCCAGCGTGCCCTCGGGCCGTCCCGCCCCGGGATGAGTGACCATGCCGGCGGGCTTGTCCACCACCAGCACGTCGCCGTCCTCGAATACCACGGTCAGGGCTATCGGCTCGGGGGCGAGCCCTTCACGGGGAGACGGTGGAATGGCGACCTCCACGCGCTCGCCCTCACGCACGCGGTGGCCGGCCTTGACCACCCGGGCGTCGACGAGCACGCGGCCCGTCTCGATGAGTCCCTTCACGCGCATCCGCGAGAGCCCGCTCAGCCGCTCGACGAGCCAGGCGTCGAGCCGGGCTCCCGCTTCACCGGCGACGACGGACCCGGTCCACTCGCGAGGCGGCGACGTCTCGTCCATCCGGCGCGGCCGGGATCAGCGAGAAGGCGACGGGGCCCGCAGCATCTGGAAGGCGAGGAGCGCTACCCCGACGGTGATGGCGGAGTCGGCCACGTTGAAGGCAGGCCAGTGGTATCCGCGCCAGTAGAAGTCGAGGAAGTCGATCACCGCGCCGAAGCGGCCGCGGTCGATCAGGTTGCCGACCGCGCCCCCGAAGATCATGCCGAGCGCGACCGGCGTGAGCCAGCCGCCGGCGGGCAGCATCCGCAGTCCCACCATCGCCAGGATCCCGAGCGCGCCGATGGACAGCAGCGCCACCACCCATCGCCAGCCGGCGGGCATGCCGCCGAGCATGCCGAACGCCAGCCCGGGATTCATGACGAGCGTCAGGGAGAAGAGCGAGTCGAGCACCGGCCGGGAGATTCCGGGGAGCAGGCGCTGGAGCGCCCAGTACTTCGTGACCTGGTCGAGGAGCAGGACGGCCAGCGCGGTGGCCGCGGCCGCGGTCACCGGGGCAGCGCCGCCACGACCGGGGTGCAGCGCTCGCAGAGGGTCGGATGCGCGGCGTCCTCACCCACGCGTGCGCTCCAGGTCCAGCAGCGCTCGCACTTCTTCCACCCGAGCACCTGCGCGGGCGCCACTTCCAGCACCAGGCCCGGGATGTCCTGGCTCTCGTAGCGCACCGCCTCGCGCGGCGCGCCCTGCCGGAGGCGCGTCCCCGAGACGTTGAACACGGTGGTGAGCAGAGCCTCCCCCTTGGCCTCGAGCAGCGGACGCCACTGCTCCTCCGGCGCATTCGGAACGAACACCACCGCGTCGATGCCCTTGCCGATCTTGCCCTGTTGCCGCGCGACTTCGAGGGCGCGGGACACCTCGCCGCGCACCTCGAGCAGCCGCTCCCAGTCGGCGGCGAGCCGCTCGTTCATCCACTCGCCGCGCTCCTCGGGAAACAGCGCGAGGTGCACGCTCTCCGGCTTGCCGCGCCCGGGGATGTACGACCACACCTCGTCGGCGGTGAACGTGAGGATCGGGGCCATCAACCGGGTCAGCGCGGCGAGGATCTCGAAGCACACCGTCTGCGAGGCGCGCCGCCGCGGATCGTCGGGCGCCGAGATGTAGAGGCGGTCCTTGATGATGTCGAGGTAGAGCGCGGAGAGGTCCACCACGCAGAAGTTGTGCATGGAGTGGAACGCCACGTGGAACTGGTAGTCCTCGTAGGCCTTGCGCACGCGCGAGATGAGCCCGCCCAGGCGCAGCAGAGCCCAGCGGTCCAGCTCGTCCATCTGCTCGTAGGAGCGCCGGTCCCGCTCCGGGTCGAAGTCGGCCAGGGTGCCGAGCAGGAAGCGGCACGTGTTGCGCATGCGGCGGTAGGCGTCGGCGAGGCGGTTGAGGATCTCGACGGAGAGGCGGATGTCCTCCGTGTAGTCCTCGGAGGCGACCCAGAGGCGCAGCACCTCGGCGCCGTACTTGGGGATGATCTCGTCGGGGGTCACGTTGTTGCCGCCCGACTTCGACATCTTCCGCCCTTCGCCGTCCACCACGAACCCGTGAGTGAGCACCGACTTGTAAGGCGGCTTGTCGCGGGTGCCCACCGCCTCGAGCAGCGAGGAGTGGAACCAGCCGCGGTGCTGGTCGGAGCCCTCCAGGTACATGTCGGCGGGCCAGCGCAATTCCGGACGCTGCTCGAGCACCGCGGCGTGACTGCATCCGGAGTCGAACCACACGTCCAGGATGTCGCTCTCCTTGCGGAACTCGGCGCCGCCGCACTTCGGGCAGCGGGTACCCGCGGGCAGCAGCTCGGCGGCCGACCGCGTGTACCACTCGTCGGCGCCCATCCCGTCGCGCATGATGGACGCGACGTGGGTAACGAGCGCCTCGCTCAGCAGCACCGTTTCGCAGGCGAGGCAGTAGAACGCGACGATCGGCACGCCCCACACGCGCTGGCGGGAGATGACCCATTCCTGGCGATGGGCCACCATGTTGTAGATCCGCTCCTCGCCCCACGCGGGCAGCCACGTCACCTCGTGACGGATGGCATCGAGCGCTTTCTGGCGCAGCCCGTGGCGGTCGAGCGCGATGAACCACTGCTCGGTGGCGCGGAAGAGCGTGGGATTCTTGCAGCGCCAGCAGTGCGGGTACGTGTGCCGCAGCGGCACCTCGGACACGAGCGCGCCCGCCGCGCGGAGGTGCTCGATGATGCGCGGGTTGGCCTCCCACACCGTCTGGCCCGCGAAGTGGGCGACCTCGGGGATGAAGCGCCCGTCGTCGTCCACCGGGTTGTAGATCTTCAGCCCGGCCCGACGGCCCAGCTCGTAGTCCTCCTCGCCGTGGCCGGGCGCGATGTGGACGAGCCCGGTGCCCGCGTCCATCGCCACGAAGTCGGCGGTGAGCACCGGCACGTCGCGATCGATCCAGGGATGGCGCGCGACGGCGCCCTCGAGCGCGCGGCCGGGCACCGCCACCGGCAGGACGGTCGCGCGGCCCTTCACGCCGGGCAGCCGGCCGAAGGCCTCCGCGAGCGGCTGCGCCACGATCAGCGCCTGGCCGTCCAGCTCCACCGCGGTGTAGGTCGCGTCGGGATGGACCGCGATCGCGAGGTTCGCGGGCAGCGTCCACGGGGTGGTGGTCCAGATCACCAGCGAGGTGGGCCGCCCTCCGAGGGCGCCGGTGAGCCGCGGGTCGCCGCTCTTGAGCGGGAACTTCACGTAGACCGAGGGCGTGGTCTGGTCTTCGTATTCGACCTCGGCCTGCGCCAGCGCCGTCTTGCAGTGCATGCACCAGTGCACCGGCTTGAGCCCCTTGTGCACGAGGTCGCGGCCGACGAACCGGCCGAACTCGCGCGCGATGATCGCCTGATAGGCGGGCGCCATCGTGCGATACGGATTGTTCCAGTCGCCGAAGACGCCGAGGCGCCGAAACTCCTCGCGCTGGATGTCGATGAACTTGGACGCGTACTCGCGGCAGCGCCGCCGCTTCTCCACCGGGTCCATTGCGCTGCGCACGTCCACCGACACCTGGTCGAGGCCCAGCTCCTTGTCCACCTGGTGCTCGATCGGCAGCCCGTGACAGTCCCAGCCGGGCACGTAGACCGCGTTGTGCCCGAGCATCGAGCGCGACTTCACCACGAGGTCCTTCAGGATCTTGTTGAGCGCGGTGCCCACGTGGATGTGGCCGTTCGCGTACGGCGGCCCGTCGTGGAGGATCCACCGGGGGCGGTTCGCCGAGGCCTGCCGGATGCGCCCGTAGATGTCCATCGCCGCCCAGCGGTCGAGCCATTCCGGCTCGAGCTTGGGCAGGTTGGCCTTCATGGGGAAGTCGGTTTTCGGCAGATTCAGCGTGGCCTTGTAGTCCATAGAGGGCTCACGCTAACACTCATCCCGGGTTCCAGCAAGAACGGGGCCCGGCCTCTCCGCCTCCGCGGAGAGCGAGAACACCGCGCGGCTACTTCGGGGTGAGGATGACGACGCGGTTGGCGCTGTCGATGGTGACGACGAAGTTGTCGAGGAAATCCCGTCCGAGCAGTCCGTCGCGTCCGGATCCCAGGCCCGCATCGTGGGACACGACCATCAGCGGACCGAACCGGGCGCCTTCGACCTCGATGCTCTCGACCCGCACCGCGAGGACGTTGGCGTCACCGGTCACGCCCTTGATGGAGCCGCGCACCGCATCGCGATAGCTGATGCCGAGGGCGGCGAGCGCGGTGGGGCTGATGACGGTGCCCTGCGCGCCGGTGTCGAGGAGCAGCTGGGTGTTGCCGCCCCCGTTGATCCGCGCGTTCACCATGATCGGCTGGCCGGGCGTGAACGCGATGCGCGCGCTGCCCTGTCCTCCCCGGCCGCCGGCGGGAGCGCTGGGGTTCGAGCCGGCGGGCGGAGCCGCGGCGGCCGGGGTCTGCGGCGCGGGCTCGGGCGCCGACGGCTGGCTCGGAGCGCTCATCATCACCGCTCCGCTGCGGAAGCGCGGGGGGATGCTATTGATGCCCTGCGAGTAGCGGGTCTCACCCCGCTCGTCCGTCCAGCGGTAGATCTGAGCGGAGACCGGGGCGGTGGCGCCCGACAGGAGGCTGCCGACGAGGCCGGCGGCGAGAGCGGTGCGGAGACCTTTCAGGGACGCCACGAGGCGATTATACGATCCGGCCCCATTTTCTCGCGAGCCTGGTCGACCCGGCGCCACTCCCTGGCGAGGGCGCCCGGGCAGGGATGCCGATCGGCCCGCCAGCGGCTCCAGCGCGCCTCGTAGACCACCATCTCGGCGGCGCCCGCCACCGTGTTGTGGTCGAGCCGGACCCGGTAGATGGGCTGGAAGCGGTCGGTCAGGGAGGAGATCGAGGGGAACCACTCGGGGAAGACGATGAGGTAGTCGGGACAGGCCCGCTCGAGGAAGCGGAGCACGCCCGCCTCCCCGTCACGACGGAACGGGATGATACCGGGCGTGACGAGACCCATCACGTCCACGATTTCACGCCGGGAGATGTACGTGATCGCGCCCACGTCGTTGAGTGCCAGCCGCGCTCCCGGCGGCGTGTGGCCCGCCACCCAGTGCCCGAGGTGCACCTGCATGGCCTCGATGTTCTGCACCGCCCACGCGTAGCGCGTCGCCGCGGGGGGCAGCGCCGCGACCATGCCGGCCGCGAAGCCGACCGCTCCCAGGGAGGCCGACCATCGCCACCGCTCGCGCGGCGAATCGAGCAGCCGCGTCGCGGCGAGGGCGACCACGATGGCGAGCGGGAGCAGGTGGATCGAGTAGCGGCCTTCCTGGAAGCCGGGGCCGCGGTACGGCGCGAGCAGAGCCATCGCGAGCGGGTGCGCCAGCAGGACGAGCGCGGGGACCAGCGCCGCGCGTCCCCAGCGACGGCCGAGCCACCAGAGCCCGGGGAACAACAGCACCGGAAGCAACACGTCCGTCTGCCACAGCCATCGAGCCCACTCGGCCTCGAACTGCCCCGGGCGGGCCAGCAGCGTGGTCGCGAGCGGCTCGCGAGCACCCCGGAGCCACCCCACGAGGCCGCCCTCGATCTTCGCCGCCGCCGTCCCGGGCAACGGCCCGGCCACGGTCGCCAGGTTGAACGCTACCCACGGGCCGAGACAGACCGCGCTCGGAACGAGCCAGGCGACCGCCCGGCGCCATGTCGGCGGGCCGGACAGCCAGAACAGGGGCAAGAGGATCACGCTTTCCGGCCGCGCCGCTGTGCCGAGCGCCAGCGCGATCGCGGCCGGCACGGAGCGGCCGCGCGCGTGCAAGACGAGGGAGGCAGTCACCAGCAGGGCGGCGAACGTCACCTCCATGCCCGAGAGTGCGCCCCAGACCGTCGGCCCCGCCAGCGCGGTCAGGAAGGCGGCGAGCCGCGCGAGGCCGCGTCGCTCGGTCCAGATCGAGGCGAGGGCACCCGCCAGCCACGCGGCGCCGAGGGCGGCGGCGAGGCCGAGCGCCTTGGCCAGCACCGGATGGCTGCCGAACAGCGCGAAGAGACCGCCGAGCGCGAGCGTCCAGAGCGGCGCCGTCGAGCCCGACACGGGCACACCCGGGTTGTAGGCGAAGCCGCGACCCTCGGCCAGGTTGCGGGCGAACTGGAGATGGATCCACGAGTCGTCCAGCGGAAACGTCGCGAGGCCGACCGGCCCGGCGATCTCACGGGCTCTCAGCAGGAAGAGGGCGACGCCGACGGCGAGCCCCGCGGCCGGCGTGGCGAGGGCGAGGCCCCGCCCCTTCACCGCCGGGCGCGCTCGAAGGTGTAGCCGGCGTATTCCACGGGCTTGCGGGTGAGCGGGAGGACATACAGGTAGCGGCCGTAGGGCAGCGGGATCTCCCGCAGGCCGGGGGGCGCGGCGGTGGCCGGATCCCAGTGATCCACGAACCACACGAGCTGGCGGATCCCGGCGGGCAGGGCGATCCGGCTCCCCGGGGTGAGGATCATGGTCACCGCGGACTGCGGCGCATAGAAGCCGAGCGGCATCGGCCCCAGCTGCACCTGGTAGATCGGATACTCCGGCATGTAGAACATCGCGTGCCGCAGCCACGGGTAGGAGCGCGGGTTGTTCAGCTCGGTCACGAGCGCGGTGTCGGAGGGATCGTAGCGCTCACGGATATTGTCCACGTACGTCCGGATGACCGCCTCGTGCTCGCGCAGGGCCGCCGCGGTGCGGCTCATGATCCAGTCGTGGAGCTCGTCGCGGGCGCGCCACATCCAGCTGTCGCTCGAACGATGGTCGAACTCGCGCGGCAGCGGGCGGGCGCTCACGAAGAACCCGGTGTTGACGAGCACGAGCGGCAGCAGCACCGCGGTGGTGAGCGCCCACCGCCAGTTCGGCCGGCGCAGCCGCTCCGAGCCGGCCGCCACCGCCCAGACCAGCACCCGGCTCAGCAGGATCACCAGCGCGGGGAGGAACGTCAGCACGTAGCCCGCCTGACCGAAGTGCACCAGCGTGTAGAACACGGCGGGCGGAGCGATCCACACCGACAGGAACCATTCGCGGCCGCCCCACCGTTCCCGACGCGCATACGCGGGCAGGGCCAGCGCCACCAGGCTGAGCGGCCCCAGCCCCACCAGCGTGGACTCGATGAGATACCGCGCCTGCGCGAGGGTGACGTCGAGCGATCCCCCGAGGACCGAGGTCGGCAGCAGCATCGAGCCGTAGAGCTGCGTGGACGCCGCGACGTACGCGGCGGGGCCGCCGGTCAGCCACATCATGGGCACCAGCCAGGCCAGCACGGAGCCCACGAGGATGAAGCCGGCAAGAACGAGGCGGCGACGCGGGGCGGGTCCGGGGCGCGAGCGGATGTCCACCGCGGCCGCGCCGAGCCAGAGCGGCAGGAGCAGCAGGAGCACCGATTGCCGTATTCCTCCGGTCAGGCCGAGCGCGAAGGCGCCCCAGTAGAGATGGCGGCCGCCGCCCTGGGTGAGCGTGTGATAGGCGAACCAGGCGACCACCGTCGCCGCACAGGCCTCGCCCGCGTAGGTGAGCCCGACCGAGCCGTAGAACCAGAAGAGCGGGCTGACCGCGAGGAGCGAAGCCGCGACCACCGCGGTGGCCCGATCGTACATGCGGCGCGCCAGCCAGTAGAGGACGAAGGTGGTGCCCGCGCTGAACAGCATCGCGAGGGCGACGTAGGCCAGCGTGGGATCCGAGACCCAGGCGTTCAGCATCCGGCCGAGCCCGACGTAGAGCAGGTAGCCGGGCGGGTGCGGCTGATGCTTGGCGATATCGAACTCGCGCAGCGCCAGCGCGAACTGCACCGCGTCCCAGTTGTAGAGCACGCGCGCGCGATAGGGCCACCGGGACAGCAGGGTGACCGCGGCCAGTGCGAGCGCGGTGACCAGATCCGAGTGTGAGCGAAGGGCCGCGGCCGCGCGGCGGCACGCTCGCGGTGCGCGCGACCGGATGGTCACGAGGAGATCAGACAGCCTGGATCACGACGGCGGGAAGTGCAGGAGGGAGGGAACGAAGCTAGGCGTTCTTCTCGTCGTCCTTCTTCACCGCCGCCGCCGTGTCGTCCTTCAGCTCGTTCACGCCCTTCTTGAATTCCTTCACGCTGCTCCCGAGCGAACGGGCGAGGTCGGGCAGACGCTGGGCGCCGAACAGGATCAGCACGATCACCAGGATCAACAGCAGCTCTTGATATCCCAGACCGAACATGGCGGGACTCCTTTCCTTTACCGACGACCCCTTACACTACGCGCGCGATCCGGGGTTGTCAACGCGGCCGGGGCTCAGGCCGCCGGCCCCGGCTCGTCCCGGCCCGTCGTCTCGCGCAGCACGCGGCGCTCGCCCACCCGCACCGTCACCCGCTGGGCGTCGAAGTACTCCATCAAGGGGATGGCGTACTTGCGGCTCACCCCGAACAGGTCCTTGAAGTCGGCCGGCCCGATCTCCTTCTTCTGGCGGAGCAGGGCGACCAGCTGCCCCTGGACCGAGCGTAGGGCCTCGGCGTGGTAGAACAGCGATTCCTTCACCCGCACCAGGGTCCGATCGGCCACCAGGATCTGGAACAGCTCGTTCTTCTCGGTGCCCTTGACCCCGTAGCGGCCGAGCGCCTCCTCCGGGCTCGGCGGCGCCGCCGCGGCGGCGCGATAGTCCGCCTCCAGCCCCTTGACCACCCGCTCCTGCTCGGCGCTGAGGCGGATACGGTGCGCGGCCAGGCGGACCTGGTCCCGATCGCTCGTGACCAATCCTTCCGCCTCGAGCGTGGTGAGCAGCGGGCCGAAGACGCGCTCCTGCGCCTGTCCCACGCGGCTGCGCAGCTCCTCGCGCGAGATACCCGCGCGCAGCGGGTTCTCGCGATGGAACGCCTCGAGAACGCCGAGCGTCTGGCTGCGGAGGCGATCGCTCGCGTCGCGGTGCAGATACCATTCGCGGTCCACCGCCAGGATGCGCCCGGCCTGCTGCAGCTCGCCCAGGAGCCGGCCGAGCTGCTCCGGTCCGAATGGCGTGCGCGCGCGCAGGTCCGCCACCCGGGCTCCGGCCGCGCCCGCCTGCTTCAGGTGCTCCTCCAGCACCTCGGCGGAGCCGCCGGTGGCGAGGAGCTCCAGGTGCTCGGCGAGGGCCGGCCCCTTCCGCTTGAAGCGGGGCGGCGTGATGTCGAGCACGGTGCCGCCGCCGATCGTCACGATGGGCGAGTACGACCGCACGACGAAGCGGTCCCCCGGCAGGGCGACCACCGGCGCCTCGAGGCGAAAGCGCGCGTGACAGGCCTGCCCCGGCTCGAGCTCGGGACGGCCGACCGGGAGCACGCGCGCCATCACCTCCTGGGTGCCCGCGTGGAACCGCACGCGGTCGCGCGTCTTGACCGGCCGCGGCGCTTCCTCCAGAAGCTCCAGCGTGCCGTCGAGCAGCAGCGTCGGCACGAGCGTGCCCGCGGGGGCCACCACGTCGCCCCGCTCGATGGCGGCGCGCTCGACGCCCTGCAGATTCACGGCGGTGCGCTGACCGGCCTCCGCCTGCTCCACCGCGCGGCCGTGCACCTGCAGGCCCCGCACCTTCGACTGGATCCCGCGCGGATAGATCTCGATGCGCTCATCCACCGCGAAGCGGCCGGACCCGAGCGTCCCGGTGACCACGGTGCCGAAGCCCCGCACGGTGAACACCCGGTCGATCGGCAGCCGGGCGGTCCGATCGGGATCCTTGGCCGGCACCGCGCGCGCGAGCCGGGCGAGCGTCGCGCGCAGCTCGGCCAGGCCGTCACCGGACTTCGCGGACACCGCCAGGATCGGGGCCTCGGCGAGGAACGTGGCCTCGACCGCGCGGCGGACGTCGTCGCGCACCAGCTCGATCCAGTCGGGCTCGACCATGTCCGCCTTGGTGAGGACCACGAGCCCGGACTTGATGCGCAGGAGCTGGCAGATCGCGAGGTGCTCGCGGGTCTGGGGCATCACGCCCTCGTCCGCCGCCACCACGAGCAGCGCGAGGTCGATCCCGCCCGCGCCGGCCAGCATGTTCTTGACGAACCGCTCGTGTCCCGGCACGTCCACGATCTCGATGACGAGGCCGTCGGGCTCCTCGAGGAACGCGAATCCGAGATCGATCGTGATGCCGCGCGCTTTCTCCTCGGGCAGCCGATCGGTGTCGGTTCCGGTGAGAGCCTTCACCAGCGACGTCTTGCCGTGATCGATGTGGCCCGCGGTGCCGACGACGACGTGTTTCATGCCGCTCCTACAGGGTGGCGAGGCGAGCGGCGAGGGCGGGTACGTCCGACGGCAGGACGGTGCGGCAGTCCAGCAGCAGGCGATCGTCGAGCAGCCGGCCGAGCACCGGCGGGCGGCCGCCGCGGAGGGCCTCATCCAGGCGCTCCGCGGGACGATCGGTGGTACCGAGCGCGATGGCCGCGGTGGGCAGCTCCACGGTGGGCAGCGCGCCTCCGCCCACCTGGGAGCGCGACTCTACGATCTGCGCGCCGAGCATCCGGCCCGCGTCCGCGCCGGCCCGGAGCAGGATGCGTCTGGCCCGGCGACGAATCGACGCGAGCGGCTCGGTCAGCATCCGGAGGGTCGGGATGGTCTCCAGAGCGGTCCCCGCCTCGTAGGCGCCGAGGGTCGCCTCCAGCGACGCGATCGTGAACTTGTCGATGCGGAGCGCGCGGTTGAGCGGATTGTGGGCCAGGCGCTCCATCAGGGCGGCGCGGCCCACCAGGATGCCGGCCTGCGGGCCGCCCAGCAGCTTGTCGCCGGAGAAGGACACGAGATCCACGCCGGCCGCGACCACCTCGGGCACGGTCGGCTCGTAGGGGAAGCCGTGACGGGTCAGGTCCACGAAGCACCCCGAGCCGAGATCCTCCATCACCGGAACGCCGCGCGCGCGGCCCAGCTCGGCGAGCTCCCGGGAGGACACCGCGGCGGTGAAGCCGACCACGCGGTAGTTGGAGGTGTGGACCTTGAGGATCAGCCCGGTCTCCGGGCCGATCGCGCCGGCGTAGTCCTTGAGATGCGTGCGGTTGGTGGTGCCGACTTCACACAGTCGCGCGCCCGACCGGCTCATGATGTCGGGGATCCGGAATTCGCCGCCGATCTCGATCAGCTCGCCTCTCGAGACGATCACGTCCTTGCCACGCGCCAGGCTCTCCAGGGCGAGGAGAACCGCGGATGCGCAGTTGTTGACGACGAGCGCGGCTTCGGCGCCGGAGAGGCGGCGCAGCAGCGGCTCGACGTGCGCGTAGCGGGAGCCGCGCTCCTTGCGCGGCAGATCCATCTCCAGATTGGAGTAGGCGGAGGCGACCTCGTGGAGGCGCGACCGGGCGAGCGGCGAGAGCAGCGCGCGGCCGAGATTGGTGTGCAGCACCACACCGGTGGCATTGACGACCGGCACGAGCGAGAACGCGCCGGTCTCGGTGAGCCGCGCCACCACCCGGCCGGCCAGGGCCTCTGCGGCCGCGCCGGCGGCGCCCGTCTCGAGGATGCGCCGCCGCTCGGCGCCCAGCACCTCGCGGACGGTGGCGGTCAGACGCGGCCGCGCGATGCCCCGGAGGGCGAGATCGCCGGCGACCGACGCGAGCAGCGCGTCGACCGACGGCAGCGTGCGCAGCATCGCGCGCGCCGCGGCCGAGGTGCCTCCGCCCTCATCCGCCGGCGGCAAGCTCGGTCTCCACGCGCTCCTTGACTCGCGCGATGACTTCGTGGGCCTCGCGGCGGATCGCCTCGGGGCTGGCCCCCTCCCTCCGCGTCCGCAGCAGGCGCCGCACCGCGTCCTCGGTGAGGCCGGCCCACAGCTCGTCCAGGTCACGCGGAGAGAAGCCCTGCCCGCGGAGGGCCGCGCTCCACTCGCGCGCCAGCTCCTGCACGAGTCCGTCGCGCTCGTGGGCCAGGCGCCGCGCGCGCTTGATCAGCTCGGGGAGACGGGGCGGCATCGCGACGTCACTCCTTCACGAGCCGCCGCACCGAGTCGAGCAGGTTGGCCTCCCAGCGGCCGGTGGAGACGCACTGGAGCACGCGATCCGTCTTGAGCCCGCCGGAGCTGCCCCGGCGATACGCGTGGGTGCTCATCTTCGAGTTGACCTGGATCGCGGTGACCCCGTCGCCGTTCGGCTGCACGAAGAGCGTGAAGGCCACGAGGGCCTCGCCCTCCAGCGTGGCCTCGCCGATGCGTCCGCAGTCGGCGTAGACACCGATCGGCGAGATGAAGTCGTCCGACGAGATCACCCCCGAGTCCTTGGCCACCACGCGCAGGGGAACGTTCTCCCCGGCCAGCGCGCGCACCAGCGCCCGCCAGGTCGTATCGTAGCTCGCGCGGGCCTGGTCCCGCACCGGCGGCGGGGCGATCGGAGAGACCACTGGCCCCGCGCACCCACCCAGGGCGACGAGCGAGAGCGCCGCGGACCAGGCGGCCGCGCGAGGCCGGGGGAGCCGCGTCATGGCGATCATTCTACGCCTTTGTGGTGATCGATCCCGCGATAGGCGCGGATGAAGCGCACGATCCGCGCCTCGTCGAAGTCGTCGAAGGCGTCCAGGCGGGTCCACGCGGTGAGCGCGATCCGGGTACGCATGCCCGGGAACGGAGCCAGGATGACCTGGGCATCGTACCGCCGCACGATCTCGGCCAGCTTCGCGACGAGATCGGAGCACGGAGCGGCGCAGTGGTACTGCACCATCACCCCGCCGTCCTCCAGATTGTGGACCTGCAGCTCGCGGGTGATCGGCACGTCGTGAATGCCCCACGGGGCGATGTAGGGCAGGTGCGGGCCGGATGTCGGCGGCTCGGAGTTGTAGGCGACGTGGGGCTCGGTGACGAGCTGGATGTGGGCGTTGCCCTGGTCCTCGAACTTCACGCCGGGGAGATCGGCCACCGCGCGATAGGCGAAGTAGCCGACGATGACCGCGGCCACCGTGGCGACGGTCAGGCCGGTCGTCCACCACTTCCGCCGACCGGCGGGACGCCTGGTCGACCTGTTGCTTCCCTCGCTCCTTCCCCTCGCCATCCGGCTCGACCCTCCAAACGCGCCCGTGCGCGACGGTGGCGGAAGCGTGTGGGAGTCGAACCCACCTCCGACTTGTCTAGAGCCGGACGCCGGATTTGAAGTCCGGGAGGCCCACCGGGATCCTATACGCCTCCGGTTCTGCTAACTACCCGTCAGAACAGCGCAAAGAGTGTACCACTGTCCCACAGCGGCGAGCCGGTTGACGAGGCCGAGGCGGCGTCGGCCGCATGCTACGCTCCTGTCGTGAGCCGGATACGGTGGCGTCTGCTCTTGTCCGGCGTCGTCCTGCTCCTGATGTCCGCCGGCTCCCCCGCCCGGGGCGACGGCGCGAGCCCTCGGGGGCCTTCCGCGGCCGAAGAGCAATTCCTCGAGCGCCACTGGCGCATGCCGATCCCCCTCCAGGGACCGCCGCCCGCCACATTTGCGACGGTCGAGCAGTCGCTGGCTCCGAAGGACTGCGGCACCTGCCATCCGGTCCAGTACGAGGACTGGCGCGGCAGCATCCACGCCCGGAGCATGGGGCCCGGCGTCGCCGGACAGCTCGTGGAAATGGCCAAGCGTGATCCGGCCGGCGCGCGCGCCTGTCTCCTCTGTCATGCCCCGCTGGCCGAGCAGTCGCCGGTGACGACAAGCACGGACGGGGTCGCGCCCAACCCGGCCTTCGACCCGATCCTGTCGCGTGAGGGCATCGTCTGTGCGAGCTGTCACGTCCGTCGGCACCAGCGATTCGGCCCGCCGCCGCGGCGCGACGCCCTCGGAGCGCGCGTGCCGCGCGAGCAGCTGCCGCACAACGGCGCCACGTACACCAGCGCCTATCTCCGAGCCGAGTTCTGCGCCGCGTGCCATCAGTTCGGGCCGAAGGGGCTGAGGCTCAACGGCAAGCCCCTGGAGAACACGTACGCGGAGTGGCGGGGGAGCCCGGCCGCACGGCGCGGGCAGCAATGCCAGGATTGCCACATGCCCGACCGCCGCCATCGCTGGCGCGGCATCCACGATCCGGAGATGGTCAAGTCGGGCGTGAAGGTCGACGTGCGCCTCGATCGGGCGCGGCATGAGCCGGGCCAGCGCGTCCGCGCGACCGTCACGGTGGCGAGCGTCAACGTCGGCCACTACTTCCCGACCTACGTCACTCCGCAGGTCGTCGTGCGAGCGGTGCTGGTGGGATCAGACGGGGCGGCACGGCCGGAGACCCTGAGTGAGCGGGTCATCGGCCGTCAGGTCCCCCTGGATCTCTCGCGGGAGATCGCCGATACGCGCATTCCGCCGGGCGGCCGCTTCGTGCTCCGCTACGATCGTCCCCTCGACCGGCCCGGGCTCGTCCTGCGGGTGACCGTGACGGTCTACCCCGACCACTTCTATACCGGTTTCTTCACCGCCCTCCTGGAAACCGGCGCGGGTGACGGCGAGGCCGAGATCCGGGACGCCCTCGAGGCGACACGACGCTCGCCCTTCGAGATCTTCGCACGCGACTTGCCGTTGACCTGAGGGCGCCCGGCGGCCCGGGCGCGTGGCGAGCCGCCCGGCGCGGGCGAGTGATCGACCGGCGCGATGTGGCCCATGTCGGGCTCCAGCTGCAGCGTGTCGGCGATCTTCGTATAGCTCGAGAACATCTGGGTCACGCCCAGCACTTCCATGACTCCGCGGTCGCTCACCCCGAGCCGCCGCATTTCCGCCAGGTGGAAGGGGGCGCCGAACCGCGAGCGCGACGTCAGCGACACCGCGAAGGCCAGGGACTCCTTGAGCCGACGGCTCAGCCGATGATCGCCGAAGGCGCGCTTGACCGCGTCCCAGACGTCCGAGGCGTAGGCGGGATCGCGAGCCATCAAGCGATATGGCAACGGCACCTCGCTTCGCTCGTAGAAGGCGCGGATGTCCGCGAAGAGGGTCTGGGCCCGATCCCCGCCCGCGGCGGCGTTCAGCGCGGCGAGGTCCGGCGGCGCCTCGCCGAGGGCGTCCGCGACGACGTTCAGGGCGTTGGTGATCCCCACCACCATCGCGGCTTCGTACCACAGCGCGTCTTCCGCCATTCCCTGCAGCTTCCCGGCTGCAGTGTGAGCGCGCACTCAGTAGTTGCACGCGTTGACGCCGCTCACCACCGCGGCCACCATCTCCTTCTCGGCCCGCGTGAATTCACCGGGCGCCATCACGCGCTTCATCGCGCGCCCGTGCGGCCCGCCGAAGGCGGGGTCCCATGCCATCACGCGGCTCATGGCCGGAGGCTCGTCGAAGTCGTAGTTGAACCAGACCTTGGAGAGCTCGAAGAGATTCCGGGCCATCTCGGGATACTCGGACGCGTGACGTAACCGGACGGTGGGCATCGGGCTCCTCCTCGAGGACCGCGAATGATGGAAGTCGGCGGGACCGGTCAGCGGCCGCCGGCCAGCGGCGGAAACACCGAAAGGACGTCACCCTCGGACAGCGTTTGGTCGGGGACGGCGTCCCGGCCGTTGACGACGGTCAGGCGCTCCAGCTCGCGCGGGATCCGCAGGGAGTGTACCACCTGATCGACCGTGGCTCCCTCGGGGACGTCCAGGACCACGTTGTCTCCCACGGTGCCGGCGGGGAGGTAAGCCCGCAGGGTCGCGGTGAGGTGGACTGCCACCTTCACGGTCTTAGCGGAAGCCGCCCTGCTCCGAGGCGCGCGGGGCGGAAGCCGCGCGCGGCTTGATCCGGGCGGGGGGCGCCACCTTCTGGGCGGCGACGGGCCCCTTCCGCTTCGCCCGATCCGCGATCCGCGCGGCGACCGTGCGCTTGTGCTCTTGGAGATCGCGCTCGAGACCGTCCTGCAGGGCGCTGCCGCTGCCGAGCGGTACCTTCAACTGATAGGGCGCGTTGGGCGGGGTCTGCTTGAGCCTGAGCTCCGGATTCAGTCGCACCAGCTCTTCGAGTGGAATGCCGGACAACCCGGCCACGTGCTTGAGGCTCGTGCCCCGGGGGACCGTGATCTGCTCGTAGCTCAGCGGCTCGTCGGGCTTGACCGTGAATCCATACTGCTCCGGCTCCTGCCCGATGATGGTCATGGCGTGGATGGCCGGCACGAAGTTCTTGGTTTCGTCGCGGAGGAGCCGGCTGCGGGTGAGGCTCCAGAAGTCGCGGGTGCCGGTGCCCTCGATGGCCCGGAGAATCTTCATCTCGCCGGCGTTGTAGGCGGCCTGGCTCAGCTCCCACGAGCCGAAGATCGCGTACAGGTCCTTCAGGTAGTTCGCGGCGGCCACGGTGGACTTCTCGGGATCGAGCCGCTCGTCGAGCCATTGATCGACCCGCAGACCGTAACGGCGGGCGGTCGGGGCCATGAACTGCCAGAGACCCTTGGCGCCGGCGCGGGAGACCGCCACCGGATTGAAGCCGCTCTCGATCATCGCGGTGAAGACCAGCTCCTCCGGAAGGCCTTTCTGGCGGAATACGTCCAGGACCATGGGCAGGTAGCGTCCCGAGCGCGCCAGCCACCGCTCCACGACCTCACGCCGGTAGCCGGTCTGGTACTGCTCGAGGAAGCGCTGGACGTGATCGTTCTGCTGAATGCGGAACGCCGGCTGGGTCGGAGCGGAGAGAGAGACGGCAGCCACTTTCGGCGCAGCCGGCAGCTGGGTCGGCGGCGGCGGAGCCGGCACGATACCCGCCGACATGGAAGGTGGCCGCGAGGTGAAGAACTCGGCCCACAGGTCCACGTCCGGCGCGGTCGACGTGTCGTTGCCGATCGGCGCCGCCTCCAGCGGGGTGCTACCCCACGGATCGCCGACAATGGCGGAGGCGGGCTCGGCGCCCGTCTCACCCACCCACGTCGATGCGAGATCGGGCTCCGCTTCCGCCGGCCCCGGCATCGCCAGGTGACCAGCCAGATAGAGCACCGCACCTATCAGAAGCATCCGGATCAAAGAAAGCATCAGGTAGGCATGAACTTTTTATCACGAGGGGTATTTGAGGTCAACGGGGTCGGCTCGGAATGGCGCGAGATGGGTATTGCTTGACTCTTGGGAGCCCGCTCCTGTGTTAAGTCGTTTCTGTAAAAGGCATTTTTTTAAAGGAGGGCACGGCGATGGTGGTCGGCATGGCCTGGCCTTCCCTTCGGCATCGGCCTGGCGGTCCCCCAGACCTTCGCTCAGACGCCCGCCGCCCCGAAGGAAGAGAAGAAGGGCCAGCAACTCGAGAAGAAGGAAGAAAAGAAGGAGCGCGCGGCCACCCTGGGGCGCCACCGTTCCCGGGTGGCACCCCTAGCGCCGTTTCTTGGGCGTCGGCGGCCGCGGCGGCTTCGGCGTGCCCCCCTCCTGACGCGGCGCGGTCATCCAGACATTCCGATCGCTGAGCGAGACCTCGACCGTCTCGCCCTTCCGAACCGTGACCCGGGATCGCCAGTACGTCACCATCGAGTACGTCACGGTGCTGGGGATATCGGGATAGCGCTTGGCGTCCTGGTCGCGGACCTTGTGCTGCTTCGACTGGTGACCCCCCTCCCGCCAGGCCAGGAGAACCCAGTCGCCCGCGGGCAAGCCGGTGACCTCCGCAAGACCCCGAGCGTCGGTTGCTTCGTTCTTGACCAGGTCCCCGGCGCCCACCGCGACCAGGGCCCGCTCGTAGTCGATCCGGGCAGCCTCGATCCCCGCCACCGCCCGCGTGTAGCTGTCCACCGAATCCCGCAGACCGGCCTTCACTGCGTCGAGCTCGGTCTCGAACGCGGCCGAGTACGGCAACAGGACGAGCGACACAGCAGACTGCGGCGTCGGCTCGGCGCTGCCCCGGGACGGCTCGACGTAGGCCTTCGCGGCCACGATGCCCACCGCCTGCTCGTCAACCCCTTTCTGGTAGGGCTGGACGAGGCTTGCCACATCTGGCTCGGCGGCCTTGGCTCCCCCGACGGCGACCAGTGCCGCACCCGCAATCAGCGCGGCCCATCCGCGTCCGGGGCTCACGAAGCCGCCTCGCGGGGTCGGGTTCGCCATCGGGCATGCATCCAGAGCCACTGCTCCGGCGCGCGGCGGATGGCTGCCTCGAGCACTTGATTGAATCGGGCCGTGTAGGCGACGACGTCGGCGTCGGGAGGCGGCGGCACCGGGGCGCCGACCTCCATGCAGTGTCGTCCTCCCGCCTCGCGGCGCAGGAACATCGGCACGACCGGGGCACGGGTCCGCAGCGCGAGGAGCGCCAGGCCCTTGGAGGTCGAGGCGGGGACCCCGAAGAACGGAACGAAGACGCCTTCGGCGCGGGTCGCGTTCTGGTCGAGGAGGACTCCGACCATGCGTCCGCGCCGCAGCGCCCCGAGCACCTCCCGCACCGCCCGATGCTTCACGATCAGCTCGGCCCCGCTCCGACGTCGGAACCGGGACGCCAGCTCGTCGAGCATCGGATGATCGAGGGGACGGACCACGATCGACGCCGGGACGCCAGTGAGACCATGGGCTGCGGCCAAGAGCTCCCAGTTGCCATAGTGGGCCGTGAGGATGAGCACGCCCCGACCTTCGGCTGCCGCCGTCTTGAGCTGCTCGCCTCCCTCCACTCGCACCCGGGAGATCATGACGTCGGTAGGACGCAGGAAGTACCGACAGCCTTCGACGAGATTCATGCCCACGTGCTGAAACGACCGACGTCCGAGTCGGCGCAGCCCGCCAGCCGTCCGTTCGTGGCCCAGCGCACGGTGCAGGTTGTCCAGGGTGACCCGGCGGCGGCCCGGCAGGAGCCACCAGAGCACGTCTCCGATCCGCCGACCTACGGCCAGCCCGATCGGCGCGGGGAGATAGGCGAGCAGCCACGCCCCCGGCAGCAGGAGCCAGAGTCCGACGGCCCCCGCCAGCGACCCGGCGCGGGAGCGGGACGAGGTCATCCGACGCGGGCGAAAATGAAGGTGGCGGCGGCCCACGCCACTGCGGCGATGATGCCGGACAGGGGAATCGTCAGGATCCAGGCCCAAATGATGTTGCTGGCCACGCCCCACCGGACCGCCGAGAAGCGCTGTGTGGTGCCCACGCCCATGATCGAGCCGGTGATGGTGTGCGTGGTGCTGACCGGGATCCCGCCGATCGCAGTCCCGATCAGCATGACCGCGCCCGCGGTCTCCGCGCAGAAGCCTCCGATCGGCCGGAGCTTGGTGAGCCGCATGCCCATGGTCTTGACGATGCGCCAGCCGCCGGCGAGCGTGCCCAGTCCCAGGGCGGTGTGCGCCGCGATGATGACCCAGAACGGCACGTAGAACTCGGGCCCCAGGTATCCGGCCGAGAAGAGGAGGATGGCGATGATGCCCATGGTCTTCTGTGCGTCGTTGGTGCCGTGACCGAGGCTGTAGGCGGCGGCGGACAGGAGCTGGAGGCGACGGAAGAGCCCTTCCACGCGGCTCGGCCGCATCCGTCGCACCGCCCAGAGCGTGACGATCATCAGCGAGAAGCCGAGGGCTAGCCCCAGCACCGGAGCCAGCACGATGAACACGAGGATCTTGATCAGTCCGCTCGGGAGGAGGGCTCCGAAGCCGGCCTTCGCCACCGCGGCCCCCGCGAAGCCGCCGATGAGCGCGTGCGAGGAGCTCGACGGGATGCCGAAGTACCACGTGATCAGATTCCACGCGATGGCCCCGATGAGCCCGCCGAGGATCACCCACTGATCCACCACCGAGGCCTCCACCACCCCCTTGCCCACCGTACGCGCCACCTGGACCCCGAAGCCGAAGGCGGCCACGAAGTTGAAGAACGCGGCCCACGCCACCGCCTGCATGGGGGTGAGCACGCGCGTGGAAACGACGGTGGCGATCGAGTTGGCCGCGTCGTGGAAGCCGTTGATGTAGTCGAAGATCAGGGCGACCAGGATGATGAACACGATCAACAACAGGGACCCGCTCATGCGCGGCGGGCCGACCGGCTCAAGCCATCTTGAGGGTGATACCCTCGATGACGTTGACCACGTCCTCGCAGCGGTCGGTCACCGACTCCATCGTCTCGTACAGCTCCTTCCACTTGATCACCTCGATGGCGTCGGTGCCGCCCTCGAACAGGGCCGCGAGCTGGTCGCGCAGCAGCCGGTCCGCCTCGTTCTCGAGGCGGTTCACCTCGACCGCGTGCTTGTGGTAGAACGGCGAGAGCGTGCGCAGGCAGCGCACCGCCCGGTCCGTCTCTTCCGCGGTCTTCACGATGATCTTGGCCATGCTGATGGAGCCGTCGGTCGGAGACTTTATCTTGTAGAGCAGCAGGCGGTCGGCCACCGCGTCGATCAGGTCCAGGACGTCGTCGAGACGGCTGGCCAGCGCGTAGATGTCTTCGCGATCGATCGGGGTGATGAAGGTGGTGTTCAGCCGACGCACGATCTCGTGAGTGAGTGCGTCCCCCGCGTGCTCCAGGTCCTTGATTTGCTGGGCCTTGGCCTTCGCGTCGGCGTACTCGAGGGTCAGCTCCTCGAGCACGCGGGCGGCGGACACGATGTGTGAGGCCTGCTGCTCGAAGAGGTCGAAGAATTTTTCTTCCCGCGGAAGCAGGCGAAACACGGCTGTATCCTCCCGCACCGTCTGGCCGATGTCAACGTCGCGGCCGATCGTCGATGCCACCGCGCCGCGGTTGACACCGGCAGAACCGCGTGGCTAGGATGGCGCCGTGACGCGCCCCCAGACTCGCGCGGGCCGACAGGTTCACTGTCCACGCTGCGGAACCGGTCGGGAATGGGCGGGCAATCCGCATCGACCGTTCTGCTCGCTGACGTGTCGTCTGGTCGATCTCAGCGTGTGGCTCGACGAGCGCTACCGCATTCCCGGACCGGAGCTGTCGCCCGACTCGGACTCCGCCGCGCCGGGGAGCCCGACCACCGGATGACCGATCTCTTCGACGATCCGGTCCGGTTCCTCTCCCGCCTCATTCTCCAGATCCCCGCGCTGCTCGTGGCGGTGACCGTGCACGAGCTGGCGCACGCGCTCGTCGCGGACCGGCTCGGCGATCCGACGCCGCGCCGTCTCGGCCGCATCACCCTGAACCCGCTGCCGCACATTGATCCGCTCGGCGCGCTGGCCTTCGTGCTCGCCGGCTTCGGGTGGGCCAAACCGGTGCCGGTGAGCGCTCAGTACCTCCGCCGCCCGATCCGCGACATGGCGTTGGTCGCCGCGGCCGGCCCGCTCTCGAATTTCCTGGTCGCCTTCGTGGCCCTGGTGGCAGTGCGGATGCTCCCGCACGCGGGCGGGGCCATGCCATTCGTGAGCGAGCCGCTGAGCGGGGCCTTGTTCTGGACCTACGTCTACAACCTGGCCCTGGGAATCTTCAACCTGATCCCGCTGCCGCCGCTCGATGGCGGTCACTTTCTGCCCTACCTCTTCCCGCGCGCGTCGTGGAGCCTCATTCACCAGCTCGAGCAAGTCGGCCCGCTCCTGTTGATCCTGCTCGTGCTGAGCGGCGCGACGCGGTACATCGTGCAGCCGGTGTTCAACGCGGTGAGCGGCTTCTATCTCTCCGTCGCGCGGTTGATGGTCTAATCGCCTGCGCGGCCGGGTCGGCCGCGCCCTCGTGCTCCAGGAGCCAGCGCTTCCGCCACAGTCCGCCGCCGTACCCGGTGAGCGCGCCGTCTCCCCCGACGAGGCGATGACACGGCACCACGATCGAGATGGGATTGCGCCCGTTGGCGGCGCCCACCGCGCGCACCGCGGCGCGATGGCCGATCGCGCGCGCCATTGCCGCGTAGCTCATCGTCCGCCCGGCTCGAATCGTCCGGAGGGCGTGCCAGACGCGCTGCTGGAACGCGGTGCCGCCGGTTTCGACCGCGATGCGGTCGACGGCGGTGAGGTCACCGCTCAGGTAGGCGCGAAGCTTGGTCGAGATGCCGAACGGGTCGCGGAGCCTCCGTCGCCGCGAGCCGGGGAAGCGCGGGGTCAGGTGACGCGCCATGCGCGCGCGCCCGAACTCGAGCGCGCAGAGCCGGCCGTCGCGGGCCGCGATCACGATGCGGCCGAGCGGGCTCGCGATTTCGTCGATGAGCAATGCCGAGCGAACGGGGGCGGCGCTCATGGTGTCCTCGTTCCGAGAAACCGGTGCCGAGCAAACATTAAAAAGCGCCCGAGCCTTTTCGGCCCGGGCGCTTGAATTACCCCGGCAGCGACCTACTCTCCCACGCCGTTACCAGCGCAGTACCATCGGCCCTGGAGGGCTTAACTTCCGTGTTCGGGATGGGAACGGGTGTGGCCCCTCCGGCAACGCCACCGGGAATCGGATGGCAATCGAATACGTTGATCCTCGAGTGCAGCCAAGCACGCTCACCTCGAGCAGGCTCGATATGTATGAGTGCAACGTGGTCAAGCCGCACGGCCGATTAGTACCGCTCGGCTGAACGCCTTACGGCGCTTACACCCGCGGCCTATCAACCTGGTAATCTTCCAGGGGCCTTCAGAGGGCTTACGCCCTGGGAGGTCTCATCTTGAGGCGGGTTTCGCGCTTAGATGCCTTCAGCGCTTATCCCTGCCGGACATAGCTACCCAGCGGTGCTCCTGGCGGAACAGCTGGCACACTAGCGGTCCGTCCACCCCGGTCCTCTCGTACTAGGGGCAGCTCCCCTCAAACCTCCTACGCCCGCGTCAGATAGGGACCGAACTGTCTCACGACGTTCTAAACCCAGCTCACGTACCGCTTTAATGGGCGAACAGCCCAACCCTTGGGACCTGCTCCAGCCCCAGGATGCGATG
>Ga0209971_1000030_pt1 | contig 50605 bp, 59 predicted proteins | sample InoplaM3SAM_FD_187588 | JGI IMG/M metagenome (GOLD analysis project Ga0209971, IMG submission 187588) | Arabidopsis thaliana rhizosphere microbial communities from the Joint Genome Institute, USA, that affect carbon cycling - Inoculated... | ecosystem: Host-associated > Plants > Roots >... | reverse complement strand
CACCTACCGGACCACGGAGGCCACGCGGGACGCGGCCCGCAAGCGGCTCGACCAGGCGCGCAGCGAGGTCGCGCAGGCCGAGGCGTCGCTGCGCACCCAGCAGGCCGCGGTGGCCCAGTCGGTGCGGCGGGTGGACGAGAGCCGCGCCTCGCTGGAGAACGCCCGCAGCCAGCGTCAACAGGTGCGGCTGCGGCAGACGCAGGTCGAGGCCGCGCAGGGCCGGCTCTCGCAGGCCCTCGCGAACCTGCAGCAGGCGGAGCTGAACCTGGTCTACTGCACGATCCGCGCGCCGATGCCCGGGCGCGTGGGGCGGCGATCGGTCGAGCCGGGGCAGGTGGTGACGGTGGGCCAGGCGCTGCTCACGGTGGTGGACCTCGACGACGTCTGGGTGGTGGCCAACTACAAGGAGACCGAGCTGACCCACGTGCGCCCCGGGCAGTCCGCCACCGTCACGGTGGATACCTATCCGGGCAAGACGTTCAAGGCGCGCGTCGACTCCATCCAGGCCGGCTCGGGCGCGGTGTTCTCGCTGCTCCCGCCCGAGAACGCCACCGGCAACTTCGTCAAGGTGGTGCAGCGGGTGCCGGTGAAGCTCGTGTTCGAGCCCGGCGAGAACTCCGAGCATCTCCTCGTGCCCGGCATGTCGGTGGTGCCGGTGATCGCGATCCGATGAAGATCGATCTGCTGCTGATCCCGGTGGGCGCGCGGTATCCCGAGATGCGCGCGGCCGCGCGGGCCGCCGAGGACGCGGGCTACGACGGGGTCTGGACGTGGGATCACCTGCGCGATCCCGACGGGGCCGCGGAGGCGGGCGTGCCCGAGGCGTGGACCACGCTGACCGCGCTGGCCGAGGCCACCCGGCGCATCGCGCTGGGCCCGCTCGTGCTCAACACCGGACTACGTCATCCGGGCCTGCTCGCCAACATGGCGGCCACGCTGCAGCAGGTCTCGGGCGGCCGGCTGCTGCTCGGGCTCGGGGCCGGCGCGACGCGGTCGATGGCGTACGCTCGCGAGCAGGAAGCGCTCGGCATGACCATCCCGGGCGATCGGCTGCGCGCCGAGCGCGTGGCCGAGACCGCGCAGGTGCTGCGGCGGCTGTGGAGCGGTGATCCGTCGAGCTTCGCGGGGACGCAGTTCCGGCTCGACCGCCCGTCCGGCTATCTGCGGCCGGATCCGCCCCCGCCGATCATCGTGGGAGGATTCGGCCCGCGCATGGCCGCGATCGCGGGCCGGTACGGCGACGGGTTCAACACCCAGGCGATGCATCCCGATCTGGGCGGGCTCGGCCGGGTGGCGCGCGAGGCCCACCAGGCCTCCGGCCGGGATCCCGCGCGCTTCAGCCTGACCGTGTTCGCGGGGCTCAGCGAGCGCTGGCTGCGCGGCGACACCGCGGAGCGCGCCCGTCTCGCGCGGCTCGACGTGGACCGCCTTATCTTGTTAACCCAGCCGCCCTACTCGGTTCCCGCCCTGCGCTAGTCTCCCGCCCGCTCCCCTCCCGGGGAGAAGGCAGGGTGAGGGGGAACCGGTATCCCTTCACCAGCACGTCCGCCGCCACCTCGTAGTCCAGACGCGCGTCTCGCACGAACCCCACGTGCTCGTAGAGCTGCATGGCGACGCTCATCATGTCGGCGGTGTGGAGGATCAGCGCCGCCGTCCCGCTCGCGCGCGCCCGCCGGATGCACTCGTCCATCAGACGCCGTCCCACGCCCTGTCCACGCGCCGACGGCGCCACCGCGAGCAGTCGAACCTCCGGATGCGCCAGCCGACTCGACGTGCCGCGGCCCGGATTGGCCGTGTCGGCGCCCGCCGGCTGGAGCAGCACGCTCCCGACCAGCGCGCCCCCGGCCTCCGCGACGATGGTGATCTCGGGCGTCGCGTCGGCGAGCGTGGCCACGATGTTCCGGCGGTACTCGCGCCACAGCCGCGGCGGCAGGATGGCCGCGTATTGCTCGTACGCGGCCAGCGTCACCGCCTCGATCGCGGGCCGATCGGCCTCCCTCGCGCTGCGGATCACGCCGCCGCGGGCTTGACCTCCGAGGCGAGCCGCTCCATCGCCCGCACCATCGCGGGAATGCTCGCACGCGGCAGATCGAAGGTCATCCACTCGGCGCCCAGGCCCCGCACCCGCTTGATGTCGGCGGCCACTTCCGCCACCGAGCCCTGAAACGCGGCGCGCCCGCTGCCCTTCGCCCCGTCGGTCAGGTCGAGCAGGTTGCGCGGGGCCAGGCCGAGCTTGTCCCGCCGGCCGGTGCGGCTGGCCAGATCGCGCAGCGTCGCGTAGCCCTTCTCGATATCGTCGAGGCCGAGCGCGAGCGGATGCCACGCGTCGCCCAGCTCCGCGCAGCGTCGCACCGCGGGGCCGGAGATCGCGGCGGGCGAGCCGCCCACCCAGATCGGCGGGTGCGGCCGCTGCGCCGGGCGCGGCGAGAACGTGGCGCCCGAGAAGCTCACGTACTTGCCGTTGTACTGCGGCACGTCGGCCGCGAACGCGGCCTTGATCGCCCGGATGTAGTCGTCGCTCAGGCGGCCCCGCTCTGCGAACGGCAACCGGAGATCCACGAACTCGGCCTCGTCCCAGCCCACCCCGACGCCGAAGATGAAGCGGCCACCCGAGGCCTGATCCACGGTGGCCGCCGCCTTGGCCGCGACCAGCGGGTTGCGATAGGGCAGCACGATGACGCTGGCGCCCAGCTGGATGCGGCGCGTGCGCCCGGCCAGGAAGGCGAGCAGCGAGAACGGATCCGGCCAGTGACCGCCGTAGTGCTGCGTGGTGGCCGGCTTGGCCAGGATGTGGTCGGGCACGAAGACGCCGTCGAGACCGAGCGCCTCCGCCTTCGTGGCGAGGGACTCCGCGTCCGCCACCGTGAGCTGCCAGATGGGAAGTACCACGCCGTACTTCATGGGCCCCTCCTGTGGGTAGGCTGGCCCCGAGGCTACACGCTCGGCCGCGCGCGGACAACCGCCGGGCGGCCGGCGCGGGACGTCTCAGAGGACCTGCGCGCCGTGCTCGCCGAGCAGGGCGCGCAGCAGCGAGCGATGGCAGCGGCGCTCGTCCTCGCAGTAGCAGCCCACCGAGAAGTCGGTCGCGCGGGAGAGCGCGGCCAGCAGGCCGATGAGTCGCCGGGTCGCGGGCTGCCGCATCTCGCCGCGATAGCGGCGGGCGTAGCGCGCCCAGCGCGCGTCCGTCCACGGCTTGGACAGCGCGTAGGAGACCAGCGGCGCGCTCGGGGCCAGCTCGGGCAGCCACGCGTCGTAGTAGTCGCGCGCGCCGTAGTCGGCCTTGCGCACCCCGCGCGGCGGTCGCCGCACCGTGCCGATGCGCAGGCCCTCGCGGGCGGCGCGCGGCGTGCCCAGTCGAACGATCCGTACCGCCATGATCTCTCTCCCCCGGCCGCGCGGCATCCGGCTCTCGCGGGCCCCGCCCCGCAGGCCCGCGAGGCCGGCGGGCAGCAGCACGATCACGATCAGATCACACCCAGCCCGAGCATATACAGGATCTCGGACAGCAGACCGAGGAACACCGCGCCCGGCGCGAAGACGGCGATCTTGATGCGGTTGGTGTCGATACCGAGCGTCTCCGCGCGCTCCTCGTCGGCCCACTTCGCGGGCCGGCGCCGGCGCGCGGTCAGCCACCCTGGCCCTGATAGAGCAGGATCCCCGCGGTGATGAGGGCGACCGCGAGCAGGCGGCCCCACGTGAACGGCTCGTGGAGGAGCAGGAAGCCGGCCAGGAGCACGGCGAGCGTCGAGGTGCCGCCCATGACGAACGACGATGTGACGCGCAGGCCGTGCTGATACGCCAGGAGCCCGAACAGATCCACCGAGGCCGCGGCCATTCCCGCTCCGAGCAGGAGCCAGAGGCTCTCGCGCGTGAAGACGGTCTCGTGGCCGCGCATCTTCATGACGAGGAGCACGGCGAGGTTGACCGCGAGGGCCCCGGTGGTGATGACGATCGCGCCGACCACCGCGCTGATGCGCGCGGAGGCCAGCTTGAGGAAGATGGTCCAGGTGGCCGCGCCCAGGCCGGCGAGGATGGCGAACGCGATCGCGCGATTCACGGGAGCGATCCGATCGCCCGCTCGTAGAGGGCGGAGAGCATCTCGTCGATCGCCGCGAAGGCCCACACCGCCGAGAGGGGCGACTGATGCATCGCGGCCCACTCTCGCATGAAGCGATCCCACGCGTCCTCACGAGTCTCTCCGGGCCGGGAAGCCTGCATCGCGTCGGCGATCCGGCCGTGGTGGAAGACCGCGGGCCGCTCGATGAAGTGGTAGAGATACTCCATCGCGCCGGTGTAGAAGACCGCCACCGGGATCGACTGGTACGTCCGCCCGTCCTGCTCCCGCAGGAACGCGTTCATCAGGTCCGCGTTGGGGGACTCGGCCGGGTTGGCCCGAGACCCGCGCCCGACCCGGGCGCCGTCGCGCGGGAAGATGCGCAGCTCGAGCCCTCCCGCCTCGGCCAGCCGCGAGAGCATCGGCACCGCGCGGCGACAATCCGACGACCACTCCTCGGCGATCGCCAGGATCTTGGCGGGCCCGCGCGGCTGAGAGGCCAGCCACCGGATCGCCGCCGCCTGATCTTCACGGAGCCGGAGCCCGTCGTGCCAGCCGCGCAGGATCGCGCTCCAGTCCATCCGCTCCGGGCCGCGCCACCAGCCCGCCTCCCGCGCGAGATTCGCGGGCGTCCCGATGAAGGCGAGGTACTGCTCGAAGGTCATGCCGCGGGCGAAGCGCGCTGCGGTCACCACGCTCATCGGCCGGCCGCGATCTTCCGCTCGAGGAACCAGCAGAACCAGCCGCGATAGCGCTCCTGCAGCTCGGGCTTCATCCAGTCCTTGCCGGTGACGACGCCTCGGCAGCGCGGGCTGCCGCAGCGGCACGCAAGCGTGTAGTCGCCGTCGTCGGTGGTCGCCCAGTCGATGGTGAGCTCCTCGCCGGGGGCGATGTCGCGCATCGCCACCAGCACGATCTGGCCCTGGATGGCGAGGTTGGGATCGCAGGAGTGGTTCGTGAAGAGCATGCTCCCGTCGCGGTGCTCCCGGTCGACCGGGGCGATGACGAGGTCGTCCGCGATCTGGATCTCGGCCGGACCGAGCGCGGGCTCGAGCGCGGCCCACCGGGCGGCGGTCAGCACGTGGCCGCCCTTGACCGCGACGATCTCGCCGGCCGCGATCGCCGCGCGGGAGAAGAGGCCGCGACCGTGAATCGGGCTGGGCCGCACCTCGGTCCTGGGCGATCGATAGGTGAGATCAGACATTTGGCGCTCGCCGACGCTACCCCGCCCTGCCGGCGCCCCTCACCCTGCCCTCTCCCCAGAGGGGAGAGGGAAAGGGTGAGGGGAGGGAGGCGGGGCCTACTTGAACATCGAGAAGTTGATCTCCTTCTCGGTGATGAATTCGAGCAGGACCGGGGTGCCCTCGCGGGTCTTGGCGATCCCGCGCTTGATGGCCGGAATGATCTCGCCGGGCTCGGTGACGCGCTCGCCGTGGCCGCCGAAGGCTCGGGCCATGTCCGCGTAGTGGCCGCTGATGTCGGTCGACCGGTACTTCTCGGTGGCCGTCTTCATGATCGGCAGCTCGATGGCCATCGAGAAGTTGTTGAGCAGGACCGAGAGGATCGGGATGCGCTCGCGCACCGCGGTCTCGAAATCCATGCCGGTGAAGCCGATGGCCGCGTCGCCCCACACGTTGATGCAGAGCGCCTCCGGCTTCGCCAGCTTGGCGCCCATCGCGAGCCCCAGACCGTAGCCGAGCTGAGTGGTCTTGCCCCAGCCGATGTAGGTGAGCGGCTCGGTGCTCTCCCAGAACGGGGAGAGCTGATCCCGCGGGCTGCCCGCGTCGTGGGTGATGATCGTGGTGGCGGGGTCGACGGTGCGCAGCAGGTCCCAGATCACCCGGTACGGCGAGAGCGGCTTGTCGCCGGACGTCAGCTTGGGCATCCACTGGGCGAGCCATTCCGCCTTCATGGTGGCGATCTGCCGGGTCACCTCCGCCCGGCGTCCGCGCGGCTTGCCCTTCAGGCGGTCGCGCACCTCGACGAGCAGGGCGTCCAGCACGAGGCCGGCGTCGCCGATCACCGCGTGCTCGGCCACCACGTCCTTGTTGAGATCGGCGACGTCGACGGTGGAGTGCACGATGGTCTTGCCCTTCGGCATCGCGACCCCGTAGTTGGTGGTCGAGAAGCTGCAGCCGATGCCGAAGATCACGTCCGAGCTCTTGAGGAACTCGAACACCGTCTTGGGCATCGACCGGCCCCCCGAGCCGAGCGAGAGCGGGTGCGTCTCCGGGAACGCGCTCTTGCCCTCGAGGCTCGTGGTCACCGGCGCCTCGAGCAATTCGGCCAGCTCGCGCAGCGCCTGCCATGCCCGCGCGTAGTGCACGCCCTGGCCGGCGTAGATCACCGGGCGCTCGGCCTCGACGAGGATGCGCGCGGCCTCGGTCACCGCGTCGGGATCCGGGGCCACCCGGGTGCGCGGCGTCGGCTTGTAGGCGAGCGGCTCCGGCACCTCCTCCTGATAGACGTCGACCGGGATCTCCACCAGCACCGGGCGCGGGCGGCCGTTCTTGACCTGGGTGAACGCGCGGCGCATCGCGTCGGGCACCGCGTCGCCGACCACCACCTGCTCGCACCACTTGGTCACGTTGCGGTAGTTGATGAACGAGTTGAAGTTGGGCGGGATGTTGGTGATGCGGCGCGGGTAACCGCCGGGCAGCACCACGATCGGCACCGAATCGCCGTAGGCCTGGGCCACCCCGCCGAAGGCGTTCTCGGATCCCGGTCCGTGCTGCATCGTGAACACGCCGATCTTCCGGCCGGAGGTGATGCGGCTCACCGCGTCCGCCATGTGGAGCCCGGTCCGCTCCTGACGCACGATGATGGTGCGGATGTCGGCCTGGGCGGCCGCCTCGATGATCGGGTTCACGGGATAGCCGATCAGAAAGGTGGTACCTTCGCGCTTCAGGATCTCGGCGACGGCGGCGACCGCCTTCATGGGAGCGTCCTCCTCTGGACGTGCTGTAGGATGTGGCCGACTCTAACTCAAGACGCGGGTGAAGGGAATCCGCCGGCGAAAGGATCGACGAGGCATGGCACGGAAGACGTATCGCGTGGGCGTCATCGGGCTCGGCTTCGGCCGCGCGCACATCCCGGCGTTCCAGGCCAGCGGCTGCGAGGTGGTCGCGGTCTGCCAGCGCAACCAGGAGACGGCGCGCGCGGTGGCCGAGCGCTACGGGGTGCCCGGCGTCTTCGAGCAGTGGGAGCGCATGCTCGACGAGGCCCGGCCCGACATCGTGGTGATCGCCTCGCCGCCGAGCCTCCACCGGGAGATCGCGCTGCGCGCCTTCTCACTGGGCGCCCACGTGCTGTGCGAGAAGCCGCTCGCCATGACCGCGGCGGAGGGCCGCGACATGGTGGACGCGGCGGCCAAGGCCCAGCGGGTGGCGATGACCGGCTTCAACTGGCGCTTCGTGCCCGCGATGCAGCGCTTCCACTCGCTGGTGGAGGAGGGCGCGGTGGGGCGGCTCTTCCACGCGGGCGGTCGCTGGCTCGGGGCGCGCTGGGCGGACGAGTCCGCGCCGATCACCTGGCGCATGGATCGCGCGCAGGCCGGTCACGGCGCGATGGGCGACATGGGCGTGCACCTGATCGACATGGTGCGCTGGCATTTCGGCGAATTCGCGCGCGTGTGCGCGCACGCGGGGGTCGCCTGGGCGTCGCGGACGGTGCCGGGCGGCGGCCGCGCGGCCGACGCCGAGGACTACTGCACCATGATCGGCGAGCTGGAATCGGGCGGACAGGCGACCCTCACGGTCAGCCGGGCCGCCCGCGGCGCGAACGAGAACTTCCTCGAGGCCTACGGCAGCCAGGGCGGGCTCGTCTACCGCCTCGATCGCGAGAAGCCCAAATGGTACGTGGGCGAGCTGCGCGCCGCCGGCGCGAGCGGCACGCTCCAGCCGGTGCCGGTGAAGGCAGGCCTGCCGCGGTCGGCCGCGCAGGGCGATCTCATGGAAGTCACGGGCAAGACGACGATCGCGCCGCTCGTGAAGCGCATGCTGGGCGCGATCCGCAAGGGCGACGGCGAGAGTCCGACCCCGTCGCTGCAGGACGGCGTGCGCGCGCAGCTCGTGCTCGACGCGGTGTTGAAGTCCCTGCACGAGGGCGGCTGGCAACCCGTCGCCACCGCCTGACGCGCATCCCTCTCCCTGCCGGGGAATGTCGACGCCCGCCTCTCCCCTCCGGGGAGAGGGCAGGGTCAGGGGTGGTCTACCCCTTCCCGAGCCGCTTCGTCCAGGCGACCAGCTCGGCGAGCAGCTTCCGGATCAGCTCGCGCGACGTCTCGTCGGTCAGCTCGCCGCGCTCGTTGAAGCGCTGGCTCGCGTTGGCGATCATCACCTCGGGCTGGTTCACCGGGTACATGTTGAGGAACACGAAGGACTGGCGCAGATGGTACTGCGCGCGGGCGCTGCCGAGCATGCCGATCGAGGCGCCCATCACCGCCACCGGCTTGCCCTGCCAGGCGTTGTCCCCGTAGGGGCGCGAGACCCAGTCGATCGCGTTCTTCAGCACGCCGGGCATCGAGTAGTTGTACTCCGGCGTGGCGAAGAAGATCGCGTCGGCGGCCCGCACCCGGGCCTTCAGCTCGACCACGCGGGCGGGCGGCTGTTTCTCGAGGTCCTGGTTGAAGGAGGGAATGTCCTCCAGCCCGAAGATCTCGAGCGTGGCGCCCGCGGGCACGAGCGCCCGGGCGGCGTCGAGCGCCATCCGATTGAAGGAGCCGCGGCGCAAACTTCCGGGGATGCCGAGGATGCTGACGTCGGGCATGATGTCTCCGTGGCCGTGGGCTAGAAGCTGGTGAAGACGCCCTTGCCGGTGGTCTGGGTGTCGAAGAGCTTGTAGGCCTCGGTGGCCTGATCGAGCCGGAAGCGGTTGGTGAGCAGCCGGCCGAGCGGAATCTTTCGCTCGGCCACGAAGCGCGCGCACTCCCACTGGCCCATGCTGCTGAACGTCCACGAGGCCACCAGGGTGAGCTGGCGGCGGATCAGGTCGCTGCTGATGTCGAAGCTGGTGGCGCCGCCCTCCCCGACGAAGCACATCCGACCCCAGGTGGCGGTGCTCTTCACCGCGGCCACCCGCGGCTCGGGTAGCCCGGTGCAGTCCATGGTCGTCTCCGCGCCCTCGCCCCGGGTCAGCTCGTGGATGGCCTTCACCGGATCGGTCTCGCGCGAGTTGACCACCGCGTCGGCCCCGAGCTCGCGGGCCAGGGCCAGCCGCTCGGCCGCGATGTCGACGGCGATCACGCGCGCGCCCATCGCCGACGCCAGCATGGTCGCGGACAGGCCGACCGGTCCCTGACCGAACACGGCCAGGGTGTCCCGGCCCGAGACGTCGAGGCGCTTGAGCGCGCCGTAGGCGGTCCCGGTGCCGCAGGACACCGCGGCGCCCTCCTCGAAGCTGAGCTCGTCGGGCAGCGGCACGTTGGTGCGCGCCGGCACCTTCATGTAGCGCGCGTGCGCGCCGTCGCCGGTGACCCCGAACACGGTGATGCCGCTCCGGCAGAGCTGCGACCAGCCGACCCGGCAGTGCTTGCAGCGACCACAGCCGACGTAGTGATGGTTCATCACCCGCTGGCCCACCCGGCCCTCGGCCTCGCTCACCCCGGGGCCGACCGCGGCGATCACCCCGCAGGGCTCGTGTCCGGCGATCACCTGCTTGCCGCTGCCGCCGAGACCGAGCGAGGCCGCCTCGTTGCCAGCCGCGCGATAGAACTTCAGATCGCTGCCGCACATGCCCGAGGCCTTGATCTCGAGCACCACCTCGCCGGGGCCGGGGGTCGGATCGGGGAATTCGCGGAGCTCGAGCTGCCGATTGCCGGTGAAGACCACGCCGCGCATGCGCTACCTCCCGCGTTTCGTTGTCGGGGGAACCCCGGGTAGTGTAAAAGATGAGGGAGCTGTCGGCCAGAAGCTCTCACATCTCGTCATCCTGGGAGGCGCTCGATGTCCCGGCTCGTGCTGACGCTCGCGCTGACCGCGACGATCGCCGCGGCCGCGTGCGCGCCGAGTCCGGATTCGCGTCCGCGGGCCGCCGGTGGGCCGCGCGTGATCTTCGAGGACGCGCTGAAATCACCGATCAACTGGCCGGCAGCCCAGGGCACGATCTGCCGGTCGTCCTACTCCGACGGCGGCTACGTCGTCGAGAACATCGGCGCCTCCGCTCCGTGCCTGCTCGCCCCCGCGCGGGCCACGTCGTTCCCGGCGAGCGTGCGCATCGAGGTCTCGGCCCGGCAGCGCAAGGGCACGCGGGAGGGCGCGTTCGGGCTGATGTTCGCCAGCCGCGGTGCCGCCGCGGATCGCACCTTCGCCACTCTCGGGCTCACCGCCAACGGGACGTATCGGGTGGCGAGCTGGAACGGCAAGTGGGTCTACCCGGTGCCGCCGACCGCGACCCGCAGCGTCAAGACGGACTACGGCGCGCTCAACACGCTGGCGGTGGAGCTGCGGGACCGGTCGATCGTCGCCTACGTCAACGGCCGGCCGGTGGCGACCGCGGAGCTGGGCGCCGAGGCCGCGGGTGCGCTCGGGCTCTACGTGGACCAGCGGGGCATGGAGGTGGTGTTCAGCCACCTCCGCGTGGTCGAGCTGGCCCCGCTGTAGTGAGGAGCGCCCGTCAGGCGCCGGCTCGGGTGAGCGCTTCCTCGATGTGCCCGGGCGACGGCTTGCGGCTGCCCGCGTCGATCTCGCGCACGATGCCCACCACCGCCTGCGACACCGGCGTGGGGATTCCCGTCTCGCGGCCCTTGTCGACGACCAGCCCGTTCATGAAGTCGATCTCGGTTCGCCGTCCCTTGATCACGTCCTGGGCCATCGACGCCCGCCAGTTGCGTCCGGCGCCCGCCTTCGGGGTGAGCATCGTATCCAGCTCGTTGTAGACATCGGGCCGTCCCGCCTGGGCCCACTGCTCGGCCTCGCGGCCGTTGAACTTCGGGATGCGGTACCCGAGCTTGAGCCCGACCGCGGCGGACTCCTGCGCGATGCGGATGGTGATCTCGCGGCCGCGCGGCTGGCCCGCGATCTCCACGCTGCCGAGGCCGGTCATGGCCTGGACCGGATTGCCCATGCAGTTGGCGCAGAGCTTGGACCAGCGCTCGCCCCAGAGGTTGTCGGTGGGCCGCGCCCCGTCCACCACGCTCATGATCTCGGCCAGCTCGGTGACGCGCGAAGTGATGCGGCCGTCGTGCTCGCCCGCCCGGAAGACGTCGTGGCCGGCGCCCTGTCCCTTCTCCATGCCGCGCTCCACCTGGCCCGCCTTCCAGAGCGCCACCCCGATCTTCGACATGATCAGGCCCACCGACCGCTCCGCGCCGGCGATCGAGGCCACGATCGGGTCGTTCCAGCAGTTCTGCGCGGAGACCACGTAGCCCGCGGGCGTGAGATGGGGCAGGGCCATCCAGGTCGCCCACGCGGTGTCGTAGGCTTTCAGCGCGATGAACGCGATGTCGAAGTCGGCGCCGAGCCGCTGCAGCTCGTGGACGTGCAGGGCGACCGGCTTGGCCTCGAAGGGATCGTGCGGCCCGGTGACCGCGATGCCGCGGCTGCGGAGCGTGTCCACCTGCTCCGGCCAGGGATCCACGATCGTCACCTCGTGGCCGGCCCGCGCGAGGAACGCGCCCAGGTAGCTGCCGATTGCTCCGCCGCCGATGAACAGCATGCGCTTGGCCATCACGATGTCCTCCCGGCGGGATCTTATCGCCGCCTCCCGCCGTTGCCAAGCCGGGCCCATGGGGCAGGATGCGGTCCGGCGATCACCGGCAGCGCGCGATGCGCTCGATCCGCGCCTCCGCTAGAATGCCGGCGTCATGAGCGACGACGAGCCGGTGGCCGCCGAGGTGGAGACCATGCTGGCGCTGGTGCGCGCGCGCTACGGCGACCGGCTCGACGCTTCGCAGCTGGCTGCCGTCCGCACCTCGATCGAGGCGATCGTGCAGGCCTCCCGCGCTCTCCGCGCGGTGCGCCTCACCAACGCCGACGAGCCGGCTCAGCCCTTCGCGGCCTATCGCGCGGAGCCGTGATGGCCCCGCGGGTTGCGGGCTCGGAGGACGTGGTCTTCCAGCCGGTGCGCGCCCTCGCCGAGGGCGTCCGCACGCGCCGGATCTCGCCGGTGAAGCTGGCGGAGACCTTCCTCGATCGCCTGGAGCGGCTGGGCCCGCGCTACAACGCGGTGGTGACCATCACGCGCGATCGCGCGCTCGAGCAGGCGCGGCGGGCCGAGGCGGAGATCTCGGCGGGACGCTATCGCGGCCCGCTTCACGGTATCCCCTATGGAGCCAAGGATCTGCTCGCCACCTCGGGCGGCATCCCGACGACGTGGGGGGCGGCCCCGTTCAAGGATCGCGTGTTCGACTTCGACGCCACCGCGATCCTGCGCCTCGAAGCCGCCGGCGCGGTGCTCTGCGCCAAGCTCGCGATGGTGGAGCTGGCCGGCGGGATGGGCTACCGCCAGCCGAACGCGGCCTTCACCGGGCCCGGCGTGAATCCCTGGAACCGCGACGCGTGGAGCGGCGGCTCGTCGAGCGGCTCGGGCTCGGCCGTCGCGGCTGGTCTGGTGCCGTTCGCGATCGGCTCGGAAACCTGGGGATCGATCCTCTCGCCCGCCGGTCACTGCGGCATCGCCGGCCTGCGACCGACCTATGGCCGGGTCAGCCGCCACGGGGCGATGGCGCTCTGCTGGACGCTCGACAAGCTGGGGCCGCTGGCCTTGACCGCCGACGACTGCGGCCTGGTGCTCGAGGCCATCGCCGGCCGCGACCCCGTCGATCCGACCACGGTGGATCGGTCGTATCGCTATCCGGGCGCCGGCCCGGCGGGCCGGCGGTTCCGGTTCGGCGTGCTCCGTGGCGTCACCGACGGCTGCGAGCCCGAGGTGCGGGACAATTTTGCGCGCTCGCTCGAGGTGCTGAAGGCACTCGGCACGGTGGACGAGGTCGCGCTGCCCGATCTGCCGTACGACGACATCACGCGGACGATCCTCTTCGCGGAGGCGGCGAGCGCGTTCGAGGATCTCATCGAGAGCGGCGGCATCGCCGCCCTGACCGCCCCCGAGGATCGCTACACCGCGTACGCCCGCGACGCGATCCTGGCCAAGGACTATCTCAAGGCGCTGCGGCTACGTGAGGTGATGATGCGCGAGGCGGATCGCGTGCTCGCCCCGCTCGACGCGCTGGTGGCGCCCGGGCGCGCCACCGTCGCGGCGATGCTGGGCGCCGAGGTGCGCAGCGCGATTCGCGGCACCGCCCGCGACGTGATGGGCGCGGTGGGCAACGGGGCGGGGCTCCCCGGGCTGACGGTGCCCAACGGCTTCGGCGCGCGCGGGCTGCCGACCGGCCTGCAGTTCATGGGACGCGCGTGGGAGGAGAACACCGTCATCGCCGCGGCCTGCGCGTACCAGTCCGTCACGGACTGGCACACGCAGCACCCCGACGTGGCCTAGTCGGGCCGGCTAGCGGGTCCGGGGAGCGCTGCCGTTGCGTTCCGTGGCTTCGCTGCGAAGCTTCTGGTAGCTTTCCCGCGCGGCCTTGATCGCGGCCGGATCGCCGGATCGATAGGCGGCCCGCAGCCGCTCGCGCGAGGCATCGAGCTCCTTCTTCTTGCTGCCCTCCGCCTTGTCGGTGCGCACCTGCCCGGCGTCCGGCCGGACGCCCTTGGGATCCTGGGCGGGCGCGGGAAGGACGGCGAAGCCGGCGATCATCAGGCAGACGGCGCCGACGATCCAGCCCATCCGTGTGCTCATCGGGTCACCTCTTGTCGAATGAAAGAAGTAGTACGAGGTCGCTACGGAGGCGGGTATGTGCAACCAGGCTGCCAGGGCTCTAACCCGCTGAATTCGCGGGTCCGAAACGTACCCTCCGGGCGCCCCATCTGACGGCGGCCGTCACCCCGGCCGCGAGATCGCGGCAGGCGGAAGCGCTATGCCGAGCGGCGGCCGTACAGCCGGCGCGCCGCGCGGAGATGCGTCATGGCGCCGGCCCGGCGGCCGAGCGAGTCGAGGAGCAATCCGAGGTTGTAGTGCGCGTCGGCGAAGTCGGGGTCGGCGGCGAGCGCCTGCTGGTAGGAGGCCACCGCGTCCTGCGTCCGGCCGATCTCCTCGAGCAGCCCCGCCAGATTGAAGTGGCCGATCGGATCGCGCGGTGCGTGCGCGAGGGCGGCGCGGTAGTGGGTCTCGGCGCGATCGGTCAGGCCGGCGTGATGGAAGAGCCGCCCGAGATTGACGTGCGCGTCGGCGAGCGCAGGATCGAGGGCGATCGCCTGCTCGTAGGCGTGGCGCGCCTCCTCGGGCGAGCCGGCTTCCAGCTCGCAGCCGAGATCGAACCACTCCTCCGCGCTCCGCGTGTCGGGTCGGGACGCCGGGGCGGAGTCGGCCATGCGGGCGGGCGCGAGTGGGCTCACCGCGGCCGCCTCGAAGTTGAACAGGAACTGGCCGGAGTCGGGCTGCCAGCGCACGCGGCCATCCCAGACGACGGCCCGACGTCCGTCCGCGTAGATCGTCACGCTGGAGAGCGCCTGGTCGCCGGGCAGCTGCCGACGCAGCGACGCGAGCGTGCGGCGAATTCGGCGCGCGGGCACGCGGGCAGCGAGCAGACCGCGCGTGGTCTTCAGCAGGAGGAGATCGTGAAAGGTCCAGCGAAGGCGGCCGTCGCGGCCCCGGCCGGGTGAGAGCTGAGCGGCGCGGGCGGTGGAGCGGATCTGCGAGCTCGACAGACCGAGGATCTTCGCCACCTCGTCGGTGGAGAAGACGGTCATTTCCGTCCGGCTTGGGCCTTCCTGTCCTTGTCCTCGCCGGCTCCGCGCTTGGAGGCCTTGACCGGCGGCTTCTTGGCCGCGGCGACCGCGGTCTTGGCCGCCGGCGTTTCCGACGCGCCGCCGGCGCGCTTGGCGAGGCTCTGCTTCAGCGCGTCCATGAGGTCGATGACCTGGGCGCGTTGGGTCTCCGGGGCCGGGGTGGTGATCTCCTGGCCGGCCACCTTTGCGCTCACCAGCTCGAGGACGCGATTGCGATAGTCGTCCTGGTACTGCTCCGGCTTGAACTCGTCGTGCGATAGCTCGTCGATGAGCCGCGTGGCCAGCTGCAGCTCCCCGTCGCGCAGCTTCACCGACTTGCCCTTCTCGATCTCGCCGAAGTCGCGCACCTCGTCGGCGAAGTACATCGTGTGCAGCATCAGGCCGTCCTGGGCGGGACGGATGAGCACGAGGCTCTCCTTGCCGCGCATCACGAAGGTGGCCAGGGCGACCCGATCGCTCTTGGCCATCGCGTCGGCGAGGAGCCGATACGGCTTTTCACCGCCCTTGTCGGGCCCCAGGTAGTAGGTCTTCTCGAAGTAGATCGGGTCCACCGAGGGCAGCGGCACGAACTCCGCGATGTCGATGACCTTGGACGACTCGCCCTCCAGCGACTTCAGCTCCTCGTCCCCGAAGCGCACGTACTGATCCTTCTGGAACTCGTAGCCCTTGACCAGCCCTCCGCGCTCCACGACCTCGTTGCACACCGGGCAGAACATCTGCTGGCGGACGCGATTGCCGCACTTGGCGTGCAACAGGTTGAAGCTCACGCCTCCGGAGGAGGCGGCGGTGTACAGCCTGACCGGGATCGAGACCAGGCCGAAGGAGATCGTGCCCGAGCCGAGGGAATGTGGCGCCATGGGACTTTGCACAGTACCACCGGGGCGGCGATGCGCCAAATCTCCCATGGCCACCGCACCGGATAGGGGTGACTCGGCCGCGCAGGGGCAAGGGATTGTGCCCGCGCGATCGCCCCGCATCGAGTCCAACCCGGCGTTCCTCTCTCCCCTCAGGAGAGAGGGGAAGGTGAGGGGCGGGAGGGTGGGGATGGGGAGCCGAGAGGCGCGACGGCTACGGATTCAGGATCGCGTTCAGCCGGCGGGCGAACTCGGGGCCGGTCCCAGCCTCCTCGTGCTTGAAGTACACGAACACGTCCCGCCAGCCCGCGCCGAGTCGCGTGATCGTCCGGGCCCACTCCTCGAGATCCGCCGCGGTGTAGCCCTGATCGCGCAGCCGGAGGTAGCCCCAGTCCGCGGTGGCCTGCAGCGGCGTGGTCTCCTCCTCGGTGTCGGCGAGGCAGAGGGCCGCGTTCGCCGTGCGCAGGCGCTCGTACACGTCCTCGGCGAGCCAGCTTTCGTGGCGGAACTCGAGCGCGCAGCGGAGGCCCGCGGGCAGCCGCGTCAGCAGGCCGTCCAGACGCGCCAGGTCCTTCTTGAAGTTGGGCGGAAGCTGGAAGAGCACGGTGCCGAGCTTCGGCCCGAGCGCGGCGGCGGTGTCGAGGAAGTAGCGTAGCGAATCGTCGATGTCGCGCAGCCGCGCGAAGTGGGTGATCCGCTGCGGGGCCTTGAGGGTGAACGAGAAGTGCGCGGGCGTCTCGGCATCCCACCCCGCGATGGTCTTGGCGTTCGGCATCCGGTAGAAGGTGTTGTTGATCTCCACGGTGGAGAAGCGCTCGGCGTAGTAGGGCAGCATCTTCCCGGTCGGGAACTTCTCGGGATAGAAGCTGCCGCGCCACTCGGGATAGCTGTAGCCCGACGTGCCGATGCGGATCATGACGGATCGCCGTCCATCATACTGCCCGCGTCGGCCGGTCGGGCCAGGTCGGTCAGTCGATGCAGGGCAATCGCGCAGGCGGTGGCCACGTTCAACGAGTCCACGCCGGGCGCCATCGCGATGCGCACTCGAAGGTCTGCGGCCCGGTGCGTCGCTTCGCTCAGGCCGGCGCCCTCCGCGCCCAGCAGCACGGCCAGCCGACGCGGAGCCGGACCGTGGGCCACGACCGCGTCGAGGATTTGAGCGCCGGCATGAGGTGTCAGCGCCATCAGCGTGTAGCCGGCCGCGCGGAGCGCGACGAGGCCGTCGCGCCAGTCCGTCGTGGCGAACGCAATCGCGAGCGTGGCGCCCATCGAGACCCGAAGGGCTTTCCGGTACAGCGGATCGGCACAGCGTGGCGAGAGCACGAGGCCGGCCGCCCCGAACGCGGCCGCGTTCCGGAAGACGGCGCCCACGTTGTCGGGGTCCGTGACGTCTTCCAGGCCGAGCACGAGGCGGGAGCCGGCCGGCTCGACGACGGCGGCGGCCGGGATCGGCGGTCCTTCCTCGCCGAGCGCGAGGCAGCCGCGATGGAACGTGAAGCCCACCACCGCCCGGATGATCTCGGCGGAAGCCTCGTATCGCTGGACGGATGGCCGCTTGCCGATCGCGTCCCCGAGGTCGTCCAGCACGCCTCGGGTAGCCAGGATCGAGCGCACCGTGAAGCGGCTCTCGAGCAGCCGCCGAACGACGAGCCGCCCCTCCGCCAGGAACAGCCCGGCCCGGCGCACGCGGCCGTCGCGCGCCTCACGATAGGACGCGATGCGCGGGTCGGCGGGATCGATGATCGAGTCGATGGACGACGACACGATGTCTCCTTCGATGCACGAGCGGAGACGATCCTACGCTACTTTCGGGCGGTGGCGGGTCGGTCGGGCGGACGGGGAGGACTCGTCCTCCCGGCGGGGGAGGCGCACGTCCCGGTCAGCGAGGGGCCGGGGCGGGCCTTCGGTGAGGTGGTGCGGGCCGGCTAGCTGGGGTCGGTTGCGACCGGATTCGTCGCCGCGACGTGATGGTAGGCGGCGATACTGGCGGCCCACTCGGGCAGCGTGCCGTCGGTCGGCCGCGGCAGATCGAAACGGATGCGGCTCAACGCGAACTGCGGCAGCGCGACGTGCTCCATGCACCGAAGGCAGTAGAAATCGAACTCCAGCTGGGCGCGGCGGCCCTGGAACTCGAGCGGTGTCTTGCATACCGCGTGGTAGAGCTCGCCGTCCGGGTTCGCGTAGACCGTGGCGAGCGGCGACTTGGCGATCTCGGCGGCAAGCACCGAGTCGGGGTGGCGACGGCTGATGCCCGTGCTACCCTTCGGCCGGCCCCGCTTCCGACGGATCTCGGGCGGGTGCGGGTCGGTGATGTGCTGCCTGGCGGCGGCTTCCCGGGGTCCGTGGATGCGATCTTGAGTTCTCATGACCGGCCGTAGCAGCAAGAGGCGTTCCACAGCTGACACTCTCGGCAACTGGCTGATTGATTGAGGTTGTTTGGGTCTTGGAAGTGCCCGTCGGGGCCCGAGACGCTACAAAATTTGGCTCTGGATGGCCGGAGGTTGTCAGGTACTGAAACCGCGGTGGCCGGAGACCGGCCGACCGCAGGAGGTGGTCAATGCTCGGTGTCGTCGCGACGATCAAGGTCAAGCCGGGGATGGAGAAGGAGTTCGAGGCCGTGGCGAAGGAGCTGGTCGCCAAGGTGAACGCCAACGAGCCGGGCTGCCGCCTCTACGCGCTGCATCGTGGCGAAGCGCCCCAGACGTACGTATTCATGGAGCGTTACACCGACCAGTCCGCGGTCGACGCCCATCGGGCGACTGACTACTTCAAGGCGCTGGGGCGAAAGATGGGCGAGTTCATGGATGGTCGCGCCGAGGTCGTGCGCCTGAAGGAAGTCGAGTAGCGTTCTAGCCGCCCGCGATCTTGACGCGGTAGCCGAGGGCGCGGAAGCGCTCGGCCAGGCGATCGCGGTGATCGCCCTGGATCTCGATCACGCCGTCTCGCAGCGTGCCCCCGGCCCCGCACATCCGTTTCAGCTCGGCGAGGCGGGCCTCGAGCGCCGGCCCGCACTCGGGCAGTCCGTGGATCACGGTGACGGTCTTGCCGTTGCGCCCTCCGCGATCGCGGAAGAGGCGGACCACGCCGTCGCGCGGAATCGCGGGTCGGGCCCCGGACAGCTTCGACGGCGGCGGCGTCACGCGGTCAATCTAGCAGAATCGGATCGCGGGAATCGTTGTACGCTCGGGGCAGTTTGCGAGGCCCGCGGCGCGGGCGGGAGGCACTTCGTGAAGATCACCGACATGACGCTCACCCTGTTCGCCTGGGACAACATCCCGGCCACCACCTACGGACGGCACACCGGCCGCTTCGGCGGGCAGAGCCAGCTCGGGCTCCTCACTCTGCGCACCGACGAGGGCGCGGAGGGCCACGCGTTCCTGGGCTCGGCGAGCCGCGGCGCGCAGTACGACGCCCAGTCGCTGATGAGCTCGCTCAAGCCACTGGTGATGGACCAGGATCCGCTCGAGCGTGAGCGCCTCTACCAGGCGCTCCTCACGCGGAGTCGTCAGACGACGTGGCGCGCCATCGGCGCCGTCGACGTGGCCCTGTGGGACCTCGGCGGCAAGCTGGCCGGGCTGCCCATCCATCGGCTGCTCGGCTCCTATCGCGAGCGCCTGCCCGCCTACGCGAGCTCGGCGGTGCTGTCGTCCAAGCAGGCCTACGCGGAGGAGGCGGCGCGGTTCAAGGCCGAGGGGTGGACCGCCTACAAGATCCATCCGCCCACCGATCCGCGCGTCGACATCGAGATCTGCGAGGCGGTGCGGAGCATGGTGGGCGACGGCTTCACTCTGATGCTCGATTCCACCTGGGCCTACGACTATCCGGCCGCGATCCGGGTGGGCCGCGCGATCGAGCGCCTCGGCTACTACTGGTACGAGGATCCGCTGGCCGACGACGATCTCTACAACTACGTCAAGCTCAAGCAGCACCTGTCGATCCCGATCCTCGCCACCGAGTACGCCCCCGGCGGCTTCACCGCGTACGCGCCCTGGATCGTGGCCCGCGCCACCGACTTCCTGCGGGGCGATGTCGCGGTCAAGGGTGGCATCACGCCGCTGGTCAAGACGGCGCATCTGGCCGAGGGCTTCCACATGAACTTCGAGATCCACCACGGCGGCAACTCGCTCAACAACGTGGCCAATCTCCACGTGGCCATGGCCATCCGCAACTGCGAGTTCTTCGAGGTGCTGCTCCCCGCGGAGTCGCAGAAGTACGGGCTGGTCGCCGACATCGAGGTGGACTCGCACGGCATGGTGCGCGCGCCCACCGCGCCCGGCCTGGGCGCCCAGATCGACTTCGCCCTGATCGAGCGGAACAAGGTCGCGACGCTCAGCTAGACGGTCGGGATCCGATCGAGTCCGGCGACCACCGCGGTGAGCGCGGCGGCGGCCCGGTGCAGCGCGACCGGCTCGAGCGTCTCGAGCGCGTCGTCGCTGGTGTGGTAGGTGTCGAAGGGCGGGGGCCGGCGGATCAGGCTCCGCACGCTGGACCGGAGCGGGCTCAGCACGAAGCGCCGGAGAGCGGCCGCGTGAGCCGCCGGCACCATCGTGAACCCGTAGGCCGGGATCGCCGCGGCCGCGAAGGCCCGGTGGTCGCTGCCGAACATCGGGATCCGTCCCACCACGTGATAGCCGGCCTCACGGGCCAGCCCGATGGATTCGAGCGCCCCGGTCACCCCGCCGAGGAGCGGCGTCGGCTCGACCGCGTCCCATACGGCCACCGTGTCGCCGATGCCGCACAGCTCGAGGCTCAGCACGCCCGCGACGTCGGCGAGCGCGGTGTCCTCCACGTAGGCGCGCGCGCCCAGGTAGTCCAGCTCCTCGGCCGCGGTGAAGAGCAGACGCACGCGCCAGCCGCGCGCAATGCGCGAGGGCAGGCGGGGAATCAGGTGGAGCAGGATGCCGACCGCGGCCGCGTTGTCGTTGGCGCCCGGACTGCCCGGGATCGCGTCGTGGTGCGCGCACAGCACGAGCACGCGCGGGCCCTCGCCCAGCTCGACCGCGTAGTTGTCGCCGCGGCCCTGGGGCCGGGTGAAGCGGTGCCGCGCGAACGCGATGCCGCGGTACTGCAGGTAGCGCGGCAACGCGGCCTCGCGCGCCGGGTTGTCCCGCCCGCAGAGGAGACGGGCGAGCGCGGCGGGCGAATCGTCGCCCACCAGGACCGCCTCGAGCGGGGCGGGCGGCGCGATCGGGCCGCGGGGGCGGGGGTTGAGCCACCGCCCCAGCGACCGCGCGAGCAGCCGCTGCAGCAGAGCGCGCGCGCTCAGTTGAACACGACCACGCCGCGGGCCACCTGGCCGGTGCGCAGCGCGGTGAACCCCTCGTTGATGTCCTCGAGCTTGTAGGTGCGGCTGATCAGCTCGTCGATCTTGAGGCGACCGTCGAGGTAGAGATCCACCAGCTTCGGGAAGTCGGTGTTGGGCCGCACCGAGCCGTACATCGTGCCCTTGATGACCTTCTCCTGCAGCGCCATGTTGTACGGGGTGATCGGCGCGCGCACGTTGAGCGCGGCCATGCCGACGATCACCGCGGTGCCGCCCGGGCGGATGGCGTCCACGATCTGCAGCGTGGTGGCCTCACCCCCGATTGCGTCGAAGGCGTAGTCGACCCCGCGTCCCTGGGTCAGCTCGCGCGCCCGATCCACCACGTTCTCGCTCTTGGCGTTGATGGTGTGCGTGGCCCCGAAGTCCTTGGCGTAGGTGAGCTTGCTGTCGAGCAGGTCGGCGGCCAGGATGACGGAGGCGCCGGCCAGCCGCGCGCCTTGCACGACGTTCAGCCCCACGCCGCCGCAGCCGATGACCAGCACGGACGCGCCCGCCTCGACCTCCGCGCAGCGGGTGACCGCGCCCACGCCGGTGGGCACGCAGCAGCCCATGAGGGCGGCCTGCGGCCACGGCATCTCCTTGCGGATCGGCACGAGCATCTCGGCCGGGCACACCACCTGCTCGGAGAAGGTGCCGATGCGGGCCATCTGATGGATGTCCTGCCCGTTCCGCTTCAGCCGATACGTGCCGTCGAGCATGCCCCAGCGCGGCGAGGTGTGGCCGTCGCACAGGATGGACCGGCCCATCGAGCAGTAGAGACAGCGCCCGCAGTGCGGCCGGAACGAGAAGATGATGTGGTCGCCCGGCTTCACGTTGGTCACGCCCGGCCCCACCTCGTCGACGATGCCGGCCGCCTCGTGACCCAGCACCATCGGCAGCGGCGGCGTCCAGTCCCCGTTCATGATGTGCCAGTCGCTGTGACAGATGCCGGCCGCCTTGACCTTGACGCGGGCCTCGCCGGCCTTCGGGCCTTCCTGCGTGAGCTCCACGACCTCGAGCGGCTGATTGGCGTTGTAGAGCACGGCGGCTTTCACGGTTGTCTCCTTCCTCCCCCTCTCCCCTCGGCGGAGAGGGCAGGGTGAGGGGCCGGGTTCATGAGTCACGCAGGGGTAGAGGTGACCTCGACCTTGACCTCGGTCGCGACCGCGACCGTGCGGTAGAGCGGTCACCGGTCCTGCCACGTTTCCACCAGCGAGCGGGCGGTGGCCTGGTCGACTCCGCGCAGCGCGAACTTCACGTGGATCGCCTGGAACCGATTGGGCGTCGCGTTGCTGCGAATCCCCTCGATCACCACCTCCATGCTCGCAAGCGGGACGCCGGTGTCGTGGGCGTGCTTCTCGATGAGGGTGACGCCGCACGAGGAGATGCCGGCCAGGAACGCCTCGCCGTTGGTGATCGCCTCGTTCGGTCCGGACGGCGAATCCAGCACGAAGTGCTGGTGGCGGGCGCTGTTGAGCGAGCGGCCGAGCACCCCGCTCGAGCCGGATCGCACCGTGTCGATCTTGACGCCGTCGGTCATGAGGACGCCCTTCGAGGCTCCGGGCGTTGCGCGGCCGATGATGCGGCGGGGCCGGGGCCCTGTCAAGCGGGGTATCATCACGGGCCATGGGGGGCCGATGGGCAGGATTCGCTGGCCGCAGGTGATCTTCCTCGGCTCGACGTGGGCGGTCGTGTCCTTCCTGGCGCTGATGGTGGTGGGCCTGGCGTGGACCACGCGGCTGAAGCCGCAGGCGCTGGCGGACGCGCGCGCGCAGCGGCAGGAGACGGTGCGGGTGCTCGCCCGCCTGGCCGACGCCCAGGTGCGCGACCGGCTCGATGCGCTGGAGCCGCTCGCCGCCCACCTCGCGCAGAGCTGGGCGTCGCACGAGCCCCGGGCGCTGCAGCGCGAGATGGACACCATGCGCGCCACGCTGCAGATGCCCACGCTGTTCGTGGTCACCCCCGACGGGCGGCCGCTCGCGTTCAGCCCGCTGGTCGGCCCCGACGGAGCCTCCAACCTCGACCTGCGCTACGCGGATCGCCCGCTCCTGCAGGAGGCGATTCGCACCCAGCGGCCCGCCATCTCCGGCATCATCTACGGGCGCGCCAGCCGCGACTTCATCGTGGGGGCGGCGGTGCCCGTCCGGATCGATCGGCAGATCGTCGCCTACCTGCTCGGCAGCATTCGCCTGCAGGCGTCGATCGAGGCCATCGAGCAGGCGGCGGCCGGACCCGGCGGCTGGCTGGTGATGATCGACGGCGAGAAGCGCGCGATCTACCTCGATTCGAAGACCCGCCAGATCACCCAGGCCGATTGGACCGGGCATCCGGTGGTGCGGGCGCTGTCGCGACGGAACACCGCCGGCATCGTGGAGATGGACGGTGGCGACTGGCTCGCGACCCAGGCGGTCATGCCCACGCTTCGGGTCAATCTGGTGCTGCTCGGGTCGGTGAACGCCATCCTGGAATCCCAGCGCGCGGTGCTGCTGACCCTGGGCGCCACGCTGCTGGTCTCCCTCGCGATGAGCCTGGCCGTCGCCACCGTCGTGGCGATGCGGTTCGTGCGCGAGCAGCGAGAAGAGGAGGCCGGCAAGGGGCACGTGCCGGTGCGCACCTAGGCCCATGGCCGGGCTGCTTTCACAATCGGGCGGGTCCGGGGTCTCAGGGGGCAGGGTGATGGCAGAGGATGCCTTCGAGGCGGTGGTGGGGGCCCATCACGCGGAGATACGGCGCTACCTGCTGCGGATCACGGCGCGCCCTAACGACGCCGACGATCTCTCGCAGGAGACCTTCCTTCGCGCGTTCAGGGCGTACCGCGCCCTGCCCGGCGGCGCCAATGTCCGGGCGTGGCTCTTCGCGATCGCGACGAACCTCGGACGCAATCACTTCCGCGCGCAGTCGCGTCGGCGAAAGGCCTACGCGGCCGCCGCGCTGGAGATGCCGCTGCGGTCGCTCGGCGCGAATCCGGACGGCGAAGCGGTGGCCCACGAGGCGCAGACCCGGATCGAGCACGTGATCCGCGGCCTTCCCCAGAAACAGCGGCTGGCGTTCATCATGAGAAAGATGCACGAGCTCGAATACGCGGAGATCGGAACGAGCCTCCGGTGCTCGGAGGAGAGCGCCCGCGCCCACGTCTTCCAGGCCCTCCGGAAGATCCGCAGAGGGCTCGACGGTCATCTCCCGGGCGGAACGGAGTCCCAGTCATGAGCAAGCGGGCGGTGTCCTGCCGCGAGATCGAGCCGCATCTGCTGGCGGTGGCCTCGGGGGAAGCCGACGCCGGCGCGGTCGAGCGCGTGCAGGATCACCTCGCGGGCTGCGCCTCCTGCCGTCGCGAGCTGGGCCACTACCGGACCGTCGAGCGCGTGCTGCACTCGTTCCGGGGGACCCCCATGGCCGGGGACGATCCGACGCTGGCCCGCGCGCAGCTCGGCGCGAGCCTGGCCGATCTGCGCTCGCGGATGCTGAGCTTCGGGATCTTCTCGTCGTCGCTCGGCCCGATCCTGATCGGCCGCTCGGAGCACGGCGTGGCCCTGGTGCGGTACTTGCCGGCCGGCGGATCGCTGTCCGCGAGCGTGCGCCGCCTGCTCGGGGAGGACGCGATCGAGGACCGCAGCGCCACCGAAGGTCTGTGGGCCGAGCTCGCGGAGTACCTCGAGGGCCGGCGGGCGCGGCTCGAGTGGCCGCTCGATCTTCGGCGGATGCGCAGCGACTTCCAGCGGCGGGTGCTGGAAGCGACCGCCGCCTTGCCCTACGGTGGGGTGACCTCCTACGCGGGGATCGCGGCGCGCATCGGGATGCCGTCGGCGGCGCGGCCGGTGGCGCAGGCGCTCCGCGGAAATCCGCTGCCCATCGTGATCCCCTGCCACCGGGTCATCGGCAGCACCGGCGCGCTGATCGGATACGCGGGCAAGCGCGTCGAGCTGAAGCAGCGGCTGCTCGCGGTGGAGGGCATCCGGACGGTGGCGGGACACGACGATTTTCTCGTCCGTCGCGAGGCGATGTACACGCTGATGAACGGCGAGCGCGAGTACTGCGTGCCGACGTGCGGCTCGCTGTCGTCGCAGCCCCTGTCCGCGCTCACCCTGTTCGGCACGCGCGAGCGGGCCGAGGCCGCCGGGTTCATCCCCTGCACGACCTGTCGGCCCGATCTGCATCCGCTTCCCGCCTGACCCGTTCCACGCCGGCCCGCGGTTTCACGCCGCGGCGGCCCTGGTGTCTCACTCGGTGAACGACGGAGCCCGAGGAGGACACGATGAGCATGGACACGGAGATCGCGATCATGATTGCGTTGATTCCCTTCCTGGCGGTGTGGGGGTTGCTCGCTCTGTCGAGCCGCGTGGCGCGCGCTCGCAGCGTGCGGGTCGCGCGGCAGATCGCTCTGACCGAGGCGATCCACCGCGAGCTCGGGGCGGTGGCCGCGCCGGAGGTGCAGCGCGGCTGGACCGGCGGCTGGACGGTGTCGGTTCGCCTGCCCCTGCAGCGCGAGGGCCTGGTGGGCGCCATCGGCCGGATCACCCACGATCTGTTTCGCCGGCTGGACCGGCAGGAGACTCCGCGCGTGCGTCTCGTCCTGATCCCGGAGGAGGTCCGACCCCTGCGGCGGCCCGCGACGCTCGGATCGAGCCGGGCGAGCGATCGGCTCACTCGCGCCGCCTGACCGGAGCATCGCGATGGACCTCAACGAGTACGTGGTGGAGATGATCGCGGCCCAGCGGCTCGCCGAGCTGCGCGAGCGCGGCGCCCGGCTCGCCTTGCTGGCCACGGAGCGCCGGGCGCGGCGGTCGCTGTCGCGCCGGGTCGGCCGGGCCCTGATCCGGGTCGGGCACTGGCTGGCCGAGAGTCCGTCGGGCCGCACCCGGAATGCCGGAGTGCGGCTCGCCCGCTGAGGTAGTATGCTTTCCCGCGGGGCTGGGGAGGCCCGCGGCCATGGCGGCGATGACCTACGATCGGCGGGAGCAGGATCTCGGCAACATCATTCTGCTGGAGCACGTCAACGTCCGCGTGCCGGACCAGCAGGCGGCCACGCTGTTCTACATCGCCGGGCTCGGGCTCACGCGCGATCCCTACCTCATGGTCAGCGTGGACAACATGTGGGCCAACGCGGGACAGACCCAGTTCCACCTGCCCACCGCCAAGCCGCAGGTGCTGCAAGGACACGTCGAGCTGGTGGTTCCCGATCTCGACGCGCTCACGCGGCGTCTGTCGTCGGTGCGCGAGGCGCTGGCCGGCACGCAGTTCGCCTTCGAGATGCGCGACAAGCACGTCGCGGTGACGTGCCCGTGGGGCAACCAGTTCCGCTGCGTCGGCCCCGGCCCGGAGTGGGGTGAGATGACGCTCGGCATCGGGCGCGTGGAAGTGCCGGTCGCCCGCGGCGCCGCCGCCGGGATCGTGCGCTTCTATCAGAAGGCGTTCCACGCCGCCGCGACGTTGGGCCAGGACAACGGCTCTGCGGCCGCCCACGTGAGCATGGGCCTCCACCAGGAGGTGGTGTTCCGCGAGACCGACGGGGCGATCGCTCCCTACGACGGCCATCACATCGCGGTGTACATTGCAGACTTCTCGGGCCCGCACGAGTGGCTGAAAGAGCGGGGGCTCGTCACCGAGGAGAGCAATCCGTACCAGTACCGGTTCCAGGTGATCACGGATCCGGACAGTGGCCGGCCGCTCTCCGAGCTGGAGCACGAGGTCCGCTGCGCGACCCATCCCATGTACATGCGCCCGCTGATCAACCGCAACGCAGCCCAGCGGCAGGCGACCTACGTGCGGGGCCGCGACGCCTTCGTTCCCGGCCTGCTCTAGCGCCGACCCGACTCGCGGCGAAGGAGGACGACCGTATGCTCGCGGATCGTTACGTCAAGGCCGTGCTCACCGTCATCGCGGTGAGCCTGGTGGCGATCGCCGCCAATCTCTGGGCCTCCCGGCTGCACCCGTCGGTCGCGGTGGCCGAGACCCCGGCCAAGTACGAGGTCGGAGTTCCGCGCGCCTGGGGCAAGCTCGTCGGCTTCTCCAACAATAACCTCCTGCTCGAATCCAGCGACGGCATCCTGCGCATCGTCGACGTGGAAGGCCGCGAGCCCGAGTACCCCAAGATCAAGGTGCAGGTGCGCTGGCGCTAGGCCGACCGCTCACGCTCCTCTCCCTGGCCGCGCTCCCTCTCGCGGTGGGCGCGACCTTCGCGTGGGCCGGTTTCGACGACGGCCGGCGTGCCTACGATCGCGGCGACTACGACGCCGCCTACCTCGACTGGCTCCCGCTCGCCGAGCGCGGGGAGCCCGCCGCGCAGTTCATGGTGGGCTTGATGCTCGAGCGTGGGCAGGGGCGTCCCGCCGATCCGTTCGCCGCGATCGACTGGTACCGCCGCGCGGCCGAGCAGGGCGACGTTCACGCCGAGTTCCGTCTGGGATTTCTCTACGCCTTCGGCCGCGGGGTGGAGCGTGACGACGCGCAGGCGGCCGAGTGGTACGCCCGCGCCGCCGAGGGCGGCAATCAGGCGGCGCGGGCCGCGCTCGACCAGCTTCGAGCGGAGGGCCGGCTCGCCGAACCCACCGGCTCCCGCGAGGCGCGGCAGCTGCGCGGCGCCGCGCAGCGCGGGTCGGCGCAGGCCCAGTACGAGCTGGGCCTGCGCTACGCCAGCGGGGAAGGCGTGCCGCGGGACCCGGTCGAGGCGACCCGCTGGTATCGCAGCGCCGCCGAGCAGGGCGTGCCTCCGGCCCAGTACCAGCTCGCCCTGCGTCTCGCGAACGGAGACGGCGTGCCGCAGGACTTCCAGGAGGCCGCGAAGTGGTATCGGCGCGCGGCCGACCAGGGCGTCCCCTTCGCGCAGTTCAACCTTGGCGTGCGCTATGCCAACGGTCAGGGCGTCGAGCGCGATCCGGTGCTCGCCTATCAGTGGTTCAGCCTCGCCGCGCGCGGGCTGCTCGGCAAGGAGGCCGACGCCGCGCGCCAGGCGCGCGACGCCATCAAGGGCGCGCTGACGCCGGAGCAGCTCGCGCGCGGCGAGGCGATGGTGCAGGCCTGGCAGCCGCGGACCGAGGCCGCGGGCGCCGGGGCGGCTACGCCTCGAAGATGATGGACTGGGCCCCTTCCCAGCAGAGGAGCCGTCCGAGCTCGGTGAGCCGCGCGCGGCCGTCGACGATCGTGAGGAAGTGATTGCCGGCCAGCGGACCCTTCACGCTCGCGAAGCGCGTGGCCCCGTACGGAAAGAGGATCTCGGTCTCGCTGATTCCCGCGGGATGGAACAGCAGGGCGCCGGGCGCGGGCTCGCTGGTGGTGTTCTCGGGGCCCACCCCGAGGTCGAAGTCACCCAGCGGGATCCAGCCCGCCTCGCCGCTCCAGCGGGCCTGGATGATCCGCTGCCGGTAGGGCAGCAGGCGGCGAAAGGCGGCGCACGTGCGCGGGGCCGCGCCCTCTTCCCAGCTCGCGGTGAACGCGAGCGGACCGACCTGGATGCGGATGGATGGGGTCGGATCCAGGATCATGGATGCCCGGATGTCCGCGCTCGCGCGCCGGACCGAGACTTCAGCGACGCCGCGACTTTCGCGCCGGCGCACGCGCCGGCTGCCGGCGCCGGGCGGCGGGACGCGGGCGCTCGGGCAGCACCGCCACCGCCTCGACCTCGATGAGCAGTTCCGGGCGCACGAACTGGGAGACCTCGATCAAGGTGCTGGCGGGCCGGCTCGCCCCGAAGTACTCCTTGCGCACCGTGTTCACCTTCTCGCGGTCCCCGACGTTCTTCAGGTACACCGTTACCTTGCACACGTCGGCGAACGTCGCGCCGGCGGCGGCCAGGCAGCGCTTGATGTTCTCGTGCGCCTGGCGCGTCTGGGCGACGATGTCGCTGCCTCCCACGGTGCGGCCCTTGTCGTCACTCGCCACGCAGCCGGAGACGAAGACGAGGCGTCCGGCACGCACGACGTGGACGAAGTGGCTGATGGGCTCGGGCATGCCCGGCACCCAGATCTCTTCCCGGTGAGCGGCGGTGGCCATCGTCGCATCCTCCCTTGTGGTGGCTGGCATTGACCGGCTGGTGTTGCCCGGCGATTATTCTCCCGCGCGTCCGGGCGGTCAAGACGCGTCCATCCGGGCGGGGGACGTGACACCTGCCGTCAGCCGGGTGGCGACCGTACGCTTCCCAGGGATAACGTTTCCTCGACGATGTGGAGGTTCTGACCATGGTCCGACTCTTGCTGACTTTCCCGGTCATGCTCAAGCGACTTGCGGCCGCCGGTATCCTCTCGCTGCTCCTGCTGGTCCTGATGGCCACCGCTGCCCACTCCCAGGCGCTCGATCCGGCGGCGGCCAGTGCCCTCGCCGCGACCCTCCGGATGCTGGCCGATCCGGCCCAGCGCGGCCAGATCATCGCCACCGACCCCGCGGCGGCCGCGATCGACAAGCAGGTGCAGGGCGTCGCCGGCTCGGCCCTCGCGCAGGAGGTCTACGGGCTCGCCGCCGATGTCTTCGCGGACCTGGCCCGCAACTCGGGCGGGGATCCCAAGCGCATGGTCGACGCCCTCGAGCAGGCCAAGTCCGATCCGGCCGGCTTCGCGGCGATGCTGCGGCCCGAGACGCTCCAGAAGCTGCGCGAGCTGTCCACCAAGATCTCGGACACCCAGCGCTGAGCCCCGTGGACCCGGTCGATCTGCTGAAGGGGCGCATGGCGGAGGCCCTGGTCGAGGGTATCTTCAAGCGCGCGCAGTACACGGTGGCCCGGGTGGGCCACGAGACGCAGATGCCGTCGCTGATCCGATCGGGCCGCCGGGACTTCGTGCCGGACTTCGTGGTGTGGCGGCCGCTCGACGAGCCGAGCCTCGGCCACCATTCCTACCGCCTGCTCGCGGTCGAGGTGAAGTACCGCGCCGACCTGGCGGGCTACCTGCGCCGAGACTCGCGCTCCCGCTCCCCGGAGGTCGCGCAGCAGTGGCCCGAGCTGTACGAGATCATCGTGACCGACCGGCCCGAGCCGGGCCGCTCGTGCTTTCAGACCATCCACGTCTCCACGCTGCCGCAGGGCATGCCGCCGGTCACGCTCGACCTGCACATGGTCCCCGGCCTCGACGTGTACCGGCGAACGGTGGAGGAGTACGAGGGGCTGGTGCGCGAGATCTTCCCGATTCTGGGATCGCGGAGCGGCTCGCCGGTGGGTGACGGTCCGGACCGGTCACGCAAGCCGCAGGCCCGGATGTCCGGCCGCCGCGACGGTCACGACACCCGCCGGCCGGCCGGCGATCCGCGCGGCTATCGCCCGTCGGTCCCGCCCCAGGCGCATCGGCCGGGGGCCAGCGAGTAGCGCAGCCCCGACGTCTCCGCGACACTTCCCGGCCGCCAGCCGGCCAGGAGCGAGTAGCCCATCCGGAAGTAGTGGTCGGTGGAGTCGATCCCCGCGTTCCGGCCGTTCACCAGGTAGCGCGCCCGACAGGTCATCCCGCCGAGCAGGCTGGGCCCGCAGGACAGCGCGGTCACGCGCACCACGGTCCGCGCGGTCAGCATACTGCGATCGGCCGCCTTCAGCACACGCGCCATTCGGCGCACGTGCCGGTCGCGGATGTGGGTCTCGATGGCTTCCCGGGCTCCGTCGAGGCTGGCGCAGGATCGCGCGAACCGTATCGCGTGGAAGCCAACCAGCGACAGCACGGCGGCGAGGAGCACGAGCAGGATGACGCGGGCGTTAATCGTGCGCGCGGTGCCGCGCGCGAGCAGGGCGGTCGGGGACTTAGTCAAGCAGCGCCTCCTGGAGCGCCAGCCCGGAGTACGGATCGATCAGGGACTGACCCTCTCGCTTGAATGGAATCCAGACGAGACGGGCGCCGGAGAAGGCCGGCTCGTCGTCGGCCGCCGCCTTCACCGCGTCGGGGGTGAGCCGGCGCCCCGCGGCCGCGAACCGAGCGAGGAGGGCCGCGTCCTCGGCGTCGTAGAAACAGCCGCGAGCGCTCGGACGTTCGCCGGTCGCCGCCTGATACACCGGCGGCTTTGCCGTGAAGCGAGTCGCCAGATCGTGGAGGATCTTGAGCCGCCGGCACCGGAACGCCGGCACCCAGGCGCTCTCCGATCCGGCGGAGGCCTCGAGCCGCCAGAACGGCAGATGCTCGGCGGCGGCCGACGCGGTGTCGGTCCCGACCTGGGCGATCTCGTAGGGCATCTCCACGAGGTCGACGCCGCGGATCTGCCACGCCCGGCTGCAGGACGGGCAGAAGAAGATGACGTCGTCGGCGTCCAGAGGGAGCGCCCAGCCGCAGTTCGGACACACCAGCGGCCGAAGCCCCACCGTCCGGAGCTCGCCGCCTGGCTGCGGGATCAGCGCGTCGCGCAGGGCGATCGGCGCGCGCGACTGGACGATGCTCTCGGCGACCGCGTCCACCACCGTGAGCCAGCGCTCGGCGCCCTCGCTCAGCTCGAGCACCCAGAACGGGAAGTAGATGATGGAGAGAATGCGCCCCAGCACCTGCCGGTAGACGACGTGCTCGAAGCCACGCGCGGCCAGCCCGTGCCGAAGGGCGGCGGCCTCGTCGGTCTGGATTCTCACCATCGTGCCGAGCGAGGCGAGCCGCTCGCGCTCGAACAGGGAAACACGCAGCGCCTGGGTGCGCACCCCGAGGGAAGCGACGCCGAGACCCGCGAGGCTCGCGGCCGGGAAGCTCGTCTCCACGTAGCGGTCGAGGAGCTGCACCGTCGAGTCCGCGACGGAGGTTCGCAGGGCCCGCCCCGTGGTGAGCAAGTGGGGCTCGATCGGGCGCGTCGGCGTCCGGGGCTCGCCGAGCGCGTCGCGCACGACGTCGCCGGCGCGCGGCCCCAGCAAGGCGTCGGCGCCCCAGCTCAGGATGGCCCCGAGGTCGAGGTCGATCTCGGGACGGTCGGCCGTGTCGCCGCCGCCGAACCGCATCGGGGGGACCTCACGCTCGGGCGCCGGCCGCGGGGGAGCGTCCTGCCACTGGAAGTCGTGACCGGTCAGCCGGTAGAAGGGCACGAAGAACAGCTCGCGGCTGGCCACCCGCGCCTGTACCCGGCCGGTGCGCGCCGCCGCGCCGGCGACGTCGGCTCGGATCTTGGGCGAGACCCAGTAGGTGAGCACCTGCTTGCGGCCGGTCACGAGCAGGGTCGAGCCGCAGCTCGGGCACCGGATGGCGTTGGCCCCTTCAGAGAAATCGAGCGGGCCGCTGCAGGTGGGACACTCGGTGGAGACGACGACCTGACTCATGGTCTCCGCCGGGCGGCCCGCGGTTCAGCTACCGGGCACCGCCTGGCCGCACGCGGAGCAGAAGCGGGCGCCGCCGGTCAGCTCCGCATGGCAGCGCGCGCACCGCGCGGTGGCAGCGAGCCGTCGGCCGCAGCGCGGGCAGAACTGGCTGTCCGCCGCGACCGCAGACTGGCAGCCTGGGCACGTGACGATCGGGGCGGCCGCGGGCGCCGTGGCGGGGGCGCCGAGCGTCCGGGCGAGCATGCCGGGCATCATCATGCCGAGTCCCGCCCCCACGCCGACTCCGACGCCGGCGGCGGCCCCGTTACCCCCGCCGCCGTGGCCCTGCGCGGCGTCGCCCATGGCCTTCGCCGCCTTGAACTGCATGAAGCGGTCGAGATCGCCGACCGCGCCCATGCTGGAGCGCTCGTCGATCATGCGCTCGACGTCTTCGGGCGGGGTGATGCGGTTGACGTAGAAGTCGACCATCTCGGTGCCGTACTTGCGGAATTCCTCGGCGAGCCGCGTCTTCATCGCCACCGCCATCTCGTCGTATTGCTTCGGCAGGTCGAGCAGGCTCTCCACCGTCTCGCCGAGGAAGTCGTTGAGTCGGGCCACGATGACCTCTCGGAGATAGTCCTCGATCTGATCGGTGGTGTAGGAGCCCTGCGTTCCCACCAGGCTGTTGACGAAGAGCAGCGGCTGGGTCACCCGCATCGTGAAGCTGCCGAAGGCGCGCAGGCGGATGAGGCCGAGCTGCTGGTCCTTGAAGACCACCGGGTCGCGCGTGCCCCAGCGCATGTTGGTGAACACCTTCAGGTTGACGAAGTAGACCTCGGCCCGGAACGGGCTCGTGAAGCCCCATGGCAGCGAGAGCAGACGCGTCAGGATCGGGAGGTTCTGGGTGGAGAGCGTGTGACGGCCGGGGCCGAAGACGTCGAGGCCCTGCCCGTCGCGGAAGAAGACCGCGGCCTGATTCTCCCGCACGATGAGCTGCGCGCCCATCTTGATGTCGCCCGAGCCCTGCTCGGGGTAGCGATGCACGATGCCGGTGCCGGTCTGATCGAACCACTCGATGACTTCCATCATGATCGGGGACATGGCGATCTCCGTTTCTAGGCCGCGTCGACGATGCGCCGGCGCTGGTCGAAGAGCTGGCCGAAGTCGTCGAGCGCGTCCGTCATGTGCAGCGCCGCGCTCTTGAGCGCGGTCGGGTCGGCGAGCGCCGCGCGCACCGCCTCCGCCTTGGCGCGCACCACGCTCAGCGCGTCGAACAGGCCCAGGTCGAAGGCGTAGACCTGCTCGAGCGTCTGCTCGTCGACCTTGTGAAGATCGAAGAGGCCGGCGTAGCCGCGGCTCGCGAACTCCACGGTGCGGCCCAGGCGCTCGAGGCGTCCCGAGAGCCGATCGAGGATGGGCAGGCTCGAGAAGGAGCCGGACTCGGCGAGGCGGGCCTTGTCCTGCTCGAGGAACAGCGCGATGCGGTGCATGTCCTCGACGAGGCGCATCCGCACCTGCTTGTCGGTGGCCCGGGAGTTCTCACGGTCCTGATAGCCGGCGGCGCCGGGGACGAAGCGAACCAGCCGCTCGAGTCTGGTGGCCACCGAGACACCCATGAGGTCCTCCTCTTCCTGGGCCCTGAAAGTGTCCGGGCCGACCGGGCGAGGGTGCAAGCCGATTGCCAGTGAGAGGTCTGCCTAAGGCGCCGGAAGATTTTGCGGGGGCGCGCGTAGCGGCGCGCGCCGGCTGGCGAGCTACGTCAGTCGGCTGACACTTCTTGGCCGGCCTGGACCGCCGGGCCAGCGGCCCGGGAGACGCAGCGCGGTCGCGAATTCCGCAGGCGTCGCCAGGCCAGCGAGAGCCCGGTCCAGACCAGCACCGTCGCGCCGGCCGAGGCCACGCCGGCCATCGCCTGGCCCGTGATGCCGCCGGCCTCGCCCGTGTGGAGCGGACGGACCCACGCTCGCAGCCGACGGCCGAGGTTCTGGTCGGCGAACGGCTCCCACTTCACGATGTCGCCGGTCGAGGCATCGAGCACGAGCTGCGAGCGAGGGGCGGGATGCCAGCCGAGCGGGTCCTGGATCACGAACGTGAGCGGGCCGTCCGGCCGAGGCGGCATGCGGAGGCTGATGGCCACCCACCCGGGCACCTGGCGCTCCGCGCGCTGCCACAGGGCGTCGAGCCCGGCGGGCACCCGCGCCTCGGCGCGCCGAGACGCTGGCCGGTTGGCGCCCTGACCCTCGCGGGCGGGGGGCGCCGGGCGGTCGGCCGGCGGCGGGGCCTCGGTGCCGGTCAACGTGAAGAGCAGATTGTTGGCCCACTCATACGACATGACGAGCCCGGTGAGCGTGATGACGAGCAGCACGGGGGCGCACCAGATGCCGATCACGTTGTGCCGGTTGAAGTCGCGGGCGCGCCCGCGCAGCCGGGCGTCGAAGAGCATCGCCCGGCGCACCGTCTCGCGGGTCCAGCGGCGCGGCCACCAGAGGTAGACGCCGAGCCCGACCAGCGCGAGGAAGCCGAGATTGGCCGCGCCGGTGAGCGGCCGGCCCAGGTCCCGCGAGCCGAGCCACCGGTGCGACTCGACGACCTCGTGGAGGAAGCCGTGAACCGGCGAGCGCCCGCCGAGCACGGTACCGCGATAGGGATCGATGAAGAGCGCGCCACCCTCGCGCCCGAAGCTCACGACCGCGGACGCGGCCGGATCGGACCGGAGCGTCACGCTGGCCGGCCGCTGATCCGGCCGCGCCTCGCGCGCGCGCGCCAGCAGCGTCTCCACCGGCAGCCTCGGCGCCCCCGGCGGCGGCGTGACCAGCCGCCGGTCGCGCTCGAGCCACTCGGTGATCTGCGGCTCGAAGGCGAGGAGCACGCCCGTCACCGACATGAAGAGGATCACCGCGCCGGCGGTCACCCCCACCAGCAGGTGCGTCCAGAAGACGACCGTGCGCACGGCGGTGGCCAGTCGGCTAGCGGCGAGCCGGCACCGGCTGTCCCGGCACGCTGCCGGGCATGGCGCGCTCGGGCGGCGTGCCGGTGGTCGGCTGCTTCATCGCCTCGCGCACCTTCGCGATCTCCTTCTGCGCGGGCTCGCGGGTGTCGGTGTGCTGCGCCGCCTTCTCGAAGGCCTGCAGCGCGCCGGGCAGATCGTTCAGGCGCGTGCGCACCACGCCGAGGTTGTACCAGGTGCGTCCCTCGTCGCGCAGGGCGGCGGCCCGGCTGAAGTTCTTCTCGGCCGCGGGCAGATCGTTCTTCTCGTAGGCCACGCGGGCGAGCGCCGACCAGACCTCCGGCGCCTTGGTGTCCTTGTCGGCCAGCGCCTGCAGCTGCGGCAGCGCGCGCGCCGATTGATTGGCCTTCAGGAGCATGAAGGCCAGACGGACGCGCAGGTCCTCCTGGTCGCGCAGGGCGAGGGCGGCTTCGTACTCCCTCGCGGAGTCGTCCACGCGGTCGAGCTGCTCGTAGGCGCCGCCGAGGTCGCGATGCCCCGCGAACGAGGCGGGGTACAGCTCGACGACCTTGCCGAACGCGACGACCGCATCGTCCCAGCGCGACTGGAACATGGCGGCCTGACCCCGCAGATAGTAGGCGAGCACGTGGGTCGGCTGCTGGGCGATGGCCTGCCCGGTCAGCGTGGTGACCCGGGCGTAGTCCTTCTTGTCCATGGCTTCGACGGCCTGACGATAGAGGGCGAAGGCCGGATCGTCCCAGATGCCCTGGGCCTGCGCGGAGCCGACGGAGGCGATGGCGCAGAAGGCCAGACCAAGCGCGGTCCAGTGATGTCCACGGTGCGCCCGGGGACGCGGCGGTGTGCTCAGCGGCTGTGCAGCTCGAAGCGTACCGGCAGGGTGACCCATACGGCGACGGCCTCCTTTCCACGACGGGCGGGCTCGAAGAGCCAGGTCCGGACCGCCTCCACGGCGGCGCGGTCCATGTCCTCGCGGCCCGCGGACTGTTGCACCTGCACGGTGCCGACTTTTCCGTTCGCGAGCACCTCGAATCGGAGCGTGACCACGCCTTCGACCCCTTCGCGGCGGGCCGCTTCCGGATAGCGAGGGGTGGTCTGATACCCGCCGAGGGGGCGGGCGCGCGAGGTGACGCCCTCGCCGGTGGCGTTGGCGAGACCTTGACCGGTGCGCGGGCTCCCGCTGCGGGCGCCGGGGATCTCCGGGGACGGGAGCAGGGGGCCGCCGGCTCCCGGCGCGCCCGGGATGGGCAGCGCGGGCCCCGGCACCTGGGCCGAGGCCATGAAGCGTCGGTCGGGCGTGGCCGGCGCCGGATCCAGCTTGCGCTCGAGGCGCGGCGTCGGGTCCATCAGCAGATTCTGGAACGTGGGCGTCGAGCGGGTCGGCCGGACGGGCTCCGAGACCACGCGCGGCGGCATCTTCGGCTTCTCGGGCGGCGCGGGCGGAGGCGGCTCCACGCGGACGACCTCGACGGGTACCAGGGTGCGCTCGGGCAGGTGGTGGGCCAGCGCCAGCACCGACGACACGGTCGCGAGTCCCACCGCGTGGAGGCCCACCGAGAGCCAGAGGGGCCAGCCGGCCAGTCGTCCGTCGATCATCGCGGGGCGGGCCTCAGGCATCCGACCATCGGCGGAGCAGGTTGTGGTAGCAGCTCGTCAGGGCCACGATGCCGGGATTTCCGGGTGCCGCCTCGCTCACCTGAGCGATCGCCATGTCGAGGTCGAACAGCAGCGAGCGCTCCCCGTCCTCGCGCACCATGCTCTGTACCCAGAAGATGGACGCGAGCCGCACGCCGCGGGTGACGGGACTGACCCGGTGCACGCTCGAGGCCGGGTAGAGGATCATGTCGCCGGCGGGCAGCTTGACCTGGTGCGCGCCGAAGGTGTCGTCGACCACCAGCTCGCCGCCGTCGTATTCTTCGCGCGCGCTGAGGAACAGCGTGGCGGACAGATCGGTGCGCACGCGCAGGCCCGAGCCGGTGACCTCGCGGATCGCGTTGTCGACGTGATTGCCGAAGGCCATGCCCGGCTCGTAGCGGTTGAAGAGCGGCGGAAACACCCGCAGCGGCAGCGCGGCGGCCATGAACAGCGGCGTGCGCTCCAGCGCGCTGACGATGATGTTGCCCATCTCGCGGGCCTCGGGGGTGCCCTCGTCCACCTGCCGGTTGTGCTTGACCCGGGCCGCCAGGTGGCCGGAGGTCTCGCGGCCGTCCACCCACTTGGCCTCGTCCAGCAGGATCCGGCAGCGCGCGATCTGCGCCTCGGTCAGGACTCGCTCGATGTGCAGCAGCATCGTCGCTCAGAACCTCCAGGTGCCGGTGAGCAGGAAGGTGCGGGCGTTCCCCGGGATCACGTGGCTGGGATGGACACCGTCGAAGTACTGCGCGTCGGAGATGTTGATGACGTTGAAGCGCAGCTGCAGCGGGGGGATCGGACGATAGCCGATCATGACGTCGCCTTTTGCATAGGACGGCACCACGTTCAGGTTGTCGCTGTTGGCGAACCGCCGATCCACGAAGTTCGCGCCGCCGCCCACCTGCCACTGCGGGGTGATGTCGTAGGTCGTCCACAGGCTCGCCGAGTTCTCCGGCACGTTGGGGACGCGGTTGCCCTCGATCGGGACCCCGGTCTGCACGTCGAAGGAGGAGAGGATCTTCGAGTCGAGGTACGTGTAGCCGAGCCAGACATTCCAGCCGGTCAGGATCTGGCCGACCAGCTCCAGCTCGAAGCCGCGCACCCGCTGCTTGCCCTCGTTGACCTGGATGCCCAGCACCGGATCGGTGGTGCGCGCATTGTCCTTGGTGGTCTGGAAGATCGCGGTGCGGAACCCGAGCCGGCCGCCGAAGAAGTTCAGCTTGGCCCCGATCTCGTAGGTCTCGTTCGTCTCCGGCTCGGTGCTCACCGTGTTCGCGGCGAGCACGAGGGCCTCCGCGGAGGGATTGAAGGAGGTGCCCCACGAGAAGTAGTAGGTCTGGTTCGGGGTGGGCAGGACCACCAGGGCGGCCCGCGGGCTCAGGTGCTCGTCGGTCCGGTGGAGGCGCTGCCCCGCGAAGTGGTTGTTGAGCTGCGCGTCGAAGAGGTCGTAGCGGAGGCCGCCCATGATCTTGAGCCACTGGGTCAGCGCCATCTCGTCGACCGCATAGACGCCCACGCTGGTCGCCCCGGCGTCGGAGTTGGCGCTCTTCGCGCGGCCCATGTTGGAGAGATCCGGGAACGCGAAGGGATTGACCAGCGTGGTGGACGGCACGTTCGTGAACGTGTAGCGCTGGATCTCGGAGGTCTCGTAGCCGGCGTCGACGCCGCCCACCAGGGTGTGCTTGAGCTGCCACGTGTTGAACTTCGCGACGACCTCCGCGTTGTTGAGGGCGTACTGGTCCAGCTGGGCTCGCTGCGTGCCGGTGCGGGTGACCTGGATCTGGTCCACCGGCAGCGTGGTGAAGGGGCCCCCCACGATGGCCGGGATGGAGACGAGCGAGCCGCGGTCGATCGAAGCCAGGCGCAGGGTGTTGCGGAGTCGGACGTTGTCGTTGAAATCGTGCTCGAAGCGGATCGTCCCGATGTTGACGTCGTCGTGCTCGTAGTCGCGGTCGGGCAGGCCGTAGAAGTTGCCGTGACGCACCGGCGCCGGCTCGCCCCGGAGATAGGGCAGGCCGTAGTCGGGGAGATTGTCGTCGTACTGGTAGGAGTAGCTGACGATCAGCCGGGTCGGGCCGTTGAGGCCGATGCCGACCGAGGGCGCGACGCCCCAGGTATTGGTGTTGACGTCGTCGCGGCCCGGGACATCGCCCTTCGAGAAGAGCAGGTTCAGGCGCGCGGCCCCCGAGTTCGCGAAGGGGTAGTTGAGGTCCGCGGTGGCGCGCCCCGACGGGCCCGGCCAGCCCACGGTGCCGCCGACCTCGTAGAACGGGGTGAGCTTGGGGGTCTTGGTGACCTGGTTGATGACGCCGCCCGTCGACCCGCGGCCGAACAGAACCGAGGACGGGCCCTTGAGGACCTCGATCGCCTCGAGGTTGAACGTGTCGCGGGTGTACTGGCCCAGGTCCCGCACGCCGTCGATGAAGATGTCGTTGCCGGCCGGGAATCCGCGGAGCGTGAGGTTGTCGCCCTGACGCCCGCCACCCTCGCCGGCGGCGATCGCGACGCCGGGCACCGTGCGGAGCGCGTCGCGCAGGGTGAAGAAGGCGCGCTCCTCCATGATCTTCTCGGGGATGACCGTGATGGACTGCGGGGTCTCCTGGATCGGGTCGGGCAGCTTGTAGAGGCTGGGCTGCTCGATCTTGAACTGGTTGTACTGATCGCGCTCGCCCTGGACATTGATGCCGGGCAGCGGCACGTCGTCCTTGGATTGCTCGGTGGGCGATGACTCGGGGGTGGGTTGGGCCGTTCCGGACGGTGACGGCGTCTGCGCCCACGCCCCGGGGGTGACGAGCGTCAGCCCCACGCCGAGGGTCGAGCCAACGACGCCATGAAGGGTGAAGACGCGGCGCCTGACCCGCGCCATGTGTCTCCGGAATGAGCGGCGGCGACCCATGAAAGCCTCCCGAGATGGATGAGATAGCCGGGCTGGCTCGCTGGGTCGTTGAAGCCGGGAGCTGGCTAGCGTGGCGGCACTTAGGTAACCCTAACGTAAGAAGGTTGTCAACCCTAAAGCAGCGGTTCCGTCAGGCCCCGAACGGGCGAAGCCGATGGCCGGGCCGGCCGCAGTCGCTCACGACCCACGCTCGTCCACCGTCCGGACCCCGTTCACCCAGACGCCGTGCACGCCCACCGCCGGCGCATCGAGCCGGCCGGCACCGTCGCGAGTCGACCGACGGCGGGCGCGCGCTCACAGCGTACGCAGCGCCTCGGTGACCGGGATGCGGGCGGCCCGCACCGCCGGCAGCAGCCCGCCCGCGGCGCCGATGACGAGGGCCCACACGAGGCCGCGCGCCAGAAGGCCGGGCGTCACCCGGAAGTCGAAGGCCACCTGCGAGAACGTGTTGAAGTTGAGCGTGGACAGCGAGGCCCCATCGCAGTACACGTAGGCGAGGGTCCCGCCGATCGCGCCGCCCAGCAGCGACAGCAGGAGCGCCTCCATCATCACCGACACCACCACCGGCGCGCCCCCGAAGCCGATCGCGCGGAGGGTGGCGATCTCGACCTGGCGGCTCGCGATCGCCGAGTACATGCAGTTGAGCGCGCCGAAGGTCGCGCCGATCGCCATGAAGGTCGCCACCGTGTAGCCGAGCACGTTGATCAGCGTCGACAGCACGGTGGCCTGCTTGGCGTAGTACTCGGGCTCGCGCAGGACGGTGATCGAGAAGCGCGGATCGCGGCCGACCGAGTCGCGGAAGGCGGCGAGGCCTCGGTCGGAGCCGTCGGCGAGGCGGGCGGTGACCGACTGGTAGCCGGTGCGCCGGAACGCGGACATCGCGACCTCGGCGTCGGCCCAGATCTCGGACTCGTGCACGTCGCCGCCGCTGGTGAAGATGCCGACCACCGTCCAGTCGCTGTCGCGGAAGGCGATGCGGGAGCCCACCGTGAGGCCGGCGAACTGGGCCGCCGCCTTCCGCCCCACGATGACCTCGCGGATGCCGGGCTCGAAGCGGCGGCCCTCGATGAGCCGGGCCTCGTCGCGGATGGTGAAGGCGGCGCGCTGCACGCCGCGGAACGGCACGTTGTTGGGATCGGTCTCCCCCTTGCGGGGCAGGTCCACCATCACCACGAGCTCCGCCGAGGCCTCCGGCCGCCCGCCCGCGTCGCGGGCCACCCCGGGCAGCGCGGCCAACAGGACCGCCTGGTCGCGGCCGACGCCGCTGGACAGCTCGGCGTCGGAGCCGGCGCGCAGCATGATCACGCGGTCGCTGCGTCCCGTGCTCGCCAGCGTGTAGCGAAAGCCCTCAGACATCGCGAGCACCGAGACGAGCACGCCGACCACCCCCGCGATGCCGACCACCACCACCAGCGACGTGCCGATCCGCTGCGGCAGGTTCTGCAGGTTCATCAACGTGATGGCGAGGATCTGATTCAGGCTGCGCATCGGCTACCAACGCGGGCCGGTACGGCATTGATCTGATTGGGGGGGAGCGGCGTCGCTCCTCCCCCAGGCCCCCCCACCGCACAATTTCGACGCGCTTGGCCTGGTACGGTTTGCGTTGCCATGTTCGTTTCGACTCTACTGGTGGCCCGAGAGGGCGTCGACGATCTTGAGGCGGCTGGCGCGCCAGGCGGGGGGAAAGCCGATGATGAGCGCGACGGCGGCCGCGATGGCGGCGGCGAGGAGCCAGGTCTCGGCGCCGACGAAGAGGGGCGGGAAGCGGCCGCCGGTGGCGCCGTTGAGCCCGGGCATGGCGGCGACGGCGGCGCTCATGCCCAGCGCGCCGCCCAGGGCCAGGAGCAGCACCGCCTCGGCGAGCACGAGCGCGGTGATCTTGCCGTCCGAGAAGCCGAGCGTCTTGAGGATGGCCAGCTCGGGCACCCGCTCGCGGATGGACTGGGCCATGGTGTTGCCGGTCAGGATCAGGATGGTGAAGAAGACCGCGAGCAGGATGCGGCTCACCAGCGCGCCGATGTCGCCGATCTGCTTGGCGAAGCCCAGCGCGAACTCCTTCTCGGGCTGCGTCTTGGTCTCGTCGGGCGAGTTCATGAACAGCCCGTCGATGGCCGCGGAGATCCCGCGCGCCTGGGTCGAGTCGGCGATCCGCTCGATGTACCAGCCGGTCTTGCCGCGGCCGGATTGCCGCGCCTCGTCGAAGTAGGCCACGTTGATCAGCACCATGTCGGTGTTGCCGCGGATGGCCGGATCCTCGGCGTCGATGGTGCCCACCAGGTCGAACTCCCAGGCCATGCTGCCGTCGGTCTTCGGATGGATCTCCGAGCTGATCGGCAGCTTCTGCCCGATCTTCCAGCCGAAGCGGTCGACGAGCCGCTGGCCGGCCAGCGCGCCGGTGCGGGTCTTGATGAAGGCCTCCCGGTGCGCGGGCGAGACCGTGAACTCCGGGTACATGTCGAGGTAGCGGTTCGGGTCCACCGCGAAGACCGGGAAGGCGTTGGACTCGTTCTGGTACTTGGCGCCGAACCAGTCCGCGTAGGCCACCCCCACCACGCCCGGCACCTGCTCGATCCGCCGCAGGTAGGCCATCGGCAGCGGCTCGATGATCGAGTAGCGCGCGGTGGTGAGCAGCCGCTTGGCGTCGGCGGCATCGGCGCCCGACTCGAAGGCGACCTGCACCGCCTGCAGGAGCCCGAAGAGCGCGAAGGCCACCACGATCGACAGCAGGGTGAGGATCGTGCGCGTCTTCTTCCGGAAGAGTCCGGCCCAGAGGAGCGGGAGATATCTCACGCCGAGCGCGACTCCGCGGTCATGGTGCCCTTGTCCAGGTGCACGCGCCGGCGCGCGTATTCCGCCGCCTTGGGGTCGTGGGTGACCATCACGATCGTCTTGCCGTGCTCCCGGTTCAGCATCTGCAGCAGCCGCAGCACGTCGTCGGCGGTGGCGCGGTCCAGGTCGCCGGTCGGCTCGTCGCACACGAGCAGCGTGGGATCCGAGACGATGGCCCGCGCGATGGCCACCCGCTGTTCCTGGCCGCCGGACAGCTCGCGCGGCTTGTGCCGCGCCCGGTCGCTCAGGCCGACCAGGGTCAGGGCGATGTGGGCGCGCCGCCTCCGCTCCGACGCGGGCAGATCGGTGAGCAGCAGCGGCAGCTCCACGTTGCGCTGGGCGGAGAGCGCGGGCAGCAGATTGTAGAACTGGAAGACGAAGCCCACGTGGGCGGCCCGCCACGCGGCCAGATCGCCGCCGGACAGCCGATCGATGCGGCGGCCCGCCACCACGATGGTGCCGCCGGTCGGCGAGTCGAGCCCTCCGATGAGGTTGAGCAGGGTGGTCTTGCCGGAGCCGGAGGGACCCATGAGGGCCACGAAGTCACCGCGCGGGATGTCGAGATCCACGCCGTGCAGCACCTCGATGCGCTCGCGGCCGCGGTGGTAGACCTTGGTCACGCCGCGGATCTCGACCAGGCACTCCACGCGGATCGCCTACTTGCCGTCGGCCGGCTTGACCGCCTGGCCGTCGCGCAGGGCGGCGGCCGGCGAGAGGACGACCCGCTCGCCGTCGCGCAGGCCGCTCACCACCCGCCGCTGGCCGCCCGTGTCCGGTCCGAGGGTCACCGCGCGGCGCTCCACCCGGCCGTCGGCGTACACGAAGACCACCGATCCGTTGCCCTCCGCGCGCACCGCCTCCGGCGGCACGAGCACGCCGGTGACCGCGGGCGCGACGGCGCCCCCGGCCGGCTTCGACTCCAGGAAGCCCACTCGCACCCCCATGTCCGGCACGATGCGCGAATCCTTCGACTTGATCGCGATGCGAACCTTCACGGTGGCCTTGGTGCGGTCCGCGGTCGGGATGATCGCGATGACCTCGCCGGGGATCTTCCAGTCCGGGTAGGCGTTGAGGGTGGCCTCCACCGGCTGGCCGGCCGCGACGCGGTTGATGTACGACTCGTTGACGTCGACCTGGATCTCCAGCGAGTCCATGTCGACGATGGTGCCGATGCCGGTGCGGGTGAAGCCGCCGCCCGCGGAGATCGGCGAGATCATCTCGCCGGGCTGCGCCGACTTGGCCACCACCACGCCGCCGAAGGGGGCGCGGATGACCGTGTTGTCCAGCTGCACCTGCGCGACCGACACCGACTCCTGCGCCACCTTGATCTGCTCCTGGGTGGACAGCAGCCGCGCGCGCAGCATGTCGCGCTGGGCGAGCGCGGCGTCGAGCGATTGCGGGCTCACCAGCGCGCGGTCGTAGAGGCCCTGCTGCCGCGCGTAGTCTCGCTCCGCCTGCTCGAGCTGGGCGCGCACCTCGGCGAGCTGGGAGCGCGCGGCCGACAGCTGGGCGCGGGCGAGGTCGAGCTGCGCGCGCGCCTCGGTGTCGTCCAGGCGCGCGAGGACCGCGCCCTCGCGCACCCGCATGCCCTCCTCGATCAGCACCTCGGTGACCTTGCCGGTGATCTTGGCCGACACGGTGGCCTGCCGGCGCGCGGTGACGTAGCCGCTGGCGTCGAGCACCGAGCCGGGGCCTCCCCCGGCGGTGGCCGCGCGCGCCACCGTGAGCTGTACCGTCGGCGGCCGCATGCGCGCCCAGCCGAGCCAGGCGCCGACCGCGGCGGCCACGAGCACGATCGCGACGATTGCGTACCGACGTGTCCGTCGGCGCGGCGGGCGATCCGCGCTGCGGTCGATGCGGAGCTGGTCCAGGAGCTCTCGAGACATGGAGGTCTCAGTGTGCCACACCCGGCCGCGGTGGTAGAATCAGCCGCGGAAATTTTGACGCTCGCTGAGCCTGGAGGGGACATGGACCTGGTCGCCAAGCGCTTCGCGGACACGGTCGTCCTCTTCCCGGTGGGCCGCATCGATCACGCGACCGCCGAGCCGCTCCGCGACGCGATCGCCCCCCACGTGGGCCCGTCCGCGTCCGGGCGGGATCGGGTCGTGATCGATCTGAGCGGCGTGGAGTACATCAGCAGCGTCGGGCTCCGCGTGCTCATGGTCGCCTCGAAGGAGGCGAAGGCGCACGGCCGCACCCTCGCGGTCTGCGGGCTGCAGCCGGTGGTGCGCGAGATCTTCGAGATCAGCCGCTTCAACCTGGTGCTCAAGGTGTTCGCGACCCTGCGGGAGGCGCTCACCGCGGTGTCGCCCGCTGCGCTCGCCGCGTTCGAAGCCGCCTGACCGTTCGCCATGCGCGTTCGCTTCTGGGGCACCCGCGGCTCGATCCCGGTGGCCATGTCCTCGGCCGAGGTGCAGCGCAAGCTGGTGACCGCGCTGGTGGCCGCGGCCGGGCGCGGCCTCGACACGCCGGGCAAGGCCCGCGCGTTCGTGGAGCGGGAGCTCGACTTCTCGGTCTCGCACACCTTCGGGGGCAACTCCTCGTGCGTGGAGCTGGAGACGGGCGACGAGGACTACACGCTGTGCGACGTCGGCAGCGGCGCGCGCGTGTTCGGCAATCACGTGCTGGCCACCCGCGGGCCGGCCGGTCATCGCTTCCACGTCTTCATGTCGCACCTGCACTGGGACCACATCATGGGGTTCCCCTTCTTCATGCCCGCCTATCTGCCCGGCAATCACGTGCGCATCTACGGCTGTCACGACACGCTCGAGGAGGCGTTTCGCCGGCAGAACGCGGCGCCCTCGTTCCCGGTGGACTTCTCGCGCATGGGCGCGCAGATCGAGTTCATCCGTCTCGAGCCCGAGCGCGAGTACGACATCGCGGGCATGCGGGTGCGGGCGAAACGGCAGCATCACGGCGGCGTGTCCTACGGATACCGCTTCGAGAAGCAGGGCCGGGTCGTGGTCTACTCCACCGACTCCGAGCACAAGCAGGCCGATCCGCAGGAGACCAAGGCCTTCGTGGAGTTCTTCCGCGACGCGGACGTGGTGATCTTCGACGCGCAGTACTCGCTCGCCGACGCGGCCTCGGTCAAGGAGGACTGGGGGCACTCGAGCAACGTGGTGGGCGTGGAGCTGTGTCAGCTCGCGCGGGCGCGCCGGCTCTGCCTCTATCACCACGAGCCGATCTTCGACGACGAGCGCCTCGCCGCCCTCCTCGCCGAGACGCGCCGGCTCGAGGAGATCACGCGGGGCGATCACCGGGTGGAGGTGCTCGCCGCCTACGACGGTCTGGAGATCGCGCTCTGAGGCGACCGGTCTGAGCGCGAGTGCTCCGGAGCGCCCGCACTGGGCCGAGCGCCGGTGGATCCGCGCGCTCCGTGGCGGTCGAGGCCAGCCGGTCGGCATCCTGCTGCTGGCCCTGCTGCTGGTGGCGGTGTTCCCCGACGTCCCCGGCTTCCGCCTGCTCCGGCTCGCCTCCTTCGATACCTACCACCGCGTCATGCCGCGGATCCCGCGCTCCGAGCCGGTGGTCATCGTCGCCATCGACGAGGACAGCCTGCGGCTTCACGGCCAGTGGCCGTGGCCTCGCAGCTGGCTGGCCCGGCTGGTGTCAAGGGTGGCCGACGCGCAACCGGCGGCGATCGGCCTCGACATCCTGATGCCCGAGCCGGATCGGCTCTCGCCGATGCGGCTGCCCGGCCTCGTGGAAGAGCTGGATCCCGCCCTCGCGCAGCGGCTCGCCGCGCTGCCCGACAGCGATGCGCTGCTCGCGCGAGCCCTGCGCGATCGACGCGTGGTGCTCGCGGTGGCCGGCCTCGAGCAGCCGGACCCGGCCCGGCCCCCCGGTCGGGGCTTCGCCCCGGTGCGCGCCTTCGGCGGCGACCCGGGGCCGTTCGTCCGGCGCTTCGCGGCGGCCCTGGGCAGCGTGGACACGATCGATGCGGCCGCCGCGGGCCGCGGCGTCATCAGCGTCGATCCCGAGGGCGGCGTGGTGCGCCGCATGCCCCTGCTCGTGTCCGTCGGCGGCACGCTGGCGCCCTCGCTCGGCGTCGAGCTGCTCCGAGTGGCCGCGGGCGCGCCCGCGCTCTCGGTCCGGGTGGGATCCGGGGGAATCGACGCCGTCGCGGTGAGCGATCTGGCGGTGCCCGCCGAGCGCGACGGCCAGGTGTGGGTCTACTGCAGCCGCCATCGACCCGAGCGCTTCGTGTCCGCATCCGCGGTGCTGGCCGGACAGGTCGATCCGGCGCGCTTCCGGGGCCGGCTCGTCCTGATCGGAGTGACCGCGCTCGGGTTGTCCGACTACCAGGCGACGCCGGTCGCCGACCGGATGGCCGGCGTCGAGCTGCACGCGCAGCTGCTCGAGGGCATCATCGATCGCGCCCTGCTGTCCCGGCCGCCCCTGGCCCGCGGCCTCGAGCTGGCCGCCCTGGCCGTGACCGGCCTCCTGCTGATCGGGGGCGTGCCCCGCGTGCGGCCGCGGACGTCGGTCGCGCTCTTCCTGCTCCTGGCCGCGGCGCTCGTCGCCCTCGGCTTCATCCTGTTCGCCGGCCGCGGCCTCCTCCTGGACTGGGCCACGCCGGTCCTGGCCCTGGGCATCCTCTATACGGTCATGCTGGCATTGACCCTGACCGAGACCGAGAGCCAGCGGCGGGCGCTGCGTCTCGAAGTCGAGCGGCAGCGCGAGGCGGCGGCCCGGCTCGCCGGCGAGCTGGAGGCGGCGCGCCGGATCCAGATGGGCACGCTGCCCCGGCCGGCGGCGGCCTTTCCCGGCGAGAAGCGCTTCGAGGTCGACGCCAGCCTCGAGCCGGCGCGGGAGGTCGGCGGCGACCTGTACGATTTCTTCCGGTTGGACGACGACCATCTCTTCTTCATGATCGGCGACGTCTCCGGCAAGGGTCTTCCCGGCAGCCTGTTCATGGCGATCAGCAAGGCGCTGTACAAGTCCACCGTTCTGCGCCGGCACGGACAGGTCGCCGCGATGATGCGCGAGGCCGACGCGGAGATCTCGCGCGACAACGCGGAGGCCCTCTTCGTCACCGTGGTGGCCGGGATCCTCGACGCGCGCTCCGGCGAGCTCGAGTACTGCAGCGCGGGCCACGAGCCGCCGTTGCTGCGATCGCGCGCCGGTGGCGGGATCGAGCGCCTGCAAGAAGGCGGGGGGCCGCCGCTCTGCGCGGTGGACGGCTTTCCCTATACCGCCGCCTCCCGCACGCTCGCGCCGGGCGACACCCTCGTGCTGATCACCGACGGCATCACCGAGGCGGCGCGCGAGGACGGACGGCTCTACGGCCGCGCCCGGCTCGAGACCGTTCTGACCGGTCTCGGCCCCGCCGCGAGCGCCGCCGAGGTCGGCGAGGCCATCCGTCGTGACGTGACGCTCTTCACGGGTGGCGCCGAGCCCTCGGACGACATGGCCATCCTCGTCATTTGCTTCAACGGTCCCCCTCCCCCTCTCCCCTCACGGGAGAGGCCAGGGTGAGGGGTGGCGGAGCGCTCTACCGGACGTTCACTTCCACCCGCCGGTTCCGCGGCTCCGCGACCTCGTCGGCGGTGGGCACCAGCGGCTCGCGCTCGCCACGTCCCTCGACCCGGATGCGGTCGGCCGCGATGCCCGCCTTCACCAGCTCGTCGCGCACCCGCGCGGCCCGCCGCAGCGACAGCGCGTCGTTGAAGGGCAGGGTGCCGACACGGTCGGTGTGCCCGATCACGACGACCTCGGGCGCGGGGCGCCTGGCGATCTCGCCCGGGATGGTGCTCACGATCTGCTGCGATTCGGGCGTCAGCTCGTCACGACCCTCGAGGAAATAGAGGAGGAACGAGATGGGGCGTCCGGGCTGCGCTTCCAGCGCCGAGCCGAAGGCCTGCTTGGCCTCCTGCTCGGTCACCGTGCCGGGCTCGACACGCCCGGGCTCCTTCACCCGCGCGGCGGCGTACGGCTGATCGAGCACCGCCACGCGGCCGGCGCTGTCCACGCTGAGCGCGCCGGTCTTGCCTTCCGCGCCGGGCAGCAGCACGTAGAGATCGTCGCGCGCCGGCTTGGCGCAGCCGGCCAGCAGCAGGAGCGCGAGTGACGCGAAGCCGGCCCGGCGCATGCCGATGGCGGCGCGTCAGTCCTTCGGGGCGCCGGTGCGCACCAGGAACTCGGTGCCGCGCACCCCGAGCACCGCCGCGGGCGTCTTCACCTTCATGGCGTCGGGCGATTGCTTGGCCAGCTTGCCGGACACCACCGCGAGCGTGCCCTGCTTGAGCGAGCTCTCGAAGGCGCCCTGGTGGGTCGTGGAGTCGTAGGCGAATTGGTCGATGGCGAGCACACTGTTGGGTCCGGCGGACAGCAGGCTGTTGTCGAGGAACGTGATGCCCACCGAGCCGCCGGTACCGGTTGTCACCACGTCGCCGGCCTGCACCGCGGCGCCCACCTCGGCCGGCCGCTTCTGGCCCGCGCGCTCGATCTGCACGGTGCCGCGCGCCACCTTGACGTGCCCGGCCTCCTGCGCGGCGGCCGAGATCGGCAGCGCGGCCAGCAGGACCGCGGCCCCCGCCCGCGACCAGAACGACGAACGTGACATGTGGATTCTCCTCTCGGGTGTGGCGGCGGGATCCATTGTGGGCGCCCGCGCGAGCCATATAATAGCGCAAGGCGGGCGCGCACGGTCCGGGTGACGGGCGGGCTCCCGCGACGTCACGGAGGTCCCATGACCAGGAAGCGCATCAGCTCCGGCTCCACCTTCGAGAAGCAGATCGGCTACTCCCGGGCCGTCGTGGCGGGCGACTGGGTGCTGGTGTCCGGCACCACCGGCTTCGACTACGCCACCATGTCCATCGCGGACGATATCCTCCAGCAGACCGAGCAGTGCCTGAAGAACATCGAGGCTGCCCTGCGCGAAGCCGGATCCAGCCTGCGGGACGTCGTGCGCGTGACGTACATCCTGCCCGACGGCGCCGAGTTCGAGCGCTGCTGGCCGGTGCTCCGGCAGTACTTCGGCGAGGTGCGGCCCGCCGCCACCATGATCTCGGCCGGGCTCGCCGATCCGCGCATCAAGATCGAGATCGAGGTCACCGCGCTCAAGGGCTCGTGAGCCATTACGATGTCTGGCCGCCGGTGATCCGCTGGGGCGTCTCGCTCGTGCTCGAGGCGACCGCGACCGGGCATCCGCCGAGCGTCTGGCCATGACCGCCGGCGCCCGTCATAGCCGCGTGTTCCCGGCCCGCCGGGACGTCCTGCCGCAGGTCGACGCCTTTCTGGGCGAGGTGTGCGCGGTGGGCGGGCTCGCACGTGAGACGTGCCTGCGTCTCACCCTCCTCGTCGAGGAGCTGTTCACCAATACGGTGACGCACGGCCACGGATCCGACAGCGAGGCGCCGGTGCGGCTCGAGTGCGAGGTCACGCCCGGGCGTATCTCGCTCATCTACGAGGACACCGGTCCCGAGCACGATCCGTTCGCCCGGATCATCGCCCCCGACGACGCGGCCGATGTCGAGGACCGGCCGGTGGGCGGCCTCGGCGTGCTGCTCGTGTCCGCGATGGCCCAGCAGGTGGAGTACCACCGCGTCGGCGACCGGAACCGCATCTCGCTCGTCATCGAAGCGCTGTCCTGAGCCCGGCCGCGGCGATCCCGGCCGAGCCTAGGCAGGCCGGGCCCTCCCTGCTACCATCCCCGCGGAGGTTCCCCATGAACTGGAAGTCCGAGATGGACGAGCTGAGGCGCCGCGAGGAGTTCGCGGAGCGCCTGGGCGGCCCCGAGCGGGTGAAGCGGCAGCACGACGGCGGGCGCTACACGATTCGCGAGCGCATCGCCCGACTGGTGGACGCCGACAGCTTCCACGAGATCGGCAAGATCGCGGGGAAGGCCTCCTACGACGCGCGCAACGACCTGAAGGAGCTGACGCCCTCGAACTTCGTCTTCGGCCGCGCCCGTATCGACGGCCGGCCGGTGGTGGTCGGCGGGGACGACTTCACGGTGCGCGGCGGCTCGGCCGACGCCACCATCAAGGGCAAGCACAATCAGTGCGAGCAGATGGCCAACGAGCTGCGCCTGCCGCTCATTCGTCTGGTGGAGGGTTCCGGCGGCGGCGGCTCGGTGAAGACGATCGAGACCACCGGCCGCGCCAACGTGCCCGGC
>Ga0209971_1000029_pt1 | contig 52088 bp, 42 predicted proteins | sample InoplaM3SAM_FD_187588 | JGI IMG/M metagenome (GOLD analysis project Ga0209971, IMG submission 187588) | Arabidopsis thaliana rhizosphere microbial communities from the Joint Genome Institute, USA, that affect carbon cycling - Inoculated... | ecosystem: Host-associated > Plants > Roots >... | reverse complement strand
GGATTCAGCGCGTGGGCATCGTCCTCGGCGGCTCGGTCTCCCTCTTGGAGCCCGGGTCGGCCCGGCCGCTGGGCCGGACCACAGACCCACGCGATGATGAGCAGACCCACAACGACGGCCAGAATGCTCAGGACTCCGTCCATTGCTAGCTGGTGGGCTCCCCTACGACGATCACCGCGGCGACCGCGGCCGGTTGCGGCGTGGGGTCGAAGGTCATCCAGGCGACCGCCGGCACGAGGCCGGCGTCCTCCTGGATCGCGACCCTCACGGGCGGGTCCCGACTCCCGCGCCCGATCTGTGATGAAACGCGCGCGCGGCGCTCCCGCGCGCGGTCCTGTTCCTCGCCGCCAGCGCCGCGACGATGCTCACCAGGGTCCGCGCGTCCACCGGTTTCGCCACGTAGTACTGGAACCCGGCCCGCAGCACGCGGGCGCGATCCTCGGCGGTGATCAGCCCGGTGAGGCCTGCCGCCGGCGTCTGCCCGCCGCGATCCGGTGGCAAGGCGCGCAGCCTCCGGATCAGCGCGTAGCCATCCTCGTCGGCCATCTTGATATCCGACAGCACGACATCGGGCCGCTCTCGTTCCAAGGCTTCGAGCGCTTCCGCCACCCCGCCCGCGGCGGTCACCGCCGCGCCGAACTCCACGAGGAGCCGGCTGATGACCTCGCGCACGAGCTCGTGGTCTTCCACGAGCAGCACACTCACCCCGTCCAGCGGGGAATCATGTACGACCGCTTGCCCCATGGCCACCTCCGCCGCGCCAGACTCGGCCCAGTCGCCCATAGCCAGCTTCGCGTCTCCCCTTCCTGGATACGCCGCTCGGCCCGCGGAATCTGTCCAGACTTGAACAACGACATCCGTTCCGAATTGGACACATTCCGACCGAGGTGATGAGCCGGGGAGACCACCGGCAGGCGTTCGACGAGCAGGTGCGGCCGACCTATGGACCAATGTCCAATAGGCTGGCCACATGCGCGCTGCTAGTGTGGGGCGGTGTTGTACGAGGAGATCGTGACCAGCGCGTGGGGTGCCCTCGACCGTCGCCACCGCCGCCTGCGCCGAAGGCGCCTGCGCGGTCATGGCGCGAACGCGCCGTGAAGAGCAGGTACACGCCGGAATGGTGCCCGAAGGTGCCACCCGATCTGAGAACCGATCGCCGGTCGACGGACCGCTGCGGTGTGCCCAAGCGTCTCCCGGATGGCCAGCTCCACCGTTGCCAGGAACCGCCGAGACACGACGGGACCGTCCATGTCTGCTGGTGCGGCCAGCATCGATAAACGCCCGGGCGAACCTATGGAGGCTCTGATGCTGTCACAGCTACCGAACGAGGAGCACGTCCCGCGATGAACGTGCGCAAGGCCGTCTGCCCGGTCGCGGGGCTCGGCACCCGCTTCCGGCCTGCCACGATAGCGACTGCTTCGCGATCTGGCGAGATGAACGAGACCGAGTGGCGAGCCCCTGAATCGACGGGAACTCTCACCGCACGACCACAGCGCGAGCGTTACCTGGGCGCCAGCCAGAACACTCTACGCTCTACTTGGCGGTGACCATCGCGCGGAGAATCCGGCGCACTTCCTCGATCGTCTCCGGCTTGTCCTGCGCCGAGTGCCCGGAGTGCACGACCTTCTCCGAGGCCACTCCCTCCAGGTGCGCGCTCTCGTACTTCACCACCCCGTCGCCGAGCCCCTCGGGCGGGCCGATGCCGCGCACCGCGATGATCGAGTGCGTCGTCACCCCGGGCGCGATCGGGCTGCTGGACAGCGTGCGGATGAACTGCTGGCCCGGCAGCATGTTGTCCACCGCGGTCGGCGCTCGCATGGCGGTTGCGAGCAGCCCCGGGTTCTCCTCGGCGAGCTCGGCCATGCCCTTCACCACCCGCGCCGGCAACGTCACGAGCCGCCGGATGACGTCGAGCACGAGGCCGGTCACGCGGAAGCTGCCCCGATGCGGCGTGCAGATGAAGATGACCTGCTTCACGAACGGCAGGGGCTCGAAGAACATCGTGCTCTTCACCAGCTCCCGGGTCTCCTCCTTCATCTTGAGGCGCGCCAGGGGCTCCTTGGCGATGTTGTTCCAGAAGCGATCGCCGCTGTCCGTCACCATGAGGCGGGCGAGCAGACCGCCCTGGCTGTGTCCGATCAGCACCATCTGGCGGAGCGCGGGGTCGCGCCCGTCGGGATCCACGTCGGCCAGCATCCTGCGCAGGGCGTCCCGCAGCTCCTTGGCCGAGAGCAGGATGGGATTGCTCGTGTTGTAGGTGAAGAACCAGAACTGCAAACGGTCGCGCAGCACCGGATCGTTCTCCAGCTCGTTCAGCATCGGCGCCCAGCGCGCGGGACTGGACGCGGTGCCGTGCACGAACACCACCGGGATCCGGCCCGGACGGTAGGGGTGTATGATCCCGAGCCCGCCGGGGAAGACCGAGCTCTCCGCGGAGAGGAACGCCGCGAACTCGGTCTTCCAGACCGGCGCGTCCTGCAGCGTGTAGGCCAGCGCCGCCGACGGGGCCAGCTCGAGCGGCACCGTGTGTCCATCGACGGTGACCGTCCGCGCCTCGTCGGCGGGATACAGCTCGATCCGGCCGCGCACCGACCCGCTCGCGATGCCCTCCATGACGTTGTCGATGCGAAGGAACGCGGTCACCGGCACCTTGACCGTCGGCGGGATGCGGCCGCGCACCCGCGTGGGGCCGGCCCCGACCGGAGTGAGCGAGGCGGCCAGGGGCGCTCCGACCCCCGGCTGCCGGTAGTTGTTCAGCAGGCCGCGGGTCTCGAATTCCCCGACCGCGACGAACCGCTCGAAGCGGTAGCCGCCCCAGAGGAACTCCTCCGGCGCGACCGTCATCTCGAGCTGTCCGAACGGCAGCGGCCGCCACCCGGCGGCCAGCACCACGGTGTCGCCCTCGGGACCGGCGAGTCCCAGGGTGAGGCCCAGGTTGTAGAGATCGGCGGCGAGGCGCACCCGCGGGTCGATCCCGCTCGGCGCGCCGTCGGTGGGCAGCAGGAAGGCATAGGCGTAGACGGCCGCGGCCAGGTAGTATGCCGGCTTGTGCTTCCGCTCGGCGACCGCGAAGGACAGCTCGCACAGCGCGAAGAGCCGATCCCGGCTGAGCACCTCGCCCGAGCCGCGCAGCTCGTTGAGCACCGCCTCGGGCTCCTGCTCGAAGCGCTCGGTCAACCCGAGCCGGTTGAGCACCTGCGCGCTCCCCGCGCTCAGCTCGTCCTTGGAGAGCACGCTCGAGGTGAGGCTGCGGTACATCGTGTGCCGATCCCCTCGCACCACGCCGATCGGGGTGCTGCACGCGGATGTCAGCACGAGCGCTCCGAGGAGGAGCGCGAGAGCGGGACCCTTCCTCACGGCTATATAATGACGCGCGACGGTCGACATCCCCAAACGAATCTCCGGAGCGAGCCCATATGAGCGTCCATCCGATCGACTACCTGGTGCACTTCTCGAACATCCTGCTGCTGGTGTCGTACTCCGCCCGCAACATGCTGTGGCTGCGCTGGTTCGCGGTCGCCGCCGCGCTGACCAACATGCCGTATTTCCTCTACCAGCCGTCCATCCTCTGGCCGCCAATCCTCTGGGCCGGCGTCTTCACCGCCATCAACCTCTACCAGATCTGGCGCATCTACATGGAGCGCCGGCCGGTGACCCTGTCGGCGGACGAGCGGACGCTCTACGACATGGGCTTCCACGCCCTGACGCTCCGGGACTTCGTGGCCCTCGTGATGGTGGGGGCCTGGACCGACGCGGCCGCCGGCCACAAGATGCTGCGGGAGGGTCAGCCGGTGTCGTCCGTCTCCATCGCCATCCGGGGCCACGTCCGCGTCCATCGGCACGACCGCGACCTGGGCCTCCTCGAACCGGGGCACGTGGTGGGCAGCGCGCTGGCGCTCGGGGGCAGGCCGGCGCCGTTCGACGCCACGTTCAGCGAGCCCGGACGCTACATCACGTGGCCGCTCGCCTCGGTGCGCCGCTTCACCGAGGGCCGGCCGGAATTGCTGTCCGCGCTGCAGCGCCTCGTGAATCAGGATCTCGCGCGCAAGGTCGAGCGGTTGGCTCTCGCGCAAGCGTAGCCGACCGCGGGGAGCGAGCGCGATACGACCAAGGTCCAACTTGACCCGTCCCGACCCGTGGGCGACGGTCGCAAGCAGCAGGTGGAGCCGACTCGACCGGACGGAAGGAGCCCTCCCATGATCAAGATGCTGACAATGGCCCTGATCGCGTGTGCGATGACGATCTCCCCCGCGCTCGCCCAGATGCAGGTCCCCGGCGTGAGCTCGATGCTGCCGGACAAGACCATGCTGCTCGAGCAGGGCAAGAAGCTGGTGGCCGATCTCACCTCGATGAAGAGCAGCGGCAAGCTGGACGCGGCGGACACGCAGAAGGTGGATTCGATGCTGCCCAAGGCCAACGCGCTGAACACCGAGCTGGCCAAGCCCCAGGTCGAGCCCAGCAAGCTGACCAAGCTGGCCGGCCAGCTGGGCGATCTGCAGAAGCAGGCCGGCGCGCTCCAGGGCAAGATGAAGTGATTCGCCTCGAGTTCCACGACCCCTCCGGCGCCCTCGAGGTGAGGCAACCGCACGCGCCGCGGCTGCCGGCCCTCGCGGGCACGCGCGTCGGCTTCGTCAGCAACGAGCAGTGGCAGGCCTACCGCATGCTGCCCCTGCTCAAGTCACTGCTCGAGGCCGACTTCCCGGGCATCGAGGTCCTGCCGATCGACGCCTTTCCCCAGGGCAACGCGGTGATCGGCTCGGAGGAGACGGCGACCCTCGTCAAGGCCCGCGGGGTCGATGCGGTCATCATCGGCAACGCGGCCTGAGGGTCCTGCGCCACCGCGTGCGGCCGGGCGGCCGCCAGGCTCGAGACCCAGGGGATCCCGACGGTCACCCTCACCCGCGCCGACTTCGTCGGGGTGATGACCAACGCGGTGGCCGGCCTCGGCCTCGCTCCGGACGCCGCGATGGTGACGTTCCCCATCGAGATGTTCCTGCCCGGCAGCGACATCTCCCCGGTGCAGGCGCGCCGGCACGAGTTCTACGACGGCCTGACCCGCTGGCGCTCCGCCGTCGCCGGCGACGGCGCGGGCGGCCCGCCGATGGTCGCGGTCGACGGAGCGAGCGGCGAGGACGCGCTCGCCCGCGCCAACCACCTGATGCTCGCCAACCGCTGGGGCGACGGGCTGCCGCTCTGGCCGCCGACGCGCGAGCGCGTGGACTGGATCCTGACCGGCGCCTCCCGGCCTCGGCACCATCGTCTCGGCACCTTCCCGCCCCGCGGCGGCGTCACCACTGTCGAGTCGTGCGCAGTGGCGCTGGCGATGGCGGGCGGCCGGCCCGAGTACCTGCCGGTCCTGGTCGCCGCCGTCGAGGCCTTCCTCGATCCCGCGTCGGGCAGCGAGCAGTTGCAGGCGGCGTCGGGCAGCGCGTTCCCGGTGCTGATCGTCAACGGACCGATCGGCGAGCAGATCCGCCTCAACGCCGGCTTCGGCTGCCTGGGCCCGGACCCGCAGCGACCGGCCGGCGCCTCCATCGGCCGCGCCCTCCGGCTGCTGCAGCAGAACCTGGGCGGCGCCCTGCCCGGCCTCGGCACCATGGCCAACTACGGCGGGCTGCGCTACACCAACGTCGTCTTCGCCGAGGACGAGGCCGGCCTGCCCGCGGGCTGGGCCCCGCACGCCACCGAGCGTCACGGGTTCGTCCCGGGCGGCAGCGCGGTCTCGCTCGCCTTCGCCAACGGCGCGACCAACATCCGGCGTCGCGGCGCCAAGAAAGAGACGCCGGAGGAGGACGCGCTCCAGGGCATGTACCGCATGGCCGACTTCATGCGTGTGCCCAACATGCCGGGCCTCGCCGGCTACGAGCACGGCACCCCGGGCATCCTCATGATCCCGGGCGTGGTGGCTCAGACCATGGCCGGCCTCGGCTGGACGAAGGCGTCCATGCGCGAGTTCCTCTGGGAGCACTCGCGGATTCCCGCCGAGCAGATCCGTCGCGCCGGCTGCGCGGCGTGGATCGAGATCGACGCGAGCAAGGTGGCCCGCGAGAGCCTCGCGCTCGATCCGTGGCCGATCACCGCGAGCCCCGACAACATCGTGATCGTGGTCGCGGGCGGCGGACATCCGACCAACAGCTACTGGCTGCAGGGCTACAGCCCGGGCGTCGTCGGCCGGACCATCGCGCTGCCGTCCGGCTGGGGACGGCTGCTCGCCGACGCCGAGCGCGACCTCGGGCCGCGCTAGGACCCCTCGGGCCGGCGCTCCGCGAGGAGCACCACCGCCCGGGGCCGGGCGCGAGGAGACCGCATCGCGCACAATCCGAGCCGGGCGTCACCTGACCGGGTCGCTTCTACCCGACCACCGGCCGCCCTCCACGGACGCGTCGCTCTAACTCACCGGCCCGCATGATCTTTCCCGTCCGGCACGCGGGTTGCGATTCACAAGAGCCCGGAAGGGGATGGAGTGAGCGACTTCGAATTCATGATCCGCGAGAAGCTCGCCAAAGGCACGCTGCCAAAGGAGAACTGCCGGATGACGTGGTATGGCTTCGGCACCGGCGGCATGTGTACCGCGTGCGAGCAGCCCATCGAGCCGAGCGAGGTGGAAGTGGATTGCGACCTGGGACCGGGCGGGGTTCTCCGCCTGCATCAGCGGTGTCACGAGCTCTGGATGCGGGAGTGGCGCTCCGATTGAACAAAATACTCGGTCGTTCCGGCCCCACCCGGGATACCGTGATCAGGTGAGCCTGCCCAATCGACCGCCCGCTACCGATCTTCCGTGCCTCGGCGTCGGGCATTGACCTTGCACCCGGCGGCGACATCGTGGCCCGCCCGCCCTCGGCCTTGCTGACGATCGTCGTCGTCGACGACCAGTTCGATTTCCGTCTGATCGTCCGAGCCCTGCTGCGCGGCGTGGCCGATCTGGCCACCATCGTCGGCGAGGCCGCCGACGGGGACGAAGCGCTGGCGTTGGTGCGGCGCACCCGGCCCGACATCCTGATCTCCGACGTCATCATGCCGGGTCTGAACGGCGTCGAGCTCGCGCGGCGGGTCCGCGCCGAGCTGCCGCAGACGCGCACCATCCTGATGAGCTCGCACGTGGACGACGCGTACCGCCTCATGGCCTCGGACAGCGGAGCCGACGTGTTCATCAACAAGCACGTGATCACGAGCAGCCTGTTGCCCGCCGTGCGCGACCTGATCTCGCGATCCGGCGGAGCGGGCGGCAGCGGCCGGCCGAACGGCGGCGGCACGTCATCATCGTCGATGGCGCCCCCGAAGTAAGCCACCACCGTCGCCGTCGCTCAGGTGCGCTTCGGCACCGCGTCCACGAGGAGCGAGAGCGCCTTCGCGAAGCTGGACGTCCCGGGGCCGCCGCCGCGGTAGTGGCCCAGCCGCACCACCACGAGGTCGTGCGAGGGAATGATCAAGGTGGTCTGGCCTCCCGAGCCCGCCATGTAGTACGCGTCCCGGGGCACCGGCCAGCCGCCGTCGCCGTTGATCCAGAAGAAGCCGCCGTACACCGGACGCTGATCGGCCACCCACGCGGGGGCCGGCGTGCTGACGAACTTCACGTAGCCCTCGGGCAGGAGGCGCTCGCCGTTCCACACGCCATCCTGAAGATAGAGATTGGCCAGCCGCGCCCAGTCCCGCCCGGAGCCCAGCTCGTAGCCCTGGGTGAGGAAGTTGCCGTAGGGATCCGTCTCGAGCACCATCGTCCGGATCCCGATCTTGTCGAACAGCGCGCGCTGCGGAAATGAGAGATATTCTTCCCCGCGCTTCTCCACCCCAAGCCGGACGAGGTAGCTCACCAGCACGGGATCGGTGTTGCGGTAGCGTCCGACCGTGTTGGGCGGCCACTGCAGCGGCCGCGTCGCCGCGTAGCGGAAGGCGTCGACGCTGCCAGTGTAGAGGTAGGTGTGATCGGGATAGGGCCCCGACGGATCGTAGTCGGGATCCGCGGGCGCCCGGATCCGGAGCCCGCTCGACATCCGGAGCAGGTCGGCGATGCGGATCTTCGCGCGCGGATCGCCCGGGCCCTGCCACTCGGGAATGGGCGCCGGCTGCCACAGGTCGTAGACGCCCTGCTTGATCAGCACGCCCATCAGGGTGGCGATGATGCTCTTGCCCATCGACCAGCCCTCGAGCGGCGTGCGCGGCGTGATGCCGTCGCCGTACCGCTCGCCGATCACCCGCCCCTTCCACGTGACCACGAACGCGGCGGTCATCCCGTCCGGCTCGAACGCCGCGTCCACCGCCTGCTTGATCCGGGCCGCGTCGAGCCCGGCGGGCCACGGCTCCTTCGGCAGCACATCGCCCATGGGCCACGGCTGCGTCGCGGGGTCGGCCAGACGGCTCTTCACGCGCACCGGCCTGAAGGCCGGCGCGTCCTTGCCCACCGGCAGCGTCACGCATCCCTGGTCGCCGAGATACCGCGCGGTGCGCTTGACGCCGTTCGGCAGCGTGACGTGCACCGCCCGGGCCGCGCGATCGATCACCGGCGGGCCGAGCGCCGCGCGGACCGAGCCGGGGGCCGTGAAGAATCCCACGTTCTCGGTCGCGAACTCGGGCGTGAGACCGGTGATGAACACCGCCGAGCACATGACCTTGGCGTACCCGGAGGCCTGGTGCTCCAGCGGATCGCCCGGGGGAGGCACGTATGGCGTGTTGAGCTCGAGGGCCTTGGCGCGCGCGAGGAGGTCGTCGGCGGCCGGCGCCGGCGCGAGCACCGGGATGATCGCCACGGCGAGGAGGGCCGCGATCGCCAGCGATGGCTTCAAGACCTGACCCCGGCCTCAGCCGGCGGAGAACCCCTGGGGCGCCAGACGCCAGGCCTTGGCGAACGTGCCGGCGAAGATCTGGTAGCCGATGATGAAGGTCAGCTCGACGATCTCCGCCTCGGTGAAGTGCTCGCGAACCCGGGCCAGGCAATCGTCGGTCACGTCCAGGTCGTCCCGCGTGACTTGCTCGGAGAATCGCAGAGCCGCCCGCTCGCGGTCGCTGAACGCCGGGCTCGTCTCGAAGCTCAGGACGTCGCGCAGCTGCTCGGCCGGCACTCCCACTCGCACGCCGACGGCGTGTCGGATGTCCATTCAGTATGGCGTGCCGAGCCGGGCCGCGACGTGCACGTTCAGCAGCGCCCGCAGCGGCGCGTCGATCGTCCCGAGCCATTCGATGGCCCCGTAGAGCCCGCCGATCCCGAGCAGGAGCGGCAGGCGCTTGGCCATGATCCGCTCGGGCGTCGGCACCTGGCCGAACATCCGCTCGCCGATCTTGAAGAACCCGCGAGTCAACAAGCCGGGCTGCTCCAACCGCGCGATACGTTCCATGCCGTCCTCCTTATCTGGCAAGTCGCGGACCGGTCAAGGCGCCTTCCCGGTCAGCTCGATCACGCGACCGGCGCGCAGCACCATCGCCTTGATCTCCTGCCCGGACTTGAGCGCGGCGAGGTGATCGCGGACCTTCGCCATGTTGGCCGCGTTGGTCGCGGCGATGCCCTCGACGGACAGGATGATGTCGCCGCCCAGCACCATCTGCTGGCCGTCGATCGTCACCACGCGGGTGCCGCCTCGCAGTCCCGCGTTCTCGCCCGGCGAGTCCTTGGCCACGCTCTTCACCAGGTAGCCGCTCATGTTGTTCGGCACGTTGAGCAGGTCGGCCAGATCGTCGGTGAGGAACTGGCCCTCGAGGCCGCCCCAGAACGACTTCTTGGCGAGCAGCAGCTCCTGCGCGGTCTTCATGGTGACGACGAAGCCCAGGCCCTCGCTGCCGCCGGACTTCGAGATGTTGTGGCTCACGATGCCGATGACGTCGCCCGCCGCGTTGAACATCGGCCCGCCGGAGTTGCCGGTGTTGATGGTGGCGTCGGTCTGGAAGAACTCGGCCATCGGCATGGTCTTGTAGACCGTGTTCGGCGCCCACCGCGCGCTGATGAGCCCGGCGCTCAGCGAGTAGCTGAGCCCGTAGGGCGCGCCCACGATGTAGACCGGATCGCCCACCTTGACCGTGTCCGAGTTGGCCATCCTGGCCACGCGCGCGGTCGTCGGCACCCGATCGATCTGGATCAGCGAGAGATCGGCGGCCGGCTCCGACGCGACCACGCGGGCCGGCAACGACTCGCCGCCCAGGAACTCGACGGTGATCTCGTTCATGGAGTGCACGACGTGGGCCGCGGTCATGATCTTGCCGTCGGTCGAGATCAGCACGCCCGAGCCCGTCTCGTTGAAGCGGGTCTGACCGGCGGCAGTCACCTCGCTACCCTTGGCCCGGATCACCACCACCGAGGGGGTGACCTTGCGGAAGACCTCGCCGGGCGTCTGCGCCTCGGCGCTTCCGGGAATCCACGCCGCCGTCACCACCGCCAGCACCACCGGCCACGCTGTGCGCATGTTCGCTCCTTTCACACCGCCACCTCTCGGATGCCCGGATTGTAGACCATCGCGGCACGGCGAGTGGGCTATACTCGCCCGAATGACCTGCGCCACGCGGCTCGACTCATCCGAGGAGGACCACGCATGCTGAGACGCTCCCGCGGCGCCGCTTCCGCTCTGGCCGCGGCCTTGCTGCTCGCCGGCTGCACGATGACGTCGCCGATGGCGGGAGGCCCCGCCGCCACGACGGGCGACGGAGCCTCCCCGCGGCCGGTGACCGAGGTCCTCTCCAACGGGCTCACCCTGGTGACGCAGGAGCAGCGCTCCTCGGACATCGTCGCGGTCTACCTCTGGGTCGGCACCGGGGTGCGCTTCGAGACGCCCGACGGGCTGGGCTACGCCCACTTCCAGGAGCACATGCTGTTCAAGGGCACCGACACCTTCGGTCCCGGCTACATCGACCGGACGGTCGAGGGCCAGGGCGGCCGCAGCAACGCCTTCACCTCGTTCGACTACACCACCTTCCAGATCCTGGTGCCGAGCGAGGGCACGCGGAAGGCCTTCGAGCTGCTCGAGGCCATGGCCTTCCGCTCCGCCTTCGAGCCCAAGGAGATCGACGCCGAGCGCCAGGTCATCTTCGAGGAGTCGCGTATCGAGACCGACACCCCCAAGTCGGCCATCATCCGCCAGCTCTACGGCCTGGTCTTCCCGGATCATCCCTATGGCCGTCCCGTGCTCGGCACGCCGCAGACCATGAGCGCGGCGAACCAGGCCAAGCTCAAGGCGTTCAACACGCAGTACTACACGCCGGAGAACATGGTGCTCGTGGTGGTGGGGCCCATCGACGCCAAGCAGGCCCGGACCCTCGCTGACGCGACCTTCGGCAGGCGGCCCAAGACCAGCTACGCCCCGTCTCCCACCCCGTCGCTGGCGCCGCTCAAGGGCATCGTCTGCAAGACGGTGGATCGGCCCGAGCAGCAGGCGCAGCTCGCGCTGGGCTGGCAGGCGCCGAGCCTCTCCAACCCCGACAGCTTCGCCCTGGACCTGGTCGCGACCATCCTCGGGGGCAGCGAGAGCGCGCGGCTGCAGCGGACGCTGCGCGACGGCGAGCGGCTCGTCTCCGGCATCAACGTGGCCAACGCCTCGATGTCCCTCAGCGGCATCTTCTACGTGCACGCGCAGCTCGAGCCCGCCGACGTGGAGAAGGTCAAGGCGCGCATCCTCGAGGAGCTGGGCCGGCTGGAAACCGAGGGCCCGACCGAGGAGGAGCGGCAGCTCGCGGTCACCCGGGCCGAGTCCGAACATGCCTTCTCCTACGAGACCGCCGGCGGGGTGGCCACCGCCTACGGCACCGCGCAGCTCAACGGCACCCTGGAAGACGAGCTGCGCTACGTGGACCGCCTCCGCGCGGTCACCCGCGACCAGATCCGCGACGTGGCCCGCAAGTACCTGCCCCTCACCGACTACGCGTGCATAGCCTTCGCGCCGGGGAACAAGTGATGCGTGCTCAGCAGACCTCGTGGCGTGTCGGGGCATCCCTGGCCCTCCTGGCCCTCGTCGTGCCGTCGACCGCCGTCCCGCAGCCGACCGCGGTCAGCCGCACCCGCCTGCCCTACGGCCTCACCGTGGTCGTGCGCGAGAACCACGAGTCGCCGGTAGTGGCCTACTCCCTCATGGCGCGGATGGGCACCCGCACGGAGACGCCGGACAACGCGGGCATCTCGAACCTGCTGCAGCAGATGATGGTGCGGGGCACCAGCACGATGACCGGCGAGCAGATCGCAGAGGCGGCCGACCGGATGGGCGGCTCCATCGACGCCTACGGCGAGGCCGACTACTCCGAGATCGCCGCGACCGCCCTGTCGCGCCACTGGCAGGAGATGCTGGCGCTGGTCGGCGACTGCGCCCTGAACCCGACCTTGCCCGAAGGCACGCTCCAGGCGGTTCGCAGCTTCATGGTCCGGCAGATCCGCAACCGGGGCGACAAGCCGTTCGACGTCGCTGCCGATCGGATGCGCCTCGATCTCTTCGGCACCAATCCCTACGCCTGGGATCCCCTCGGTCGCCGGGAGAGCGTGGAGAAGATCGATCGCGACGCGCTCGTCGCCTACTACCGGCACTTCTACGTGCCCGGCCACCTCGTGCTGGCGGTGAGTGGCGACGTCAAGGCCAGCGAGGTGATCGTCGAGGCTCAGCGGATCTTCGGGCTGCTGAAGCCGGTCAAGGCCGACCTGCCGCCGGCCCCCGCGCCGCCCCCGATGGCGGCCTCGCGCGAGGTGTTGACCGTGCCCGGCGCGCAGGCGCAGATCTTCATGGGCACGCTGGCGCCCCCCTTGACCGACCCCGACCACCCGCCGCTGAAGGTGCTCACCGCGCTGCTGGGCGGCGGCATGGCCTCGCGCTTCTTCTCCGAGCTGCGCGATCAGCAGGCGCTGGCCTACAGCACCGCCGCGCTCTACCCCTCGCGCATCGACCGCACCGGCTTCGTGGCCATCCTGGGGACCGCGCCCGACAACGTGCCGAAGGCGGAGGCCGCGCTCGCCGCCCAGCTCGAGCGGGCCCGGAGCCAGCTGGCCACCGAGGAGGAGATCGCGGTGGCGCGCGCCTACGTGCTGGGCAGCCAGGCCATGGACCGCCAGACCAACGCGCGCCAGGCGTGGTATCTGGCCTTCTACGAGACGGCGGGCGTCGGCCACGAGTTCCTCGACCACTACGCGAGCGCGGTGAAGAAGGTCACGCCGGCCGACGTGCAGCGGGTGGCCCGGAAGTACGCGACCACCGTGCGCACGGTGATCGTCAAGCCGAACTAGGCCGGCGTTCTGTCCGCGGGCGCGGGCGGCGGCGCCCGATGGCCCAGCTCGATGGGGATGGCGGCCTTGGCCAGCACCGTGAAGACGAAGGCCCCGAGGGCCCAGAGCCCGGTGCACACCGTCAGCTCGACCCACGTCGGGACGTAGCGCGGGATCTTGCCCCAGGGCTCGGGGACGAAGCCGGGGATGATCGTGCCGATGCTCTTCTCGATCAGCACGCCGACGAACAGCATCGCGCAGGCCAGGTAGAGCGCGGGCGGCGTGCGGCGCACGCGGTGCACGCTGAGCATCCCGGCGGCCAGCAGCACCAGCGCGACCGAGGTCCAGCTCCAGGGCACCAGGTCGTTGTGCCCCTCGAGGCCGCGGTAGAGGTACTCGGCGCTCTCGCTGTGGTGCGTGGTCCGGTAGAACTCGGTGAACAGCTCGGACACCAGCATCACCAGCCCCACCTGCGCGGCCACCGTCGCGATCAGGGCCAGCTTCTGGATCGTCTCCTCGGCCACCGCGTATGCGGTGTTCCGCCGGATCACCGCGAGGATGAGGATCATCAGCGCGGGGCCGGCCGCGAAGGCGGTGGCCAGGAAGCGTGGGCCGAGCAGGGCGGTGTTCCAGTACGGCCGCGCGGGAAGCCCCGCATAGAGGAACGCGGTGACCAGGTGCACGCTCACCGCCCACAGGATGGAGAGGAAGACCGCGGGCACGTAGTACCGCGGGTTCGGCTCGCGCCCGCGGTAGTGGCTGTAGAGGATGTAGAACGGGATGGCGAGATTCAGGACGAGATAGCCGTTCAGCACCAGGATGTCCCACGCCAGCATCGAGCGCGGCCAGTTGAAGATGCCGATGACGGGCGCGAGATGCCAGAGCCGCTCCGGCCCGCCCACGTCCACCACCACGAAGCCGATCGCGGTGACGAGCGAGGCCACCGCGAGGCCCTCGCCGAAGAGCACCGCGCTCTTGAAGTCCTGATCGTGGAGCACGTAGGTCGGCATCACCAGGATCACCGCCGCCGCGGCCATGCCCACCAGGAACGTGAAGCAGGAGATGTAGAGCCCCCAGCTCACGTGGTCGTTCATGCCGGTGACCGCGAGCCCCTCGCGCAGCTGGATCGAGTAGGCGTAGGCTCCGGCGAGCATCACCAGGGTGAGCGCGGCCATCCAGGCGTGATACCGGACCCGGCCCCGCGTGACCTCGCGGAGGCCGGCGGCGAAGAAGCCGACGAGGGAGGCGCGGCGGGGCGACGCGGCGACCGTGCTCATCGCGTCAATCCATGTAGTACCAGAACTTCGGCTCCGTCCCGAGGTCCTCCTTCAGCCGGAAGACCTTCTTGTTGGCGAGCACCCAGCGGATCTCGCTGTCCGGATCGAGCAGGTTGCCGAACACGCGCGCCCCGGTCGGGCACGCCTCCACGCAGGCCGGATTGCGGCCCTCGCGCGAGCGCTGGATACAGAAAGTACACTTCTCGACGACGCCGCGCTTGCGCAGGCGATTGCCCAGGTAGTGCTGGTCGGGGTTCACCTCGTCGGCGGGCACCACCGGCTCGCTCCAGTTGAAGCGGCGCGCGTCGTACGGGCAGGCCGCGATGCAGTAGCGGCAGCCGATGCACCAGTTGTAGTCGACCACCACGATGCCGTCGGGCTCCATCCAGGTGGCCTTGACCGGGCAGACGTCCACGCAGGGCGGATTCTGGCAGTGGAAGCACTGCGTGCCGATGTAGAAGTGACCGGCCGCGGGTACCTCGTGGAAGAAGTCATCCTCGGCGTGGCCGAAGTCCATCTGCCCCTTCTTGTGCTCGTGGATGCGGATGTACTGGATGCCGGTGCGCCGGTCCTGGTTGTTCTCCTTCACGCAGCCGCGGATGCAGTCCATGTAGCCGCGGCACTTCGAGATGTTGAAGGCGTAGCCGTAGAGGACGCCCGGGCGGGCGCCGGTGGCGCTCACCTCGATGCGCTGGCCGGTGCGCAGCTCGTGGAGGCGCTCGAGCCGGTGCACCGTGTCCGACTTCTCCGTGTCGGTCATGAGGCGGAAGTTCCCCTGGAAGTACTCCTGCCAGTCCAGCACCGCCCGCTCGCGGGACTCCGCGGAGGCGAGCGGGTTGCACGCGGTCTGGAAGAGCCCGAGCCCGGCCAGCAACCCGGTCGCCATCATCCCGAGCGCGGTGCGGCGGTCCACCTCCCGCTCGAGCAGCTGGCGGAAGCCGGAGAGGTGCGGGTCGTCGGCCGGATCCAGGGCGTTCGGTGGCGGCGTCTCCGCGGCGAGATGGCGGACGCGGTCGAGCCCGCCGTCCCCGTGGCCGCCGCAACGGCCGCCGCCACCGCCGCAGCCACACCCGCCGCCCCGCGTCTCGGCGCCCGGCTGGATCACCGGAAGCAACCCCTTCAGCGTCATTGCGGCCTCCCCCCCACCGCGGGCCATCGCGTGTCCCAGCGCGGGTGATGCGGGTTGTGGCACTGCGCGCACGCGTACACGACGCGCGGCGGGGCCCAGCCGGCCACGCGCTTGCCGTGGGCGCCGGCCGCCCAGTCGCTGGCCTGGCGGCTGTGGCACTGCGCGCACACCTGGTAGGCGTGGTCGAAATCCACCGGGCGATGCTCGAGCGTGCGGAGGCGGTCCGGCGCGTCGAGGGCATGGCACGTGGCACACGACATCACCGCCGGCGGCGCGTGGTCGAGCGTGACGTCCCAGTGGGCCCGCCGCGGCCCGCCGGCCGCGCCCCGCATCCGCTCGATCGGCATCGTGTGGCACGTGGTGCACGGGTACTTCTCGATGACCGGCGTCCGCGCGAGGGCGTGGAAGCGCAGGTGATCGGGATAGCCGGTGACCTCCACGCGGGCGCCGGCGCCGATGAAGCGCTCGCTGCTGAGCCCCGCGTTCGAGTTGGGCGCCTCGGCGTGCTCGATGATCTTCAGCACCGGCGGGCTCACCGGCTCCTGCTGGCATGCCGCGAGCAGCAGGGCCGCCGCGACGAGCAGTGCGGCCCTCATCGCGAGGCCCTCTCCGGCGCGCGCGCGAACGCCTCGGCGGGTGGCGCGGCGAGGGCGTGACACTGCCGGCAGGTCACGCGCTCGGGATGCGTGGTGCGCAGCCCGGACACCGCCCCGGGGCCGGCGTGGCACGCGCGGCAGTTCTCGCGCATCTGGAGCGCGTGCGGGATCGGGGGCGGGCTGCCGGGCATCGCCGAGCCGTGGAGCCGCGGCGGGGCGAACGTCTGCCAGTCGCTGACGGAGCCGCGCACGGCTTCGGGGCCCCTCGCCCTGCCCTCCCCGCCCGGGGTGAGGGGCACGTGGCACTGGCGGCAGGACATCATCTCGGGGTGCGGGGTGACCGGCGCGTAGGCCTCGAAGCGGGGCGCCCACCCGCCGCTGCCGTGACACGACAGGCACGCCTTGCCGAACGCCTCGCGCTCGTCCACCGGGTGAGGAATCGCCGGCGGCGCCCCCGGATACGCGCGCCGTGCGTAGTACACCGCGAGGGTACGCCGCCGATTCGGCTCAGTGGGCATGGAGGCGTACTCGGCCGCGCGGGACGCGCGCGCGTACATGCCGGCTTCGGTCGGCAGCGTGGGCGTGGGCGCGGCGACCACCGGCATCACGCGCGCGGGCTCGCGGCCGGCAGTGAGGCTCTGGCCGACGACGGCGACCAGCGCCGCCATCAGGAGCACGGCCAGCCCGATCAGGAAGTAGCGCGAGCGGTCCACGGAGGCGAGGTCCGCGATCCGCCGATCAGGCTCGCTCCAGCCGGACCGCGCACTTCTTGTAGTCGGGCTGGCCCGAGATCGGGCAGAAGGCGTCCAGCGTCAATTCGTTGATCAGGTACGACTCGTCGAAGAACGGCACGAACACCTGCCCCTCCGGCGGCCGCGCGCGGCCGTCGATCTGCGCGGGCAAGATCAACGTCCCTCTTCTGGAGGTCAGGCGCACCCGCCCGCCGTTGACGATGTTGAGCCGCCGGGCGTCGTTCGGATGCACCTCCACGTACGCCGCGGGCACCGCCTGGTGGAGCACGGGGATGCGCCGGGTGAGCGAGCCGGTGTGCCAGTGCTCGAGCACGCGGCCGGTGTTCAGCCAGAACGGGTACTGGGCATCCGGCACCTCGGGCGGCGCTTCGTAGGGCCGGAACCAGATCCACGCGCGGTGGTCGGACTTGCCGTAGAAGTCGAAGGGGGCTTTCGCGGCGGGATCGTACTGGCCGTTGTAGCGCCACTTCGTCTCCTTGCCGTTCACGAAGGGCCACATGACGCCGGGCCGGCGCCGGAGCTCCTCGTAGGGCGCCATCTCGTGCTCGGGACCGGCCTGGAACCGCCGGTACTCCTTCCAGATCTCCTGGATGTGCGTCGCCTCGCTCCAGGGGAAGAGCTTCTCGAAGCCCAGGCGCCGCGCCACCTCGATCATCTGCCAGGTATCGCTCATGGCCTCGCCGGGCGGCGGCAGCATCCGCTCGAAATGCTGCGTCCGCCGCTCCGAGTTGCCCCACATGCCCTCGCGCTCGATCCAGAATGCGGAGGGCAGGATCACGTCCGCCACGTCGGTGGTGGGCGTGGGGTAGACGTCGGAGACCACGATGAACCGGTCGTCCTTGCGGAGCCCGTCGCGGTAGCGGCGGAGCTTCGGCATCGTCACCATCGGATTGGTCACCTGGATCCACAGGAAGCGGATGTCCCCCCGGTCCACCGCGCGGAACATCTCCACCGTGTGGTAGGTCGGCTTGGCCGCGATGCGCTCCACCGGCACGCCCCAGATCTCGGCGGCCAGCTTGCGCGCCTTCTCCTCGGTGACGTCGCCGTGGGGCAGGCGCTGGGTGAGCGTGCCCACCTCGCGCACGGTCCCGCAGGCGCTCGGCTGGCCGGTCAGGGAGAACGGGCTGTTGCCCGGGGTGGCGATCTTTCCCACCAGCAGGTGGATGTTGTAGACGAGGTTGTTGATCCACGTCCCGCGCGTGTGCTGGTTGAACCCCATGCACCAGAGGCTCATCACCTTCTTCTTGGGGTCGGCGTAGAGGGAGGCCAGGTAGCGCAGCTCGCGCGCGGGCACCCCGGAGAGCGCCTCCACCTTCTCCACCGAGTAGTCGGCGAGCAGCTCGCGATAGCGCGCGAGGTCGATCGTCTTCGGCTCGTCCTTGAAGGTGAACTTGTCCTCGAGCCCGTAGCCGATGTGGGTCTTGCCCTCGTGGAACGACACGTGGTCGCGCACGAAGACCTCGTGCACCGCGTCGGTGCGGATGATCTCGTGGCAGATCGCGTTGGCGATGGCCAGGTCGGTCTGGGGCTTGAAGAGGATGGACCGGTCGGCGGCCATGCTGGTCCGGGTCCAGCGGGTGGCCAGGTCGATGATCTTCACCGCGGGATTCTTGAGGCGCCGCTCCAGCAGGCGGGAGAAGAGCACCGGGTGCATCTCGGCCATGTTGTTGCCCCACAGCACGAACACGTCGGCGTGGTCGATGTCGTCGTAGCAGCCCATGGGCTCGTCGAGGCCGAAGCTGGTCATGAAGCCGGTGACCGCGCTGGCCATGCACAGGCGCGCGTTGGCCTCGAGGTTGTTGGTGCCGATCGCGCCCTTCATGAGCTTGGAGGCCACGTACCCGTCGGGGATGGTCCACTGCCCCGACCCGTACATGGCCACCGCGTCCTTGCCGTGGGCCTTGATGGTCTCGGCCATCTTCGACGCGATCAGGTCGAGGGCCTCCTTCATGGGCACCGGGACCAGCTTGCCGTCCTTCCGCACCATCGCCCGGGTGAGGCGGTCCTTCCCGTAGAGGGCCATCACCGAGTGGTAGCCCTTCACGCAGCACAGGCCTCGGTTCACCGGGCTCGCGGGGTCGCCCTTCACCGCGACCGCCCGGTCGTTGCTGACGCCCACCAGGAGCCCGCAACCGACGCCGCAGAAGCGGCACGGCGTCTTCCGCCAGGTGACGCCGCCGTCGGACGGGGTCAGCTCCGCCGCGCCCGTCCCCGGGCTGCCGGCCGCGCCGAACAGGATGCCCGGGAACATGGCCTCGGCCGCGCTGATCGCGGCGGCGGCCGCCATGGACCTGAGCAGGTCACGCCGGGTCATGCGGCCCCTCCTGGTGCGCGCCGGCCGGCGTCGCCTCCGAGTCGATGATCGCGTCGCCGATACCGGCTACCAGCGCGAGCGCGTCCATTGTCGGGATGTCGGCCAGGGCGCCCTGCAGAGCCTCGTCGGCCGCCTCGTGCGGCGTGTCGGTGACCAGCACGAGCACGTCGCGGTTGACCGCGGCGAAGACCTGGCAGCCGCTCAGACGACGGAGTGCCGCCGCCAGCTCGTCGCTCCGTCCCCTCACCGGATACGCCAGATAGCTCTTGATGGGCATCACCGCATCCTCGTGCGCCGAACCAGGTCAGGGTGTGGTCGTCGTCGCCGCTTGCTGCTCCTGCCAGCCGCCGCCGAGCGCCTTGTAGAGGCGGATGATCGCGACCAGCTCATCCCGGTAGGATCGAACCAGCCCCAGCTCGGAGTCGAAGAGCTGCCGCTCGCTGTCGAGCACCTCGAGGTAGCTCGACACGCCGCCGGTGTAGCGCATGTTGGCCAGCCGGGACGCGTCCCGCGCGGCCTGTTGGAGCGCCTCCTGCTGGATCCGGAACTCCTGGCGCTTCTGGTACTCGACCAGCGCGTCGGACACCTCGCGAAACGCCTGCACCACCGTCTGTCGGTACAGCTCGAGCGCGATCTGCGCGCGCGCCTCCGCCGAGTCGACGCCGGCGCCGGTCCGGCCCGTGTTGAAGATGGGCACCGTGAACGAGGGTCCCACCGCGAAGATGCCTTGCGGTCCGAGCCACGAGCTGTTCACCCAGATGCCGGCCGCCGCCGCGCTGCCGGTGAGAAAGACGCGCGGGAAGTAGTCGCTCTTGGCCACCCCGATGCGCGCGGTGGCCGAGTGGAGGAGCGCGTCGGCCTGGGCGATGTCGGGCCGCCGCTCCAGCAGGCTCGACGGGAACCCGGTCGGAAGCACTGGAATGGTGATCTGCTCGACGAGATGTCGGCCCCGCGGAACGTCCGCCGGGTTGCGGCCCAGCAGCACCGCGAGCGCGTTCTCGTTCTGGGCGATGAGCCGCTCGGTGTCCGGCACGGCTTCCCCGGCCTGGGCGACCAGGATCTCGGCCTGGCGGACGTCGATGAGCGCCGCGACACCACCCTGTTCTCTCATCGTCACCAGCTTCAGCGAGTCGGTCCGGCTCGTCAGGGTATCGCGCGAGATCTCGAGCTCCTTGTCGAGATCTCGCAGGTTGAAGTACGTGGTCGCGACGTCCGTCACCAGCGTGGCCATCACGACGCGCCGGGCCGATTCGGAGGCGAGCAGCTCCGCGCGCGCGGCTTCGGTGCCGCGCCGGAAGCGTCCCCAGAAGTCGATCTCGAACACCAGGTCCATGCCGGCCGCCGGCGTGAAGGACTCGCCGAGCTGGAACGGACCGGTATCGCCCTCGATCTTCTGGTACGGAGCGGACCCGCTCCCGTTCAGCTCCGGGAACTGGAACGACCGGGAGACCGTCACCTGCGCCCGCGCATCGAGAATGCGGGCGGCGGCCACCCGCAGGTCGTAGTTCTGCTGGATCGCCTCGTGGATCAGCTCCTGCAGCACCGGGTCCCCGAACAGATCCCACCACGGCAGATCACCCAATGAGCCGGCGCCGGGCGGATTCGCCGGGCCGAGGCCGCGGTACTCGACCGGCACCGTCGCCTCGGGCCGCCGATAGTCGGGGCCGACCGTGCAGCCGGCCGCCAGGAGTCCCATCGCCGCCAGAGCGAGGGCGCGCCTCACGCGTGACCTCCGTCGCTGCCTCCGTGAAGCGGGGTGGGCTGCGGGACGGCGGGGCCCACCGCCGGGCGCGCCTTCTTCGAGCGGCCGAGATTTTCCACGAAGGCGAAGTTGCCCGGAATGATGAAGACGCCCAGCGCGGTCGCGATCAGCATCCCCCAGAACACCGCGGTGCCCATCACGTTCTGGGAGCCGGCGCCGGCGCCGTTGGCCAGCATCAGCGGCACCACGCCGAGGATGAAGGCGAAGGCGGTCATGAGGATCGGCCGGAAGCGCAGCCGCGCCGACTCCAGGGCCGCGTCCTCGACCGTCTCTCCCGCCTCGTACTTTGCCTTGGCGAACTCCACGATGAGGATCGCGTTCTTGGCCGCAAGGCCGACCAGCATGATGAGGCCGATCTGGACGTAGACGTTGTTGTCGTAGCCCATCAGCCACACCCCGAGGAAGGCCCCGAGGGCGACCAGCGGCGAGCCGAGCAGCACCGCCCACGGCAGGCGCCAGCTCTCGTACATCGCGGCCAGCAGGAGGAAGACGAAGACGATCGCCATGACGAAGGTGGGGCCGGCGGGCGGCGAGACCTTCTCCTGGTAGGTGAGGCTCGAATAGGCCAGCCCCATCTCCTTCGGCATCGAGGCCTTGAAGACTTCCTCGAGGGCGACCAGCGCCTGGCCCGACGTGTAGCCACGCGCCGGCTGCCCGCTGACCTCCACCGAGCGGAAGAGATTGAAGCGCGTGGTGATCTCGGTCCCCGGCACGGACGTGATGGTCATCAGGGTCGAGAGCGGGACCATGGTGTCCGAGCTCTTGCTCCGCACGTAGATCTCGCCGATGTCCTGCGGCCGCCGGCGATAGTCCGCCTCCGACTGGACGTAGACCCGGTAGAGTCGCCCGAATCGGTTGAAGTCGTTCACGTAGGCGCCGCCGAGCGAGGCCGAGAGCGCCTGGAACGCGTCGTTGATCGGCACGCCCAGGCTGCGGGCCTTCTCGCGGTCCAGCTCGACCTTCACTTGTGGGTAGTTCGGGTCGAACGACGTGAACAGGACGGCCAGCTCCGGACGCTGCCGGGCCGCGGTCAAGAACGTCCGCGCCTGGGCGCCGAGCTGCTCCACCGTCAAGGAGCCGCTACGGTCCTGCAGCAGGATCTTGAACCCGGCGGAGGCCCCGAAGCCGGAGATGGTCGGGATGTTGAACGGGAAGATGATGGCCTCGGGAATGCCCGCGACCTGCCGACCCACCGTGGCCATGATGCCCCGGACGTACAGATCGGGACCGTGGCGCTCCTCCCAGGGCTTGAGCCGCACGAAGATCGTGCCGAAGTTGGGCTGATACGTGCTGGTGACCACGCCGTACCCGCCGATGGTCGTGAAGGAGTCCACGCCCTCGGTCTTGGCCACGATCTGCTCCACCTTCGTGAGCACCGCGGCGGTCCGCTCGAGTGACGCGCCGGGCGGCAGCTGCACGTTCACGCCGATGAGGGCCTGGTCCTCCTCGGGGATGAAGCCGGCCGGCAGCAACTTGCCGAGCACACCGGCGAGCAGCACCACCACCCCGACGAGCACGATGGTGATCACGGCCCGGCGAACCAGGATCCGGGCGATGCTCATGTACCCGGCGGTGGTGCGCTCGAAGGCCCAGTTGAAGCCCCGGAAGAACTTGCCGAGAGGGCCGCGGGCCGGGCCGCGGGACGGCTTGAGCAGCATCGCGGCGAGCGCGGGCGACAGCGAGAGCGCGCTGAAGGCCGAGAGCAGCACCGAGATGGCGATGGTCAGGGCGAACTGCTGGTACATCCGGCCGGTGAGGCCGCCCACGAATGCCACCGGGATGAACACGGCGGACAGGATCAAGGCGATGCCGATGACCGGAGCGGACACCTCCTTCATCGCCTGGATGGTGGCCTCCCGGGGCGCCAGCCCGTGCTCGATGTGGTGCATCACCGCCTCGACCACCACGATCGCGTCGTCGACCACGATGCCGATGGCCAGCACCAGCCCGAACATCGACAGGGTATTGACCGAGAAGCCGAGCAGCGGGAAGAAGATGAAGGTGCCGATGATCGAGACCGGCACGGTGAGCAGCGGGATGATGGTCGCCCGCACGTTCTGCAGGAAGATGAACACCACGAGGGTGACGAGGATCAGGGCCTCCACGAAGGTCTTCACGATCTCGTGGATCGACGCCTCCACCGCCGGGGTGGTGTCGTACACGATCTTGTAGTCCATGTCCGGCGGGAACAGATCCTTGGCCCGCCTCATCGTGTCGTAGATCGCGTTCGCGGCCTTGAGCTGGTCCGCTCCGGGCAACAGGTACACCGCCATCGTGCCGGCCGGCTTGCCGTCGAGGCGACCGAATGAGTTGTAGTCCTGGGAGCCGAGCTCGGCCCGTCCCACGTCGCGGATGCGGACCTGGGCCGCGCCCTCGGTGCCGCGGATGATGATGTTCTCGAACTGCTCGGCGGTGACCAGCCGGCTCGGGGCCGAGACCGTGTAGGTGAACTGCTGGTCCTTGGGAGTCGGAGCCTGGCCCACCCGGCCCGCGGGCGCCTGCAGGTTCTGCTCCTTGATGGCCGAGATCACGTCGGCCGGCGTCAGCCCGAGCTTGGCGAGCTTGTCGGGGCGGAGCCAGACCCGCATGCCGTAGTCGGTGCCGCCGAAGAGATCGACCTGGGCGATGCCGGGGATGCGCAGGAGCTGGTCCCGAAGGTTGATACCGCAGTAGTTGATCAGGTAGTTGCCGTCGTACGACTCCTTGGGGGAGTAGACCGAGACCAGCATCAGGATGCTCGGGCTCTGCTTCTTGACGGTCACGCCCTGGGCGTTCACCTCCTGGGGCAGGCGGGCCTGGGCCGACGCGACCCGGTTCTGGGTCAGCACGTTGGCGGTATCCTGGTCCACGCCCACCTCGAAGTTCACGTCCAGCTGCATGCGGCCGTCGCTGGTGTTGGACGACTGCATGTAGATCATCCGGTCGACGCCGTTGACCTCCTGCTCGATCGGCGTCGCGACCGATTGCTCGACCGCGACCGCGGAGGCCCCCGGATAGGTCGCGGTGATGCGAATGGTCGGAGGGGCCAGGAACGGGTACTGCTCGAAGCTCAACCCCGAGAGGGTGAACACGCCCATCATCACGATCAGGATCGAGATGACGATGGCGACGATCGGCCGGCGGATGAAGAACAGGGCCACGGCTACCCTCCCGTCTTGCCCGCGCCCGGCTCGGCGCTCTTCGTCTCCGGCTTCACCTGCATGCCCGGCCGTACCTTCTGCACCCCGTCGACGATGACCCGCTCCCCCGCCTTCAGGCCGGCGGTGACGATGTAGAGGTCACCGACGCGATCGCCCAGCGTGACCGACCGGAGCGCGACCTTGTCCCCGGCCTCCACCACCATGACCGTCTTGGCCCCCTGCTGCTCCTGCACCGCCAGCTGGGAGACCAGCACCGCGTCCGGCCGCTCCTCCACCGTGCCCCGCACGCGGGCGAACTGGCCGGAACGCAGCACGCGCTTGGGGTTTGGAAATTCGGCCTGCACATTGATGGTGCCGGTCTTCGGATCGAATCCGCGCCCCACGAAGACGAACCGCCCCTTCTCGGGGAATATCGTGTCGTCGGCGAGGAAGAGCTGGAGCCGGCGCTCGGTGTCCCGTCCCCGGCCCTGCGCGTCGAGCCGGATCTGCGCGGCGAGCTTGAGATAGTCGGCCTCGGCTACCGGGAACTCCGCGTAGATCGGGTCCACCGCGGAGATGGTCGTCAACAGGGTCGGCTCGGCCTTGCCGACCAGGTTGCCCGGGTCGACCATGATCTTGCCGATGATGCCGGAGATGGGCGCGGTGACCTGGGTGTAGCCGAGATTCAGGTCGGCCTGGGTGACCGCGGCCTTGGCCGACTCCACCGCGGCCTCGGAGAGCTGGATCTGGGTACGCTGGGCCAGCTGGCTGTCCTTCAGCGCGGCTTCCGCGACGTCGACGCCCGCGGCCGCCACCTTCTCGGCCGATCGCGCGGTGTCCAGATCTTGTTGCGGGATTGCGCGGGCCTCGGCGAGCGGTTGGTAGCGCAGCACGTCGCGGTTGGCCTTCTCCAGATCGGCCTTGCGCTGCTCGAGCTGCGCCCGGGTGCGATCCACCACCGAGGTGTCCTTCGCCCGGATCAAGTCCGCGTTCGCCTTGGCGAGCTGGGCCTTGGCCGAGTCGAGCGACGCCGAGTACTCGGCGCGCTGGATCTCGAACAGCACCTGCCCCTGCTTGACCTCGCTGCCTTCCTTGTACAGCACCTTCTCGAGGACCCCGGGCACCCGCGCCCGGACGTCGACGGTCGGGATCGCCTCGGTCCGGGCGACGAAGTCGCGCACGATCGGCACGGTGCGCTGCTCGACCATCGCCACGACGACGGCGGGCGGAGGGGACGCGGCAGCCCCCTTGACTTCCTTGGCCTTGCGGTCGCAGGCGCTCGCGGTCAGCAGCGTCACCGCCAGGACGGTCAACGCCAGCGCCTTCGAGCTCCCGGTGTCGTTTCTCGGCAAGTTCCTGCCTCCTTGGTCTTCCTCTATGTGTCGGGGCGCATCCTACCCGAGAACGTTCGTGGGCACGAGTCCTCTCACGAGCACCACCACCGAGCGCGGCCCCGTCCGATAGACCGGGTCGAGACACGCCGGCCCCTCGTGCCACGGCCCGATGTCCTGCGGCGAGGCGTGCGACGTATCGATCCAGCGCCGCCACGGTCTGCCCGGACCGGCCGCGGCGGGCAGCTCGAAGTCCAGGGGCTCCCAGTACGCGTTCAGGATCAGGTACACCTCGGTTTCCTGCTCGCGCAGGACGGCCGACACGGCCACGCTGTGGGAGTGCTCACTCCAATCCGGCTGGCCGACCTTCACGCCGTGCCAGCTCTTGGTCGCCTCGCGGATCATCTGATTCAGGCTCACCCGCCGGCGCTCGTGGCCGATGCTCCGCGTCACCCGCTGCGCGTTCAGGAGGCTCACGAACCGGAGCACGTCGGCGTGCCGGTCGACCAGCGCCCAGTCGAACCAGCTGATCTCGTTGTCCTGGCAGTAGGCGTTGTTGTTGCCGCGCTGCGTGCGGCGCACCTCGTCACCCATCGAGACCATGGGCATGCCCAGGGAGAGCAGCGTGACGGCCAGGAAGTTCTTGACCTGCCGATTCCGGAGCGTCTCGATCGCGGGATCGTCGGTCGGGCCCTCGACCCCGCAGTTCCAGCTGCGATTATCGTCGGCCCCGTCACGGTTCCCCTCTCCGTTGTCCTCGTTGTGCTTGCGGTCGTAGGAGACGAGATCGTTCACGGTGAACCCGTCGTGGCACGTGACGAAGTTGACGCTTTGCTCCGCCTCACGTTCCTCGTACCCGTAGATCTGCGGGCTCCCCACCAGCCGGTCGGCGACTCGTCCCACCGAGCCCGGCTCGCCACGGAAGAACGACCGCACGTCGTCGCGGAAGCGACCGTTCCACTCCTTCCAGCTGTCGCCGATGAAACTGCCGACCTGATAGAGTCCCCCCGCGTCCCAGGCCTCGGCGATGAGCTTCGTTCCCGCGAGCACCGGATCCGACTCGATGTCCCACAGGACGGGCGGGTCCAGCATCGGGCCGCCCGACTCGTCGCGCGCCAGGATCGAGGCGAGGTCGAATCGGAACCCGTCGACGTGCATCTCGGCGACCCAGTGCCGCAGGCTGTCGACGATGAGGCGTCTGACGATCGGATGGTTGGCGTTGAGGGTATTACCGGTTCCCGTGTAGTTGGCGTAGCCCCGGCGGTCCGCCTCCAGGATGTAGTACGTGGGGTTGTCGAGCCCGCGGAAGCAGACCGTCGGTCCCCGCTCGTCCCCCTCCGCGGTGTGGTTGAATACCACGTCGAGGATCACCTCGATGCCGGCCCGGTGCAGAGCCTTGACCATATCCCGGAACTCGTCGACCGGGCCGAGCGGATCCTGCCGGGCGCTGTACGCCCGGTGGGGCGCGAAGAACGACACCGGCGCGTAGCCCCAGTAGTTGATCTTCCCGGGCGGGCAATCGAACGGATCGAACTGGAAGACGGGCAGCAGCTCCACCGCGGTGACCCCGAGCCCCTGCAAGTACGGGATCTTCTCGACCAGCCCCGCGTAGGTGCCGCGCCGCTTCTCGTCGACGCCGGAGCTGGGGTGGCGCGTGAAGCCTCGCACGTGCATCTCGTAGACGATCGTCCGCGCGGACGGCGTGCGGAGCGGAGCGTCGCCTTCCCAGTCGTAGTCCGACGGATCCACCACCACGCTCTTCATGGAAGTCGCGGTGGTGTCGCCGGCCGCGCTGGCCGCCTCCCGGTCATAGCGCTCCGGGACCGCCACCGCCCGCCCGTACGGATCCAGGAGCACCTTCGCGGGATCGAACCGAAGGCCCGCGGAGGGCTCGGCCGGCCCCTCGACCCGATAGCCGTAGATCTGCCCGGCGGCGACCCCGGGCGCGAAGGCGTGCCAGTAGTGGTACGTGCGATTGCCGGCCACATCCAGACGGATAGTCCGCGCGGCCTTGGCATCGTCCGCCCGATCGAACAGCAGCAGCTCCACGCCGGTCGCGTGGCGAGAGAACACACTGAAGTTGGTGCCCTTGCGATCCGGCGTGGCGCCGAGCGGAGCCGCCACGCCCACGGCGCTGGCGCTCATGGCACCGGGCACGGCGTGACGTTCCAGATCTCGGTCGCGTACTCGGCGATGGTCCGGTCGCTCGAGAAACGGCCGGAGCTGGCCACATTGATGATGGCCTTCCGCGCCCACTCGTCCGGGCGCGCGTAGCAGTCCAACAACCGGCGGTCGGCCTCCAGGTAGGCGCTGAGATCCGCCAGATGCATGAAGTAGTCCCCGCGCGTGAGCAGCATCTCCCGTAGCGGCTCGAACACCCCCGGCTCGTAGCGGCTGAAGTGATCGGTGAAGATCAGGTCGAGGGCCGCGCGCGTCTCCGGCTCGTGGTCGTAGTGCCACTGCGGACTGTACCAGCCGCGATTGCCCGCCACCTGCTCGGCGGTCAGCCCGAAGAGGAAGAAATGCTCCTCGCCGGCGGCCTCCGCCATCTCGATGGTCGCGCCGTCGCGGGTGCCGATGGTCAGCGCCCCGTTCATCATGAACTTCATGTTGCTGGTCCCGCTCGCCTCGTAGCCGGCGGTCGAGATCTGGTTGGACACGTCGGTCCCGGGAATCAGACGCTCGGCCATGGTCACGCAGTACTCGGGCAGGAACACGACCTTCAGGCGCCCGCGCACCGCCGGATCGCCCTCCAGGGTGCCGGCGAGGTTGTTGATGAACTTGATGACGAGCTTGGCCAGGTGGTAGGCCGGCGCCGCCTTGCCCGCGAAGAAGAACGTGCGCGGAGCCATCTCCATCGCCGGGTTCTGCCGCAGGCGATCGTAGAGCACCACCACCCGCAGGGCGTTCAGGAACTGGCGCTTGTACTCGTGGATGCGCTTGACCTGGCTGTCGAAGATCGAGTCGGGGTCCACCACCAGGCCCGCGGTCGTCTTGAGCCAGTCCGCGAACCGGGTCTTCGCCTCGCGCTTGGCGCTCCGGACCGCGTCGCGAAAGCCTCGATCGTCGGCGAGGGGCCGCAGCCGGCCGAGCTCGGCCAGGTCGGTGACCCAGCGCTCGCCGATGGCCGCGGTGATGCGGCCGGCCAGCCCCGGATTCGCGAGCAGTAGCCACCGCCGCGGAGTCACCCCGTTGGTCTTGTTGTTGAAACGCTCCGGGAACATCTCGGCGAGGTCCTTCACCGTCGAGGCGCGCAGCAGTGCGGAGTGAATGGCCGCGACCCCGTTGGTGCTGTGCGAGCCGACGATGGCGAGGTTGGCCATGCGCACCTTGCGCTCGCTGCCCTCTTCCACCACGCGGATGCGCTCGACGCGGCCCTCGTCGCCGGGGAATCGCGCCCGCACCTCGTCCACGAGCCGGCGGTTGATCTCGAGCACGATCTCCAGCTGGCGGGGCAGCAGCATCTCGAACCAGCGGAGCGGCCACTTCTCGAGCGCCTCGGGCAGCAGCGTGTGGTTCGTGTAGGCGAGCGTCTGCCGGGTCAGCTCCCAGGCCCGATCCCATCCGAGGTGCGCCTCGTCCAGCAGGATCCGCATCAGCTCGGTGACGGCCATGCTCGGATGGGTGTCGTTGAGCTGGACGGCGACCTTGGCGGGCAACGCCCCCCAGTCCGTATTGCTGCGGCGGAAGCGCCGGACGAGGTCGGCCAGCGAGCAGGCGACCAGGAAGTACTCCTGGATGAAGCGCAGGCCCTGCCCCATGCTCGTGGAGTCGTCCGGATAGAGCACGCGCGTCAAGGACTCCGCGGTGAGCCGCTCCGCGAGCGCCCCCACGAAGTCGCCCGCGCTGAAGGCGCGGAAGTCGAAGAAGTCAGGGGTGCCGGCGGCCCACAGCCGAAGGGTGTTGATCGTGTTGCCCCCGTACCCGACCACCGGGCGATCGAACGGCAGGCCGTACAGACTCGACGGCTGCCCGGCCACGACGTGGAGCCCCCCGCCGCGCACCTCGAAGGAGCAGCCGAGCTTGATCTCCACCTGCTCCTGCGGGCGGGCCACCTCCCACGGATCGGGCCGTCGGAGCCAGTTGTCGGGCTGCTCCTGTTGCCAGCCGTCCCGGATGGTCTGGCGAAAGATCCCGTACTCGTAGCGAAGGCCGTAGCCCATGGCCGGCAGCTGCAGGGTGGCCATCGAATCCACGAAGCAGGCCGCGAGCCGGCCGAGCCCGCCATTGCCGAGCCCGGCGTCCGGCTCCTCCTCGAGGAGGCCGATCCAGTCGAATCCCCTGTCGCGAGCCGTGTCCGCGATCAGTGGATCGAGCAGGAGGTTCATGACGTTGTTCGCGAGCGACCGCCCGATGAGGAACTCCATCGACAGGTAGTAGACCCGCTTGGGATTCTCGCGCTCGTAGGTCGCGTCCGTGCGCACCCACCGCTGGGCCAGGACGTCGCGCACCGACCGCGCGGCGGCCTCGTAGCGATCCCGCGCGGTCGCGGTCGCGGGATCGACCGCGTTGTCGAACATGAGGTGCCGCTCGTAGAGCGCATTGTCCCGGCCCTTGAGCTGAACGGGCCCGCACCCGTACCGGGCTAGCAGCTTCTCGGCGCCCGGCGTCTTGTCCTTGCTCATGATCTCGTCCTCCTATCCGCTATCCGGCGATCGGCGCATTCCAGATCTTCAGAGCCGGAATCTCCCGGTAGTAGCCGAGCACGTTCAGCGTGCCGGTATCGAGCAGGAAGCTCTGACCCGCCGCCGCGGCCAGCCCCAGCCAGCGAGCCACCAGCACCCGGAGCACGTGCCCGTGGGCGAACAGGGCCACGTCGCCCGACGTGGCGCGCGCCCTGGCGATGACCCGATCCGCGCGCGCTCCCACCTGCTCCGACGTCTCCCCGCCGGGGCAACCATCGCGGAAGATGAGCCAGCCGGGCGCCTTCTCGTGGATCTGCTTCGGGGTCAACCCTTCGTAGTCACCGTAGTTCCACTCGACGAGGTCGGGGTCGAGCAGGGCCCGGGCGCCCAGGCCGGCCAGCTCGCACGTCTCCCGGGCCCGCTGCAGCGGGCTCGTGAGCACGAGCGCGAACACTTCTCGCTCCAGCACCGGCCCGATCCGAGCGGCGAGGCGACGTCCGTTGTCGGTCAGCGGGATATCGGTCGTCCCGGTGTGCTGCCCGCTGAGACTCCATGCGGTCTCCCCGTGCCGGATCGCGAACACCCGGCCGCCGCTCACACGTTGTCCGCCTCGGTCGAGCGCGCCCCTCCGCCCGTCGCCGCCTGCCCCCACTTCCAGTTCGCGATGCCGGGCATGTCGTCGCCGTGCCGGGCGATGTATTCCTGGTGCTCGATGAGCCGGTCGCGGATCGCCTGCTTGGCGTACGCCGCGCGGGCGCCGAGCTTGGGGACCCGGTCGATCACGTCGCTGACCAGGTGGAAGCGGTCGATGTCGTTGAGCACGCACATGTCGAAGGGCGTGCTGGTGGTCCCCTCCTCCTTGTAGCCGCGCACGTGCAGATTCGCGTGGCTGGTCCGCCGGTAGGTCAGCCGGTGAATCAGCCACGGGTAGCCGTGGAAGGCGAAGATGATCGGCTTGTCCTTCGTGAACAGCGCGTCGTAGTCGTGATCCGACAGGCCGTGGGGATGCTCGCTCGCGGGCTGCAGCTTCATGAGATTGACCACGTTGATGACTCGGACCTTCAGCCCGGGCGCGTGGTGCCGCAGCAGGTCGACCGCGGCCAGCGTCTCCAGCGTGGGCACGTCGCCGCAGCACGCCATCACCACGTCCGGCTCCTCCCCGCGGTCGCTGCTCGCCCACTCCCAGATGCCGAGCCCGGCGCTGCAGTGCTTGACCGCCTGGTCCATGGTCAGCCACTGCGGGGCCGGCTGCTTGCCCGCCACCACCACGTTGACGTAGTTCCGGCTGCGCAGGCAGTGGTCGGTGACCGAGAGCAGGCAGTTGGCGTCGGGCGGCAGGTACACGCGCACCACCTCCGCCTTCTTGTTGATCACGTGATCGATGAAGCCGGGGTCCTGGTGACTGAAACCGTTGTGATCCTGCCGCCACACGTGCGACGACAGGAGGTAGTTCAGCGACGCGATGGGCCGGCGCCACGGGATGTGGTTGCAGACCTTCAGCCACTTGGCGTGCTGATTGAACATCGAGTCGATGATGTGGATGAACGCCTCGTAGCAGGAGAAGAAGCCGTGCCGGCCGGTGAGGAGATAACCCTCGAGCCATCCCTGGCACTGATGCTCGCTCAGCATCTCCATCACCCGCCCGTCGGGGGCGAGATGGTCGTCGAACGGGAAGGTCTCGGCGACCCACGCGCGATTGGTCACCTCCAGCGCGTCCTGCCACCGGTTGGAGTTGTTCTCGTCCGGGCTGAAGAGCCGGAAGTTCCGGCTGTCCATGTTCAGCTTCATGACGTCCCGGAGAAAGCGCCCCATGATCCGGGTGGACTCGGCCACCGGGCCGCCGGGCGTCGTCACCTCGACCGCGTAGTCGCGGAAGTCGGGCATGCGCAGATCCCGCAGGACCCCGCCCCCGTTGGTGTGCGGATTGGCGCTCATGCGGCGGGTGCCGCGGGGGGCCAGATCGGCCAGCTCCGGCTTGAGGGCGCCGTGGTCGTCGAAGAGCTCCTCGGGCCGGTAGCTCTTCATCCACTGCTCGAGCAGGCGCACGTGCGCCGGGTTGTCGTGCATCTCCCCCATCGGCACCTGGTGCGAGCGCCAGTAGTCCTCGGTGCGCCGGCCGTCGATCTCCCTGGGGCACGTCCATCCCTTGGGGCTGCGGAGCACGATCATCGGCCAGCGCGGCCGCCCGGTGAAGCCGTTGCGACGGGCATCGGCCTTGACGCTCTGGATCTCGCGGACCACGGTGTCCAGCGTGGTCGCCATCTGCTCGTGCATCTTCTCGGGCTCGTGGCCCTCCACGAAGTGGGGCGTATAGCCGTAGCCGCGGAACAGGTGGTCCAGCTCCTCGTGGCTGATCCGGGCCAGCACGCACGGGTTGGCGATCTTGTAGCCGTTGAGGTGGAGGATCGGCAGCACGACCCCGTCGGTCACCGGGTTCAGGAACTTGTTCGAATGCCAGCTCGTCGCCAGCGGCCCGGTCTCGGCTTCCCCGTCACCGATCACGCAGGCCACGACCAGGTCGGGGTTGTCGAACGCCGCCCCGTAGGCGTGCGAGATGGCGTAGCCGAGCTCGCCACCCTCGTGGATGGAGCCGGGCGTCTCGGGCGCCACGTGGCTCGGGATGCCGCCCGGGAAGGAGAACTGGGTGAAGAGCCGCTTCATCCCGTCCTCGTCCTGGGACACGTTCGGATAGACCTCGCTGTAGGTGCCCTCGAGGTAGGCGTTCGCCACCAGGCCGGGCCCTCCGTGACCGGGCCCGGTGATGTAGAGCATGTCGAGGTCGTGCGCCTTGATGACCCGGTTCAGGTGCGCGTAGATGAAGTTGAGCCCCGGGGTGGTCCCCCAGTGGCCGAGCAGCCGCGGCTTGATGTGCTCCTTGGTCAGCTGCTTCTTGAGCAGGGGGTTGTCGTAGAGATAGATCTGGCCGACCGACAGATAGTTGGCGGCCCGCCAGTAGGCATCCAGGAGAGTCAGCTCCTTGCTGGACAATGTCTTCGTCATCGTGCGCCCTCCTCGCGCTTCCTTCTTTCCTGGCGTGCGATGCGCCGCGCGCCTCAATCGTCTTCCCACTCGCCGGCTCGGCCGCTCGGAACCAGCGCGGTCTCCATCTCCTCGGTGTAGGTCCCCAGGCTCGCCGCCCCGTTGCACCGAACCCGGTGATAGAGGGCCTCCTGAGCCGCCTTCACGTTCTCCTCACGACCGTGCCACGCCTGCAGCGCCGGGTCCTGGAGCGCGCGGCCGTACGAGAAGCTGATCTTCCAGGGCTTGCCGTCCGGAAGCTGGTTGATGGCGTTCAGGTGGGCGGTCGCCAGCCGGTCGCTCTGGCCGCCCGACAGGAACACGATGCCGGGCACCGCCGCCGGCACGTGCCGCCGCAGGCACCGCACGGTGGCGGTCGCGACCTCCGGCACGGAGGCCGGGCGCGGACACCGCGCGCCCGCGATGACCATGTTGGGCTTGAGCAGCATCGACGGCAGCGACACGCCCTGCTCGAACAGCGCATCGAACACCGCGTGCAGGACGGCGCCGGTCACCTGCTCGCACCGCTCGATCCCGTGCGCGCCGTCCATCAGCACCTCGGGCTCCACGATCGGCACCAGTCGCTGCTCCTGGCACACCGCGGCGTAGCGGCCGAGCGCATGCGCGTTCACGCTCAGGCACGCGGGGCTCGGCAGGGAGCCCGCGATCCGGATGACCGCTCGCCACTTGGCGAACCGAGCGCCCATGCGATGGTACTCGGCCAGGCGATCGCGCAGCCCGTCGAGGCCCTCGGTGACCGTCTCGTCGGGTGAGCCGGCGAGCCGCTTCGCCCCGGTATCGACCTTGATGCCGGGAATGATGCCCTGGGCGGAGAGCACCTCGGCGAGCGGTGTCCCCGACGCGCTCGTCTGGCGGATCGTCTCCTCGTACATGATCACGCCGCTGACGAACTCGGCCGCGCCCGCCGCGGTGAACAGCATCTCCCGGTAGGCGCGTCGGCTCTGCTCGGTCGACGGGATCCCGAGCGCGGCGAATCGCTTGCTCAGGGTCCCGACGGTCTCGTCCGCCGCCAGGATGCCCTTGCCGTCGGCCACCAGCGCCGCGGCGACCTGCTCGAGTTCCTCGCTCATTTCAACCTCCTCCGACCGCGGTGCGGACGGGTCGGACTTCCGGAATCGTCGTCGATGCGCGGATGGGAAGTCCCGACGAAATCCGGAAAGTTCTCCGAACCTTCTCCACGCCACCGGGCCGGATCAGAGACGGGATGCCTTGGAGTTCGAGACATGCAACGCCTCCGTGCCATGCCAGACTTCCATCTCCGGAGGCTGGACGTCGATAGTAGCGAAGCTATTCTCGGAGGGAATAGGACTTTGGTCTTACGTGACGTAACGCGACCGGCCATCTCGCGCGACGCTCGGGGGACCGGCCGACCAGAACCCCGGGCGATACAGCCGGACCCCGGCCCGGCGACCGGCGTCATGCGCCAGAGCGAGGGCTTCTCGAAGAGGCGCTCTCGGAATTCCTCGGTCGCCCAGATCTGGCCCGGGTCGACGTGTGGCTCCGAGGTAGGACGAATCATCCGACCGATCACACCCGAGAGCGCGAGGTGCACGAGGTAGCTCGTCGCCGCCGGCAGCACTCGCTCCGGACCGAGGGTGCCTTCGCCCGGCCGCAGGAACCGCTGCACCACCGTTCGGAGGCGATTTCCAGATCACCCGCGAGCCCACGAGGATCTTCCCCCGGCCGGCGCCTCGTGCGACAGTAAGGCCCGGGAGGCCGAACATGACCGTCGCCAATGGCCGCGAGTTCCTGAGCATTCCCGGGCCCACCAACGTGCCCGACGCCGTCCTGGCCGCCATGCAGCGGCCGGCCATCGACATCTACTCCGGCGACATGCTGGAGATCACCCGCTCGCTGCACGCGGACCTGTCGAAGGTCTTCCGCACCGACAGCCGGGTCTACATCTATGCGGCCAACGGGCACGGGGGCTGGGAGGCCGCGCTGAGCAACGTGCTCTCGCGCGGCGAGACGGTGCTGGTGCTCGAGAGCGGGCTCTTCGCGGTCGGCTGGGGCGACATGGCCAAGATCATGGGGGTGAAGGTCGACGTGCTGAAGGGCGACCTGCGCCGCGCGGTGAGCCCGGAGGCGGTCACCCAGCGCCTCGAGGCCGACACCGATCACGAGATCAAGGCGATCCTGGTCGTGCAGATCGACACCGCGTCCGGGGTGGTCAACGACATCCCGGCCATCCGCCGGGCGATCGACGCGGCCCGGCATCCGGCCCTGCTGATGGTCGACGCGGTGGCCTCCCTCGGCTGCATGCCGTTCGAGATGGACGCCTGGGGCGTCGACGTCGCCATGTCCGGCTCGCAGAAGGGCCTGATGACCCCGCCCGGCCTGGCCTTCGTCGCCGGCAACGAGCGCGCGCACGCCGCGCACCAGAAGGCGGATCTGCGCACGCGCTACTGGGACTGGACGTTTCGCGACGGCGAGGCGCACTACCAGAAGTACGGCGGCACCCCGCCGGAGCATCTGCTCTTCGGGCTGCGCAAGGCGCTCGACCTGCTGCTGGCCGAGGGCCTCGACCACGCCGCGCGCCGGCACGCGCTGCTCGCCGAGGCCACGCGCCAGGCGGTCGACCGCTGGGCGGAGGCACGGGCGCTGGCCATCAATGCGACGCGACCGGCGGAGCGGGCCAGCTCGATCACGTGCGTGCTGACGCCGGACCGCAATCCGCAGCCGCTGCTCGACTACTGCCGCAATCGCTGCGGCGTCGTCCTGGGCGTGGGCATCGGCCCGCTGTCCGGTCGCGCGTTCCGCATCGCCCACATGGGCCATGTCAACGCGCCGATGGTGATCGGCACGCTCGGCGCCGTCGAGATGGGGCTGACCGCCCTGGGCATCCCGCACGGAGCGGGCGGCGTACAGCGAGCCGTCGACTACCTGAGCCGCGAGGTCGCGGCCTAGACGCGAGAACCCCGGAAGCCGCCGAGACCTCCGAGCCATCCGAAGGAGGAGCACATGCTGTCACGCGAGGAGAACGAGCGCCTCACGCGAGTCGGCCCCGGCACCCCGATGGGCATCACGATGCGGCGCTACTGGATCCCGGCGCTGCTCGCGCGCGAATTGCCCGCCCCCGACTGTCCCCCGGTGCGCGTGCGCATGCTGGGCGAGGACCTGATCGCGTTTCGCGACACCGAGGGCCGCATCGGGCTGCTCGACGAGTACTGCCCGCACCGGCGAGCCTCGCTCTACTTCGGGCGCAACGAGGCGTGCGGGCTCCGCTGCGTCTACCACGGCTGGAAGTACGACACCGAGGGCCGCTGCGTGGACATGATGAACGAGCCGGACAGCGAGTCCTTCCGCGAGAAGATCTTCATCACGTCCTACCCCACCCTGGAGCTTGGCGGGCTGGTGTGGGCCTATCTCGGCCCGGCCGAGCGCACGCCGGCGCCGCCCGCCTTCGGCTGGACGCGCATCCCGGCCAGCCACATCACGGTCTCCAAGGTCATCCAGGAGACGAACTGGCTGCAAGGACTCGAAGGCGGCATCGACACCTCGCACGCGCCGATCCTGCATCGGCTGCTCACCGCGAACACCACCCGGCCCGGCTTCAGGCCCGATAACCCGTTCGTGCGGGGCAAGCCGCCCACCCTCGCGGTGGACGTCACCGACTACGGCTATCGCTACGCGGGCATCCGCACGCTCGACGAGGGGAGCATCCACGTGCGCACGTATCACTTCATCCTGCCCTTCCACCAGATCCGCCCGTCGCGCTCGGAGAGCGGCGTGCCGCTGATGGCCGGGCACACGTGGGTGCCGATCGACGACGAGACCACCATGGTCTTCAACTGGGAGTTCAGCACCACCGACGCCCCGCTCACCGAGGAGGACCGCCTGGAGCGGCGGCTCGGCAACGGCCCGCTCGACGTGGATCAGGCCACGTTCCGCTCGAAGCGGAACCGGCAGAACGACTATCTGCTCGACCGCCAGGTGCAGAAGACGGAGAGCTTCACCGGCATCGACGGCATCAACACCCAGGACCGCGCCATCCAGGAGAGCATGGGCCCCATCGTGGACCGGAGCCGCGAGCACCTCGGTCCCGCCGATCGCGCGGTCATCCAGGCGCGCCGGCTCCTGCTGGAGGCGGTGAAGACGGTGGAGGACGGCGGGGCCCCGCGCGCGATCGCGCCCACCTACGGCAGCCTGGTCGCCGCGGAGGCGGTGCTCCCGCGCGACGCCGACTGGCGCGACGCCACGCTGCCGGCAGGATCTCAGATCGCGCAAACCGTCTGAGCCGCGCGCACCGCGCGGCATCGAGCGAGCAGCGCGTCCGAGCAACCCCCGTTCGAGCGCGGGCTTGGCCCGCGCAATCGTGCTCTTCGGGGGAGGTTTCGGCAGCGGGCCCCGAAGGGCGGAGCCCGTTCTGATCGAGTCGCCCCCTCCGATCTAATACCCCTCGCCCTCGCGTGCGGCCACCGCCTTGCCCCGGTGCAGGCGGAACACGATGACGAAGTAGGCAAGGGCGAGCGGCAGCCCGACCAGGAACCACCGGAGCGCGATGCGCAGGCTCGCCTCGTCGCCGCCGCCGGTGTAGGCGGTCATCGAGAGCGCGTCGCCGCCGGTGGCCCGCAGCATCACCGGGAAGTACGACGCCGCGCTCGCCCCGATGATGCCGAGCAGGAAGGCCCCCGAGCCCACGAAGGCGCCGAGCCCGGTGCCCCGGGTCATGCGCAGGAACACGGTCGCGATCCCCGCGATCGCCGCCACCGCCGCGACGATGCCCAGCCAGCGGCGCCCCATGCCCGGGAAGAGCGCCGGGTTCACCGCCTGGCTGGCGAGCGTGACCACCGGCCACAGCGCCGCCACCGCGATCCACAGCCGGTGCGCGGCGCGACGGCTGCGCTCCTGCACCGCGCCGTCGGTCTTCCAGGCCAGGAACAGCGCGCCGTGACCGGCCAGCGCCACCAGCGCGAACAGCCCGGTCAGGATCGTGTACCAGTCGAGGATGCCCACCGGCTCGCGCGCGGTGAAGTCGGTGAAGAGCGGCAGGGCGAACCAGCCGTTGGTGTCGAGCGGCACCCCGCGCATCAGGTTGCCGAAGGCCGCCCCCAGGAACACCGCGAGCAGCGTGCTGGCCGCCGCGAACATGAAGTCCCAGGCCGCGCGCCAGAGCGGATCGGTCACGTGGCTGCGAAACTCGATGGAGAGGCCGCGCCCGATGAGGCACCAGAGCAGGAGGAAGATCGCGAAGTAGAAGCCGGAGATCCCGGACGCCAGCACCCGCGGGAAGGCCAGGAACAGCGCGCCGCCCCCCGCGATCAGCCACACCTCGTTGCCGTCCCAGTAGGGACCGATCGCGGCCAGCACCTGGCGCCGCTCGGCGTCGGTGCGCGCCACCAGCGGCGACAGGATGCCGGCGCCCAGGTCGTAGCCGTCGAGCGCCACGTAGATCGCGAACATGAGCGCGACGATGGCGTACCACAGCTCAAACATCGGCGGCTCCCGGTGCGGCCGGCGCGCCCTCGGCCAGCGCCCCCGGGCCGTGGGCGATCTCGCGCCCGATCAGGTACACGAACAGGATGCCCAGCGCCAGATAGATGCCGCAGAACCCCATGAGCGTGAACACCACCGTGCCGGAGTGCACGGTGGGGCTGGCGCCCTCCGCGGTGCGGAAGAGGCCGTAGACGAGCCACGGCTGACGACCCAGCTCGGCGGTCATCCAGCCGACCGTGTTGGCGATGTACGGCAGCGGGAACGCGAGCATGAGGATCCAGAGCATCGGGCGATTCCCTTCCAGCCGTCCCCGCCAGATCAGCAGGGCCGCGAGCAGCGCGATCGCGGTCAGGATGGTGCCGATGCCGGCCATGATGTGGAAGGCGTAGTAGAGCAGCTCGATGTTGTCGGGCCACACCTCGGGCGGGAACTCGTCGAGGCCCTTCACGCCGGCGTGGAACGTCCCGTAGGCCAGGAACGAGAGCGCCCACGGGATCACCACCGGGTTGTCGAGCCGGCGCTCCGCCACGTTGGGCTGCCCGATGATGACGAGGCCGACGTGGGTCGACGTCTCGAAGTGGCCCTCCATGGCGGCCAGCGCCACCGGCTGGTGGGCCGCGACCAGCTTGGCCTGCCGGTCGCCGGTGACCGCGACGAGCAGGCTCGCGACCAGGCCCGTGGCGACGCCGAGCCGCAGGAAGAGCCGTGCCGTCGGCAGGTGCCGTCCGGCGAGCGTGTAGTAGGCGCCCACCGCGGCCACCACGAACGCGCCGGTGACGACCGCGGCCACCATGTTGTGCGCGTACTGCACCAGCGCCCACGGGCTCAGCACGAAGGCCCGGAAGTCGACCAGCCGCAGTGTTCCGTCCGCCGCGACCCCGTGGCCGACGGGGTATTGCATGAACGCGTTGGTCGCGATGATGAAGTAGCCGGACACCCAGCTGCCCACGAAGAGGGCGACGGCGGCGAGGAAGTGGCCGACCCGTGAGAGGCGCCGCTCCCCGAACACCAGCACCGACAGGAAGCTCGACTCCAGGAAGAACGCGAAGAGTCCCTCCATCGCGAGCGTCTGGCCGATCACCCCGCCCGCGTAGCGGCTGAACCGGGCCCAGTTGGTGCCGAACTGGAACTCCATGGGGATGCCGGTGACCACCCCGACCGCGAAGTTGATGCCGAAGATCCGGATCCAGAAGCGGGCCGCGTCGTTCCACCGCTCCCCGCCCCGCGCGAGCCCGCGCGCCTTCATGAGCACGATCAACAGGGCCAGCCCCATGGTGAGCTGGGGGAAGAGATAGTGGTAGACGATGGTGAACGCGAACTGCAGGCGGTGGAAGATGAGCGCGTCGTCCACGTCGGAGTTCGGCTAGCTGGCCACGCGCCCTCAGGACACGAATCGCTCGCGCTCGGCCGCGGTGGGAAGCCGGCCCGCGTCGAGCCGGCCGAACCAGCGATAGCGGCGGGCGGCAACGTGCTCGTCGACCAGATCGCGGAACGGCGGCGGCACGAGCACCAGCGGCCATGGCAACGCCCACGGCCAGCCGAGGCGCCGCAAGATCTCGAGCACCGCCGTCGAGTCGCGATAGCACCGCCCGTCGGCGAGCAGCGCCATCGAGTCGCTGCGGTCGGATGGCAGCCGATGCCGCGCCCGCGCCACCTGCCCCGCGGTCGACTGCAGGGCGGCGAACCGGAACACGGCGCTGCGGTCATGGGCCAGCACGAAATCGACGGCACGGCTGCCGAGCCCACACCCCCCGTCGAAACGCGCCGCCGACATCACCGATGGCCCTCCTCGATGCGGTCGGGCGCGAACGGCGGGCGGCGAGCGATCAGGGCGTCGTCCATGCCGGCCACGGTCAGCTGGCCATTGGCACTCACCGCGCCGAGCCTGGCGGCGTCATTCGAGGCCGAAGCCCTCCATCATCGCGTCGAGGGCCAGCGGCAACGGCGGGCGCAGGGCGGTGCCCGCGAACGACGCGGCGAGGAGGCGCGCCGCCGGGCTGGTGCGCCGGTAGTGCCGGCCGCCGCTCAGCGCGAACAGATCGGCACAGAGCCGGGTGGACTCCTGCGTGACGTAGGTCTTGGCCCGCACCGCGCGGGCGGCGTAGGCGGGGCCGGCCGCGGGGCGCCAGCCGTCCGCCGTCTCGAGCAGGTACGCGCGCATCGCCTCGTAACGCATGAGGGCGTCGGACAGTCGCAGCCGCAGCGCGGGCGACCGCGGCGCCGGGACGCCCAGCGCGTGCAGCAGGCCCCGGGCGCAGCCGAGGGAGATGGCGGCGAACAGGGGGACGACGTAGGGGATGGGCTGCACGACCTCCAGGAAGTTCGGGAAGCCGATGAGCGCCTCCGCGACCGCGTCGCGGTACCGCACCGTCTGGCTCTCGGTCGGGCGCATGCCGAACCCGTCCCAGTCGTTCAGGATCTCCACCCCCGGCGCGGTGGTCCGAACGAAGAAGGCCTCCACCGCTCCCGCGCCGGGCAGATCGTCCGGGCTCACCTTCGCGGTGGAGAAGAAGTGGCTCGCGTGCCGTCCGAAGGAGGCGAGGATCTTCTCACCGGTGAGCCGGAATCCCTCCCCGTGCCGCTGGGCGGTGGTCTGCGTCGCGGCCAGCGAGCCGCCCGCGCCCCTCTCGGAGTTGCAGGCCGCGTAGATCCGGCCCGCCCGATAGTCGGCGGCGACCCGCTCGAGCTGGGCGGCGCACGCGGCCCGGTGAACGGCCGGCCCGGCCGCAGCCGCGGCCACGACGAAGCCGGCCAGGGCCATCGGCATGCTGATGAGGAGCGCGGCGGCCGGGGACGCGGCGGCCAGCCGCTCCACGATCAGCACGCCGTCGCGCAGGGAGCCGTCGTGGCCGCCGAGGACGACCGGAAACGGCGCGCCGGGCACGCCCAGCGCGTAGAGGTCGGCCACCGTCCTGGCCGGGTAGGCTTCCGGGTCGCCCGCTTCCCGCTCCTGAACGGCGGGGAGCAGCTCCTCGAGTCGGTCCAGGAGCGCGGTCATCTCGTCTCACGCCCGCCCGACGTCGAAGACGTGGTAGCCCCACGAAGGCAGATCGAGATAGAGCCCGCGCGAGAGCAATTCGCCGCCGTGGCGGTCGTAGCGCGCCGGGCTCATGAGGTCTCGCAGCGACACCGAGCGCCCCTCGAGATCCGGGAACGGCAGGCGGACGTAGCACTGGCCCTGATGACCCGCGTAGTTGACGACGACCAGCCGCCGCGGGCCGTCCGGCATCTCCCAGGACCACGCGATGAAGCCGTCCCACGTCCCGTTGCCGTCCCACGCCGCCGCGCATTCCAGCAGACGCCACTGCCCGTCCCGCACCACCGGCTGGGCCAGCACGGTGCGCAGCTTGCCGTAGAACCGCTCGATCGTCGCGTCCACCGTCTCCCTCGGCGCGCGGACCAGGTGCGGCGAGATCCGCTTCGTGCGGCCCTCGAACTGGCCCTGGTGGAAGAAGCGCAGGCCCGGCGAGAGAAAGGTGACGATCGCGGCGGCCTCCCGCATGCCCGTGGGAAAGCTCGCGGCCGCGCGCGGCTCGTCGTGGTTTTCCATGAACCGCGCCAGCCGGATCTGGTAGTCGAGGCCGGCGCACAGGTGCTCGCGCACCGGGCGCGCGTGCCCCTCCCGCAGGCGGTCGTAGAGCCGCTTGTCGTAGGCGTAGTCGAAGCCCTGCTGGAGCATGGTCCACTCGAGATCCCAGTACACCTCGGCCATGAAGCGGAATCCGGGCGCGCGCTCCCGCACCCGCCGCGTCGCCTCCGGCCAGAAGAGCGGCGCGCGCCGGCCCCACGTGCGCTCGAAGACGTCGGGGAGCGCCAGCATCGCCATGTCGCAGCGTACCCCGTCGCACTGGCCGCCGATCTTCAGCAGGTCGCCGATCATCGCGGCCTGGGTGGCCGGATTGGAATAGTCGAGCTGCAGCGTGTCCGGCCAGCCGTCGAAGTAGGGGTCGCGTCCGTGGGCGATGATCATCGTCCCGCGCTTCCGCTGGACCCGGATGTAGTTCTGCGGCGCCTTGTCGAGATCCGCCTCGCTTCCCGCGACGTAGTACTCCGGGTGGTCCTCGACCCAGGGATGGTCGAGGGCGGTGTGATTCGGAACGAAATCCAGCATGAGCCGGAGGCCGCGCGCCCTGAGCCGCTCACGCATCCGCGCCAGCGCCGCGTCGCCGCCCAGAGCGGGCGACACCGTGTAGCCGGTGATGGCGAAGCCGGAGCCGGCGATGTCCTCCTCGCGGAGATCGGCCAGCGTGGCCTGGAACTCGCGGCGCCACTCGGGGTTCTCGCGCGAGATCCGCCGGCCCGCCGGGCCCGTGCTCCACACGCTGAGCAGCCAGATCCAGTCGGCGCCCAGGCCGGCCAGGCGATCCAGCTCGGTGTCCGGCACGTCGTCCAGCGTGGCGGGCCGGCCCCGCGAGCGCGACAGGTCGGTCAGCCAGACGCGCGTGTTGATCTGATAGAGCGCGGGGTGCCGCGGCGCGCCCACGTCACGTGCTCCGCGCCGCGGGGGCGCGCGCGGCGCGATTGCGGGACGCCGGCTCCGTCTCCAGCACCCCGGCCACCTTGCCCTGGTCGAGGAACTCGGCGCTGGTGCTGGTGGCGAAGAGATGCAGGCCCCGCGCAATGAGGCCGGTCCACCCGGTCTGGTGGCTCGCGCCGAGCCCCGCGCCGTTGTCGCCGTGGAAGTACTCGTAGAAGAGGAGGAGGTCGCGCCAGTGCGGGTCGTCCTGGAACTTGCGCGCGCCGCCGTACACCGGCCGCCGCCCGGTCGCGTCGCGGAGGAAGATGCTGGCCAGGCGCCCCGAGATCTCCTCGGCCACCCCGTACAGGTTCATCTTCCGTCCCGAGCCGGTCGGGCACTCGATGGTGAACGCGTCACCGTAGTACATGTGGTACTGCAGCAGGGCCCGGATGATCAGCCCGTTCACCGGCATCCAGATCGGCCCGCGCCAGTTGGAGTTGCCCCCGAACATCCCGCTGTCGGATTCGGCGGGCAGGTACGACACCCGGTACTCCTGGCCGCCGCTGCGGAACACGTACGGGTGCTCGGCGTGATAGCGCGACAGGGCCCGGATGCCGTACGGGCTGAGGAACTCCTTCTCGTCGAGCATGGTCTGAAGGACGCGCCGCAGCCGCGTCTCGTCCAGCACCGCGCCGAGGCGCCGGCCCCCGTGGCCGGTCTTGAGCGGGTCGTGGATGAAGGCGCGCAGCTCCTCGCGCTTCTTGAAGAAGCGCTGCACCTGGGCGGTCAGGTGCGGCTGCCGCTCGAGATAGCCGCCCTCGAAGACGGTGACCGCGCACAGGGGCAGCAGCCCGACCATCGAGCGCACTTTCAGGCGCTCGGCCCGGCCGTCGGGCAACCGGAGGACGTCGTAGAAGAAGCCGTCCTCCTCGTCCCACATCCCCGCCCCCTCGCCGGCCCGCATCAGGGCGTTGGCGATCCACAGGAAGTGCTCGATGAACTTCAGGGCCATGTCGAGATACGCGGGCTTGTGGACGGATAGCTCCGTGGCGATCTCGATCATGTTCTGGCAGAACAGCGCCATCCACGCGGTGCCGTCCGCCTGCTCCAGGTAGCCGCCGGTGGGCAGCGGCGCGCTCCGGTCGAACACCCCGATGTTGTCGAGGCCCAGGAAGCCGCCCTCGAACGCGCTGTTGCCGTCGCGGTCCTTGCGGTTCACCCACCAGGTGAAATTCATCGCCAGCTTCTGGAAGGCGCGCTCCAGCCAGTCCACGTCGCCCGCGCCCCGTCGGACGCGCTCGAGCGTGTAGGTGAAGATGGTGGACCAGGCGTGCACCGGCGGATTGACGTCGCCGAAGTTCCACTCGTAGGCGGGCAGCTGGCCGCTGGGATGCTGGTAGGGCGATTCGAGCATCAGATCCAGCTGCTGCTTGCCGAAGTCCTCGTCCACCAGGGTCAGGGCGATGACGTGGAAGGCCAGGTCCCAGGCCGCGTACCAGGGGTACTCCCACTTGTCCGGCATCGAGATGACGTCGGCGTTGTACACGTGGTGCCACTGCGCGTTGCGGGGCAGATCGCCGCTCGGCAGCCGGAACGGGTCGACGTTCCGCTCCGCGAGCCAGCGATCGACGTCGTAGTAGTAGAACTGCTTGGACCAGAGCATGCCGGCCAGCGCCTGGCGCATCACGTTGGCCTCGTCGGCGTCGAGCGCCTTCGGGATCACCGTGGCGTAGAAGTCGTCCGCCTCCTTCCGGCGCGCCGCGAAGGTGGCGTCGAACCCGCGGCCGAACGGATCCGCGGCCGCCCCGCCCTGAAGCCTGAGGCGGACCGTGCGCGACTGGCCCGCGCCCACCGTGAGCTCGTACTGGGCGGAGGCCTTCGTGCCCTGCTGCTCGGGGTTCACCGACTCCCGGCGCCCGTGGACGACGTAGCTGTCGATCCCGTCCTTCACGAAGGGCGTGGCGTTCGCGGTGTGGAGCAGGCGCTCGGCGTTGGTCTCGTTCTCGGTGAAGAGGAGCGGGACGGCGCCCTCGCAGGACAGCACGTACTCCCCGAGGTCGGGATGCGAGGCGCCGACCACGCCCGGCGCGGTCTGGCGGAGGACCGGACGCGCGGTCGCGTCGTCCCCCGACCAGGTGTTGCGGAACCAGAGCGTCGGCAGCACGGTCAGGGCCGCCGGCTCGGGGCCGCGATTCTCGACGGTGATCTGGACCAGGAGGTCGCGCGGCGCCGCCTTGGCGTACTCGACGAAGACGTCGAAATACCGGTCGCCGTCGAACACGCGCGTGTCGAGCAGCTCGTACTCGAGGTCGGCGCGGGTGCGACGCCGGTTGGTCTCCACCAGGTCCCGGTAGGGAAAGGCGGCCTGCGGATACTTGTACAGGTACTTCATGTAGGAGTGGGTCGGCGTCGAGTCCAGGTAGAAGTAGTACTCCTTGACGTCCTCGCCGTGGTTGCCCTCGCTGTTGGTCAGCCCGAACAGCCGCTCCTTGAGGATCGGGTCCTTGCCGTTCCAGAGGGCCAGGGCGAAGCAGAGCAGCTGCCGGTCGTCCGAGATCCCGCCGAGACCGTCCTCACCCCAGCGGTAGGCACGCGAGCGGGCCTGATCGTGGCTCAGGTAGTTCCACGCATCCCCGTTCGGGCTGTAATCCTCCCGCACGGTGCCCCACTGCCGCTCCGAGAGGTAGGGTCCCCACTGCTTCCACGGCGCTTGGCCGGCTCGGGCCTCTTCCAGACGCTGACGCTCGGCATCCATGGCGGCTCCTCACGATTCGCGGACGTGACGCACGCGAGTCGGAATGACCCGGCGCGCCGGCCCGGCGCGTCGAGTGAACCACACTTCGAGGGCGCCTGCACCCGTCGGCCGGGGTTCATTCACCGGCCGCGGCGCGGTCGACGAACCACACGATCTCTCCGCACGGCCGCACGCGCGCGGCGGGAGCCCGGCGATCGCCCGATCGGATCGCCCGGAAGATGGCCGTCTTCTCGCGCCCCGTCACCAGGAAGGCCACGTGTCGACTGCTGTCGATGGCGGGGTAGGTCAGCGTGATACGCACCTCGGGCCGGCCGTGGGAGACCGCGGCCACCCAGCGCGCGCGCTCCTCCAGCACCGGCTCGCCGGGCAGCAGCGAGGCGGTATGGCCGTCGGGGCCGAGGCCCAGCAACGTCACGTCGAAGAGCGGCCGCGCCGGATCGAGGACGGTCGCGCCGTAGGCGGTCTGGAGCGTCGCCTCGTAGCGCCGGGCCGCGTCCTCGGGACGTCCGTCGGTCGGGATCGGATGGACGTTCTGAGGCGGCACCGGCGCGCGGTCGAGCATCGCCTCGCGCGTCATCAGGTAGTTGCTGTCGGGATGGTCGTGGGGCACGAAGCGCTCGTCGCCCCAGTACCAGTCCACCTCGGACCAGGGAACGCGGTCCCGGAACTCGTCGGAGGCGAGGAGCCCGAACAGGGCCTTCGGGGTCGAGCCGCCCGAGAGGGAGACCCGGAATGGGCGCGCCCCCGACCGCGCGGTCGTGGTCATCCACTCCGCCACGTGACGCGCCAGCGCCGGGGGATCCGGCAGGACCTCCACGCGCCCGATCGCCTCACCCAACGCGCGCCTATCCGGTCGAGCCGAGGACGAAGCGCTCCATGGCCTTGGCGAAGCCCTCGTCGTCGTAAGAATCGGTGACCGCGGAGGCCTGCCGCTTCACCGCGTCGGAGGCATTGCCCATGGCGATGCTGAAGCCGGACGGCTCGAACATCGCCACGTCGTTCGGCTGATCGCCGATGGTGGCGATCTCGCCGGCCGGCACGCGCAGGGTCTGCGAGAGATACGCGAGCACCGCGCCCTTGTTCGCCTGCTTGCTGGTGATGTCGAGATAGTACGGCTGCGACCGGCTGGCGGTTGCCCGCGACCCGAACGCGGCCTGGGCGTCGGCCTCGCAGCGCTGCACGCGGTCGTGGTCGTCGCTGACCCCGACGATCTTGGCGACCTCGCTCAGCGCGCCGTCGAGATCCGCGACCACCGTCGGCTCGAACTTCACGGTCCACGCCTCGCGCGCGACGTGCGGCGCCGCCGCCCTGGTGATCAGCCAGTCGTTGCCGCGGTAGAGCCACGGGTCGAGGCCGTGAGAGCGGATGAGATCGATCGCCTCGTGGGCCACGTCCTCCGGCACGGTGTGCCGGGCCAGGATCGTCAGGTGGCGATCGACGAACAGCCCGCCGTTGAAGCCGGCGATCGGGGTGTCGATCTCGAGCGGGTCGAACAGCATGGCCATGCCGAGCGGCGGCCGGCCGCTGGTGATGGCGAAGCGGATGCCGGCCTTGCGCAGCGCCCGTACCGCCGCGCGGGCCCGCTCGGTGAGCACCTTGTCGCGGTCGACCAGGGTGCCGTCCACGTCGGCGAGCACCAGCGAGATCTTCCTCCGGTCGCCCACGCCCCTACTCCAGCGGCCGCCAGGCGCGGCCGTCACGGGCCAGCAGCTCGTCCGCCGCGGCGGGCCCCGCGCTGCCCGAGGCGTAGTTGGGGAAGTCGCGCGGCGGGTTCGCGGCCCAGGCGTCGAGGATCGGCTGCACTGCCCGCCAGCCCGCCTCGATGTTGTCGGCGCGCTGGAACAGCGTGGCGTCGCCGGTCATGCAGTCGTACAGCAGCGTCTCGTAGCCGGTGCCGGACGCCAGCTTGAAGTGGGTCTTGTAGCAGAAGTCCATCGCCACCGTGCTGAGCTTCACGGTCGGGCCGGGCCGCTTGGCCGCGAACTGCAGCGCGATGCCCTCTTCCGGCTGGATGCGGAGGATCATCCAGTTGGGATGCAGGCGCTCGACGTGGGTGCCCCGGAACAGCGCGTACGGCGCCTGGTGGAAGCGGATGGCCACCTCGGTCCACCGCCGCTCCAGGTGCTTGCCGGTGCGCAGGTAGAACGGCACGCCGGCCCACCGCCAGTTGTCGATCTGGAGCTTGCAGGCCACGTAGGTCTCGGTGCTCGAGTCGGCCGCCACGTCGGGCTCCTCGCGGTACGCGCGCTCGGGCTGGCCCAGGACGGTGCCCGCGCCATACTGGCCGCGCACCGCGTTCCGCAGGGCGGCCGCGGGCCCGAGCGGCAGGATGGCCTCGAGGACCTCGGCCTTCTTGGTCCGCACCGCGTCGGCGTCGAAGGAGATGGGCGGCTCCATCGCGGTCATGGCCAGCAGCTGGAACATGTGATTGGGCACCATGTCGCGCAGCGCCCCGGTGCGCTCGTAGAACTTGCCCCGGTGCTCGACGCCCACCGTCTCCGCCGCGGTGATCTGGACGTGATCGATGTGCTGGCGGTTCCACAGCGGCTCGAAGAGGCCGTTGGCGAAGCGCAGCGCCATGATGTTCTGGACCGTTTCCTTGCCGAGGAAGTGGTCGATCCGGTAGATCTGGGGCTCCTGCAGCGTCTTGCGGATCTGGGTGTTGAGCGCGATGGCCGAGGGCACGTCGTGGCCGAACGGCTTCTCGATCACCACCCGGCGCCACCGTCCGTCGCGCTCGTGGGTGAGATCGGCGGAGCCGAGGCCGGCCACCGCGGTGGCGAAGAAGCGGTCCGCGATCGCGAGGTAGAAGAGATGGTTGCCCGCGGTGCCGGCCGTGCGGTCCAGCTCGGCCAGGTGCTCGCCGAGGCGGCGGTAGGTGTCGGGCGCGTTGAGATCGCCCTGCAGGTAGCTCATCCGGTCCGTCAGCCAGCGCCAGGCGCGCTCATCGAGGTGGTCCACCTGGAACTCCCCGTCGCGGCCCACGAAGCCCTTCATCGTCTCCGTGAGGCCGGCGCGCCAGTCCTCCACCGTCTGCGCGGCCAGGTCGAGGCCGACGAGCCGGAACGGCTCGGGCAGCCGCCCGGCCTTGACCAGGTTGTAGAGCGCGGGCACCACCAGGCGCCGGGTCAGGTCGCCGGCCGCGCCGAAGATCACCATCGCGCACGGCGGCGCGAGCGGTACCTGGTCGGCCTCGTCCTCGGGGCCGGCCGTTCTCGCGCGCGGCGGCTTGCCTGCGGTCTTGCCCATGCCGTCTCCCTCCCGGCCGCTCCCGCGGCCCTCGATCATCCGCGTCCCAGCAGCTCCAGGGCCTCCGCCACCACGCGCTCGGGCTCGAAGCCGAACTTACGCTGCAGCTCCTTGAGCGGAGCCGACGCGCCGAAGGTCTTCATGCCGATCACCCGGCCGCCGGGGCCGACGTAGCGGTCCCAACCTAGCACCGACCCCTGCTCCACCGCGAGGCGCGCCGTCACCGCGGCCGGCAACACCTGCTCTCGATAGGACGCCGGCTGATGCTCGAACAGATCCCAGGAGGGCATCGACACGATCCGCGCGCGAACGCCCCGCTCGGTCAAACGCTCGTAGGCGTCCACGATCAGCGCGACTTCGCTGCCCGAGGCGATGAGGATGATCTCGGGCGCGCCGCCCGGAGCGTCGGCCATGACGTAGGCCCCGCGGGCCAGCCCGGCCGCCGACGCGTACTTGGCGCGATCGAACGTCGGTAGCGGCTGGCGCGAGAGCGCGAGGACCGCCGGCTCGTGGCGCAGCGGCATGACGAGGCGATACGCCTCGACCACCTCGTTGGCGTCCGCGGGGCGCAGCACCACCAGGCCGGGAATCGCGCGAAGCGAGACGAGCTGCTCCACCGGCTGGTGGGTCGGCCCGTCCTCGCCGTCGCCCATCGCGTCGTGGGTGAGCACGAAGATGACCGGCAGCTCCATGAGCGCGGCGAGCCGGATGGCCGGCCGCGCGTAGTCGCTGAAGATGACGAAGGTCGACCCGAACGGGCGCAGCTTCGAGAGCGAGAGCCCGTTGACGATCGCGGCCATGGCGTGCTCACGCACGCCGAAGTGGAGATTCCGGCCGCCCGGGCGGTCCGCCTCGAAGTCCCCCGCGCCCGGGAATCCGAGCGTCGTGCGCGTCGAGGGGGCGAGGTCGGCCGAGCCGCCCAGAAGCCACGGCACGTGTCGGGCGAGCGCGTTCAGCGCCTGTCCGGAGGCGTCGCGTCCGGCGAGGCCCTTGGGATCGGCGGGGAAGCTCGGCAGGTCGCGGTCCCAGCCGTCGGGCAGCTCGCGCCGCTGCATCCGATCGATCTCGGCGGCGAGGTCGGGATACTTCTCGCGATAGGCGGTCAGGCGCTCCTCCCAGCGGCGCCGGGCCAGGGCTCCGCGCGCGCCGATCCCGGCGTCGAAGTGCTCGCGCACGCCGTCGGGCACCAGGAACTTCGCGTCCTCGGGCCAGCCGTAGGCCCGCTTGGCGAGCCGCACCTCGTCCTCGCCGAGCGGCTCGCCGTGCGCGGCGGCGGTGTCCACCTTGTGGGGAGCGCCGTAGCCGATGTGGCTGTCCAGCACGATCAGGGTCGGCCGGCCGCGCGTCTCGCGGAACACGGTCAGCGCGTCCTCGATGCGCGCGCGATCGTTGGCATCGCTCACCCGCAGCACGTTCCAGCGGTACGCGAGGAAGCGAGCCGCCACGTCCTCGGTGAAGGTGATGCCGGTCGGGCCCTCGATGGAGATGTGGTTGTTGTCGTAGATCCAGCACAGGTCGTCGAGGCCCAGATGCCCGGCCAGCGAGGCCGCCTCCGAGCCGACGCCTTCCATCAGGTCGCCGTCGCCGCACACCGCGTAGATGCGGTAGTCGAAGACGTCGAAGCCGGGCTGGTTGTAGCGGGCCGCGAGCCACTTCCGCGCAATGGCCATGCCGACGCTGTTGGCGATGCCCTGCCCCAGCGGGCCGGTCGTCGTCTCCACGCCCGAGACCCAGTGGTATTCGGGATGTCCCGGGGCCTTGCTCCCGAGCTGACGGAAGCGGCGGATGTCGTCCAGCGTCACCGACGGCCGGCCCAGGCGCTCGTATTCGGCGTTCACCGCCACCGTGCCGGTCAGGTACAGCAGCGACCAGAGCAGCATCGAGGCATGCCCGTTCGAGAGGACGAAGCGATCGCGATCGGGCCAGATCGGGTCCTTCGGGTCGAAGCGGAGCACGCGGTTCCAGATCGTGTAGACCAGCGGGGCCAGCGCCATCGGCGTACCGGGGTGGCCGGACTTCGCCTGCTGGACCGCGTCGATGGAGAGCGTCCGGATCGTGTCGATCGCCAGCTGATCCGGGTCCGGGCTGCCGATCGCCGGCGGCATGGCTCAGCCCTCCCGGACCACGGCGAGACGCCGGCCTTCGAACAGGTCCACGAACTCGTGATAGCGTCTCGCGATCTCGGCCACCGCCTGCTCCCGCGTGGCCGTGCCGGCTCGCCACGCCACCAGCGGCTGCCAGAAATCGGTGCGACCCACCGCGAAGCCGACGAAGCCGGGCACGCCCGCGGCGACGCCGAGCCAGTCCCGCACCTTCTGCTCGTCCGCGCCGCGGCCCAGCACGATGCAGCCGACGCGCTCGCGCCCCTCGCCGCGCGCCGCCCGGACCACCGCCTGGCAATCCGCCCGGCGATCGAGCCCTTCCACCTTCCACAGGTCCGGCTCCACGCCGGCCTCCTGCAGCTCGCGGATGGCCTCGACCATCAGCCGGGGTCTCAGCTCCAGATCGTACGTCGTGCGGTCGCCGCCGAGCCGCTCGAGCTGGGCCGGCTCGGCCGGCACCAGCAGCTCGAACATGAAGCGGCTCCGATCCCGCGCGGCGAGAAAGTCGGAGAGGCGCTTCAACCGGCCGGCCTGCCGGCGGTTCAGCTCCCGATCGCCGGCCGGATTGTAGCGGACCAGCACCTTGCAGAAGGTGGGATCGAAGGCCTCGACGTGACGGCCGAATTCCTCGCCGTACTCGAACTCGAACTCGGCCTGCCCGCTCTTCTCGGCCGGGCACGCGGTGATGACGCCGTCGGCAGCCGCGTCACGCAGGATGGCGGCGCCGAACTGCTCGTCCACCAGGATGCCCGCCTTCTCACGGGGCACACCGGCGGCCAGGGCCGCCCGGAAGCCGTCGTAGACGAGACGCTTCGCCGAGGCGATCTCGGCGGTCTGCGCGGGGCCGAGCGGCGGCTCCCAACCGAAGAGCTTGGTCTCGAACGACTCCCGATGATCGAACGGCAGGATGTAGAGCGGGCGGTCGTAACCTCGAGGCATCGATCAACTCCTTTCAGGCAACCTCTTTCAGAGCGCGCCCTCCTC
>Ga0209971_1000026_pt1 | contig 54898 bp, 49 predicted proteins | sample InoplaM3SAM_FD_187588 | JGI IMG/M metagenome (GOLD analysis project Ga0209971, IMG submission 187588) | Arabidopsis thaliana rhizosphere microbial communities from the Joint Genome Institute, USA, that affect carbon cycling - Inoculated... | ecosystem: Host-associated > Plants > Roots >... | reverse complement strand
TGCACCCCCAGCGCGGCGAACCGGTCCGCGCTCGCGCGATCCATCGCCTCGCCGCCGCGCGTGGGACGCGGCGTGACGCTGATCTGGAGCGGCCCGAGCTCGCTCGGGCGCTCGTAGCGCGCGGCGGCCGCCTTCAGGCCGTCGAGACAGCGGCGCGTCCCCTCCTCATCCAGCGCGAATCCGTACCAGCCGTGTCCCTGCTCCACCGCGCGTCGAAAGGCCGCGTCGGTGTGCCCGCCGATCACGATGGGCGGCAGCGGCTTCTGGACCGGCTGCGGATGAGCCTGCACGCCCGAGAACGTGACGAATCGGCCGTGATGCCCGGGCCGTGCCTGGGTCCAGATCGCGCGGATCGCGGCCAGGTACTCGTCGGTGGCCGCGCCGCGCGTTCCGAACGGGATGCCGAGGGCGCGGAACTCCGGCTCGAGATAGCCGACCCCCACGCCGAAGATGAGCCGGCCGCCCGAGAGCACGTCGAGGGTGGCGAGCTGCTTGGCCAGCACCAGCGGATTGCGCTGCGGCAGGATGATGATGCCGGTGCCGAGCCGGATGCGGGTGGTGTGGGCGGCGAGGAAGGCGAGCGCCACGATCGGATCCGTGATGCGATCCTCGGGCTCGAGCGGCGACGGCGGCACCCGCGGGTCCGGCAGGACGACGTGCTCGCCGCCCCACAGCGAATCGAAGCCGTTCGCCTCGGCCGCGCGGGCCACCCGGGCGGCGCCGTCGGGATGGCTGCACGGTCCCGAGGTCATCGAGAAGAGGCCCAGTGCCAGCGACATCAGCCCTCCGTGATGAGCAAAGCCCGCGCGCGCTGCCGCATGGCGTCGGGCAGCGGGGCCGGGCGGCGCGCCTCCTGGTCGAAGTGCACGCCGGATTGCTCGAGCGTCGCGGCCATCTCGCCGCTCGGCTCCCGCGTCATGACGTGGAGCAGGCGCAGCGAGGAATTGCCCACGTGCAGCACGCCCGAGCGGACCCGCACCGAGTCCCCGGCCCGCAGGGGCGCACCCAGCTCGAGCTGGAACTCGAAGGTGGAGAAGCCGCGCTGCTCGGCGCGCATGTAGTGCGGCGTCATGCCGAAGCCCGCGATGGCGTGACCATTGGCGGCCGAGAAGCGATGGATGTAGTGCGAGAGCGCGGCCCCGCCGGTCACGTCGATCTCGACCGGCCTGACCGTGTCGTGCGCGCTGTCGCGAAGGCCCCGCGGATCCGACGGCCGCGGCCGGCGCTCGCGGACCGGTCCGTCCCAGGCCACCCGCCGCTCGTCGATTCGCCGCTGGCGCGCCGGATCGAGCGGCGCGGCCAGGCGGACCCGCTGCTCCACCGTGGTGCAGAGCACGGCCTCGCCGGTATCGAAGAGCTTGTGGCCCAGCACGAGGCCGTCGGGCTCGGCGCCGATCACGCCGCTCTCCACGTGCATGATGTCGCCCACGCGGAGCTCGCGCTGGTAGCGGACGAAGCAGTCCACGGTGCGCGCCTCGGCGGGCGCAAGACCGAGGGCCCCCAGCAGGTTGTGGCCCGCATCGGCGATGCGGGCGAAGTAGTACGCCACCGTGAAGTGGTCGTTGTGATCCACTTCCCAGCGGAAGACCGTCCCGCGATAGGTCTCGAGCCAGTCGCCCACGGCGCGGCCGGCTAGATGTAGACCGCTTTCATCATGCCCGCCGGATAGCGGAGGCCGGCGGCGGCGCCCGCGGGCACCGCGTCTTGCAGCGCGGCGACCTCGGCGGGGGTGAGCGACACGTCGGCGGCCGCCGCGTTTTCCTCGAGGCGCGCCGTCCGCTTCGTGCCCGGGATCGGCACGATGTCGCGCCCACGCGCGAGCAGCCAGGCCAGCGCGAGCTGACCCGGGGTGCAGCCCTTCTGCTGCGCCATGTCGAGCAGCGGCTTCACGAGGTCGAGGTTCTTCTGGAGGTTTTCCCCGTGGAAGCGCGGGTGATCGCGGCGCCGGTCGTCGGCCGGGATGTCCGCCGCGGTCTTGGTGGACGCGGTGAGCAGGCTGCGGCCGAGCGGCGAATAGGCCACGAATCCGATGCCGAGCTCTCGGAGGGTCGGCAGCGTCTCCTCCGCCTCGACCCGGTAGAGCAGCGAGAACTCGGACTGCAGCGCGGCGATCGGATGCACCGCGTGGGCGCGCCGGACGGTGGCGGGGGCGGCCTCGGAGAGCCCGAGGAAGCGCACCTTGCCGCTCTCGACCAGCCGGCCCATCGCCCCGACCGTGTCCTCGATGGGCACGCTCGGATCCACCCGGTGCTGGTAGTAGAGGTCGATCGTCTCGACCCCCAGGCGCTTCAGGCTTGCGTCGCACGCCTGCGCGACGTACTCGGGGCGGCCGTTGACGCCGGGCGTGCCGTCCGGATTGCGCAGGTTGCCGAACTTGGTGGCGAGGACGGCGCGCTCCCGCCGGCCGCGCAGGGCCTTGGCGAGCAGCTCCTCGTTCTGCCCGAAGCCGTAGGCGTCGGAGGAGTCGAGGAAGTTGACCCCGAGATCCAGGGCGCGTTGGACGACCGCGATGGACTCCGCCTCGTCGCCCTTGCCGTAGACGTTGGACATGGACATGCAGCCGAGGCCGATGGCCGAGACGGACAGCGAGCTCTTGCCGAGGGTGCGCTGCTGCACGAGATCCTCCTCCGGATCGGAAAGTTGGTTAGGATACGGCGACCGATTCTATCCCAAGACGGAGGCCCCCGCGACCGGTGGTCCACGACGTCGGCCTGCTGCGTGACATCGCCCTCGGCATCGTCTTCGCCGCGATCCTGGGCCACGTGGCCCGGGTGATCCGGCAGCCGCTGCTCCTCGGCTACATCGCGGGCGGGGTCGCGCTCAGCCCCCAGATGGGCCTCGGGCTCGTCACCAGCGCGGAGAACATCGAGCTGATCGCGGAGATCGGCTTGATCTTCCTCCTGTTCATCATCGGCCTCGAAATCGACGTCCGGGAGCTGCGGCGGCTGGGCGGCTCGATGCTGAGCCTGGGCGTCGGGCAGTTCGTGATCAACTCGCTGCTGGGCCTGGCCTTCTTCGGGTGGCTCGGCTACCGGGTCGGGGGCGGCCACTTCGATCTGGTCTATCTCGCCATCGTCATCTCGCTCAGCTCGACCCTGATCGTGGTGAAGCTCCTGCGCGAGAAGTTCGAGCTCAAGATCCTCTCCGGCCGGCTCACGCTGGGCGTGCTGGTGGTGCAGGACATCTGGGCCATCGTGTTCATGGCCGTCCAGCCGAGCCTCCACGACCCGGGGGTGCTGCGCATCGCCGGCTCCATCGTGGGCGGCGCGGTGCTGGTCGCGGTGGCCTTCCTGGCCAGCCGCTTCGTGCTCGCCCCGCTGCTGGAGGTCTCGGCGAGCCGGCCAGAGCTGGTGCTGATCTCGTCGGTGGCGTGGTGCTTCGGCATCAGCTCGGTCGCCCACCAGCTTGGCCTGTCGCGAGAGATGGGCGCCCTGATCGCGGGGGTGAGCATCTCGGCGTTTCCCTACGGCTCCGACGTCATCTCCAAGGTGACCGGCGTGCGCGACTTCTTCGTCACGCTGTTCTTCGTCGCCCTCGGCATGAAGGTGCCGGTCCCGACCGGCGACGTGCTCGGGCAGGCGCTGCTGATCGTGGCCTTCGTCTTCGTGAGCCGGTTCATCGCGGTGATGCCGACGGTGGTCCTGCTGGGCGACGGGCTCTACGCGGGCGCGGTCACCTCGCTGAACCTGGCCCAGATCAGCGAGTTCTCGCTGGTCATCCTGACCCTGGGCGCGGGCTACGGCCACGTCTCCGAGCGCACGGGGGCGGTGGTGCTCACCGCGATGATTCTCACGTCGCTCATCTCGCCCTACGTCATCACCTGGAACGACCGGATCGCGCGGGTGCTCCTGCGCCCGTTCGAGCGCGGCCGGGCGGTTCCGGTCACCGGCGGGCCCGGGGCCCGCGCCCACGCTCCGCTGGAGATCGTGTTGCTGGGCCACTTCCGCATCGCCCAGGCCGTGCTCGACCTGGTGGAGGACAAGGCCCCCGATCTGAAGAAGCGCATCACGCTGGTGGACTACGACGCCCACCGCGCGCACGCGGTGGTGGCGCGCGGCTTCCGGTGGGAGTACGCCGATCTCGCGAACCCGGACGCGCTGGAGCACCTGGGAATCGAGGACGCGCGCCTGGTGGTCACCACGATCTCCGACACGTTCCTGCGGGGAATCAGCACGCGGCGTCTCGTGGCCAACCTGCGCCGGATGTCCCCGCACGCGGTGATCGTGATGACCGGCGAGGAGAAGACCGACGCGCACGACCTGCTGCAGGCCGGGGCCGACCACGTGCTGATCCCGGGCGAGATCACCGGCGAGCGCATCCTGGAGTTCCTGACCGACGGCGGTGCGTTGAGGGGACGCTAGGTCAGGCGCCGGCACCCCGAGCTGGCTAGGTGCGGGATCGCAGCGGCGTCCCGCCCCACCGCTCGAGCATCGCGAACTCCTCCACCGGCTTGCGCTTGAGCCGGGTGAGCGCCTTCGCGGGACGGCCGAGCGGTATCACCGCGGCCAGCGCGACGTGCGAGGGCAGGCCGAGCAGCGCCTGCACCGCCGGCTCCTGCGCGGCGGCGAGCGTGGTGATGGTGCCCGCGAAGCCTTCCTGGCGGGCCGCGAGCAGGATGTTCCAGGCGAACGGATAGATCGAGGCGCCGCTGATCACGCCCACCCGATCGAGATCGGCGTCCATCGAGGCGACCAGCCGCAGGTCCACCCCCACCACCAGCACCACCGGGGCCTTGAGCACCGGCTCGGTCAGGCGCGCGGGGGCCGGGGTCCGCTCGATGATGGCCGCGTCGACCTTCGTCCGCTCGATGGTGTTCCAGGGGCTCTCGCCCACCGCCACCTGAGCGGCGTAGCGCTTGGCCGCGGGCGCGGCGGCCCGCGAGAGGCCCTCACGGCTCTGACGGTCGCGCACCACGATCACCTTCCACCCCTGACGGTTGCCGCCGCTCGGCGCGAAGCGCGCACGGTCGAGAATCCGGAACAGCGTCTCGTCGGAAAGCGGCTCGTCGGTGAAATCGCGGCACGAGAACGTGGTCGTCATCACGTCGTAGAGCTCCATGGCGTCGCCTCCGGGGGATGAATATACACCGCCAACGGCGGTATAGTACGCGCCATGACGACCACCTCCGAGCCCGCGCTCTCGCTGCACGGCATCCGCGTCATCGACCTCTCCCGCGTCATCGCCGGACCGTGGTGCGGCGCGCTGCTCGCCGATCTGGGCGCGGACGTGATCAAGGTGGAGGACACCGGGCCGGGCGACGAGTCGCGCACCTGGCCACCCCACAAGGACGGCGAGGCCGCCGCATATCTGCTCTTCAACCGCAACAAGCGCGGCATCGCGCTGGACCTCAAGACGCCGGAGGCGGTGGAGGTGGTCAAGCGCCTGGTGCAGACCGCGGACGTGGTCATCGAGAACTTCCGGACCGGGACCATGGAGTCGTTCGGCCTCGGCTACGACGTGCTGTCCGCGATCAACCCGCGGCTCATCTACTGCTCGGTCTCCGCCTTCGGCCGCACCGGGCCGCGCAAGGACAGCCCGGGCTACGAGGCGTTGATGCAAGCCTTCAGCGGCATCATGTCCATCACCGGCGAGCCGGGGGGCCAGCCGGTCCGGGCGGGCGTCTCGTTCCTCGACCTCACCACCGGCATCCTGTGCGCGTTCGGCGTCTCCAACGCGATCATCCAGCGGCAGCGCACCGGCCTCGGCCAGCGCGTCGACGGCTCGCTGCTGGAGACTGCGGTGAGCCTGCTCGCCTTCCACGCCGAGGGCTATCTGCTGACCGGCGCCCTGCCGCGCGCGCTCGGCTCGGGGCACCCGTCGCTCTCGCCCTATCGCAACTTCAAGTGCCGCGATGGGCAGTGGATCTTCATCGCGGCAGCCAACGACCGCTTCTGGCAGAAGCTGGCCAGGGCGCTGGATCGGGGAGACCTGGCCGGCGATCCGCGCTTCGAGAAGAACCAGGGACGTGTGGCCCACCGCGCCGAGCTGGAGAGCCTGCTCGAGCAAACGATCGGCGCGCTCGATCGCGAGTCGCTGCTCAAGCGCCTGGAGGAGGCCGACGTGCCGGCCACGCCGGTGAACACGGTGGACCAGGTGATGAACGATCCGCAGACCGCGGAGCGCGGCATCGTGCAGCGCGCGATGCACCCGACGCTCGGCGAGATCCCGGTGGTCGGCACCCCGCTCCACTTCTCCCGCATGTCGCCCGGCGTCCGCCGCGCCGCGCCGCTGCGCGGCGAGCACACCGACATCGTCCTCACCGACCTCGGCTATACCCCCGCCGAGATCCGAACCCTCCGCGACAAGAAGGTCACGATCTAGCTGGGGTCAAGCTGGGGTCAGGTCTTGCATTACGACATTTTCTTGCGCGAGGCGTCCGCCGCGCGTGGCGAAAATGTCGTAATGCAAGACCTGACCCCAGCCTAGCCGAACTTGCGGGATTCTTCGCGGCGGTAGGCGCGCAGGGCGATGGCGAGGAAGAGCACGGTGTAGCCGGCGAGCCACGCGAAGGCCGTCGACATGGGCTCGGAGGCGGCGCCGACCGCGCTCCAGGCGAGCTGGCCGTAGTGATAGGCGGGCAGGTAGGGCGCCACGCGCTGCACGAAGCCGGGTAGCTGGGAGAGCGGCAGGAAGAGGCCCGAGGCGAAGGCCAGCGGCAGGTACACGAGGTTGGCGGCGGCGGGCGCCACGTTCGGTCCGGACAGGTAGCCGATCGCGAAGCCCAGCGCGATGAACGGCACCGAGCCGACCAGGAGCCGCGCGATCATGTCGAGCCATACCAGCGGATCCTGGCGGATGCCGCCCACCACCGTGCCGTAGGCGATGAGGACCACGAGCGACAGCAGCGCGTAGACCTGCGCGTTCAGCACCTTGGCCAGGATCGCGATGATGGGTGGCAGCGGCGTCGCCCGCATCAGCACGTCGACCTTCAGCGCCCGCTCGGTGGCCACCCCGATGCCGAAGCCGAAGACCATCACGCTGCCCACGCTGTAGGCCGCGAACGAGCCGAGCAGGTACGCGCCCAGGCTGGTGCCGCCGGCCATGGTCTGCTTGACGTAGGGCAGGCCGAAGAAGGTGAAGAACAGGACGGGGAGCGCGACGATGGTGACGCTGAAGGCGGGGATGCGCCAGCGAATGCGCATCTCGCTCCACGTCTGGCGCACCAGCATGCGGCCGAGCGGCGCCACGCCCGGCGCCCCGGCCGCGCCGCGGGTGACGGCGCCTCCGCTCATCCCGCGACCTCCGGGCGCCTGGTCAGGGCGAGAAAGGCCTCCTCCAGGTCCGCGCCGCTGACCTCCAGATCCACCACGTCCACTCCGCGACGGAACAACTCGCGCAGCACCGCGGCCGGCTCGTTGCTCAGCAGGCTCGCGCGGTCGCCGTCGAGGCTCATCACGCTGGCAGGCAGGCCGTCGAGGTCGGCGCGGGCGAGCGGACGGCCCGCGACCACCGTGATCTTCTTGCCGGGCACGCGCGCCTTCAGCTCCCGCGGGCTCGCGTCGGCGATGACGGTGCCCCGGTCGATCACCACGATGCGCCCGGCCAGCTCCTCGGCCTCGCGCAGGTAGTGGCTGGTGAACACGATGGTCTTGCCGGCGGCGGCCAGGGTCTGGATGCTCGCCACGAACGCGCGGCGGGCCTCCACGTCCATGCCCACGGTGGGCTCGTCGAGGAAGAGGATCTCGGGGTCGCCGCAGATCGCGAGCGCGAAGTAGAGCCGCTGGCGCTGCCCGCCCGACAGCGTGCCCACCCGCGCGCCCGCCTGCTCGGTGAGCCCGGCCATCGCGATGGCCCGCTCGACGGGCAGCGGCGCCGGATAGTAGGCGCGGAAGAGATCGACGATCTCGGCCACGGTCAGCACCGCGGTGGTGCCCGACTCCTGCAGCATCACCCCGCAGCGGCTCCGCGCGCGCCGGTCGGTGGGCGGCAGCCCGAACAGCCGCGCCTCCCCCGCGGTGGGCTGCCGCAGTCCGAGCATCAGGCTGATCGACGTGGTCTTGCCCGCCCCGTTGGGCCCCAGCATCGCCACCACCTCGCCGGGGCGAATGGCGAGGTCGACGCCGCGCAGCGCCTCCACCTGGCCGTAGCGCTTGCGCGCGCCGATGAGCGCGACGGCCGGCGGAGCGTCCGATTCACCCCTTGAGCCCGTAGAGCCTCCGGGCGTTGTCGGCGAACAGCTTGCGCTTCTGCCCGTCGCTGATGTCGCCGCGCTCGCGGATCTCGTCGAGCGACGCGGGATAGCTGTGATCCCAGTGCGGGAAGTCGGAGGCGTAGACGACCTGGTTCTCCCCGACCAGCTTCAGGGCCTGGGGCAGCAGCCACTCGTCGGCCTCGCAGGAGAAGAAGATGCTGCCGCTCCGCACGTAGTCGCTCGGCTTGCGCTTGAGCGCGGGCGCCTCGGCCGCGCGCTTGGCGTACTCGTCGTCCATCCGCTCCATCCAGTAGGGCGCCCAGCCGCAGCCCGCCTCCAGGAACGCGAGGCGCAGCCGCGGGAAGCGCTCGGGAATGCCCTCGAAGATCACCGAGGTGAGCTGGCGCATCTGCCCGAAGGCGTGCGAGCAGGTGTGGGCCTGGATGAAGCGCGGGAACAGCTCGAGCCCGCCGCCGCCCAGGTGCGAGCCGGAGGCGTGGATGCCGAGCATCACGTTGAGCCGATCGGCCTCCTCGTAGACCGGCAGGAAGCGCGCGTCGCCCAGGAGGTGACTGCCGTCGGCCGCGAGCATCGCGCCCACCAGCCCCAGCTCGGTCACCGCGCGCCGCAATTCGCGCGCGGCCGCGTCGGGATCCTGCACCGGCAGCAGCGCGACCGCCTGCAGGCGGGGGGTCTGCTTGACGAACTCCTCGTGAAGGAAGGTGTTGTAGGCGCGGCAGAGGGCCACCGCCCACTCGCGGTCCTTCAGGAAGGACAGGAACAGGCCGAGGGTGGGATAGAGCACCGCCTGCTCCATGCCGCCCCGGTCGAGGGCGCGCAGCCACTGCTCGGCGCTGCCGGCCACGTCGCCGAGCGTGCCGAGCATGCGCCGATCCCAGCCGTCCCAGGGGTAGAAGAGGAAGCTCTGCGGCCGCCGGTTGTAGGGCGCGTCGAGGTACTTCGCCACCTGCTCCTGCGACTCGGTCACGTGGCCGTCGGCGTCGATGATGGAGTACGCGGTCGGGCTCATCGGGTCCTCCAGCGCGCGATCGCCTCCGGGTTGACGCAATGGACAGGCGGCTCGCCCCGGCCGACCGCGAGGATCTGCGACAGCGCGAGCGCGAGGTTCGCCCGGCGCCCCGCCTCGCTGTGGCTCACGTTGTGCGGGGTGAGGATCAGCCGCTCGGGGTCGACCGCGCGCAGCGGGCTCGCCGCGGGCAGCGGCTCGCGGGTGAAGGCGTCCAGCGCGGCCCCCGCGATCCAGCCCTCGGTCAGCGCGCGGGCCACCGCCTCCTCGTCCGCGATCTCGCCGCGGGCGGTGTTGATCAGGATCGCGCCCGGCTTCATCGCGCGCAGCGCCTTCTCCCCGATGAGCAGGCGCGTCTCGTCGGTGAGCGAGGCGTGCAGCGACACCACGTCGCTCTCGGCGAGCAGGGTCGGCAGGTCGACCAGGGTGGCGCCGAGCGACCGCGCGCGCTCGTCCGAGACGTAGGGATCGCAGGCGATCAGCCGCACGTCCCAGTTCACGAGCCGCCGCGCCACGTGCGAGCCCACGCGGCCCAGGCCGACCAGCCCCACCGTCTTGCCGAAGAGGAATTCGCCGCGGTCGCCGCGCTGCGCCCACTCTCCGCGGCGCAGCTTGGCCTCGTTGTGCTTGATGCGCTTCTGCAGCATCAGGATGACCGCGATGGTGGCCTCCGCCACCGCGATGAAGTTCTCGGGAGTCGGGCTGTTGGCCACGAGCACGCCGAGGCGGGAGGCGGCGGGCACGTCGATCTTGTCGGTGCCGATGAACGGGACGATGACCAGTCGCACGGAGGCGGCCGCCTCCATCACGGAAGCGGTGATCCAGTCGAGATGCGAGGCCAGGACGACGTGGCAGTCGCGCGCCGCCGCTCCCAGGTCGGCCTCGGTGTAGGCCGCCCGCCCCGGCTGGTCCAGGGGACGGCCGATCACCACCTCGTGCCCGGCCGCGCGCAGGGGATCGAGCTCGCTCGGCGGACCGCTGGGCCCGGCGGCGAGAATCTTCACGGCTTCTTGCAGATCACGTTGAGGACGACCTGGCGCTTCTCTTCCTGAACGATGCGGAGCCCGCGCCGGAGCGCCGCCGGCAGGGCGGTGGGATCCTCGATCTTCTCGCCGTGGCCGCCCGAGGCCCGGCAGATCATCTCGTAGTCCGGCGACGGCTCGAGCGCGGTGAGCGGCATGGTGTCGGTGCGCACCGCCCAGCCGTCGCGCGCGTAGGTCTGCACCGCGCGCTTCACCGCGTTCCACGTGCGGTTGTTGAAGACCACGAACAGCACCGGCAGGTTGTAGGCCCGCGACACGAAGTGCGACGCGGTGGGCGAGCCGAAGATGTAGGCGCCGTCGCCCACGCAGCAGATCACGTTGTGGTCGGGGACGGCCAGCTTGGCCCCGAGCGCGGCGCCGAGCCCCCAGCCGAGCCCGCCCGAGGGCGGAGCCGCGAAGTAGCTGCCCGGCCGCGTGAACGTGCACTGGGTGGCGTCGAGATCGTACTCGTTGACCACGATCGTGCGGTCGTCCACGACCTCGCCGATCGCCCGCGACAGCCACAGCATGTCGACGGGGGTGTCGGCGCGGAGGCTCTCCGCCTTGGCCCGCGCGGCCTCGCGGCGATGGGTCCCGGCCTGCGTCCACCGCTGTCGCCGCGCGCTCACCGCGGCGCGGTCCACCCGCTTGCCGATGGCGTCGGCCAGCGCGGCCAGCGACAGCCGCGGGGTGCCGGCCAGCGCGGCGTCTATCGGGAAGCCGCGCACCGGGTAGCGCGAGAAGAGCGGGTCCACGCCCAGGTGGATCACGCGCGTCTCCGGCCTCGGGCGCTTCACCTGCGGGAACCACGGCACGTCGGACTCGATGACCAGGATGGCGTCCGCCTCGTCGAGGTGCGGGGCCGCCTCGAACCCGCCGTGCAGGTCGTGATCCTGCGGGAAGTTCACGTAGGTGTGGAACTGGTCGAAGACGGGGGCCCCGAGCGACTCGGCCAGACGCACCAGCGCGGGCACCGCCGCCGGGTCGCGGCCGGCCGCCTTGGTGATGATGATCGGGTTGCGGGCGCCGGCCAGGATGGCCGCGACCTCGTCCACCGCGGCGGGATCCGGCAGCGTCGCGGCCGGCACCGCGGCGCGCGGCGGGTCGGAGTACTCGATGGCGTCGTGCCGCTCGGCGAGCACCTCGCGCGGCAGGGTCAGATAGACCGGTCCCCGGGGCTCGGACTGAGCGAGCGTGAGCGCGCGATCCACCACCGTCTCCAGCTGGTCGAAGCGCTTCAGCTCGTAGTCCCACTTCACGAACTCACGCAGCATCCCGGCCTGGTCGAACGCCTCCTGCGCCCAGTGGATGGGCCGATCGCGGCTGCCGTCGGCCCCGGCCTCGGTGATCGGGTTGCGCCCGGCCGAGAACAGCACCGGGAGGTTCGAGCGCGCCGCGTTGATCACCCCGCCCGCCGCGTTGCCCGCGCCCACGATGACGTGGACCATCACGACCTGGGGCCGCCCGGTGACCATGGTGTAGCCGTGGGCCATCGCCACCGCCGGCACCTCGTGCGGCACCGTGATGGGGCGCGGGCTCGCCTGGCCCTGCGCGCTCCGGCGCGCGTAGGCCTCGATGATCGGCGCGAAGTCGGTGCCCGCGTTCGCGAAGAAGTACTCCACGCCGCGGGCGGCCAGCAATTCCAGATACGCGTCGGCGGTCGATTCGACGGTCGCTCGTTTCGTCATGGTGCTGGGGAGGGTAGCGCCGGGCGGTGGGGTGGTCAAGAACCCTGCAGTTGCCGTACAGTAGGCCCCCATGACGACCCGATACGACCTCGTGATTCGCGGCGGGCTCGTCGTCGACGGCACCGGCGCGCCGGGCCGGCGCGGCGACGTGGCGGTGCAGGACGGGCGGCTCGCGGAGGTCGGCGCGGTGAGCGGCCGCGGCAAGCGGGAAATAGAAGCCGCGGGTCTAGTGATCGCGCCCGGGTTCATCGACCCGCACACCCACTACGACGCGCAGATCACCTGGGATCCGCTCGCCTCCTGCTCGTCGTGGCACGGCGTGACCACGGTGGTCATGGGCAACTGCGGCTTCACGATCGCCCCGTGCCGGGAGGCCGACCGCGACACGCTGATGCGCATGCTCACCTACGTGGAGGGCATGCCGCTCGAGGCGCTCACCCGCGGGATTCGCTGGGGCTGGGAGACCTTCGCCGAGTATCTCGACTCGCTCGAGCGGATCGGGCCCTGGACCAACGTGGGCTGCTTCATCGGCCACTCCGCGATCCGCCAGTACGTGATGGGCGACGCGGCGTGGGAGCGCGAGGCCACCGCCGACGAGATCGCCGGCATGGGCGATCTCGTCACCGACGCGATGCGGCTCGGCGCGGTCGGGCTCTCGTCCACCACGAACAAGAACCACGTGGGCGACCGCGGCCGCCCGGTCCCGAGCCGGGTGGCCCACGACGACGAGCTGACGAGCCTGGCGCGCGCGATGGGCGCTTCGGGGCGCGGCATCGTCGAGCTGACCATCGGGGGCACGCGTCCCAACCGCGTCGCCGAGGTGGATCGGTTCGCCGAGCTGGCCCGGGCCGCCGCTCGCCCGGTGACCCTGGTGTCGCTGCGGCACAATCCGTCGCGTCCCGAGGAGCATCGCGCGATCCTCGCGCGCGTCGAGGCGCTCGCGCGCGACGGCGTGGCCATCTATCCTCAGGTGACGACGTCGCCGCTCACCGCCACCTTCGACCTCTCCAGCGCCTTCGTGTTCTTCCGCTTCCCGGTGTGGAAGCGCGTGCTCGACGCGCCGGTCGGCGGCTGGCGCGCGATCTTCCGGGACGCGGCCTTCCGCGAAGAGTTCCGCGCGTCGGTGGGGCGCACCACGCTCTTCCGGGGCGACACCGCGCCGCTGCGGGTCGCCGCGGTGGGCGCCGAGCGCTTCCGGGCCCTGATCGGCCTGCCGGTCAGCGCGGTCGCGGCGCGCCGCGGGCAGGACGTCGTCGACGCCTTCTTCGATCTCGCGCTCGAGGATGACCTGCAGACCCAGTTCACGGTGGCCACCATGAACACCGACGCGGCCTCGGTGGCCGAGATCTTCACCCACGAGCGCTCGCTGATCGGCCTCTCCGACGCGGGGGCCCACCTCACCCTCTTCTGCGAGGCGGGCCAGACCAGCCGCCTGCTGGGCCAGTGGGTGCGCGAGCGCGGAGCGCTCTCGCTGGAGGACGCGGTACGCCGCATCACCTCGATGCCCGCCGATCTCTTCGGGCTGCGCGACCGCGGCCGTCTCGCGGCGGGGCTCGCCGCCGACATCACGGTGTTCGACCCGCGCACCATTGCCGACCACGAGCCGGAGATGGTCCACGATCTGCCGGGCGGCGGCCCGCGCCTGGTGCAGCGGGCGAGCGGCATCGAGTGGTCGTTCGTCAACGGGCGCCCGGTCATCGAGGCGGGGCGAATGCCGGAGGCGGCCGGCCCCGACGGCGCGCGCGGCCCCGGACGCCTCCTGCGCGCGTCATGAAGTTCGGCATCTTCTACGAGCACCAGCTGCCCCGGCCCTGGGGGCCGGACAGCGAGTACCGCCTGCTCCAGGACTCGCTCACCCAGATCGAGCTGGCCGACCGCCTCGGCTACGACTACGCGTGGGAGGTGGAGCATCACTTCCTCGAGGAGTACTCGCACTCCTCCGCGCCCGAGGTCTTCCTGGGCGCGGCCACGCAGCGCACGAGCCGGATCCGGCTCGGCCACGGCATCGTGCAGCTGCCGACCAACCATCCGATCCGGGTGGCCGAGCGGGTGGCCACGCTCGATCTGCTCTCCGGCGGCCGCGTGGAGCTGGGGCTCGGTGAGGGGCAGGGTCCCGTAGAGCTGCATCCCTTCGGCCGCCGCGTGAGGGACAAGCGTGACGTCTGGGAGGAAGCGGTGCGCGTCCTGGTGCCGTGCTTCACCCAGCAGTCGGTCGAGCACCACGGCCAGTACTTCGACTTCCCGGCCCGCAACGTCATCCCCAAACCGCGCCAGAAGCCGCACCCGCCGCTCTGGGTCGCGTGCTCGAACATCCAGACCATCGCCAGCGCGGGGCAGTGGGGCATGGGCGCCCTCGGCTTCCAGTTCGTCTCGCCGGAGGCGGCGCACGCGTGGGTGAACCGGTACTACACGAGCCTCACCCGCGACCTGAACCGCCTCGCGGACTATCCGGTCAATCCGAACATCGCCATGGTGAGCGCCTTCATGTGCGCGCCCACCGACGAGGAGGCGCGCGAGAAGGCGGCGGGCTGGACCTTCTTCGTGTTCTGCCTGTCGCACTACGGCCGCCACGGCATGGCCGAGCCCGGCACCGGCGACATGTGGAAGCTCTACCAGGAGTGGCGTCACACGCCCAAGGCGCAGGAGACACTCAAGGCCGGCCTCATCGGCTCGCCGGAGACGATCCGGCGCCGGCTCGTCGAGTTCGAGGCCACCAACGTGGACCAGGTCATCCTCTTGAATCAGACCGGGCGCACCAGCCACGAGGACATCTGCTCGAGCCTCGAGCTGTTCGCACGCGACGTGATGCCCGAGTTCCACGCGCGGGAGCCGCAGCACCAGCGCTGGAAGGCCGACGTGATGGCCGGCCGCGTGGCGCTCGAGGCGCTCGACACCGAAGAATTCACGGTCTATTCCCACCAGAACGAGGACATCGTGCGGCTCACTCCCGAGCAGCTGAAGCAGAAGATGGCGGCGAAGGAAGCGGAGCGCCGGGCATGAGCGGCATCCGCATGCGGCAGATCTGCCTGGTGGCCCGCCGGCTCGAGCCGGTGGTGGAGCAGCTGCAGTCGGTGCTCGAGCTGCCGGTGTGTCATCGCGATCCCGGCGTCGGCAAGTACGGGCTCGAGAACGCGCTGTTCCCGATCGGCGACAAGTTCCTGGAGGTGGTCGCGCCGGTGCGCGACGGTACCACCGCCGGCCGCTATCTGGACCGGCGCGGCGGCGACGGCGGCTACATGGTGATCACCCAGTGCGACGATCTGGCGCCGCGCCGCAAGCGCTGCGAGGCGCTGTCCGTGCGCATCGCCAACGAGATCGGCTATCCGGAGTACCACGAGCTGCAGCTCCACCCCCGCGACGTGGGCGCCGCGATGCTCTCGTTCGCCTGGCAAGCGGGCGCTCGCGCGCCGGGCGGGCCGTGGCACCCGGCGGCCTGCCACGGCGAGGGCGAGCCCGGCGGGGGCGCGAGCCTGATCCGGGCCATGACCGCCGCCGAGCTGCAGAGCGAGGACCCCGACCGGTTGGCGCGCCGCTGGAGCGACCTGATCGAGCGCCCGGTGCGCGTGCAGGACGGCCAACGCCTGATCGCCCTCGATGACGCGACGCTGCGTTTCACCGAGGCGACCGACGGGCGCGGCGAAGGCCTCGCCGGCCTTGACCTGATGTGTGCCGATCCGGCCCGCCGCGGCCTCGTCCTCATCAGCGGGATCCGCTTCCGCCTGCTCGCCTGATCGGTCGCCGGCGGGCGCCGGTGCCGTCCCGTGGACATCGGACGCCCGTCCGTGTCAGTCGAGGCCGGATGGGGGAGTCCCGGCGCCCCCTCTCCCGCCGCGATTCCATACACTTGGCCACCACTCGACGGTGGCAAGAATGTTGCCGCTATCGGAACCGCCATGCCGCGGCGCCTGCTCCTGCCTCCGATCCTCGCCGTCCTCCTCGTGCTCCTGATGGGCTGCAACGGTCCCGACTCGCGGGTGCGCGGCACGGTCCAGTCGGGGGATTCGGCGGCCCGCCAGCGCGCCCTGCGCGAGGCGCTGCGCTACTATCGCGCCGCTGCGGTGGCCGAGCCGGCCTCGCTCGACGCCCAGACCCGCCGGGGCGGGATGGCCGAGGTGCTCGGCGAGTTCGACGAGGCCCTGGACGCCTACGCGCGCGCCGCCCGCATCGAGCCGTCGGCGCGCGCCTACCAGCGCGCGGGAATCCTCGCGGAGCGGATGGGCAGCACCGCCGTGGCGGTGGAATACCTGAACGCCAGCCTCAACGCCCCGCCCACCCGGTCGGAGCGCATGGCGCAGACCGGGCTGCGCTGGGTGGACGGGCTGCGCCGATCGCTCAACGCCTCGCGGATCTCCCGCATGCTGCCGGACCGGGTGCTCCGGACGCTCGACGTGGGTCGGGTCGTTCTCGGCGGCGCCGCGGTCGACCACGAGGTGACCGCGACCGCACTGTTCGCCACGCTGGTCGAGTCCGGCGACACCGCCCGCGCGCTCGATCTGGCCCGTGCCCGCGGCTGGGTGCAGGAAGGCGCCGACTACTGCGCCGCGGGCTCCGGGCCGCGCGACCCCGAGATCCGGGCGCTGGTGGGGATGCTGGCCGCTCCGGAGCGCACCGACTGTCTGCTCCGCGTGGGTCGCTCGCTGACCGACGACGGCAGGGTCCGCCTGGCGCGCACGGTCCTGCTGGACCGCAGCCGTAGCTCGGCCGATCCGCGCGTGCGCCGCGAGGCGCTGGCGTTCATGGGCCGCCGGCTCCCCGCCCACGAGGTGCCCAAGCTGGCCGAGGCGTTCAACATCGCCGGCTACAACCTGCAGCATCGCTTCGGCGACGCGGGCGGCGCCGCCGCCGCGTACCAGCGCGCCATCGCGGCGGACGCCAAGTTCTCCTGGCCCTACGCCAACCTCGGCCGCCTCTACATGGACATGGCCCAGCACGAGGTGGCGCTCGAGTGGCTGCGCACCGCGGTCCGGATCAACCCGAAGCACGTCCGCGCCTACGTCAACCTCGGGCTGTCGCTGCAGCTGCTGCGGCGCGACGAGGAGGCGGTGCCCGCCTACCGGGCCGCGCTCGCGCTGGATCCCGACGACGCGTTCGTGCACGCCAAGCTCGGGCGCAGTCTCCTCAAGCTGGGGCGGGACGCGGAGGGACTCCAGGAGCTGCAGGTCGCGGTGCGCCTCGACTCGAGCCTGACCGTGGAACGCGAATTCCTGGTCCGGCGCGTCGCGGGCGATCCGCGCGGCTTCCCCCCGGACTGAGGCCGCGGTATGGTGGGGCGCTCATGCCCCCCGACCCGCCCTCGTCTCCCGCCTCCCGCGCTCCGGCCTATCGCGCTCTCGCCGTCACCGTCATCACGCTGGCTCTCGCCTACGGGGTCTGGTACGTGTACAGCGTCTTCCTCGTCGCGCTGCTGAAGGAGTTCGGCTGGAGCCGGTCCGTGCTCGCGGGCGCCTTCTCGGTGTTCACGCTGGTCAGCGGCGGCGTCGGGCCGGCTACTCGGTGACCGCGTTCATCGTTCCGGCCATGATGGCCGATCGCTTCCGCGGGCCGCACTGCGGCTCGATCTTCGGCGCGACGCAGGTCGCGAGCGCGCTCGGCAGCGCGCTGGGGGCGTGGCTGGCCGGGCGCATGTTCGACGCCACCGGCAGCTACGCGATCGCCTTCGGCGTCGCGGCCGGCGCCGCCGCGGTGGCGGCGTGGTCGGTGTGGGCGAGCCGGATCCCGCTGGCCCGCCCGGGCTAGCGAGACTCGCGCGAGCCGGTGGCCGCGCGCTTCCTCACGTGGCCGGGCGCCGGGATCTCCGCGGCGCGCACGCGCGCCGCCGCCGGGATGTATTCTGATGCGGCCGCCTTCGGGGTGATGACGGCGGGCCGCGCGGCGGGCTCGGCCGGCCGGATGGTCGCCGGAGATGAAGACGCGGCCGCCTGGCTCGGCGACGCCTCGAACAGCTGCCAAAGGTAGGGGACCGATACGAACGCGACGAACCCGACGACCGCCATGAGCATCGAGGCGCGGACCCAGCCGCGGCCGAGCCAGCCGTGCGAGCGGAGATCGCGATCCTCGTCGTCCTCGCCGGTCAGCCATCGGATCTCGTCCTGCAGGGATGCGACCTCCTCGCGCAGCCGGGCCGCTTCCTCTTCGAGGCCGGCCAGCCGCGCCTCGACGCTCGACGTTCCGCGCGATGCGACCCCGCTGATCTTGCGCTCCGCTAACGCCATGGCGCTCCTGAGCGGAGCAAGACCTGCGCCACCGAATGACGCCGACGCGCGAGCTGAAAAGTCGGCCGGTTACGCGGCCGCACCGATCGTGGCCGGTTCCCAGGCGCGTCCAGGCGGTGTCCTGGGATGACCGTGCCCGAGGTCCTCGCTCTCGATTTCGATGGGGTCTGCTGCGACGGCCTGCACGAGTACTTCGAGACGAGCCGCCGCGTGCACGCACAGGTGTGGCCGGACGAGCCGATGCCCGGGCCCGATCTGTTCGAGGCCTTCCGCGCGCTCCGCCCGGTCATCCTGAGCGGCTGGGAGATGCCGGTGCTGGTGCGGGCGATCGCGCAGAGCGTGCCGCACGCGGCGATCCTCCAGGGCTGGGACTCGGTGCGCGAGACCATCACCCACGCCGACCCGCGCGGCGCGGAGCTCGCGACGTTGCTGGGCCACACGCTCGATGCGGTGCGCCGGGAGTGGATCACGCGCGACCTCGAGGGCTGGCTGGCCCTGCACGAGCCGTACGCCACGCTCGAGCAGCTGCGTCGCCTCGTGGGCGCGCCGGCGCAGGCGGTGCTCGTGACGACCAAGGAGGGCGAGTTCGCGCGCCTCATCCTCGACCGCTGGCGCGTGCCGTTCGCCGACATCCAGGGCAAAGAGACCGGCGTGCACAAGTGCGAGAACCTGCGCGGGCTGATCGCCGCGTGGGCGGCCGGCCACGGCCGGCGGCCCCGGCTCGCCTTCGTCGAGGACCGACTGGAGACGCTGCAGCACGTGACCACGCATCCGGATCTGGCCGACGTCGCGCTCTACCTGGCCGCGTGGGGTTACAACACGGAGGCCGCGCGGGCCGTCGCGCGCGACGACGCGCGCATCCGCCTCCTTGCCCTCGACGAGTTCCGCGCGGGCAGCGCGCGCTGGCCGTGATCGCGGCGCGGCTTGTCCGCTCGGGCCGGCTGTGGCATCGTCCACTGCCATGAAGATCGCGCGCGTCGAGGCCTTGCACTGTGACGGCGGCTGGCGGCCCTGGACCTTCGTTCGCGTCGAGACCGACGACGGGCTCGTGGGCTGGGGTGAATGCAGCGACAACCGGAGTCCGCACGGCATCGCGGGCTCCGTGCAGGATCTCACCCCGCTGCTCATCGGCCAGGACCCGCGGCCGGTCGAGCGGCTCTACTGGGACATGCTCCGCGCCACTCGCCAGAATCTGGGCGGGGTGACCCACAAGGCGATGGCCGGCATCGAGCTGGCCCTGTGGGACATCAAGGCCAAGGCTCTGGGCGTGCCGGTCTACGAGCTGTTCGGGGGCCCGCTGCGCGACCGCATGCGGCTGTACTGGTCGCACTGCGGGACCACGCGGGCGCGCCTCGGCCACGTGCTGGGCACCCCGCCGCTGCGGAGCTACGCCGACATCACCGCGCTCGGCAAGGAGGTGGTGGCGCGCGGCTTCACCGCGCTCAAGACCAACATGGTGATCCCGGGCGATCCGGCCACCGTCTACTTCCCGGGCTTCGCCAGCGGCATCAACTCCACCGACGGCGCGCCCACCGTGGAGATCCTGGACGCCATCGAGCGCTTGATCGGTACCTTCCGCGACGCGGTCGGGCCGAAGGTGGGCCTCTGCCTCGACCTCAACTACAACTTCCGCACCGAGGGCGTGCTGCGCATCGCCAAGCTGCTCGAGCAATTCGACATGCAGTGGGTCGAGTACGACAACTGGGATCCGCAGGCGCTGCTGCAGATCAAGCAGTCGACGTCGACACGCCTGGCGTCCTGCGAGAGCCTGGTCACCACGCGACAGTACCGCCCGTTCCTGGAGCTGCACGCGGTCGACGTGGCGATCATCGACGTGCCGTGGAACGGGTTCTCGCAGGGCGTGCAGATCGGGCGCATGGCCGAGGCCTACGAGATCAACATCGCGCCCCACAACTACTACAGCCACCTCGCCGATCTCCATTCGCTTCACCTCTGCGCGGTCCTGCCCAACGTGCGCATCATGGAGATCGACATCGACGACGTGGCCTGGAAGGCGGACCTGGTCACGAAGCCGCCGGTCGTCAAGGACGGCCACATCTTCCTTCCCGACGGGCCGGGCTGGGGCGCCGACATCAACGAGGAGGTGCTGCGCGCGCATCCGTGGCCGGGCGTCGGCGAGCGTGCGCGCAGTTTCTACGGCATGAGCCCGGACCAGATGCGCGCCCGTCCCGCGTAGTCGCCGGGCAGGCTGATCAGCCGGCTAGGTGACGGCCGGCGCGACCTTGCGGTGTAGGGCCTGCTCGGCGGCGCGCCAGAGGTACCAGGCGGCCACCGAGCGGTAGGGCCTCCACCGCTCGCCGTAGCGCCGCAGCTGCTTCGGCGTGGGCTGGGTGCGGCGACCGTAGGCGCGCTTGAAGCCCTCGCGCACTCCGAAATCGTCGACCGGCAGCACGTCGGGCCGGCCGAGCGTGAAGATCAGCAGCATCTCCACCGTCCACTGCCCGACCCCGTGCAGCTCGATCAGGCGCTCGATGATCGCTTCGTCGGTCAGCCGGTGACAGGTCGCGCGGGTGGGGACGCCGCCCGCGCACGCAGCCCGGGCGATGTGCTTGATCGCGCGGATCTTGCCGCGCGAGAATCCGGCCCGGCGCATCTTCCGCGCGTCCATCGCGGCCACCGCGGCGGGAGCGGGGAAGCGCCGGCCGGGGAAGAGCGCGAGGAAACGGCCCAGGATGGCTTCGGCGGCGCGGCCGTGGATCTGCTGGTGCGCGATGGCGCGCACCAGCGTCTCGAACGGCTGCTGGTTGCGGATCGCGAGCCCGCACGGCCCCACCCGGCGGATGAGCGCGCGCATCACCGGATCGGCCTTGGAGAGATGACGGACCGCGGCTGCGCTCATGTCGCGCGACTGTAGCATAGGGGGATTGACTTCTCTCGCGGGAGTGGCGACCATCCGGGGGCCATGCAGACCACGCCCGTCCGCTATCCCGATCCGGCGGTGCAGATCCTCGACGAGACCTTCACCAAGTATCGCGTCTTCAACTCGGCGGTGGAGCGGCTCGCCACCGGATTTCGCTGGGCGGAGGGCCCGGTGTGGTTCGGCGACGGCCGCTACGTGCTCTGGAGCGATATCCCGAACGACCGCATCATGCGCTGGGACGAGGAGACCGGGGCGGTCAGCGTGTTCCGCAAGCCGTCCCACTTCGCCAACGGCAACACCCGCGACCGACAGGGACGGCTCGTCACCTGCGAGCACGACAGCCGCCGCGTCACCCGCACCGAGTACGACGGCACCATCACGGTGCTCATGGATCGCTTCGAGGGCAAGCGCCTGAACTCGCCCAACGACGTGGTGGTCAAGTCGGACGACTCGGTGTGGTTCACCGATCCGCCCTTCGGCGTGCTGAGCAATTACGAGGGACACGCCGCCGCGCTCGAGCTGCCCACCAACGTCTACCGGCTCGAGCCGAAGACGGGCCGGGCCACCGTGGTCACCGGCGACGTTCCGCGCCCCAACGGCCTGTGCTTCTCGCCCGACGAGAGCCGGCTCTACGTGGTGGTCTCCGGCGCGGTGCCGCGCGAGATCCGCGTCTTCGACGTGGTGGGCGACGGCACCGCGCTCGAAAACGGCCGCGTCTTCATCGACGCCGGCGCCGGCATCCCGGACGGGCTGCGCTGCGACACCGACGGCAACCTCTGGTGCGGCTGGGGCGGCGGCGAGGGGCTGGACGGCGTCGCGATCTACAACCCGGACGCCCGGCTCATCGGCCGCATCCTGCTGCCCGAGCGCTGCGCCAACCTGTGCTTCGGCGGCGTGAAGCGCAATCGACTGTTCCTGGCCGGGAGCCAGTCGCTCTACTCGATCTTCGTCAACACCCAGGGCGTGGCCGGCGGCTGAGCGGCCGCCCCATGGCCCTGCCCGTCGCGCTCCGCGCGTTCCGCCACGACGACTTTCGCCGCTTCTTCACCGCCCAGCTGGTCGCCCAGATCGGGTCGTGGATGCAGACGGTGGCCCAGTCCTGGCTGGTGCTGACCCTCACCTCGTCCCCGCTGCTGCTGGGCCTGATCGGCACGCTCCAGTTCGGGCCGATCCTGCTCTTCTCGATCGTCTCGGGCGCGCTCGCGGATCGGCTGCCCAAGAAGCGGCTCCTCATCGTGACCCAGGCCGTGCTGGGGGGCCAGGCTCTCCTGCTCGGGGCGCTCGTGTACGTCGGTCACGTGGAGTACTGGCACGTGGCGGTGCTGGCCACCGGGGTCGGCCTCGCCAACGTGCTCGACGGCCCCGCGCGCCAGTCGCTGGTGGCCGAGATGGTGGGCCGCGCGGATGTGAGCAGCGCGATCTCGCTGAACTCGGCGTGCTTCAACGCGGCCCGGATCGTCGGGCCCAGCATCGGCGGGCTCGTCATCGCTCGTTACGGGGTGGCGCCCGCCTTCCTGATGAACGCGGTCGGCTTCGTGATCGCGATCGCGATGATGAGCACGCTGCGCTCGCGTGGCCTGCCCCAGCCCGGGTCGGGTGGTAGCGTGGGTCAGGAGATCCTGACCGGCCTGCGCTACGTGTGGCGCACTCGCGAGATGATGCTGGCTCTCGGGCTCTGCTTCATGGTGAGCTTCTGCGTCTTCAACTTCACGATCTACGTGCCGCTGGTGGTGCGCACCGTGCTGGGGCTCGGCGCGGAGGGCTTCGGGTTCCTCATGGCCGCCCTCGGCGTGGGCGCGGTGTCCGGCGCGCTCGCGCTGGGCATGGCGGGTCCGCGCCCGCCGCGCCCGCTCATGTTCGCCGCCGCCGCGCTGGCCTGCGGGGGGCTCCTCGGCCTCTCGGTGGTCCGCTCGGTCTGGCCCGCGATCGCGATGCTGTTCCTGACCGGCTTCTTCGGCGTCATCGCGGTGGTGGCGTGCAACACGACCATGCAGCTGGCCTCGACCGACGCGCTGCGCGGCCGGGTCATGAGCATCTACACGCTCGTGTGGGGCGGCGTGTTCCCGATCGGCGCGTTCATGGTGGGCGCCATGTCCGAGCGCTGGGGCGTGCAGCGAGCCCTCGCGACCAACGGAGCCATCGGCCTGACCGGCGTCGCCGCCCTCCTGGGCTGGTGGCGCCTCCGCACCCGCTGAGCGCCGACCGTGCAGTACCGCACGCCCCGAGTGGCCAGGAACGGAACTGGGGGAGTGCGGGGGCCATGTCGGGGCCCCCGCAGCTGAAGAGCCGTGAAGAAGTACACGGAGGACAGCATGACCGCGCCACGACCAACAGTACGTGTAGGCCTCATAGGCGCCGGCTTCGTCGCCCACATCCACGGCCTCGCGTATCAGCACGTGCGCGGGGTGGACGTGGAGCTGGCCTGTGTGACCGCGTCGCGCCCGGCGCGCGCGCAGGCCTACGCGAAGGAGTTCAAGGTCGCGCGCGTGGCCGCCGACTTCCGCGCGGTGCTGGCCGACCCCGATGTCGACCTGGTGGATCTGTGCGTGCCTCCGCACCACCACGCTCCGATGGCGATCGAGGCGGCGCGGGCGGGCAAGCACGTGATCGTGGAGAAGCCGCTGACCGGCTTCTTCGGCCCGTCCGCGACACCGCGGGAGGACATGCTCCGCTCCGCGCTCGCCGCGGCCGATGAGGTCCTGGCCGCGACCGCTGCAGCCGGCGTGCGGCTCTGCTACGCCGAGAACTGGGTCTACGCGCCACCCATCCAGAAGGCGCGCCGGCTGCTCGCCGCCTCGGGCGGGCCCATCCTGAGGCTGGTCGGCGAGGAGAGCCACTCGGGCACGCACTCGGCGGTGAACAAGCACTGGGTGACGGGCGGCGGCGGCTCGCTGATCGGCAAGGCGTGCCATCCGCTCGGCGGCGCGCTCTACCTCAAGGCCGACGAGGGCCGGCGCCTGCGCGGCGCGCCGGTCCGCCCGGTGTCGGTCATGGCCGAGGTGGCTCACCTCGCCGACACCGCGGTCTTCCGCGCGTCGTCTCCGCGCTATCTCAACACGGTCGACGGCGCGGACGTGGAGGACTGGGGCAGCATGCTGGTCACCTTCGACGACGGCACGGTGGCCCAGATCTCGGCGGCCGACACGGTGCTGGGCGGCATCCGCAACTCGATGGCGATCTACGGGGCCAAGGCGGTGGTGCTCTGCAACATCAATCCCAACGACGTCGTGCAGGCCTACGCGCCCGACCCGGCCGTGTTCGGCGACGAGTACATCGTCGAGAAGATCGAGACCAAGGCGGGATGGACCGCGCCGCAGCCCGACGAGGAGTGGACCACCGGCTATCCGCAGGAGATCCAGGACTTCGTGGAATGCGTGGCCTTCGGCCGCGAGCCGCTCTCCGGCGGTCCGCTCGCCCGCGACGTCACCGCCGTGATCTACGGCGCCTACCTCTCCGCGGCCACCGGCCACCGCATCGACCTCCGCCCGTTTCTCTAGAACGGGGTCAGGTCTTGCATTACGACATTTTCCGCGCTCGGGGCGATATGGCAGCGGGACACGAAAATGTCGTAATGCAAGACCTGACCCCTCAGCTGAACCCCTCAGCTGAACCCTCAGCGGGAGGAGCGGGCGGTGAATTCCAGCGCGATGCGCTGGACGGCGCGGCCGGGGCTGCCCGTGGTGAGGCCGGCGAAGAGCAGGAAGGAGCGCGCGGTCACGTCGTAGGCCTGGCCCACGTCGAACGAGGGCAGGTCGGAGCGCTCCGGCTGGTTGGTGTCGAGCATGCAGAGCCAGCGCGAGCCGCCCACCAGCTCGGGCAGGCTGAACTTCACCACGTCGTGGTAGGCGTTCATGACCAGCAGCAGCGTCGCATCCCCGGCCTGCCGCTTGATCCCGCTCTCCTGGCCCCGGCCGTCGAGCAGCATGCCGAAGCAGCGCATGTGCGGATCCCGCCACTGCTCGCCGCTCATCTCGGAGCCGTCCGCGTTGATCCACGTCACGTCCTTGACCTGCAGCTCCTCGTTCCACTGCGCGGTGAGGAAGCGCCCCCGTCTCAGGATCGGGAAGGCGTGCCGCAGGAAGGTGAGCTTGCGCACGAACGCGGTGAGCGCGCGCGCCTCCCCGCCGTCGGCCGGATCGGGCCACGCGAGCCAGCTGATCTCGTTGTCCTGGCAGTAGGCGTTGTTGTTGCCGCGCTGGGTGTGGCCGAACTCGTCGCCGGCCAGGATCATCGGCGTGCCGCGCGAGAGGATCAGGGTGGCGAGCAGGTTCCGCTTCTGCCGCTCGCGCACCGCGCGGATGGCCGCGTCGTCCGTCGGCCCCTCCACCCCGTAGTTGGCGGAGAGATTGTTGTCGGTGCCGTCCCGGTTGTCCTCGCCGTTGGCCTCGTTGTGCTTGTCCTGGTAGGAGACCAGGTCGTTCAGGGTGAAGCCGTCGTGTGCGGTGACGAAGTTCACGCTGGCCCACGGCTTCCGGCCGCGCTTGTCGAAGAGATCCGCCGAGCCGGCGAGCCGGCCGGCCAGGTCGCCCACCTTGCCGTCGTCGCCGCGCCAGTAGCCGCGCGCGGTGTCGCGGAAGCGGTCGTTCCATTCGGCCCAGCCGGGCGGGAAGGCGCCGACCTGGTAGCCGCCCGGTCCGAGGTCCCAGGGCTCCGCGATCAGCTTCACCGAATTCAACACCGGATCCTGCCGGCAGGAGTCGAGGAAGCCGCCCCCCTCGTCGAAGCCGTGCGGCTCGCGGCCCAGGATGGTGGCGAGGTCGAAGCGGAAGCCGTCGACGTGCATCTCGGTGGCCCAGTAGCGCAGGCTGTCCGTCACCATCTGCAGCACGCGCGGATGGCTCAGGTTCACGGTGTTGCCGGTGCCGGTGTCGTTGATGTAGTGGCGCCTGGCGTCGGGTACCAGTCGGTAGTACGACGAGTTATCGATGCCCTTGAACGACAGCGTCGGCCCCCGCTCGTTGCCCTCGGCGGTGTGGTTGTAGACCACGTCGAGGATGACCTCGAGCCCCGCGTCGTGCAGGTGCGCCACCATCTGCTTGAACTCGGCCGCGTCGCCGGTCGCGAAGTACCGCGGCTCGGGCGCGAAGAAGCCGATGGAGTTGTAGCCCCAGTAGTTGGTGAGGCGCTTCTCCAGCAGATAGCCGTCGTCGACGAAGGCGTGGATGGGCAGCAGCTCCACCGCGGTGATGCCGAGCCCGGTGAGGTGATCCAGCACCTCGCGGCGCGCGAGGCCCGCGAAGGTCCCGCGCAGCGCCTCCGGCACCAGCGGATGGAGGCGGGTCAAGCCCTTGACGTGCGCCTCGTAGATGACGGTGCGCTCCCACGGGGTGCCGGGTCGGCGGTCGCGCGTCCAGGTGAACGCGGGATCGACGACCTGGCACTTGGGCACGTAGGGCGCGCTGTCCCGCTCGTCGAACGAGCGGTCGTCGTCGGGCGCCCCGATGGTGTAGCCGAAGATCTCCGGGCGCCAGGCGAGCCGGCCCACGTGCGCCTTCGCGTACGGATCGAGGAGCAGCTTGTGCGGATTGAAGCGATGGCCGGCGTCCGGCTCGTACGGGCCGTGGACCCGATACGCGTACACGGTGCCCGGCCGCACGTCGCGCAGATAGCCGTGCCACACCTCGTCGGTGTACTCGGGCAGCTCGATGCGCTCGAGCTCGCGCGTGCCGGTGTCGTCGAACAGGCAGAGCTCGACCTTCACCGCATTGGCGGAGAAGAGCGCGAAGTTCACCCCGAGGCCGTCCCAGGTGGCGCCCAGCGGGTTCGGCAGGCCTTCGGTGATCCGGGGGCTCGAGCTGGCCATATCGCCGCGCTGTCGTCTCAGCACGTTCCGTTCAGCAAGTTCCGTTCCCGGCTCGCGCGCGCGTCGGCGCGGGGGATGAGCGCACCGCGCGGCGCTCTCTCCGCGATCGCGCGTCGGAGTTACCGGGTTCTGCCTACCGGGCCGGCCCGGCCAGCAGGTTGGCCTCCGTGAGGTACCGGCGCACGCCCGGATGCAGCAGCTCGGGGCGGGCGATGGCGGCGACGGTGTTGGCCGCGGTGGTCTCGCGCCCCTGCGCGAGGCGCGCGCCCAGCGCCGCCTCGCCTCGGTGCAGCGCGCGGGCGAGCCGATAGGCCACGTCGTCGGCCAGGGTCGGGCGCGTCATGATGAAGCTCCACGAGCCCACCGATACCAGCCCGGTGGTCTGGCCCGGGTAGGAATTGGCGGGCACCAGCATCAGCTTGAGGAAGGGATGGGTGCGCTGGATGCGGTGGATGCCGTCGAGATCGGGCACCAGGAACCGCCCGCCCCTCGGCCCCTTCGCCACCGCGGTGAAGCCGGGCCAGCCGATGCCGCCGCCCCACAGGGCGGCCACGCGGCCGTCCATCACCATGGCGGGGCCGTCGCCGGCCGCGTCCAGGAACACCGCCTGGAAGTCGCGATCGCGCTCGAGCCCGAGGCCGTCGAGCACGTAGCGGGCGAGGAGGATCAGGCCGGAGCCACGCGCGCCGAAGGCCACCGGCCGGCTCTTCAGATCCGCGATCGACCGGTACGGCGAATCGGCCCGCACCACGAACATCCCGGGCGTGGAGTACATCGCGGCGAGCACGCGCAGGTCTGCGGGCGGCCGTCCGACGCCGGCGAGCGCCTCGTGGGCGACCTCGCCCTGCACGAGCGCCAGGTCGATCGAGCCCGCTTCGAGCCGCGGCACGTTCTCGGTGCTGCCCTTGGTGTTGCGGGGGCGCACGTCGAGGGTCGCGTCCACCTCGTTGATGGTGTCGGCCACCGCCTGCCCGTACACCGGGAAGCCGCCGCCGGGCGTGGCGGTGCCGAGCGTGACCTCGGTCTTGCTCACGGCGCGTACCCTACCACAGCGGCGCTCGAGCCGCCGCGTGCGCGAGCGGGCGGCGCGCGAACCGGGCCGGCGCGGCTCGGCCGATTTGTGCCAGAATGGGCCCTCCATGGAGCTCACCGGCAAGGGGGGCTATCGGCACATCCTCGCCGCCTCGGTGGTCTTCGAGCACTTGCCGCCGGCCGCGCTCGACCACATCATCGCGCGCGGACTGCTGGTCGAGACGACCACCGGCGAGCTCCTGCTCTCCGAGGGCACGCGCGGACCCGGGCTCTACGTCGTGCTCGAAGGCCTCGTCGAGGTGTTCCTGCCCGAGGGGTCGGGCGGCCGGTCGCGGCGCCTCAGCGAGGTGCATCTCAACACGCTGGGCCCCGGCCGTTGTCTCGGTGAATACTCGCTGATCGACGAGCACGCCACCTCGGCGGCGGCGCGATCGCTCGCGGGCGCGAAGCTGTTCTTCCTGTCGCGCGAGGAGTTCCGCATCATCGCGGAGGGTGACGCGCGGGTGGGCAAAGTGATCTACCTCAACCTCCTGCGCTTCCTCATCACGCGGCTGCGGGCCAAGGACGAGGAGCTGGATCTGTTCACGGTGGGCACGCCGTGAGCGCGCGGCTCGGGCTCGCGCTCGCGCTGCTCGTGGCGCTCGCCGCGTCGGCGTGCGTGGCGGTGGCGCCCAACGACGGAGCGCCGCGGCGAGCCTCCACCGTCACGGTGGCGGGATCCGGCACGGTGTCGGCGACGCCGGACCAGGCCGAGATCACCACCGGCGTGGTGACGCAGGCCGCGACGGCGGCGCAGGCGATGGCCGCCAACAGCCAGGCGATGGAGCGGCTGCTGCAGTCGCTCGCCAATCTGGGCATCGGACCGCGCGACATCCAGACCACCAACATCAGCGTGTCCCCGCAGCGCCGCGCGCCCAAGGAAGGTCAGCCCCCCGAGATCACCGGCTACGAGGTGAGCAATCAGGTCCGGGTGAAGGTCCGCGACCTCGCGCGCCTCGGGCAGGTGCTCGATCGGCAGGTGAGCCAGGGCGCCAATCTCGTCTACGGCATCCACTTCGGCCTGCAGGAGCCGGCGCCGCTGCTCGACGAGGCCCGCAAGCGCGCGATGGCCGACGCGCGACGCCGGGCCGACCTCTACGCCGCCGCGGCGGGCCTGAAGGTCGGGCGCGTGCTGTCGGTGCAGGAAGCGGGCGTCGCGCCGCCCGGGCCGGGCCCGGCTCCGCGCATCGCCATGTCCGCCGCGATACCGGTGGCGCCCGGCGAGCAGGAGATCCAGGCCTCGGTGACCGTGACGTTCACCCTCGACCCGTGAGGACCGGCATGAGCGATCTTCATTTCAAGAGTGCCCGGCAGCTCGCCTCCGACATCCGGCGCGGCAAGGTCAGCGCGGTCGAGGTCCTCGACGCGTTCCTGGCCCGCGTCGATCGCTTCAATCCCACGCTGAACGCGATCGTCGCCATGGACCGGGAGGGCGCGCGGCGCCGCGCGAAGCAGGCCGACGCGGCGCTGCGGAAGGGCAAGTCGTGGGGCCCGCTGCACGGCGTGCCGATGACCATCAAGGAGTCGTACGACGTCGTCGGCCTGCCCACCACGTGGGGGCTGCCTGCCCTGAAGGACAACCTGCCGCCGCGCCACGCGCTCGCGGTGGACCGCCTCCTCGCCGCCGGCGTGGTGCTGTTCGGCAAGACCAACGTGCCGTCGTGGCTGGCCGACTACCAGAGCTACAACCCCATCTACGGCGTCACGAACAATCCCTGGGACGTGTCGCGGACGCCGGGCGGCTCGTCGGGCGGCTCCTCGGCCGCGCTCGCCGCCGGCCTCACCGGGCTCGAGGCGGGCAGCGACATCGGCTCGTCCATTCGCAATCCCGCGCACTACTGCGGCGTCTACGGCCACAAGCCCACGTTCGGCATCGTGCCGCCGCGCGGGCAGGCCCTGCCCGGGCGCGTGGCCCAGGGCGACATCTCGGTGGTCGGCCCGATGGCCCGCAGCGCGGAGGACCTGGCGATCGCGCTCTCGGTGATGGCCGGGGCCGACGAGATCGACGGCGTCGGCTGGCGGCTCGACCTGCCCGCGCCGAAGCGGAAGACGCTGCGCGAGTTCCGGGTCGCGGTGATGCTGACCGACGCCCAGTCGGAGGTGGACGAGGAGGTGCAGACGCGGCTGCGGGCGCTCGCCGATTTCCTTCGCAAGACCAAGGCCCGGGTCAGCGAGACCGCGCGGCCCGACATCGACACCGCGGAGGCGCAGCGGCACTACATCTTCCTCCTGCGCGCCGCCACCTCGGGGCGGCAGACCGACGAGGAGTACCGGCAGAACCTCGAGATCGCGCGCGGCCTGCTTCCGGACGACGAGCGCTACTACGCGCGGATGATGCGCGCCAACGTGGCCTCGCACCGCGAGTGGCTCGCGGCCAACGAGGCGCGCCACCAGATGCGCTGGCGCTGGGCCGAGTTCTTCCGCGACTGGGACCTGCTGCTCTGCCCCGCCGCCGCGTCGGCCGCCTTCCCGCACGACCACGAGGGCGAGCGGTACGAGCGCACCGTGCTCATCAACGGGCGCCGAGTGCCGACCACCGACCAGCTCTTCTGGGCCGGCTACGGCGGCGTGGCCTACCTGCCGTCCACCGTCGCGCCGTGCGGCTTCACCCGCGCCGGTCTGCCGGTGGGAGTCCAGATCGTGGGCCCGCAGTACGGCGATCGCACGTGCATCGAGTTCGCGCGGCTGCTCGAGCGCGAGTTCCAGGGCTTCGTACCCCCGCCCGACTATCGCTGAGGCGAGAGAGAGCCATCGCATGGTCTGGTGGCAGCGGCTGGCCAGCGTGGCCAAGGCGCTCTTCTGGCTGGTGCTGATCGCGGTGATCCTCCAGCAGGTCTACGGGGCGAACCGGCCCGAGGTCGCCCGTACCCAGCTGCTCGAACGCTTCCAGCAGGAGCGCAAGTCGCGGGTCATCGCGCTCATCCATCGCCAGGACACCGTGACCCTCTTCGGGGTGCCGGTCAGCAGCTCGATCAGCATCGAGGACTCCGAGGCGGTGCTGCGGGCGATCCGGCTCACCCCCGAGAACCAGCCCATCGACGTGATCCTGCACACCCCGGGCGGGCTCGTGCTGGCCGCCGAGCAGATCGCCCGGGCCCTGATCCAGCGCACCGCCAAGGTCACCGCGTTCGTGCCCCACTACGCGATGTCGGGCGGCTCGCTGATCGCGCTGGCCGCGGACGAGATCGTGATGGATCCCAACGCGGTGCTCGGGCCGGTGGATCCGCAGGTCGGCAGCATGCCCGCCGCCTCGATCGTGAAGGTTCCCGTCATCAAGAGGCCCGAGGACATCGACGACGAGACCTTGATCCTCGCCGACGTGGCCGCGAAGGCGCGGACCCAGGTCGGCGCGTTCGTGGCCGAGGTGCTGGCCAAGCACCTGCCGAAGCCGAAGGCGACCGCCCTGGCCACCACGCTGTCCGACGGGCGGTGGACGCACGATTTCCCGATCACGGTGGAGATGGCCAAGAGCCTCGGGCTGCCCGTCACCACCGACATGCCGCGGACCGTGTACGACCTCATGGATCTCTACCCGCAGGGCGGCCGCGGCCGTCCGTCGGTGCTGTACGTGCCGCTCCGGCCGAGCCTGCCCGAGCGGGGCGAATCCACGCCGCCGGCGCCGGTCAATCCGCCGTCCGGGACGAAGTAATCCGACAGGAGGCAAGGCGAGGATCATGGCGAAGCGACGCGTGGTGGTGACCGGGGCGGCCGGCTACGTCGCCCAGCGGATGTTCCCGGAGCTCGGCGAGCGGTGGGACCTCGTGCCGATCGACGTGCGGCCCACCACGCGCGACGGGCGCGCGGTGCCCGGCCTGGTGGTGTCGGATCTGACCCGGCCCGATCGCGACGCGTATCGCCGGCATTTCCGCGGCGCCGACGCGGTCATCCACTGCGGCTTCGTCAGCGCGCCCAGCCTCGACGCCACCACCTGGCAGGACAACAGCGACGCGAAGTTCTGGGCCGAGCACACCAACGTGGCCCTCTGCTACAACGTCTGCCGGGTCGCGCTCGAGGAGGGCGTGCGCCGGGTGGTGGTGTGCAGCTCGAACCACGCGGCCGACTACTACGAGCGGCTGGTGTGGGAAGGCCGGCTCGACATGGTGACCCCGGAGATGCCGCCGCGCTCCGACAACTGGTACGGCTGGGCCAAGGCGGCCTACGAGCTGCTGGCCTTCGTGTTCGCCACCGGCAAGGTGGACGGGCGCGCGCTGGAGATCGTGCAGTGGCGCATCGGCGGGCCGCGCGACGACGACATCGACCAGGTGAAGCCGGGCGACATCCCGGTGATGCACCGCGCGCTCGGCGCCTATCTCTCGCGACGCGACCAGGTGCAGCAGGCGATCCGCATGGTCGAGACCGAGGACATCCGCGACGCGCGGGGCATCCCGTTCCAGATCATCTACGGCATCAGCGGCAACAGCCACCGGTTCTGGTCGATCGCCAATGCGCGCGAGGTGATCGGCTATGCGCCGCAGGACGACAGCCAGGTGAGCTTCGCCGACAAGATCGCCACCATCGCGCGGGCGGCGAAGAAGGACCGCGCATGACCGCGGCGGAGGAGCTGCAGGAGATCGAGCGCACCCTGGCGTCGTACCGGGAATCGCTGAAGGAAGTGAACCGGCTGGGCGGCGACGGCATGGTGGCGGTGCGGGCGGAGTGGCTGCTGCGGATCAAGGAGCTGGAGCAGCAGCGGGAGCATCTCGCGCACGTCGTGCGGAAGAGTCGGTCGCGGGTCGGCTAGTCAACGGCCCGGGGGTGGGGGGCGGCGGGCGGCCTCGCTGGAACACGCTGAGTCGCGGGCGGCTGATGCGCGGCGATCGGCCACGAGATGGGACGGCGCGCCTTCGACTATCCGCAGAAGACACGGTTCCAGCGAGGCCGCCCGCCGCCCCCCACCCCCGGGCCTTCGCTCGCGGTGCCGCACGCGCCCGAGCGCGCGCCGTACACGATCGCTTCGAAGACGGAGGAGAGGGCGTGAGGGAGTGGAGGTTCGTGCAGGTGGATGTGTTCACGGAGCGGGTGTTCGGGGGGAATCCGCTGGCGGTGGTGTTCGAGGCGGAGGGACTGGCGGATGCCGAGATGCAGGGGATCGCGCGGGAGATGAATTGCTCGGAGACGACGTTCTTGCTGCCGCCGACGCGGAGCGATTGTGCGGCGCGGGTGCGGATCTTCACGCCGGCGCGCGAGATCCCGTTCGCCGGGCATCCGACGATCGGGACCGGGTGGGTGCTGGCGACCGAGAAGCTGCTGCCCGCCGGGACGACGCGGTTCAATCTCGAGGAAGGCATCGGGCCAGTGGAGGTGACGCTGGAGGGCGATCCGGCGCGCCCGAGCTTCCTCTGGATGAAGCACGGGGCGGCGAAATTCGGGCCCGAGCTGACCGATCGCGCCGGCTTCGCGCGGGCCCTCGGGCTGGCCGAGGCGGACCTGCTGGCCGGCCATCCGGTCTGCACCGGCTCGACCGGCAACGCCTTCCTCTATATTCCGCTCGAGGACCGGGCCGCGGTGGACCGCGCCCGTCTCGACGTCCCCGCGCTGATGGCCGCGCAGGGCGAGGGGCCGAACCTCGGCGTGTTCGTCTTCGCTCCCGACCGGCCGGGCGCAACCCCGGGCGCGGCCACCGTCTACGCGCGGATGTTCGCTCCGCACACCTCCGGGATCCCCGAGGATCCGGCCACCGGGTCGGCCAGCGGGCCGCTCGGCGCGTATCTGGTCGAGCGCGGGCTGGTGGCGCCGGCCGCGACGGTCGACATCGTGAGCGAGCAGGGCACGCGCATGGGCCGCCCGAGCTTCCTGCACATCCGCGTCGGCACCAGCGGCGGGCGCGTCGCCGGCATCGAGGTCGGCGGCCGCGTGGTCCCGGTCATCGACGGTCGCCTACGCCTCCCCTGAGGCCCGGGAGGGATCATGTACGTTCCTCGCCACTTCGAGGTCACCGACACCGTCTGGTGTCACGCGCTGATGCGGGCGCAGAGCTTCGCGATGATGGTCACCGCGGATGACGCGGGCGCGCCGTTCGTCACCCACCTGCCGATGCTGGTGGACGCCGGTCGCGGCGCCCTCGGCACCCTCCGCGGCCACGTGGCGCGGGCCAATCCGCACTGGCGCTACCTGGCCGCCGGCCGTCCGACCCTCGTGGTCTTCGCCGGCGCGCACGCCTACGTCTCGCCGTCGTGGTACGCGACGCATCCGAGCGTGCCGACCTGGAACTACGTCGCGGTGCACGCCTCCGGTACGGGCTCGCTCGTCGAGGACGCGTCGCGGGTGAAGGCGCTGCTGGCCGATCTGGTCCACGTCTACGAGGGCGCGGGCGGGACGGCATGGTCGTTCGAGTCGCTCCCCGACGACTACGTGGCGGGCATGCAGCGAGGCATCGTCGCCTTCGAGATCCCGATCGATCGCCTCGAGGGCAAGGCCAAGCTCAGCCAGAACCGCGACGCGGTGGACCAGGGGCGCACGCGCGCGGCGCTGGCCGCCGCCGACGATCCGCTCGCGCGCGCGGTCGCCGCGATGATGGCGGGCGGTCCACCGCGCTAGAAGAGCGCCCGAGGAACCTGTGTTCGAGCGCGGGCTTCGCCCGCGCCACACTGCCTTGGGGAGGCCCTACGATACAAGGGGGCCGTCGAGGCCCCTCCGCGCTTCTACTCGCCCCTGAACTGCGGCTTCCGCTTCTCCAGCATCGCGCGACGCCCTTCCTGGGCGTCGCCGCTCGTCCGGGCCCGGGTCGCGGCCGCGTCCAGGTCGTCGTGCCGGATACTCTCGCGCAGCGACGTGGCCCGCAGGATGCTCGCCTTGATGCCGGCGAGCGAGAACGGGGCGTTGTCGGCGATGCGCCGGGCAAGCGCCTGCACCGCCGCGTCCAGCTCGCCGGGCGTCACCACCTGGTGCACCATGCCGATCTCGTAGGCCCGGCGCGCGTCGACCGGCTGGCCGGTGAACAGCAGGTGACGGGTGTGCGCGGGGCCGATGATCTCCACCAGCTTCTGGCCCAGCGGGAACGGGATGACGAGCCCGATGCGCGCCAGCGGCATGCCGAGGCGCGCGGGCTCGGCGGCCACGCGCAGGTCGCAGTGGAGCGCCAGCTCGCAGCCGCCCGCGATGGCATCGCCGTGCAGCGCCGCGATGGTGGGATGCCGCGAGCGCTCCACCCGCTGCAGCACCTCGACCACGTTGCCCTCCGGATCGGCCTCCCCGCGCCGCTGCTGCATCTCCTTGAGGTCCATGCCCGCGCAGAACGCGGGGCCGGCGCCTTTGATCACCACCACCCGGACGTCGCGCCGCTCGTCGAGGCCGTCGAACGCGGCGCGCAGGCCCTGGAGCAGCGCGGTGCTCATCGCGTTGCGCTGATCCGGCCGGTTCAGGGTGACGGTGGCGATGCCGGCGTCGACGGTCAGCAGCACCTCATCGGCCATGTGTAGCCCCCCTGACGTCTTTTTTGTATTCGCTCGGCTGGATCGTCGTATTCGCTCGGCTCGCCGTCGGCTGCACTTCGCCCGGCCGCGGCCGCACCTCGCCCTTCACTTGCGGCCGGGGGCGAGGGCGCGCAGGGCGTCGAGCATCAGGTCGCGCTTCTTCTGCGGATCGGGCTCCGAGGTCATGAGCGAGAGAAAGGCGGTGTCGATGCCGCGGTCCAGATAGCGCTGGATGTGCGCCTTGAGCTGGCTCAGATCGCCGCGCGGCATCAGGTCGCTCATCACCTGCTCGGGGATCGCGGCCACCGCGGCCTTGCGATCGCCCGCGCTCCACGCGCTCCACATCGGGCCGAGCGCCTCGCGGCGGCCGAGCCATTCCTGGAAGGCGCGGTACACCGGCACGTTCAGATAGCCGGCGATGTGACGGCGCACCACCAGGTCCGACTCCGGCCCCGGCGGATCCAGGTTGACGAAGAGCCGCGCGGTGACCTCGATCGCGTCGGCGTCGCGTCCGGCTCGCCGGGCCGCCTCGCGCACCACCCCGACCGAGCGCGGCACGTCGTCGGGGGAGAGCCAGTTCAAGATCACGCCGTCCCCTACCTGGCCCGCGACCCGCAGCATGCCCTCGCGGAGGGCCGCGACGTGGATGGGCACCGGCTCCTTCGGCACGCGGCTGAGCCGAAAGCCGTCCACCGTGATGGTCTCGCCCTTGAAGACCACCCGCTCGCCCGCCAGCGCGGCGCGCAGGAACTGGGCGGTCTCGCGCACGCGGGTGGCCGGCTTGCTGAACCGGCCGCCGTTCCACGACTCCACGATGGGCTGCGAGCCCGCGCCGATGCCGAGCACGAAGCGGCCGGGGGCCACGTCGGCGAGACCGGCCGCGGTGGAGGCCAGCGTGGCCGGGCCGCGGGTGAACACGTTCGCGATGGCGATGCCGATGCGCATGTCCGTGGCCAGTCCGATGACGGCGAGCGGGGTGAAGCCGTCGACGCCGTCCACCTCGAACGACCAGGCGTCGGTGTAGCCGAGCCGCTCCGCGTCCCGAGCGACGTCGCCCAGCTCTGGCAGGGCGAATCCCTCCATCGGGACCGACAGCGACCATCGCTTCTTCATGTCGAGCGTCTCTCCTCGGGCGTGGGGATTCGGCCCGGCCGGGCCGCCCCCGAGTGTACATGAGACCAAGGTCCCATGGACCACGGTCGGACGATCGCGCACACTGCCGCTCCACAAGGAGGAACCCATGACGAATCGGTCCGTGCTGACCATCGCGCTGTTCCTGCTGGCCCTGTCGCTGGCCGCGTGCGCCTCTTCTTCTTCCCGGGAGATTCCGCCGGCGGCACAGCAGGTGCATCCGGACTGGCTGACGGGAACCTGGCGCGGCAGCGCGGTCCAGGTCGCCACCGCCATGGAGCGGGCCAAGGAGATGGAGGTATGGATCACCTTCTCGGCGGACGGCGCCTGGAAGGCCATGACCGGTGCCACCGGCAGCAGCTGGTTCGCGGATGATCGCGTCCAGCTCGAGGGCACGTCTCCCCGCCAGTCGCGCCCGGTCCGCTACACGCTCAAGCAGCGGACGAACGCCGACGGCTCGCGCGAGCTGTGGGGCGTCGCGGACGCGGATTTCGGCGCTGCCGCGGTGAGCCTGAAGAAGGCCCAGTAGTTCCCGCGTCCAGAACTGCGGGGACGCCGCTCGGGCGGTGGCCGGGGTGGTATCATCCCCCCACCATGACGGTGTTCCCCGGCTTCACGCTTCCGGAAGAGCTGCGCCTGCTCGGCGATCAGGTCCGGCGCTTCGTCCAGGACGAGATCGTCCCGCTCGAGCAGACGCTCGATCCGGACGCGCCGGACCTGCCGCGTGAGGAGTTCCAGCGGCTGGCCGCCAAGACCAAGGCGGCGGGCCTCTGGACGCTCGCGGCTCCGGAGCAGTACGGCGGCGGCGGGCTCGATACCTTCAGCATGTGCGTGGTGCTGGAGGCGATGTCCCAGCACCGCATGGGCCTGTACAATCCCGGCGGCGGCGTCTTCGGCCGCTATCCTCCGCCCGCGATCTGGGCGGGCAGCAAGGCGCAGATCGAGAAGTACGCGGTGCCGACGCTGCGCGACGGCAACGAGACCTTCTTCGCGATCACCGAGCCCTCGGGCGGCTCCGATCCGGCCGGCGCGATCCAGACCCGCGCCGAGCGTCGCGGCGACCGGTGGGTGCTCAACGGAAGAAAGGTCTTCATCTCGCGCGCGCACGACGCGCCGTGGGGCATCGTCTTCGCGCGCACCGACAAGGGGAAGGGCCGCGGCGGCATCTCCTGCTTCATCGTGGAGCACGGCACCCCGGGGTTCCACGCCAGGCCGATCCGGGTGATCCGCACCTCGGCGATTCCCAACGACGTCTCGTTCGAGGACTGCGAGATCCCGGCCGAGAACCTGATCGGCCAGGAGGGGCAGGGGCTCGACCTCGCCTTCGACCTGCTGGTGAAGAACCGCTTCCCGTACTCGGCGTGCAACCTGGGGGTGGCGGTGGCCGCCCACCGCATGGCCATCGCCCACGCCAAGCAGCGCTCGACCTTCGGCGCCCCGCTCAGTCAGCGCCAGGCCATCCAGTGGATGCTGGCCGACGCAGAGGTGGAGTTGCGCGCGTGCCGGTGGATCATCTGGGAGGGCGCCTGGAAGGCCGACCGCGGCGAGGACGCGCGGGTGGAGGCCTCCATCGCCAAGCTCTACTCCAGCGAGGTGCTGGGCCGCGTGATCGACGCGGCGGTGCAGATCCACGGCGGCTACGGGGTGTCGAAGGAATTCCCGCTGGAGCGCTGGTATCGCGAGGCCCGCGTGCGCCGCATCGGCGAGGGGCCCTCGGAAGTGCATCGGATGGTCATCGCCCGATCTCTGTTCAGGTAGTAGCTTGGCGAGGTGCAGCCGAAGGCGAGCCGAGCGGATATAAGGAGAGGGGTCACGATCATGGCGACATTCAACTTCGAGCTGTCCACGCTGCCGCCCGAGGCGGAGGCGCTGCGCGACGAGGTGCGCACCTTCCTCAAGCAGGAGCTGGCCCAGTACCGGGGCGCCGATCGCGCGCGGTCGTGGGGCGGGTTCAATCGCGACTTCTCGCGCCGCATGGGCGAGCGCGGCTGGATCGGCATGACGTGGCCCAAGAAGTACGGCGGCCACGAGCGCTCCGCGCTGGAGCGCTACGTGGTGCTCGAGGAGACGCTGGCCGCCGGCGCGCCGGTGAGCGCGCACTGGGTGGCCGACCGCCAGAGCGGGCCGCTCCTGCTGCGCTTCGGCACCGAGGAGCAGCGTCAGCGCTTCCTGCCCCGCATCGCGCGGGGCGAGCTCGCCTTCGCCATCGGCATGAGCGAGCCGGACTCGGGCTCGGACCTGGCCTCGATCCGCACGCGGGCCGAGAAGGTGGCGGGCGGCTACCGGGTCAGCGGCACCAAGATCTGGACCAGCAACGCGCACCTGTCCGACTACGCCATCGCCCTCTTCCGCACCAAGGTGGTGCCGGACAAGAAGCACGAGGGACTCTCGCAGTTCCTGGTCGATCTGAAATCGCCCGGCATCTCGATCCGCCCGATCATCGACCTGGCCGGCGGCCACCACTTCAACGAGGTGCACTTCCAGGACTGCCTCGTGCCCGACGACATGCGGGTGGGCCAGGAGGGTGACGGCTGGAAGCAGGTGACCACCGAGCTGGGCTTCGAGCGGAGCGGACCGGAGCGCTATCTCTCGTCGCTGCAGCTCGTGATCGAGCTGATCCGCGAGGCGGGCCAGGAGCCGGGCGAGCGCGCCGCGGCCCTGATCGGCCACTTCACCGCGCACCTGGTGACGCTGCGTCAGATGTCGCTGTCGATCGCCACCATGCTGCAGGCCGGCAAGTCCACCAACCTGGAGGCCGCGGTGGTCAAGGACATCGGCACCACCTTCGAGCAGGAGATCCCGGAGGCGGTGCACGCGCTGACCGGCGCCGAGCCCCGGCTGGGCAGCGGGAGCGACTTCGAGAAGACGCTGGGCTACCTGGTCCAGCATGCGCCATCTTTCTCGCTGCGCGGCGGCACCCGCGAAGTCCTCCGCGGCATCATCGCCCGCGGGCTGGGCCTACGGTAGGGCGAGGTGCAGCCGAAGGCGAGCCGAGCGGATACAAGAGTCCGGTCGAGCGGAGCGAGACCATGAACGAGCTGCAGACGATCCTGAACGAGACGTGCACGCGCCTGTTCACCGATCACGCCACCACCGCCGTCCTCGAGGGCGCCGAGAAGGGCGAGTGGCCCGCCGCGCTCTGGCAGGCGCTGGAGGAGAACGGCCTCACCCTGCCGCAGGTGCCGGAGGCGCGCGGGGGCGCCGGCGGCTCGTGGAACGACGCCTTCGTGGTGTTGATGTCCGCCGGGCGCTTCGCGGCCCCGGTGCCGCTGGCCGAGACCATGCTGGCCGCGTCGATCCTGGCCGAGGCCGGCCTCGACGCGCCGATGGGGCCGATGACGGTGGCCCCGGTGCATGACCCAGAGCAATCAGACGAAGCGTTGAGCCTCGGCCGGCACGGCGGCGGGTGGACGCTGAGCGGCCGCGCCACGCGCGTGCCGTGGGGGGCCCGCGCCGAGCACGTGCTGGTCGTGGCCGGCGGCGGCGGGTCACCGATGGTGGCGCTGGTGGCCGGGGGCCACGCCAAGGCCGAGGCCGACGCGAGCCTCGCGCGCGAGCCGCGCGACACGCTCGTCTGGTCCGGCGCGCCGGTGGTGGCCGCGGCGCCGCTGCGCGGCCGCCTGGGTCCCCGACCGGTGTGGACGGGCGGGGCGCTGGTGCGCGCGGCGCAGATGGCGGGCGGTCTCGAGTTCCTGCTCGCCCAGTCGGTGAAGTACGTGACCGAGCGCAAGCAGTTCGGCCGGCCGCTGGCCGCCTTCCAGGCCATCCAGCAGAACCTCGCGCTGCTCGCCGGTCACACCGCGGCGGCGGCGATGGCCGCGCAACAGGCGTTCCACGTGGTCGACCGCACCGGTGAGGGCGGCGACCCGTCGTTCGAGATCGCGGTGGCCAAGGTGCGCACCGGGGAGGCGGCCGGCCTCGGCGCGGGCATCGCGCACCAGGCCCACGGGGCCATCGGCTTCACCTACGAGCACTCGCTGCACTTCGTCACCCGCCGCCTCTGGTCGTGGCGCGCGGAGTTCGGGGCCGAGAGCCACTGGTCGGTGGCCCTCGGCCGCGCGGTCGCGGCGCGCGGCCCCGACGCGCTCTGGCCGCACATGACGGCACGCTAGCCACCGCACGCCAGGAGACGGTCATGCACACGCTCACGCTCGGGGAAGTCTCGATCTCGCGCATCGTCGAGATCGGCCGGTCCGCGTTCCCCACCGCCCAGATGCTGCCGGAGTCCGACGCCGGCCGCGTCGCGCAGCACCACCGGTGGATGAAGCCGCACTTCTGGGACGACGTCACCGGCGATCTCGGCTCGCGCATCCAGACCTGGATCGTGCGCACCCCGCAGCACACCGTGCTGGTGGACACCGGGGTCGGCAACGACAAGGAGCGCCACGAGACCACGCTGTGGAACCAGCGCAGCGGCGGCTATCTCGACGATCTGGGCGCGGCCGGCGTCACCCCCGAGCAGGTGGACCTGGTCCTGTGCACGCATCTGCACGTGGACCACGTGGGCTGGAACACGCGGCTGGTGAAGGGCCGGTGGGTGCCCACGTTCCCGAAGGCGAAGTACGTCGTCCCGGGCGGCGAGTGGGAGTTCTGGAAGCACGAGCACGAAGCGGGACGCGAGAAGTCCGGCTGCATCACGGACAGCGTGGTGCCGGTGGTGGAGGCGGGGCAGGCGGTGATGGTGAACGGGACCTACCGGATCGACCCGTGGCTCTCCTACGAGCCGTGGATCGGCCACACCCCGGAGCACGTCGGCGTGCGCGTGCACACCAGCGCGGGCGACGCGGTCTTCTCCGGCGACCTGATGCACCGGGTGGTGCAGGTGGCCGAGCCGCAGTGGAGCAGCATCTTCTGCTACGACGCCCGGCAGGCCGCCGCGACCCGCAAGGCGTTCGTCGAGCGCCACGCCGCTTCCGGCGAGCTGGTGCTGCCCTCCCACTTCCCGCATCCCGGACGGATCGTGCGCGACGGCGACGGCCATCGCTTCGAGCCGGTGATGCTCGATCCGATCGCGGCGAACGCATGAGCGCGGCGCCGATGCTGCCGCTCGAGGGCATCCGCGTCGTCGAGGTCGCGCAGAATCTGGCCGGGCCGATGGCCGCCGAGATCCTGGCCCACATGGGCGCCGACGTCATCAAGGTGGAGCGCCCGGAGGGCGACGACGCGCGGAAGTGGGGGCCGCCGTTCTGGAAGGGCGTGTCGCCCGGGTTCCTCGCGGTCAACGCCAACAAGCGCGGGATCAGCCTCGACCTGAAAGACCCCGCTGCGGTGGCCTGGCTGCTCGAGTTTCTCGGCAGCGCCGACGTGCTGGTCCAGAATCTGCGGCCGGGCTCGCTCGAGGAGATGGGCCTCGGCCCCGACACGCTGCTGGCGCGGCATCCGCGACTCATCTACTGCTCGGTGTGGGCGTTCGGACGCACCGGGCCGCTCAGGCTGAAGCCGGGATTCGAGCCGATGGTGCAGGCCTTCTCCGGCCTCATGATGATGAACGGGGACGAGGGCGGGCCGCCGACGCGGATCGGCACGTCGATCCTCGACTACGGCACCGGCATGTGGACGGCGATGGGCGCGCTCGCCGCGCTCGTGCAGCGTCAGCGCACCGGGCGCGGCTGCGTGGTCGACGCCTCGCTCTACGAGACCGGGCTCGCGTGGCTCAAGGGGCACTTCGCGAGCTATCGCGCCTCCGGCGAGGTGCCGGAGCGGCATCGCACCGGCAGCCAGCGCGTGGTGCCCTTCCAGGGCTTCGAGACCAAGACCGGCACCATGATCGTGGCCGCCGGCAACGATCGCCTGTTCGCCAAGCTGGCCGCCATCGTCGGCCATCCCGAGTGGGCCAAGGAGGAGCGCTTCGCCACCAACGCGGCGCGGGTGGCCAACAAGCCCGCCCTCCTGGCCGAGCTGGAGGCGATCTTTCGCACGCGTACGAAGGGCGAGTGGATCGACCTGCTGGAGGCCGGCGGCGTGCCCTGTGGCCCCATCCACTCGCTGCCCGAGGCGGTGGCCCAGCCGCAGGCCGAAGCCATCGGCATCATCCAGCGCCTGCCCGGTGACGACTACGACGTGGTCGCGCTGCCGCTGTCCTTCGACGGCCAGCGCCCGCCCATCCGCCGCGCCCCTCCCCGCATCGGCGAGCACAACGCCGAGCTCGAGTAGCGGGGGTCAGGTCTTGCATTACGACATTTCTTCGCCTGAGCCGAAGCGGCTGACTGCGGGGTCAGGTCTTGCATTACGACATTTCTTCGCCACAGCCGAAGCGACGCGTGAGGCGGAAATGTCGTAATGCAAGACCTGACCCCATCATCTGAATGCGGTCCAGAGCATGGTGAGGCCGGAGAGGAGCATCAGGCCGTCCATCAGCAGGCGAAAGCGGTCGGGGTGGAGGCGGAGCACGAAGCCCTTGGCGATCCAGGCGCCGACCATGAGCGCGGCGCCGGTGATGAGCCCCTGCGTGATCACCTCGAGGGGCAGGGCGCCGAAGCGGCGGAACACCGCGGCCTTGCTCAGATAGACCGCGAGCGAGCCCGCGGCCTCGGAGGCGATGAACGCGCCCTTCACGAGGCCATAGGCCAGGAAGATCGGCGCGGTGATCGGCCCGGTGGTGACGACGATGCCGGTGAGAAAGCCCACCACCGCGCCGATGATCACGAGGTGCCAGAGCCGCAGCGCGAATCCGCGGGCGGCGAGCCAGCGCCGCGCCGGGATCATCGCGAGGAAGAAGAAGCCGAGCGCGCCCTCGATGAGCCGCGGCGGCAGCACGAGCAGGGTGCGCGCGCCGAGCGCGGCCGCCGGCACGCCGGTGATGGAGTAGGCGGCCACCGCGCGCCAGTCCACCTGGCGCCACCAGATGACCACGCGCGAGCAGTTGGCCAGGATCGCCGCGATGGCCATGATCGGCACCGCGTGGAGCGGGCCGAACACGATCACGAGCACCGGCATCAGCATGATCGAGGAGCCGAAGCCCACGATGCCGCTGATGGTGCCGGCGGCGAGGCCGACGCCCAGAACGAACAGCAGCTCCACGCGGTCGCGCGCGGCGCTAGGGCAGCAGGCGGACCAGCGGGTCGAGGTTGCGGAGATCGGGCCGCAGCGCGCCCACCGCGTGCGCGTGGAAGGCGGCCACCACCGCGTCGTTGAACGGGGTGGGCACGCCGGCTCCGCGGCCCTCCGCGGCGACGAGGCCGTTCAGGTAGTCGATCTCGGTGCGCCGGCCCTTCATCACGTCCTGGAGCATCGAGGGCCGGCCGCCGGTCCGGCTCATCGCGTCGGCCGCGATGTCCTTGCCCAGGATGTCGATGGCGCCGGACTCGGTCGCCGCCGCGAAGCGCTCGACCGCGATGCCCAGGATGGGCTCGATGCGGTGCCCGAGCGCGTGGCCCACCCGCACCACCTCGCCTCCGAGGTGCGCGGCCAGCCGCCGGGTCAGCGGCTCGGAGCGGACCTCGGCGGTGCCGAGGCCGCTGAGCCCGGCGAGCGGGTTGAGCATGCAGTTGAGCGCGAGCTTGGACCAGCGCTCGCCCCAGAGGTTGGTCGTCACCACCGCCGGCGCGACCTCGCTCATGAGCGCGGCGATGCGCCGGGCCCGCGGCGTGTCGCGGCCGTCGTGCTCGCCGATCTTGAAGGCGGCGCTGCCCCGATCGGTGCGGATGGCGTGAGCCGGCTCGTACATGCCGGCGCTGATCAGGATCACGCAGCCGAGCGTGCGGTCGCGGCCGGCCACCGCGGCCACGCGATGATCGTTGATGCCGTTCTGGAAATCCACCACCACGCCGTCGGGTCGTCGCAGGTGATCCACCGCGATCTGGGTGGCCCACTCGGTGTCGTACGACTTCACCGCCACGAGGACGACCTCGAACGGCTCGCGCACCGTGGCCAGCTCGTGCAGGTGGAGCGCGGGCATCGGCACCAGATGCTCGCCGCAGCTGCCGGAGAGCCGGAGCCCCGCCGTCTTGATCTGCTCCACGTGCTCGGGCCACGGATCAACCAGGGTCACATCGTGGCCGGCCCGCGCGAGCAATCCGCCCACCACACAGCCGATGGCGCCCGCTCCGATGATGCCGATTCGCGTCGTGTCGCTCCCCATGCGGTCTCCTTGGCGTGTGTCCTGGTGGCCGCGGGTAGGCTACCGGCGCACGCCGCGCCGCGCAAGGCGCAAGCGGCGTCGCGGGGCTCCGCCGTCGCCCCGGGTCTCAGCGCCGCCGGCGGCGCTTCATCACCCAGCGCTCCCGGGCCACCCAGCCCACGACCGCCAGTGCCCCGGCCACCACCGCGACCACGAGCCAGACGAGATCACGCACGGCGGTCCACACGTCTGGACGCGGAAGCGGTTACCGGGTCAGAACGACCAGCCGTGGCCGTCCCGCGCGGTCCTCGCGGCGCAAACCAGCCCGAATCCCCGCGAATCCCCGTGTCGAAAGCGCCCGGCATGCGCATTGCTCTTGAGCGATCCTCCGGGCATCATACGCCCACCGCACGTGCCGACTTCACGATCGAAGGCTGTCTGGTCGTACGGCGCCGCCGTCCTGGCGGTCGCCATCGCCCTCACCATCACCTTGTACGTCCTGCCGCTGGCCGAGCGCTCCCAGCTGTTCCTCCTCCTCGCCGCGGTGGTGCTCGGCGCCTGGTACGGGGGACTCGGTCCGGGCCTCGTCGCCACTGCGGTGGCCGCGGCGGGCCAGTCGGCCTTCTTCGAGCCGCCGTACCAGGACGACATCGTGCGGGTGCTGCTCTTCGCGGTGGTGGCGGTCGCGGTCGCGATGCTGGCCGCGGGTCAGCGACGCGCCGACGAGCGGGTGCGGGATCAGCGCGAGGAGCTGGCGGTCACCCTGGCCAGCATCGGCGACGGCGTCATCGTGACCGATCGGGCCGGCCGCGTCACGTTCATGAACTCGGCGGCGCAGCGTCTGACCGCCTGCGCGGAGGCGGCGGTCCGCGGGCGGGCGCTGGCCGACGTGGTCTCGCTGCTGGACGAGCAGACGCGCGAGCCGGTGGCGAGTCCGATGCGGCGGGTCGTCCGCGAGAACACGGTCGTCGCGCTGCCCGCGGGCACGGTGCTGCGCCGCCCCGACGGGCAGGACCGACTCGTGGACGGCAGCGTCGCTCCGGTGCGCCACCACGACGGCGAGACCATCGGCGCGGTGCTGGTCCTGCGCGATCTCACCGACCGGCGTGCCATCGAGCGCGAGCAGGCCCAGGTCGTGGCGAGCGAGCAGGCGGCGCGCCGCGACGCGGACGCGCTCTCCGCGGTGGGCCAGGCTCTCGTGCAGTCGCTCGACGTCGAGGGCGTCGGCCGCTACATCGTCGAGAACATCCGCGCATTGCTGGGCGGAAGGCTGGCGGTGCTGTGGGAGCGCGAGTCCTCCGGTCGACTGGTGGCGGTGGCGGCCACCGGCTCCGGCGACTCCTTCGCGCCCGGCACCAGCATCTCCGGCGACGAGTCGGTCGCCGGTCTCGCGGTGCGCGAAGGGGCCGCGGTGGCGAGCCCGGACATCCTGGCCGATCCGCGCCTCACCCTCGGGCCGGAGATGCGCGAGCGGATCCAGCGCGCCGGGCACGGCTCGGTGCTGGCGGTGCCGCTGCGGATCGGCGGCCGCATCACCGGGGTGCTCGCGGTGGGCGACGTCACCGGGCGCACCTTCCGTGAGGAGGAGATCCGGCGGCTGCAGGACTTCGGCAATCAGGCCGCCATCGCCCTGGAGAACGCGCGGCTGTTCGCGCTGGAGACGTCGCGCCGCGAGCAGCTCGAGAGCCTGTCCGCGGTCCAGCGCGATGTGAGCGCGGAGCTGGACCTCGATCGGCTGCTCGCCACGATCGTCCAGCGCGCGGGCCGCCTGTTCGGCGGGCAGGCCTTCGCGTATCTGGTCGACGAGGAGAGCCAGGCCCCGGACCATCGCGCGTGGAGCCGGACCGAGCCGGCGAGCCAGGCCCCGTTTCCCCTGGAGGGCGGGCTGGTGGCGAGCTGCGCGGCGGCGCGCCGGGGGCTCCTGGCCAACGACTATCCGCGGTCCAGCTACGCGCTCCGCCCCGTAGTGGAGATGGGCGTGCATCACGCGATGGCCCAGCCGCTCACCAGCCGCGAGCGCGTGCTCGGGGTGATCGTGGTGGTCCGCGGGGCGGACGGCGCGCCGTTCACCCTCGACGACCTGGCCGCCCTCGAGAGCCTGGCGATCCAGTCGACCGTCGCGGTGGACAACGCGGCCCTCTTCGTCGAGGCGGGCCGCCGCCGCCGCGAGGCCGAGGTGCTCGCCGAGCTGGCCCGCTCGATCAACGCGGCCAGCGACGTGTCCACCGTGCTCCAGCGCGTGGTGGACGGAGCCAAGGAGCTGTGCGGCTGTGACCTGACGGGCGTGGCCCTGCGCGAGCCGGAGAGCGGAGCCATGGTGATGCGCCACCGGGCCGGTGAATACCGCGGTGCGCCGGAGCGGATGGTCGTCGACCCGGGCAAGGGCGCGGGCGGGCTCGTGCTCGAGTCGGGCGAATCGTTCCGCAGCGAGAACATGGCCAGGGACCCGCGCAGCGTCGAGGACGCGGCGATGATCGAGACCGAGGGCCTGGTGGCGACCATGATCGTGCCGATCATGGTGGACGGCCGGGTGGAGGGGCTGCTCTACGTGCACCGCCGCACCCCGCGGCCGTTCACCGATCGCAGCGAGACCATCCTCCGCCAGCTCGCCGAGTACGTCTCGATCGCGATCCACAACATGCAGATGCTCGCCCACGAGCACCAGATGCGCGCGGAGGCCGAGGGGGCGAGCCGCATGAAGGACGAGTTCCTCGCGACCCTGTCGCACGAGCTGCGCAGCCCGCTCCAGCCCCTGCTCAACTGGGCGTACCTCCTGCGGTCGCCGAATCTCGATCCGGCCAGCGCGGAGCGCGCCCTCGACGCCATCGAGCGGTCCACCAAGACCCTCGGCCAGCTCATCGAGGATCTGCTCGACGTCTCCCGCATCGTCACCGGCAAGCTCCGCCTGCAGGCGCGACCGGTGCGGCTGCCCGGGGTGATCCGGGCCGCGATGGAGGCGGTGGAGGCGGCCGCGCTCGCCAAGGGCGTGAGCCTCGACACGCGGATCGATCCGGAGGTGGCGGCGGTGCTCGGCGATCCCGACCGGATGCAGCAGGTGCTCTGGAACCTGCTCTCCAACGCGATCAAGTTCACCCCGCGCGGGGGCCGGGTGACGGTGGGCCTGATGGCCCGGAACTCCGACGTGCTGATCACGGTGGCCGACACCGGGGTGGGCATCAAGCGCGAGTTCCTGCCGCACGTCTTCGAGCGGTTCCGCCAGGCCGAGAGCAGCACGAATCGCGGGTACGGCGGGCTCGGGCTCGGGCTGGCGATCGTGCGGCACCTGGTCGAGCTGCACGGTGGCAGCGTGGTGGTGGAGAGCGACGGTGAGGGCCAGGGCGCGACCTTCATCGTGCGCCTGCCGGTGGCGGTGGCCGCCCGCGCGCCGGTGGAGCGGCCGGTCGCGGTGCACACCGACGCTCCGGTGGACGGTAGCCTCTCCGGCCTGCGGATCCTGGTGGTCGACGACGAGGCCGACGCCCGCGAGGTCATGCGGTTCATGCTCGAGCGCGGCGGCGCGCACGTGCGCACCGCCGACTCGGCGGCCCAGGCCCTGGACGCGCTGCGCGACGAGCGGCCCGACGTGCTGATCAGCGACATCGGCATGCCGATCGAGGACGGCTACGTGATGGTGCGCCGGCTCCGCGCGATGGAGGAGAGCCTCGGCTGCCGGACCCCCGCGATCGCCTTGACCGCCTACGCCAGCGACGAGGACGCGCGGCGCGCGCACACCGCCGGCTTCGACGCGCACCTGTCCAAGCCGGTGGATCCCGCCCGCCTCATCGAGACCGCCGCCGCGCTGGCCGGCGGCCGTCGCGGCGCCGTCTGACCCGACGGGAATGCGTGATCAGCGGCGCGCGGGCGGGCGCGGGCTGACCGTCTCGACCCGCCAGATGGGGCCACCGCCGTAGAGCGGCCCGTCGATGTTCACGAAGGCGGGTACGTCGCCGGTGACGATCCAGCAGTGGTAGGGCGGGGGATTCTTGCCGATGATCCGGGCGATGGTGCCGCGCACCAGGCCGAGCTTCGGCGTCAGCACGTAGTGGGTGGCGGTGACGCGGCGCTCGCCCGCCATGACGGGCTCCTCGCCGACCGGCGCGATCTCGACCAGGACCAGGATCGGCTTCGGGGTGAAGGCGAGCACCTGCACGGTCTCGGTGGTCCCCTTGGCGACGTTCTTGACGAGCATGGTGAGCATGCCGCTGTAGACGTCGGCGGGCAGGTCGACCTCCCCGCTCGCCTGCGTGTCGTCCTCGCGCTCCTGGCGCGAGCGCACCTGGTAGCGGCCCTTCTCCCCCGCGCGGCTCAGCGAGACGTCCATCTCCATGGGAAAGCTCGGGCCCTTCTGGCGGAGCTTGTAGCCGAGCAAGGTGAAGACCCGCTGCTGCGAGAACAGCGCGGTCTCCTCGTAGGTCGAGCCGTCGCGGAAGCGGAACACCAGGCGTGACTCCACCCCCTCGGGGCGGATGACCTGCAGCAGATCGCCCTCGGCGATGACGTCGCCGGCCGGCGAGCGGACCACCAGGAAGCCGTGGGTCACGCCCTCGGCGTGGCGGACCGCGATCGGCGCCGCCGCCGACGGCGCCGCCCCGAGGACGACCAGCAGCGCCGCGATCAGGCCGAGCGGCGCGCGCCTCCGCACGGTCAGCGCCTCACCACGATCTCGGCGCCCCCGTGCCGCTCCAGGACCTCGACCGCGGCGCCCTCGCGCCCGCGCGTGACCACCACGTCGAGGCGCGACTGGCCCACGCGCAGCCCGCGCACCTCCACCCACGGCAGCCACTCGGGCAGCACCGGGTTGCGGAACGTCAGCCGATTCTGCGGCGCGTCGGGCTCGAGCCCGAGCATCTCGCCCAGCAGCTGGGACACGACGCCGGCGGCCCAGGCCTGGGGCGAGCAGGCCACCGGGTAGGGCGTGGGCCCGTAGCCGGGCACGCGGGGAAAGCCGCAGAACAGCTCGGGCAGCCGCCGGCCGTCGCAGTACTGCGCCGCCTCGAAGAGCCCGGTGGCGAGCGTCATGAACTCGTCGGTGAAGCCGTAGCGTCGCAGGCCCGCCGCCGCGATCGCGGTGTCGTGCGGCCAGACCGAGCCGTCGTGATAGCTCATGGGGTTGTAGCGACGCATGCGAACGCCGAGGGTGCGCACGCCCCAGCCCGAGAACATCGCGGTCCCGAGCAGGCGCTTGGCGACGGGCTCCGCCCGATCGGGAGGGAGCAGACCGGTCCACAGCGCGTGCGCGGGATTGGACGAGATCACCCGGCACGGCGCGCCGGCGCCGTCGAGGGCGAGGGCGCAATAGCCCTCGTCCTCCATCCAGAAGTCGCGCAGGAACTTCTCGCGCAGGCGATCCGCGGAGGCGCGGAGAGGCCGGGCGTCGTCGGCGCGGCCTTGCGTGTCGAGGACGTCGGCGATCCCGCGCAGGGCCGCGTACTTGTAGCCCTGCACCTCGACCAGCGCGATCGGACCGGTGGCGAGCTCGCCGTCCTCGTGCATGATCGCGTCGTGGGAATCCTTCCAGCCCTGGTTGACGAGCCCGCGGGCCGAGCGCGAGGCGTACGTCACGTACTCGGAGCGCTCGAGCCAGCCCAGCGCGGCGTCGATCGCCGGCTGCAGCTCGGCGATCAGGGCGCGGTCGTCCGTCCAGCGCAGGTACTCGGCCACCAGCATCAGGAAGAGCGGCGTCGCGTCCACCGACCCGTAGTAGGGGATGAACACGATCTCGCGGCAGGCCGCCATCTCCCCGCGGCGGTACTCGTGCAGGATCTTGCCCGGCTTCTGGTCGGTGAACTCGTCGTCCTCGCGCCCCTGGTACGCGGCGAGGAAGCGCAGCGTGCCGCGCGCGAGATCGGGATCGAACGGCAGGTGCTGGAGCGCGGCGATGAGGCTGTCGCGGCCGAACGGAGCCACGAACCACGGGATGCCCGCGTAGGCGATACGCCCGTACGAGGTCCGGGTGGTGAGCATGCGCAGGTCGGCCCAGGCGCGCGCCACCCACTCGTCGAAGCTGGCGCTCGCGGTGGCCACGCGCACCGGCGCGCCCGCCTCGTCCTCGGACGCGTGCCGCGCGGCCGAGGACGCGTACCGCGCGGCCGCCGGCGCATCTCCCTCCGCGGTGTCCACGGTGAGCCGGATCTCGACCGACTCCCCGGGGGGGATGAAGAGCCGATGGCGCGCGAAGCCGGCGGTCACCTTCTCCGGCCGCGGATCGAAGGTCAGGGTGGTGGTGCGCACCACCCGATCGAGTCCGCGGTAGGCGAGGCGGGCCGTCGCGCCCTCCACCGTCGGCGGCAGCAGGTCGCCGCGCTGCTCGCGCACCATCCCGCGCACCTCGAACACGTCGACGAAATCGGCCACGAAGTGCCAGGTGAGGACCAGCTCGTGCGGGTCCGGGCTGAAGCTCTCGACGGTGAGCAGCTCGCTGAGCCCGGTGGGCGCGAGGGTGAGACGGCGGGCCAGCCGGATGAGCCGGCCTTTCAGCACGACGATCTCGCCGTGGCTCAGATCGGGATTGGTGAGATCGACCGAGACCTGGCGGCCGTCGTCCGACACCGCCGCGTTCAGGGGCAGCGGCCGCTGACCGTGCACCCACAGCTCGAGGCTGCGGAGGTAGCGGGTGCCGCCCACGTAGAAGCCGAACTCGCTGTCCGGCAGCTCCGGGAAGTCGCCGTGATGATCCGCGACGAAGAAGGCGTCGTCGCACTTGACCACCAGCCGCGGCAGGTCCGTGGCGACCGGCGAGGTCCGGATGTAGTACGGATCGCGCGCGCCTTCCTCGTCGAAGGTCTCGGACATGATGGGGTCGTGCCGAGTCGGCGCTCAGGAGAGCCGAGCGCCCGCCTCGAGGGTCTGGTAGATGGCCTCGTAGCCGTCGACCATGCGCTCGACGCTGAACCGGGCCTCGACCTCCCGCCGGCACGCGTCGCGGTCGATGCGGTCGAGATGGCGCGCCGCCTCGGCGATCTCCTCCACCGAGTCCGCGATGAAGCCGGAGCGGCCGGGCACGATGATCTCGGGCACCGAGCCGAAGGGGCGCGCGATCACCGGGGTGCCGCAGGCGAGCGCCTCGATCATCACCAGCCCGAACGGCTCCGGCCAGTCGATCGGGAAGAGCAGGCCGACCGCGTTGCCCAGGAACGCGGCCTTGTCGCGCTCGCCGATCTCGCCGAGATACTCGATCAGCGGATGGGCGAGCATCGGCTCGATCTCCTCCTTGAAGTACACGCGGTCCACCGGGTCCACCTTGGCCGCGATCTTCAGCGGCAGGCCGGCGCGCTTGGCGGCCTCGATGGCCAGGTCCGGCCGCTTCTCCGGCGAGAGACGCCCGAGGAAGGCCAGGTAGCCGCCCCGTCCGGCTCCGAGCGGATAGCCGTCGAGCGGCAACCCGTGGTGCACCGTGCCGGCCCAGGCCAGGTCGAGGTCCTCGAGGGGCCGGCGCTGCGCGTCGCTGATCGAGACGAGCGGCACCGTGTCGAAATGGCTCATCACCAGGCGCAGGTGCGGTACGTCCAGCCGGCCGTGAAGGGTGTGGACGGTGGGAGTGGACACCAGCCGCGAGAACGGGAAGGCGAGGTAGTCGACGTGGCAGTGGATCAGGTCGAACTCGTCGGCGCGCTCGAACACTTGCGCCATCTGCACGATGTGCGGCGCCAGGGGATCGGACAGCCCGTGGTCGAGCCGGAGCGCGCGCGGCACCACCGCGGACAGCGTGCCGCTGGTGCTCGAGTCGCCGCTGGCGAACAGGGTGACCTCGTGGCCGCGGCGCACCTGCCCCTCCACGAGGTTATAGACGACGCGTTCGGTGCCGCCGTAGAGCCGCGGCGGCACACGCTCGTAGAGCGGGGAGACGTGAGCGATTCGCATGAGACCAGGGAACTGCAATCGCGTTGCCACTGCGCCCCCCACGCTCCGCCGCGATTCACCGACGAAACCGCTCGGCCGTCGCGAGGCCGGGCCACCCGCTGAACCGAAGTACTCGGTAAAGACTTCCGGCGCGTGCCGGCGTCGCGCGACAAGCCGCCGATTCACGTCGGATTTCCGTCGCGCCGCCCGGGCACAGGGGTTGCACTTCGAGCGTTGTCCATGACCGAGCCCCGATCCCGCTCGATTCGCGTGGCCGCCGTCGGCGATCTGCACTGCACGAAGACCTCGGAGGGCGCCTTCCAGCCGCTGTTCGCGAAGATCGCGGAGAGCGCCGACGTGATGGTTCTCTGCGGTGATCTCACCGACTACGGCACCGCCGAGGAGGCGCGCGTGCTGGCGCGCGAGGTGGCCACCGTGAAGCTGCCGAAGCTCGCGGTGCTCGGCAACCACGACTTCGAGTCCAGCGTGCCCGACGAGGTCGTGCACATTCTCTCCGAGACCGCCGGGGTCACCGTGCTCGACGGCACCGCCATCGAGGTGCTCGGCGTGGGCTTCGCGGGGGTCAAGGGCTTCGCGGGCGGCTTCGGGGAGCGGGCGCTGCAGTCCTGGGGCGAAGAGCCGATCAAGGCCTTCGTGCGAGCGGCGCTGGACGAGTCGCTCAAGCTCGAGTCCGCGCTGGCCCGGCTGCGCACGCCCGGGCGCGTGGCGCTCCTGCACTACGCGCCGATCGCCGCCACCGTCGAGAGCGAGCCGGTGGAGATCTATCCGTTCCTCGGCTCGAGCCGCCTCGAGGAGCCGTTGAATCGCTACGCCCCGAGCGTGGTCTTTCACGGGCACGCCCACCGCGGGCAGCCGGTCGGTGCCACCGCCGCCGGCGTGCCGGTCTACAACGTGGCGCTGCCGCTGCTGCGGCGGTGCTTCCCCGACCAGCCGCCGTTCCGCGTGGTGGAGGTGCCGGCGGCCGAGACGACCGGCACCGGCGCCACGCTGGCCAGCGCGCAGAGTGCGCCCGCGCGCCCGGTGGCGGCGGCCCCGTGAGCCCGGCGATGGCGCCCGCCCGTCGGCCCGCACTGCGCTCGCGCCGGCCTTCCGCGGCGACCCAGCGCTTCCATGCCTCGGTCCTGGCCGAGCTGAACGCGGCGGGCTGCGAGTTCCTGGTGGGGGGTGGGCACGCGCTCGAGCGCTATCTGGGGATCGGTCGGTCGGTGAAGGACCTCGACCTCTTCATGCGGGAGCGCGACGTGCCGGCCGCGCTGTCCCACGTCGAGCAGCGCCTCGGCTACGCGTGGGAGATGACGTTCCCGCACTGGCTCGCCAAGATCAAGCGGGACGACCGCGAGCACATCGACGTCATCTTCAACTCGGGCAACGCGGTGTGCGCGGTGGACGACGAATGGTTCCAGCACGCGGTGCCCTCCACCGTGATGGGCCAGTCCGCCCGCCTCTGCCCGGCCGAAGAGACCATCTGGTCGAAGGCCTTCGTGATGGAGCGCGAGCGCTACGACGGCGCGGACATCGCCCATCTCATTCACGCCCGCGCGGAGGCGCTCGACTGGACCCGGCTGGCCCGGCGATTCGGCCGCCACTGGCGCGTGCTGCTGAGCCACCTGATCCTCTTCGGCTTCATCTATCCGTCCGAGCGAGCGCGGGTGCCGGAAGCGCTGATGCGGCGCTGCCTGCGCGCCCTCGAGCACGAGATGGAGCGGCCCTCCCCGCGGCGCGTCTGCCGCGGGCCGATCACCTCGCGCGCGCAGTACCTGGTGGACGTGCAGCTCTGGGGCTACGAGGACGCGCGCCTCCTGCCGCACGGGAGCATGAGCGAGGCGGATGCCTCCATCTGGACGGCGGCGATCGACCAGGGCGAGAGCCGGCCGGTCGGAGCCGAGGCCCTCGCCGACGCGACGCCGGAGGCCTGAGATGTCGGCGTCCCCGGCCGGGCTGGCGGCGGCGCGCCGGCTTCCCGTCGCGCGGCGGCGGAGCTGGTGGCCCTTCGTCGTCTTCGCCGCCTTCCTCGTGGCCGTGGTGGTGGCGAGCCGCGCCGTCGACCTCGGCCGCCACGTCGAGACCGCGCGGGCCTGGACCGCGGCGCTCGGCATCCTCGCCCCGGCCGCCTTCGTCGTCGTGTACGTCGCGGCCACCCTCATCGGTGTGCCGGGCACGCCGTTCACCCTGCTGTCTCCCCTGCTGTTCGGGCCGCTGATCGCCTTCGTGGTGATGGTGGTGGCGAGCGGCGCGTCCGCGGCCGGCGGCTTTCTGATCGCACGCTACCTGGCGCGCGACGCCTTGACCGCGCGGCTGAGCGAGACCGACGGCTTCGCCCGGCTGTCGCGACTGGTCGAGGCGCACGACTGGGTGGTGATCCCGTTCCTCCGCATCGTCCCGATCGCGCCGTTCGCGGTGGTCAACTACGGCTTCGGGCTCACCGGCATCCCGTTCTGGCGCTACGTCCTCTGGACCGAGGCGGCCATGATCCCGGTGAACGCGGTGCTGATCCTCGGCACCGACGCGTTCTACCTGGTCGCGATGCGCGGGACGGTCTCCTGGCCGCTGATCGCGGCGGCGGTGGCCGCGGCGGCGCTGGTGGCCGGGCTCGCCGCGATC
>Ga0209971_1000025_pt1 | contig 55165 bp, 53 predicted proteins | sample InoplaM3SAM_FD_187588 | JGI IMG/M metagenome (GOLD analysis project Ga0209971, IMG submission 187588) | Arabidopsis thaliana rhizosphere microbial communities from the Joint Genome Institute, USA, that affect carbon cycling - Inoculated... | ecosystem: Host-associated > Plants > Roots >... | reverse complement strand
TCTTCATCCGCGACGACGCCGCGCAGGCGGCGGCCATCCGCTCCGGGCGCGCCGACATACAGTTTCGCGGCTTCTCCCCGGCGCAGCGCGACGACATCGTCCGCGCGCTCGGCGAGAAGGTCACCGTGCAGGAGAGCCCGTGGAACTGCGGCCTCCTGGTCGCCATCAACCACGAGAAGGAGCCGTTCGGCGATCGCCGCGTCCGCCGCGCCCTCTCGCTCGCCCTCGATCGCCACGCGGCCGCCGGCGCGCTGTCGAGGACCGCCATCGTCCGGGAAGTCGCGGGGGTGCAGGTGCCCGGCTCGCCGCTCGCCACCCCGCCGGCGGAGCTCGTGAAGCTCGCCGGGTACTGGCGGGACATTCGGGAGTCACGGTCCGACGCGCGCCGCCTGCTGGCCGAGGCCGGAGTTCCCGAGGGGTTGTCCGTCGCGCTCAAGAACCGCGATATCCCGATGCCGTACCAGCACGTCGGCGCATGGCTCGTGGACCAGTGGAGCCAGATCGGGCTGAAAGTGCGCCACGAGATCGAGGACTCGGCCCAGTACTTCAAGGACCTCCGGACCGGGAACTTCGAGCTCAGCACCGACTTCCAGTGCGGGTACGTGGTCGATCCCGACCTGGACCTCTACAAGTTCCAGTCCTCGGGCCGGAGTGACGCCAACTACGGCCGGTACACCGATCCGGTACTGGACGACCTCTACGTCCGGCAGAGCCGTACCGTGGATCCCGAGCACCGCCGGCGATACATCCAGGCCTTCGAAAAGCGTCTCCTCGACGAGGAAGCCCACTACATCTACACGCTCCAGTGGCACCGTATCGTGCCGCACAGCTCCCGCGTCCGCGGCTGGACGATCACCCCCAGCCACTACCTCAACAATCAGCTCGACACGGTGTGGCTGGCCGAATAGCCCGGGCTCCTCTCTCGCTCTCCGCGACGCACCGCCGCCGCATCGCCATTGACCGGGTCCGCGAGAGATAGCATGCTCGCATGGGCCAACCCCATGCTCGCACTCGACAGGAGGAACCGCAGATGGCCGCTCTCCCGCTGATCCCGTCCACCGTCGTCGGCTCCCACGGCAAGGCCGGCTGGTGGTACACCGCCGTGAAGGCCCACGAGGTGGGCGACATGGGCCCGGCCGATCTCGAGGAGATGTTCGACGACGCGGCCGACACCGCGATCCGCGACATGGAGCGCGCCGGCCTCGACGTCATCACCGACGGGGAGGTGCGGCGGCTGGACGGCTACGTGGACTCCTACTACGCGATCATCAAGGGCATCGAGCCGTTGCCGGTGCGACGCCGTGCCGGCCCGTGGGGCTACGATCAGCAGACGCGCTACGAGGCCACCGGCCGGATCGAGACGCCGCCGGGCGGCCTGGGCATCGTGAAGGAGTTCGAGTACCTCAAGGCCCACACCGGCCGCGCGACCAAGGCGACCTGCGCGGGCCCGCTCACCTTCGGCTCCCGCATCCATCCCGGCAAGATGTACAAGGGCGTGGTCGACGTGGCCGAGCGCTTCGCGGAGGTCATCAACGCGGAGCTGCGCGCTCTGGTGGCGGCGGGCGCGGATTTCATTCAGCTGGACGAGCCCGCGCGCGGGAACGTGAGCGGCGAGGAGATGGCGCGCCTCTACAACCTGGCCACCGAGGGCGTGAAGGCCAAGCTGGCCTTCCACATCTGCTTCGGCAACCGCTTCGGCCGCTCGCGCTTCGACCGCTCCTATCGGCCCTACTTCCCGGGCGTGCTCAAGGCCCGCGCCGATCAGCTCGTGCTCGAGTTCGCGGGCCGCGAGTTCTCGGAGCTCGACGTCTGGAAGGAGTACGGTCAGGACCGGGAGCTGGGCGCGGGCGTCATCGACGTCAAGGGCTTCTACCCCGAGAGCCCGGAAGACGTGGCCGGCCGCATCCGCCGGGTCCTCACGGTCTGCCGGCCCGAGAAGCTCTACGTGAACCCCGACTGTGGCTTCGGCTGGTCGCCGCGCTACATGTGCAATCAGAAGGTGGGCGCTCTCGCCGCGGGCGCGGCGCTCGCGCGCAAGGAGCTGGGCGGCTCCCGCTAGTCGCTCCGCCGCGCACGATTCGCGCGGGCAATCCCTGCGCGCGGTTCTGGTCCGCGTGCCTGCCACTTCTTGCGAGTGTCAGCGGATCCGCGTCGATCCGCTGACAGGCACGCGTCAGAGAATCCGCGCGCTTGGGTCGAAGTGTCCGCGTGGCACCTCGCTTGCCTGTCACAGCCTCGCCGGCGATCGGCGGTCACGATCAGCGCCGGCGGGAGGGAGCCAGAGCAAGCCATGCACGGAAAGAACGTCTTCGCGGCCGCCGCGGTTCTCTTCTGCGCGAGCCTTCCGGCCACGGCCGCCGCGCAGTCCGATGGGAGCGCCGGCGTCGTCACGAGCGTCAACGGGGATGCGACCCTGATCCGCGCGGCCACCACGGTGGCCCCGGCCTCGCTTCGCATGCGGGACGAGATCTTCGTCCGCGATCGCATTCACACCCAGGAGCGCTCGCTGGTGCGCGTGCTCCTGGGCGGCAAGGCCCTCATCACGGTCCGCGAGCTGTCCGCGCTCACCATCACCGAGGAGGCGGGGCGCGTCACCGTCGATCTGCAGTCGGGCAAGATCGGCGTGGCCGTCGTCAAGGGCCGCATGCGGCCGGGCGAGGTCATCGAGATTCGCTCCCCCAACGCGACGGCGGCGGTGCGCGGCACCGTCTTCGTGGTGGAGGTCGAGCCCCTGAAGGCCGGCGCGGCCGCCACCACCACGCAGGTGCATCTCTTCCACGGCGCGCTCGACGTGAGCGCCCGTCTCGATCCGTCGCATCCCACCGTGCGCCTGGCCGAGATGCAGAGCGTGGCGGTGTCGGGCAACGCGCTGGGCTCGGTCCGGCCGCTCTCGCGGTCCGACGTGGCCGCCCTCACCGCGGACCTTCGGCCGCGGCAGATGCAGGCGACCGAGGCGCCCAGCGAGGTGACCGGCGGCCTGGTGGCCCGGGAGCAGGCCCGTGCGGTGGCGCTGGCCTCGGCGCTCCTGTCGCCCGCAGCCGCCGGACCGGTGCGCTCCGTGAAGAACCTCAAGGCCGCGGGGGACGGCGTGGCCGGCGCGACCGCGAGCGCGACGACCGCCTCCACCGAGGTGCTGGACCAGCTCGTCGATAGCCTCGGCATCGACGGGCTGGATCAGACGCTCACCGGCCTCGGCAACACCGTCGGCAGCCTCGGCGGGGTCGTCGGAGGTCTCGGCGGCGCGCTCGGGAACGTGAGCGGCCATCTCGGCGGCGCGCTCGGCGGCACCGTCGGCGGACTTGGTGGCACGGTCGGCGCCCTCGGCGGTTCCATCGGCAGCGCCGGCGGCGCCATCGGCGGGCTCGGCGGCGGCGTCGGGGGGCTCGGGGGCAGCCTGGGCGGACTGGGTGGCGGCGTCGGCGCCGTCGGCGGGACCGTCGGCGGGCTCGGCGGCGCCATCGGAGGGGTGGGAGGCGCCGTGGGCGGCACGGTGGGCGCGCTCGGCGGCACCGTCGGCGGAGTCGGCGGAACCGTCGGCGGCACGGTCGGCGGAGTCGGCGGGACGGTCGGTGGAGTCGTCGGTGGAGTCGGCGGAGTCGTCGGCGGTGTGGGCGGCGGGCTGGGTGGCCTGCTCGGACGCTAGCCCCATGATCGATTCGACGCTCGCTCGCTCACGCGGCATCGTGTGGTACCCGGCCGACTTCTCCCGGGGGCAGGTCATCGCGCAGCTGCCGGACGACCTCGAGCCGCGCCTGCTCGCATCGACCGCGGCGCCGCAGTTCGGCGCGGCCGACCCCGCCGTCCTCATGCTGGACGATCTTGATCCGGCGCTCGTGGAGGCGGCGGGCCGGGCCATGGTCCCGGTGGTGGTGCTCTCCGACGCGGCCGACGGGGCGCCGGCTGCGCGCGGCGTGGTCTCGCTCCCGATGCCGGTGAGCCCGGCCACCCTGGCGAGCGTGCTGCGGGCCGCCTGCGAGCAGGCGCGGGTCACCCGCGAGGCCACCGAGACGGCGCGACAGCTCGAGGAGCTGAACGCCATCGGGGTGCGGCTGTCCGGCGAGCGCGACGCCAAGCTGCTCCTCGACCTGATCCTGACCAAGGCCCGGACGATCACGCGGAGCGACGCCGGCTCGATCTATCTGGTGGAGCGGTCGCCGGACGGATCGCGGTGGCTGCGGTTCGAGCTGGCCCAGAACGAGAGCGTGCCGGTCGAGTTCAACGCCGTCTCGCTGCCCCTGAACCCGCGGAGCCTGGCCGGCCACGTGGCCCTCTCCGGCGAGATCCTCCACGTCGACGACGCCTACGCGCTGCCCGAGACGGGCCCTTACCGCTTCAACCGGGAGGTGGACGCCCTCGCCGGCTATCGCACCAAGTCGATGCTCGTGCTCCCCATGAAGACGCCGGGCGGGGACATCATCGGCGTGCTCGAGCTGATCAACGGCAAGGGCGAGAGCGGGCGGCCGTTCGCGTCGGTCGCGGCGATCGAGCGGGATGCGCGCCCCTACTCCGAGGCCTCTCGCAATCTGGCCGCCTCACTGGCCTCGCAGGCCGCGGTGGCCCTGTCCAACAGCCACCTCTTCCGCGAGCTGACCCGTCGACAGGGCCGCCTGGAGGCGCTCGTCGAGGTCAGCCAGCGGGTCACGCGCCTCTGGCCCCCCGCCACCGTGCAGCGGCGCATCGCGGATCTCTACTGCAGCCTGCTCCAGGCCGAGGTGGTCGCCTTCCACCTGCTGGACGGCGAGCGACTGGTGCGCGTCGAGGCCCGCGGCGAGGCCGTCGACGAGCTGCTGCCCACCGAGATCACCGCGAAGGCCGGGCCGGCCGGCGAGGTCGTGGCCTCCGCGGCCGCGTGCGTCATCTCCGACGTCCCCGGCCATGCCGGACTGACGCCCGCCCAACGCGAGATCGCCGCGCGGCTGGAGCTGCGGACGTGGCTATCGGTTCCGGTCCAGGCCGGCGACCGGCTGGTGGGCGTGCTGAGCGCGGTGACCGGGCAGGCCGCGCTCTCGGACGACGACGTCGCGGTCGCCACCACCTTCGCGGCCCAGGCGGGGATCGCGCTCGAGAACTCGCGCCTGTACGCGCAGCTCGAGCGCGCGCTGGACGACGTGCAGAAGGGGCAGGACCAGCTGGTCCAGGTCGAGCGGCTGCGCGCCCTCGGTGAGATGGCGGCCGGGGTGGCCCACGACTTCAACAACCTCCTGGCCGTGGTCATGCTTCGCACGGAGCTGCTGCTGGCCCGGAAGCCGGCCGTCGACGTGGCCGAGAGCCTGACCATGATCCGCCAGGCCGCCCACGACGGGGCCCAGACGGTGCGCCGGATCCAGGAATTCACGCGCACGCGCAGCAGCCGGCCGTTCAGCCCGGTCGACGTGCCGAAGCTCCTCCATGAAGTGGTCGAGCTGGCCCGTCCCCGCTGGCGCGACCAGGCGCAGAGCTGCGGGGTGACCTACGACGTGCGCGTGGAGGCCGGCCCGGTGCCGACGGTGGCCGGGACCGCCGAGGAGCTGCGCGAGGCCCTGCTGAATCTTCTGAACAATGCCCTCGAGGCGATGCCGGCGGGGGGCCGCTTCATCCTCCGGACCGCCGCGGAGAAGGGGCGCGTCGTGATTCGCGCCGAGGATTCCGGCTGTGGAATGTCGGAGGAGACGCGGCGGCGGGTCTTCGAGCCCTTCTTCACGACCAAGGGGGCCCAGGGCAACGGGCTCGGTCTGGCGGTGGTCTGGGGGATCGTGGCTCGCCACGGCGGCCAGATCACCGTCGAGAGCGCGCTCGGCCAGGGGACCACGTTCGTCATCGGCCTGCCCATCCCCTCGGCCCTGCCGACCGCTGGCGCGGTGGCCGGCGAGCCGGTGGTGCCGGAGGGCAAGCGGATCCTGCTGGTCGAGGACAACGTCGAGATCCGCCGCTCGCTCGCCGATCTGCTGCGGGAGCGAGGCTGCCGGGTGAGCGAGGCCGGCGACGGCCTGGCCGCCATCGCCCAGATCCAGGTCGAGCGGGTGGACCTGGTGCTGACCGATCTGGCAATGCCGGGCGTCTCGGGATGGGAGGTCGCGAAGGCGTGCCGCGACCGGCTGCCCCACGCCGCCGTCGGGCTGATCACCGGCTTCGGCGACCAGCTCGACCCCCACAAGCTCGAGGCGCACGGCATCGGGTTCGTCGTCGCCAAGCCGTTCTCGTCGAGCGACCTGCTGCGGGAGGTGGCGGCGGCCTTGTCGCGCTAGCCCTGCCCGTCCGGCGGCCGGCCCCCGCCGGCGCCGCGCCTCCGCTCGTAGTGGCGGCGGCCCTTCGCCCGGTTCCCGCACGTGGTCATGTCGCACCAGCGTCGGCTGCGATTCTTGGTCGTATCCATGAAGAGCCAGCCGCAATCGTAACCGGCGCACTCGCGGACGAGCGGTAGATCCGCCGAGGTCAGCAGCTCGGCGGCCGAGCGCGAGACCCACCACGTGATGCGATCCAGGTCGAGCTTCGCCTCGGGCCAGGCCCACTCGAAGCCGGGGCCCGCGACGACCAGCCCCGCGTGGGACATCCCCCGGCCGATCGCCCGGTTCAGGGTCCGAAGATCGCTCGCCGAGGCCGGCAGTCCGGCCGCCCGCGCCGAGAACAGCCCGTGGATCGCCTCGCGCAGCGCGAGCGCCTGGGACAGCGCCTCCCCGGCCGGCCTCGGGCGACCGGCCGCCACCTCGTCCAGGACCGCGGCTTCACCCGGCGTGATGATCGTCGCCTGGCGGGCCCATGACACCAGATGGCTGTATTTATTGATGTATTCTATGCGGTCGCTGAGAGGGCGAGCCCGCACGGTATTCGTGAAGTCGAGGCAGAGACGCCCGGAATTGAACTCGAACAGCCCGACGGAACTGTCCTCCATGGGGCGGAACTATATAACTCTCTAACTCTGATTTGGAAGTCCTAACTTTCAACCGACTGGGAGACCGCTCGACGCTTCTGATAGGCGAGGCTGACCAGCAGGAGGACCACGCCGAGGACCACGAACGATAGGATCCGATACGCGGTCTTGACCTCGGCGAAGTCCACGGCAAATACCTTGAAGACGGTTAGCCCAAGCAGCGCGAGAGCGGCGTAGCGCACCGCCGGATTCGATCGCGCGAAGCCCCACGCGAGCGCGATACCCGCATAGATCGCCCAGAGCACCGACAGCCCCGCCTGGGTTCGCCACCTGAAGTCGGCGCGTGGGCTGCCCGGCGATCGGAGTGCCTCCTGGTACCGCGTCCAGCTCACGCTGAGCACGTAGAGCAGGATCAGGCCGGCCGCCCCCGAGATGGCCCGCCCGACGTATCGCACGCCGGGATCCGCCGAGCGAGCCAGCCCGCCTCCCGCGATCCCGATGGCCACACAGGCCCCGATCCGCGACAGGAGCGGCCAGCTCAGCAGCGTACCCGCCGCGTGCTGCGCGATGCCATCATCCGCGGCCAGCACCCGGACGGCCAGGATGACGACCAGCGCCGGAATGGCAAGGCTGAAGGCCGGGGATCGGACAAGCCGGGCCAGGAATCCGACGGTCAGGACCTCGAGGGTGAGCAGCACGGCGGGCCAGAGACCCTTCGGCTCCCGCCAGCAGAGCGCCGCCGCGGTCAGTGCCGCGGCCACCCAGAGGAGGGACCGGACGGCCTCGGTCCGCAGATAGCCCTCGCGGCTCTCGCGCACCCGACCGGCCAGGCTCCCGCCGACGACCAGGGCAACGACCACCAACGCGTGGATCAGGAAGGTGAGGTTCCAGACCGCCGGAACGCCCGGAAACCCGTAACGGTCGAGGGCCAGCACGCGGATGGCGGCGAGCAGCAGGGCCACGAGTCCGGCCCACGCCGCGACCGGCATCGGCCCGTGGGCGGCCAGCCAGAGCAGCGCGACGCCCTCGACGGCCCAGGCCAGCGTGATCCATTGCCCGCCCAGGGCCAGCGGAATGGCCAGAGTGAGAAAGGTCCAGGACACGCCTTCGTGCAGCATCACGGTCGCCGAGTCCTCGGGGACCCGCGCCGCATAGTCGACCGCGACCAGGCGGTAGAGCACGGCGAGGATCAGCGCGTACGGTCCCTCCGCCAGCGGTCGCCACGTCTCGAGCGTGACGTACACCGCCCAGAAGTAGCCCGCGGCATTGGCCACCACCAGCACGAGGTCGATCCGTCCGATGCGCTCGCCCCGGGCCCGCTCGCGGAAGAGCGGGACGGCCACGAACACGAGGAAGATCGCGGAGAGCAGGACCAGCCGGGCCAGCGGCCGCGGCGCCTCGGGCTCGCGCAGCAGCGTGGGCAGGATCAGCAGCGCGGACCCGCCCCAGGCCAGGCGGTTGAGCGCGGGCCACGGGCGGAACCGCGCCACCAGGAGGGCGAGCGCGTCGAGCACCAGCAGATAGGCGAGCAGATTGCGCTCGTCGGGCCGCTCGACCTGCAGGAGCACGGGGGTGAGGAGGCCGCCGAGGACCGCGAGCACCGCGGTGCTCAGGCGGCCGCTGAGCACCGCCACCGCCGTCCCCAGCACGGTCACCGCGAACATGGCCGCGAAGGCGGCGGGCGCACCGAGCAGGCGATAGAGCACGTGCGCCGCGAACAGCGATAGATAGAGGATGCCGAGGCCGCCGCCCGCGAGCCCCTCGCCGAGATAGGGCAGGTCGCGGCGCGCGTGCAGGGCCAGGCCGCCCAGCAGCATCAGCAGGCCGCAGACGATGCCGACGCTGACCCGCGTGACCGGGCCGAGGTAGTCGTGGTCCATCGCCCACTTCAGGAAGAGCGCCACCGCGACCAGGATCACCACCACGCCGACCCAGGTCGCCCAGCGGGCCCCGATGCGCTGCTCGAGATCGAGCGCGGGACGGGGCGGCGGCGCGAACGGCGGTGTCGGCTCGCTGATCACGGGCTCGGCGGGCGACGACGCGTCCACGTCGACCGGAACCGCCGGCGCGGGCCCTGCGGGGTCGGCGCGCGTCGACAGCTCGCGCACCTGCTTCTCGAGCGCGGCGAGACGGGCGGGCGCGTCGTCGGGCCAGCGGCGGGCGCGCGCGGCCAGCACCGCGATCAGCGAGAGGACGAGCGCCACCATCGACACGACGAGGCCGAGCACGAATGCCGCCGCGAGCATCAGGGGTGAGCCCTCTCTGCGGCGAGCCTACACCAGCGACGATGCGCCGCCGGCGTGATTTGTCCCGCGCGCGAGCGGAAAGCGCGCGGCTCCTCGACGGATGAGCGATACTAGTCGCCGTGCCGCGCCCAGTCCTCGTCCGCTCGCTCGCGCTCGCCGGGCTCGCGCTGGCCGCGCTGGCGGCGGCCGGCCCCGCGATGGCCGAGGCGCTGCGCTTCCGCATCCAGCCCGAGGCCAGCGAGATCATGTTCCGCGCGACCTCGCGGCTGATGAACGCGGAGGGCCACTTCTCGCGCTTCAGCGGCGACGTGGTGGTGGATCCCGCGGTGCCCACCAGCGCGAAGATCACGCTCACCATCGAGGCCGCGTCGCTCGATACCGGCATCGACATGCGCGACCGACACCTGCGCAGCGTCGACTTCTTCGACGTGGAGCGCTATCCGACCATCGCGTTCCAGAGCGTGCGGGTCGAGTCGGGGGGACGCCGCGCGACGGTGGTGGGCCGGCTCACGCTGCGCGGGGTCACTCGCGAGCTCGCGGTGCCGGTGGACGTGCAGATCAGCAACGCGGCGCTCGTCGCCTCCGGGGAATTCATCGTCAACCGGGGCGAGTACGCGATGAACTACAACTCGTTCTTGAACCCGATCGGCAACGAGGTGCGGGTGGCGTTCACCTTCCGCGCCCGGGTGCCCTGAGGAGCGCACATGGATGCACGCACTGCCGGCCATCGCATGACCGAGCTGTTGGGCCTTCGGACACCGCCGGTGGCGGTGACCTTCACCGCGGCGGCGCCCCCGGGCGTCCCGCGCGTGGCGAAGGCCGGGCCCGCCGGCTGCGCGTACTGGAAGCAGGCCGCCGAGGGCGCGGTGTTCTACACCGAGGCCGCCGATCACTACCATTGCCCGGTCGGCTCGTACACCCACGGCGTCGCGCTGCCGCCCGAGCGGGCGAAGGAGCTGGAGGGCGTGGTCGGCACCATGGTCGGCCTCCGTTACATTCGGGAAGACGAGGTCGCCGCGCTCCCGCGTCGCTCCGAGCGGCTCCGCGTCGCGGTCTATGCGCCGCTGGCCCAGGCCCCGGTGCCGCCCGACGTGGTCCTCGTGCGCGGCCGGGCGCGCCAGATCATGCTGGTCGCCGAGGCCGCGCTGGCCGCCGGGCTCGCCGGCGACGGCGCCGCCATGGGTCGGCCGGCGTGCGCCATGATCCCCGCGGTGCTCGGGGGACCGCGGGGCGTCACGAGCCTCGGCTGCATCGGCAACCGGGTCTATACCGGCCTCGGGGACGATGAGCTGTACTTCACGATCCCCGGCCCGCGCGTCGGCGACGTGGTCGACCGGCTCGAGTCGGTGCTCCACGCCAATCGCGAGCTGGAGGAGTATCACCAGGGGCGGCGCGCGAGCTTGTAGACTCCCGCTCACCCAGCCCTCTCCCCGGAGGGGTGAGGGTTCGACGCGAGAGGGAGAGGCCAGGGAGGCCCGAGCGGTCGGGCTATAATCGGTTCCCCATGAACGCCGCCCTGGCCGGAATCCTGGTCGCCGACCTGACCCAGAACGTCGCGGGCCCCTATTGCACCCAGATCCTCGGTGACCTGGGCGCCGAGGTGGTCAAGGTGGAGCGCGTGGGCCGCGGCGACGACGCGCGCGCGTGGGGGCCGCCCTTCTGGGGCCAGGAGAGCGCGACCTTCCTGAGCGTCAATCGCAACAAGCGGAGCCTGGCGGTGGACCTCAAGTCCGCCGAAGGCATCGCGGTGGTGGAGCGGCTCCTGGCTCGCGCCGACGTCTTCGTGCAGTCGCTGCGGGCCGGCGCGGTGGAGGAATTGGGGCTCGGCTGGCCGCGCGCCGCCGCGCTGAATCCGCGGCTCGTGTACTGCTCGGTCACCGCCTTCGGCACCGAGGGACCGCTCAAGGACCGCCCGGGCTACGATCCACTGATGCAGGCCTACGGCGGCATCATGTCCATCAACGGCCACCCGAATCAGCCCCCCGCGCGCGTGCCCGTCTCGGTGGTGGACATGGGCACCGGCATGTGGGCGGTCACCGGCATCATGGCCGCGCTGCGCGAGCGCGACCGCACCGGCCACGGCGCCCACGTCACGACTGCGCTCTTCGACACCGCGCTGGCCTGGTCGGTCTTCCAGATGAGTCACTACCTCGCGACCGGCGAGGTGCCGCAGCCGCAGGGCTCGGGCACCGCGATGATCGTCCCGTACGAGGCGTTCCCGGTCACCGACGGCTGGGTGATGATCGCGGCCGCCTCCGACGCCCTCTTCCTCAAGACCACCACCGCGCTCGCGGTCCCCGGGCTCGCGCGCGATCCGCGCTTCGTGGACAATCCGCGCCGGGTGCAGCACCGTGCCGCGCTGCAGGAGGCGCTGGCCGCGGTGACCCGCGGACTCACCGCCGACGACGTGCTCGCGCGGCTGCAGCGGGCCGGCGTGCCCGCGGCGCGCGTGTCCACCATGGATCAGATCGCGAGCGAGCCGCAGACCGAGGCCAGCGGCATGCTGCCCGCGATCAAGCACCCGCGCCTGCCCGACTACCGCCCGATGGCGCTGCCGATCAAGTGGGACGGCGAGCGGCCGGCCCCTACCCGCGTGCCCCCGCTGCTCGGCGAGCACTCGGCGGAGGTGCTGGCCGAGCTGGGCTACGACGCGGCCACCATCCGAGACCTCGCGGAGCGCCATGTCGTCCAGCTATAGAACGCTCAACGTCACCGCCTCGCCGGACGGCTTCGTGGTCACGGTGGAGCTGAATCGCCCCGAGGCGCTCAACGCGATGAACACCGCGATGGGCGAGGACCTGCTGCGCTGCTTCGACGGGCTGCGCTGGGACAAGACGGTCCGCGCGATCGTGTTCACCGGCGCGGGCACGAAGGCCTTCTGCGTGGGCGGCGACCTCAAGGAGCGCGAGGGCATGACCGACGAGGCCTGGCGCGCCCAGCACGTGATCTTCGAGGCCGCCGCCGCGGGCGTGCTCCACTGCCCGGTGCCGGTGATCGCGGCGGTCGAGGGCTTCGCGATGGGCGGCGGCTGCGAGCTGGCGGTGCTCTCCGACTTCGTGGTCTGCGGTGAGACCGCGGTGTTCGCGGTGCCCGAGGTCACCCGCGGCATCTTCCCCGGCGTGGGCGGCACCCAGCTGCTGCCGCGCATCCTGGGCGCGCCCATGGCCAAGGAGCTGATCTTCACCGGGCGGCGCGTGGACGCGCGCGAGGCCCGGGCGATCGGGCTCGTCAACCACGTGGTGCCCGCCGGGCAGGCGCGGGCCCGAGCGCTGGAGATCGCCGCCACCATCGCGGACAATGGACCGATCGCGGTGCGCCAGGCCAAGAAGGCGATCAACCGGGGCGGCGAGACCGATCTGGAGACCGGGATGGCGCTGGCCATCGAGGCCTACAACAACACCGTGACCACCGAGGACCGCCTCGAGGGCGTCCGCGCGTTCAACGAGAAGCGGAAACCCAGGTTCCACGGGCGATAGCGACGGAGCACAATTGAGCGGCGAGACACGACGGAGCCACGCGGAGAGCCGCGACCATCTCGTCCACGGTCAACATGGCTCAGCCATGTTGAAGCTGAAAAGGGGTCACGCATGACTGCCGACATGACCTTTGCCCTCACCGACGACCAGAAGGCGCTGAAGACCGCGGTCTACGAGCTCTGCAAGCAGTATCCCGCCGAGTACTGGCGCGACCTCGACACGCGGCGCGAATACCCCGAGGCCTTCGTCAACGAGCTGACCAAGGCCGGCTACCTGGCCGTGCTCATCCCCGAGGAGTACGGCGGCGGCGGGCTGGGGATCATGGAGGCCGCCCTGATTCTCGAGACGATCGCGCGCGCGGGCGGCAACCCGGCGGCGTGCCACGCCCAGATGTACATCATGGGCACGGTGCTCCGGCACGGCTCCGCGGAGCAGAAGAAGCAGTACCTGCCCAAGATCGCCACCGGCGAGCTGCGCCTGCAGGCCTTCGGGGTCACCGAGCCCAACGCGGGCTCCGACACCACCAAGCTGCAGACCACCGCGGTCCGCAAGGGCGACCACTACGTGGTCAACGGCCAGAAGATGTTCATCTCGCGGGTCCTGCAGTCCGACCTCATGCTGCTGCTCGCCAGGACCACCCCGGTGGAGCAGGTCAAGAAGAAGACGGACGGGCTCAGCGTGTTCCTCATCGACATCCGCGAGCTCCAGGGCAAAGGGCTCGACGTGCGCCCGCTCAAGATGATGATGAACCACTCGACCAACGCGCTGTTCTTCGACAACATGGAGATTCCCGCAGCCAGCCTCATCGGCCAGGAGGGCAAGGGCTTCTCCTACATCCTCGACGGCATGAACGCCGAGCGCATCCTGGTCGCCTCCGATTCGCTGGGCGACGCGCGCTGGTTCATCGAGAAAGCGGTGGCCTACGCCGGCCAGCGGGTGATCTTCGGCAAGCCCATCGGCGCCAACCAGGGCGTGCAGTTCCCGATCGCCAAGGCGCACGTCAACATCGAGGCCGCCGACCTCATGCGCACCAAGGCCGCCCGCATGTTCGACGCGGGCATCCCCTGCGGCGGCGAGGCCAACATGGCCAAGTACCTGGCCTCCGAGGCGGCCATCGAGGCGGGCAACGCGTGCATGGACGCGCACGGCGGCTACGGCTTCGCGGAGGAGTACGACATCGAGCGGAAGTTCCGGGAGTCGCGGCTCTATCGCGCCGCGCCCATCAACAACAACCTGGTGCTGGCCTTCGTCGGGGAGCACGTCCTCGGCATGCCCCGCTCCTATTGAGCCATCGATGCTGGGTCCGATCCTCGAGGGCGAGCGCGTCCGGCTCGAGCCGCCGCGGCCGGAGTACCTCCCGGTCTATCAGCGATGGTTCGCCGACATGGAGGTGACGCGATACCTGCTCTACCGGTTCCCGTTCACCGCGAAGGCCGAGGAGGAGTGGCTGGAGCAGGTCGGAAAGGATCCGAACCAGGTGATGTGGGCGATCGTCCTGCGACACAACGGCAAGCTGATCGGCAACACCTCGATCGAGAAGATCGACTGGCGCAACCGGCGCGGCGAGACCGGCATCGTGATCGGCGAGAAGGAGGAGTGGGGCAAGGGCTGCGCGGGCGAGTCGATGCGGCTGCGGACGCGCTACGGCTTCCGCGAGCTGGGCCTGGAGAGCCTCACCACCCACGTGGTGATCGCGAACCGGGGCAGCCGCCGCGGGCTGGAGCGCGCCGGGTACCGCCAGTGCGGGGTCCGGAGACACTACTACTTCATCGACGGCCGCTGGCACGACGTGTGGATGGGTGAGGTGCTACGAGACGAGTGGGAAGCGACCCAGGAGACGACACGATGAAGCTCCCGAAGCGGGTGACGATCTGCGAGGTGGGAACGCGGGACGGGTTCCAGATCGAGCCGGAGTTCATCCCGACCGCGGACAAGATCGACGTGGTCAACCGGCTGGCCGCGGCGGGCATGCCGCGGATCGAGGTGACCTCGTTCGTCTCGCCCAAGGCCGTCCCGCAGCTGAAGGACGCCGCCGAGGTCATGGCCGCGATCGTGCGCCGGCCCAACACCATCTACTCGGCGCTGGTGCCCAACGACAAGGGCGCGGTGCGCGCGGTGGACGCCGGCGTCGACGAGATCCACACCGTGGTGTCGGCGAGCGAGAGCCACAACCTGGCCAACGTGAACATGACGATCGGCGAGTCGCTCACCAAGCTCGCCGCGGTGGCCGAGGTGGCCCGCCGGGCCGAGGTCCCGGTGGTCTCGGGCATCTCGTGCTCCTTCGGCTGCCCCTTCGAGGGCGCGGTGCCGGTCGACCACCTGGAGTCGGTGGTGGCGCGCCTGGTGGACACGGGCGCCCGCGGCATCGGGCTGGCCGACACGACCGGCATGGCCAACCCGGCGCAGGTGGCCCGCGTGCTGGAGCGCCTGATGCCGCGCTTCCCGGGCGTGGAGTGGACGCTCCATACCCACGACACTCGCGCGATGGCCATTCCCAACATCCTGGCCGCGATGGAGATGGGGGTGACCTGCTTCGACGCCTCCATCGGCGGACTCGGCGGTTGCCCGTTTGCTCCCGGCGCCTCCGGCAACGTGTGCACCGAGGACCTGATCCACTGCCTGCACGCGATGGGCGTCGAGACCGGCGTCGACCTGGACGCGCTGATCGCCACGTCGAAGCGGGTGCAGGAGATCGTGGGCCGCTCGCTGCCGGGCCAGCTCGTGAAGGCGGGCAAGTGGGACCGACGCTACCCGCTGCCCGACGGCGTCCGCGAGAGGATCCCCGCTCGCTCATGACCAAGACCGCCCAGCGCATGCTGCGATTGATGGACAGAGCCGTCACCGAATGGACCCTCCCCGTCATCGGCCGCGAGAAGGGCCGCGTGCTGCGCCGTCTCCTCCTCAAGCACCGGCCGCGGCGGGCCATCGAGGTCGGCTCGCTCTTCGGCTATTCCGCGATCCTGGTGGCCGGCCACCTGCCGCCGGGCGGGCGGCTCATCTGCGTGGAGCAGAATCCCTACCTTGCCAGGTTCGTGAAGCTCAACGCGGAGACCGCGGGCCTGGGCAAGCGGGTGAAAGTGGTGGTGGGCGACGCCCTGCGGGTGCTGCCGCTGCTGCGGGGGCCCGTCGACTTCCTGCTGATCGACGCGAACAAGGAAGACTACCTCGACTATCTGCGCGCGGTCGAGCCGCGGCTGGTCCGGGGCGCCCTCATCGTGGCCGACAACACCGGCATGTACCGCCGCGACGTGAAGGCGTATCTCGATCACGTGCGCACCGATCCGCGCTACCAGAGCCGCGAGCACGACTTCGGCTTCGACTGCATGGAAGTCTCGGCGGTCCGCGGTTAGGGCTCCCATGTTCGGCGAGCAGCACGACCCGGAGTTCCTGAAGCACCTCTTCGAGACCACCGAGATCCTGCGCAAGCCGGTCGCGGGCATCATCGCGGGCTACCACGTGCTGCCCTACATCCTGGTGGGCCCGCAGGAGGCGCACCCGGCCGCGTCGGTGGAGATCCGCGGCAAGATCAAGGTCTCGCCGCGCCTGGTCCTGGCTCCGGGCCGCGCCGGCCAGACCTACGGCGATCTCTTCAAGGAGACCGAGCTGATGGACGAGGCCCTGATCGCGCGCGTCTTCTCCTTCGCGTACTCCAATCGCCACCAGGTGACCCTCGAGAGCGAGGACCTCAAGATCCAGCGCTGGGACCGCAACCCGCAGGCCCAGGTGGAGCGCGCCCTGGACGAGCTGTCCCAGCGAGAAGTCATCAACACCGGGGTGATCCTCGCCCCCAACGTGCGGTTCTATCCGGTCTCGCTCGACCGCTTCATCACCGAGATCCTGGACCAGGAGTTCAAGCCGTAGGCGGCCCCATGTCGATGATCGATCTCCTGGATGCCGACGCGGCCCGCCGCGAGCAGCCTGCGCTGATCGCGCTCCTGCGCGACGTGGTGGACGACGGCGGCTCGGTGGGCTTCCTGCCGCCGCTGTCCGCGGACGACGCGCGCGAGTACTGGGAGAGCGTCGCGGTCGCGGTCAAGGGCGGCGGGCGGCTCCTGTGGGTGGCGCGCGAGGACGGCGCCCTCCTGGGCACCGTCCAGCTCGATCTGGAGAAGCGCGCGAACGGCAGCCACCGCGCCGAGCTGATCAAGCTGATGGTCCACACGCGCGCGCGCCGCCGCGGGGTCGGGCGCGCCCTGATGCGGGCCGCCCAGGACGAGGCGCGCCGCCGCGGGCGCCGCACCCTCGTGCTCGACACGCGGCAGGGCGATCCGTCGGAGGCCCTCTACCGCTCGCTCGGCTGGACCTTCGCGGGCGCCATCCCGCAGTACGCGCGCAGCGCCAACGGCGAGCTGCACGCCACCGCGCTCTACTACCTGCTGCTCGGAGACTGACGACATGAGCACCGCGACCTACGACTGGGACGCCATCGTCAACGGCCTGAACCAGTACCTGCGCCTGCGCTCGATCCCGATCGGCATGAAGCTGTTCGAGACGGTGGAGGAGATGGAGGCCATCCCCAAGATCCGCCGCCCCAAGGCCAAGCACACCACCGACCAGATCGTGGCCCAGGCCCGGCAGCTCGGCTGGACGGTGGGCATCACCATGGCCGATCTGGTCGGCGCTCAGTGCGGCGCGGTGATCGGCCTGTCGCCGCAGGACGACGAATGGCTCTCGGGCAAGCGCATGGCCGGCGTCTGGTTCAAGACCCGGGAGGACGCGAGCCTCCACCAGCACGCGATGGACTGCGTGCCCTACGGGCGCTACAAGGCGATGGCGGTCGCCCCGCTCACCTCGGGCCGGCTGGATCCGCCCGACATCTGCCTGATCTACGGCACGCCCGGCCAGATGATCTTCTTCATCAACGGGCTGCAGTGGACCGGCTACAAGAAGATGTCGTTCACCTCGGTGGGCGAATCGGCGTGCGCGGACTCGTGGGGCAAGGCGCTCAAGACCGGGGAGCCCGCGCTGACCATCCCCTGCTACGCGGAGCGCCGCTACGGCGGCGTCGCCGACGACGAGATGCTGATGGCGACGCCGCCCCGCTTCCTGCCCAAGGTGATCGACGGGCTCGCCGCGCTGAGCAAGAACGGCCTGCGCTATCCGATCCCGCCGTTCGGCATCCAGTCCGACGCGGCGGCGGGGCTGGCGGTGAGCTACCCGAGCCCCGGCAGCCGTTCGTGAGTCGAAGGGGGCGCGCCGACCTCCCCCCGCGCGGGATGCCGCGCGCCGAGCCCGCGCTCGAGCAGAGGGCGGTCAGATGCGCCGCTCGCCGGCGAGCGCTCGGCGCATGAGCGGCCCGTCTGCGAACGCCGCGCGCAGATCGTCCGGCAACCCGGACGCGACGCGCTCCAGGCCGGCCCGTGCTTCCGCGCGCAAGGCCGCGGCGGCCGTGGCCTGCCCGCCGGCCTCGCGCTGATCGGCCAGGTCCAGGCTGGCGCGCCACACGACCGGCTCGAAGCCGAGCGCGCCCGCCTGCTGCCTCACGTCCTCGAGAATCCCCTCTCCGTCCAGCCCCCGACCGAGCGCGATCAAGGAACGGGCGCCCAGGCGCCGCGCGTCGAGCCCCCATGACCGGTAGTCGCCCGCCACGGCCTCGGCACGTCCGGCGACGCGGTGGGCCTCCTCGGCGCATCCGCGCCGCAGGGCAAGATCGGCCAGCGCCAGCAGCGGCGGCAGCACGAACTCGGTCGCCTCGGCCGCGGCCTCGATGGCCTCGTGGAGCAGCGGCTCGCCCTCCGTCTCGCGGCCCAGCGCGAGCAGGTCCTCGCCCAGCTCGTCCAGCGCCCCGGCGATCCACAAGGCGGCGCCGAGCGAGCGCGCGATGGCCAGCATCTCCTCGTGCAGCACCCGGGCTCGCTCGGGCGCTCCACAGAGCCGGGTGAGCCGGCCGAGAGCCCACTGGGCGGCCGCGGTCCACTCCCGATGGCCGATCTCGCGAGCGAGGGCCAGCGCGCGCTGATTCTCTTGCAGCGCAGCCGCGAGGTCGCCGTGCTGCTCGCCCAGCCAGGCCAGGGCCAGATGCGCGTAGGCTTCATCGGCCCGAGCCCCCTGCTCGATCGCCGCCTGCTGGCCTTGCCGGATCAGGGGATCGGCCTCCGCGAAGTGGCCGGCCAGGGCGAGCCAGAAGCCGATGTTGGTGATGACCGACGGCTGCGCGGCGCGGTCGCCCACGCGCTGGAAGCGCCGCAGCGCCTCGCGGTTGCGCTCGATCGCCCGCTCGATCCGGCCGCTGATGCCGTCGCTCATGGCGAGGACGTCGAGGGTGCGCGCGCCGCCGCGCTCGTCGCCCAGCGCCTCGAAGATGTCGAGCGCCCGGGTGAGCTGCCGCTGGCTCTCGGTCATCTGGCCGAGATTCAGGTGCACGAGGGCGGTCCGCACCAGGGCCTCCGCGGTGCCCCGCCGGTCGCCGGCCGCTTCCGCCATGCGCACCGCCTCGCCGGTCAGCTCGAGCGCGCGCCGGTAGTCGCGGTGGCCGCCCCACAGCTCGCCCAGCGCGCCCAGCAGCTCGCCGCAGGCGCCCGCGTCGCCGGACTCGCGGGCGATGGCCAGCGCCTGCTCCAGGTCCGCGCGCGCGGGCTCGAAGGCCCCGAGCACGCCGTGGACCTGGCCGCGGGCGGCCAGGAGCCGCAGGCGCTCGGCGGGCGGTCGCGCCGCCCGCTCGATGGCGTGCAGCGCCTGGCCGTACCACTCGATCGCCTCGCGGTTGGCGAAGGCGCCCCGCGCCCGCTCGGCGGCGCGGGTCGCGTGCTCGCCGGCCGGGAGCCAGTCCTCGGCCTGCGCGTAGTGGTGCGCCAGCACGGGCGCCAGCTCCTCCACGCGCGCCGGGTTGAGGGTCACCAGGGCGGCGGCGGCCCGCGCGTGCAGATCGCGCCGCCGCGGGGCGAGGATGCCGGAGAGCGCGACGTCCTGGGTCAGCGCATGCTTGAACACGAACGTCGAGCCCTCGGGGCCGTGGCGCTCGTAGAGGAACTCCTGACGGGTCAGCTCGCGGAGGTGGGGCTCCGGATCGTCGCCGTCCCAGGTCCCCTGGAGAAGCGACAGGGAGAACTCCCGGCCCAGCACGGAGGCGGTCTGGAGCAGGCGCTTGGACACGTCGGGGAGCCGGTCGATGCGCGCGGCCAGCACGCCGTGCACCGTGTCGGGCACGATCAGGCCGGGCCGACCGAGGCCGTGATCGTCCAACGCGCGGGCCAGCTCCTCCAGGAAGAACGGGTTGCCCTCCGCCTTGTCCAGGATCAGCGCGGCCAGCGGGTCGCCCAGCCCGGCCCGTGACAGCACCGAGCGCACCACGGTCAGGCTGTCGGCGGGGGCCAGGCGCCGCAGGGCGATCTGGGTGGCGTAGGAGCGATCGATCCAGGGCGGGCGATAGCCCGGGCGATAGGTGGTGAGCAGCATGACCGGCAGGCCGGCCAGCCGCTCCACGATGGCGGCCAGGCACTCTTCGGACGTCCGGTCGATCCAGTGCAGATCCTCCACGGCGATGACCAGCGGCCGTTGCGCGGCGGCCCGGGCGACGAGGTGACGGATCGCCTCGAACGTGCGGGCCTTGATGGCCTCGGGCCCGAGCCCGCCCGGCAGCTCGTCCCCGGCCACGCCGAGCAGATGCAGCAGGAAGGGGACGAGGGCGGCGTCCACCCCCATCTGGGCCGTCGCCGCGCGCGCGGCCTCCCGGGTGTCCTCCACCGGGTCGGCGTCGCCCACGCCGCACAGGCCGCGGACCACGTCGAGCACCGGCACGTAGGGCATGGCGGCGCCGAAGGACAGGCAGCGGCCCTCGACGTAGACCGAGCGGCGGCCGGCCAGCGCGCGCTGCAGCTCGAGGACCAGCCGCGACTTGCCCACGCCCGGCTCGCCGACGATGCTCACCGCCTGGCCGCGGCCGCCCTCGATCTCCACCAGGAAATCCCGCAGGGCGCGCAGCTCGCGGTCGCGTCCGACGAAGTGGCTCAGCGGCCGCTGGTCCGCCGCCTGCAGCGGCGAGCGCCGGTCGCCCCGGCCGCTCACCGCGTGGACCACCACCGGCGCGGACAGTCCGCGCACCTCCACCGGACCGCGGCTCTCCAGGGCCACGTAGCCGCGCACGAGACGCGCGGTGTCCTCGCTCACCAGAATCTGGCCGGGCTCGGCCATCTGCTGCAGGCGCGCGGCCAGATGGGTGGTATCGCCGACCGCGGTGTAGTCCATGCGCAGGTTGTCGCCGATGGCGCCCACCACCACGAATCCGGTGTGCAGGCCGAGCCGCAGTCGCACCGGGACCCGCCGGCCCGGCTCGACCTCGAGCGGCTGCTGGTCGAGGGCGCGGCGGAGGTCGAGTGCCGCCAGCACCGCGCGGCGGCCGTGGTCCTCGTGGGCGAGCGGGGCGCCGAAGAGCGCCATGAAGCCGTCGCCCAGGAACTGGTTGATGGTGCCCTCGTAGCGGTGGATCTCGCCGAGGGCGGTCTCGAAGAAGCGGCTCAGCAGGCCGTGCATGCCCTCGGGACCGAGCTGCTCGGCGAGCGCGGTGGAGCGGACCATGTCGCAGAAGAGGACGGTGACCGACTTGCGCTCGCCCTCCAGGGCGGCCCGGGAGGCCAGGATGCGCTCGGCGAGGTGCCGCGGCGTGTACGTGAAGGTGGCCGCGGCGTCGGAAGCGCGCGGGGCGGCCACCGGCGCGCCGCAGGCCATGCAGAAGCGGGCCTCGCCGGGCAGGGGCTGCCCGCACGCGGCACAGCCCGGAACGAGCCGGCCGCCGCACTCGAGGCAGAAGCGCGCCTCGACTGGATTGTCCCGCCGACACTGAGCGCAGCGCACCGCGATCGGATCCGCGCCCGACGTTATCAGGGGCCCGCGGGACGGGTCAACCCGCGCCGGGCGTCGTGGCGCCCGGCTCGCTCCGAATCCGGCCGGGCTGGTCGATCTGGCCGCCGATCCGGGAGGCGGCCGCCGGCCGGCGCCGGTAGAGCACCAGCGAGACAAGGCTCATCACCACCTCGCCGCGCTGGTTGCTGATCCGGCTCTCCACCTTCACGGTGCCCAGGTCGGGCCGCCGGCCTTCGACCTTCTCGCGCACCACCGACTCCACGGACAGCACGTCGCCCGGACGTACCGGCTTGATCCACCGCAGGTCGTCGAAGCCCTTGGCGCCCGCGGTCGCGTTGTCGGGGATCATGCCGTCGCAGATCATGCGGATGAACATCGCCCCGGTGTGCCACCCGCTGGCGACGAGCCCGCCGAAGAGACTCTGGCGTCCCGCCTCCTCGTCCAGGTGGAAGGGCTGGGGATCGAACTGCCGCGCATACTCGACGATCTCCTCGCGGGTGACCTCGTATCGGCCGAACCGCATCGTCTCGCCGACCTGCACGTCCTCGAAGTACTTCACGACGCGGCCGCCTCGAGCGCGGGCCGTCGGTGGTACATGGTGATGCCGACGATGGCCACCACCACCTCGCCGTGCTGGTTCCGCATCTCGACCCGGCGTCGCACGAAGCCGATGGGCTTGCTGCGCGACGGCCACGTCTCGAGCACCTCGGTGCGGCCGGTCAGCACGTCGTCGGGGCGCACCGGCTTGAGCCAGCGACAGGAGTCGAGCCCGGGCGAGCCGGTGGCCGCGGCCTGCTCGCGCCGGTTCGCCTCGACGGAGAGGCGCATCATCAGGGCGCAGGTGTGCCAGCCGCTGGCGATGAGCCCGCCGTAGAGGCTGGCGCGGGCCGCCACCGGATCGGTGTGGAACGGCTGCGGGTCGTATTGGCGGGCGAAGGCCAGGATCTCGGCCTCGGTGATCCGGTGCGATCCCAGCTCGGTCGTCTCGCCGACCTCGAAGTCCTCCCAGTGCTTCACGTGTGATCCTTTCTCTCGGCGTTGCGGATGATGACCGGCGTGGCCCTGACCGGTTGGGCGCGACGGCGACGTGCGCCCGCCGGCCTCCATCGTACCCGACCCTTTTCGCGGCCGGGCGCCCGGACCAGAGATCAACGACGCATCGCCCGCCGCGCGCCGGCCAGGGCGAGCCCGAGGGCCAGCGCGGGCAGCCCGACCCAGCGGGCCTCGGAGGCGAGCACGACGGCGGCGCGCGGTAGGAACGCGACGAGCCCGATGGGCGAGACCTCGATCACCCGCCAGTCGGCCGGGGCGAAGAATCGCCGCGTGGACCACGGCCACAGGAAGGCGACGCCGAGCCCGCCGTCGGTGAAGGCGTCGAGCACGCCGTGGGAGGCCATGGAGACGAACAGGAAGGCGAAGGCACCCCCGAAGCCGCTTCGCAGCGCGCGGTGGGCGCACGCGCCGATCAGCGCGACGAGCGCCGCCACGAGCAGCGAGTGGCTGAACCCGCGGTGGCCCAGAGCCGCCGAGTACGGGACGCCCCAGTGGAGCGTCACCACGTCGAGATCGGGCAGCGCCGCCACCGCCATCCCGGCCGCGACCAGCCGGGCCGAGAGGACGCCGCGCCCGAGGCCGCCGCCCAGCGCCAGCGGGAGGGCGGCGTGGGCGAACACGGTGGGCATCGCAGACGCTATCTCAGCTCGAACTCGAACGTGCTCACCACCCGGATGCGCTTGACCGGCGTGCTGGTCGGGCTGAACGGCGCCGACTCGTCGCCGCCGTCGAGACCGAAGATCTGGATCGCGCCCTGGTTGGCCGAGCGGATGCTGCCGACCTGCGCCCCGGAGTCGGCCGCGAACTGCTGCGCGGTGGCCCGGGCGTTCTTCGTCGCCTCGGCCAGCAGCTGCGGGCGCAGGTCGTTGAAGGCGGAGACCGCGTAGCGCGGGTTGGCCCCCCCGTGCTCGCGCTCACCGTCGAGGGCGACGCCGGCCTTGAGCAGCTCCTCGGTCGAGCCCACCGACGTCCGCACCAGCTCCACGTTGGCGGTGCGCACCACCACCGAGGTCGTCACCACGTAGCGGAGCCGATCGCTCGGCTGCGGCTGGCCGTACTCGCGAGCGAGCTTGTCCACCGTGCGGGTCGGCTGGCGCTCGATCTCCGCCTCCGGAAACCCCTGCTTCCTGAGGAACGCCACCACCGCGTCCCGGTCCGCGCTCAGGCGGGTGTGGGCGTCCACGAGCGTCTCGCTGGCCCGGCGCAGGCCCAGCGCCCACACCGCGCGGTCCGCCTTCACCTCGCGCTCCACGAGCCCCTTCACGGTCACCACGCGGGTGTCCGAGCGGAAGCGGGTGGCGCCGCGGCCCACGAGGTACCCCGCGGCGGACAGCCCGAGCAGCAGGCACAGCCCCACGATCAGCGCGGGGAGTACCCCCGAGCGTCCATCGTTCGAGATCGTCATATGCGCCACCTCCGTGGCCCGCGTTACGCGCGACGCCTCTTGCGCTGGCCGGTCGCCTCGCGCGTGATCAGCAAGGTCACCACACCCAGCACCAGTCCCCAGAACGCCGATCCGATCCCGGCCAACGTCACGCCGGAGGCGGTCGTCAGGAACGTGACGAGCGCCGCCTCCCGTTGATTCTCCTCCCGCACCGCGCTGGCGAGCGCCCCGCCGATGGTGGCCAGCAGCGCCAGCCCGGCGATGCCCGCGACCAGCTCGGGCGGGAACGCGGTGAAGACCGACACCACCGTGGACCCGAAGAGCCCGATCACGAAGTAGAAGACGCCGGCGGCCACCGCGGCCACGTAGCGGCGCTTCGGGTCCTCGTGCGCCTCGGGCCCCATGCAGATCGCCGCGGTGATGGCGGCCAGGTTGAGGGCGAAGCCGCCGATCGGGGCCAGAGCCAGGTTCGCCAGCCCGGTCCAGCCGATCAGCGGGGAGATCGGCACCCGGTACCCCGAGGCGCGGATCACCGCGACACCGGGCACGTTCTGCGAGGCCATGGTCACCGCGAACAGGGGGATCGCGACGCCGATGATCGCGCCCGGGGTGAAGCGCGGCGTGACCCACACCGGCCGGGCCAGCGAGAGGCGGACAGCGTCCACGTGCAGCAGGCCCTGGGCCAGCGCGATCGAGCCGCCGACCAGCAGGGCCGCGATCACCGCGTAGCGCGGGGTGAGCCGCCGCGCCAGCAGATAGGCGGCGAGCATGCCGAGGCTGAGCGCGAGGCGCGTGCTCATCGCGGTGAAGAGCGCCAGCCCGAAGCGCAGCAGCACCCCGGCCAGCATCCCGGCCGCGATCGCCAGCGGCAGGCGGTCCATCACCCGCTCGAACCAGCCCGAGAATCCGCAGAGCGTGATGAGCAGCGCCGAGAGCAGGAACGCCCCGGTGGCCTCCTGGATCGACAGGCCGGCCGCGCTCGTGACCAGCAGCGCCGCGCCCGGCGTGGACCACGCGGTCACCACCGGCACCCGGTAGCGCAGCGACAGCAGCGCGCAGGTCAGGCCCATGCCCACGCCGAGGGCGAGCATCCACGAGCCGACCTGCGCGGTCGAGGCGCCGACCGCCCCCGCGGCCTGGAACACGATCACCGCCGAGCTGGCGAATCCGACGAGCACGGTGACGAAGCCGGCCGCCACCGCGGAGACCGACAGATCACGGAAGAAGGTCATGAGGCCCCGCCCACTATAGCAACTGGCGGCGCCAGCCTCGGCGGGGGATCGGGTACACTCGCCGGGATGCGGGCCTACCTCCTGTCGCGGCTCGGGCAGACCGTGCTCGTCGTCTTCCTCTCGCTCACCGCGGTGTTCTTCCTGGTGCGGCTCGGCGGCGACCCGGTGTTGCTGTTCCTGCCCATGGACATCCAGGCCAAGGACCTGAACGAGTTCCGCCAGCGACTGGGCTTCAACGATCCGCTGGCCGTGCAGTACGGCCGCTTCATCACCCGCGCCGTTCACGGCGACTTCGGCGAGTCGCTGCGCTACCGGCGCGATGCCCTCGGGCTGGTGCTGGAGCGCCTGCCCGCGACGCTCTCGCTGGCCGGGAGCGCGCTCCTGCTCACCTTCTGCGTGGCGGTTCCGGTGGGGGTGCTCTCGGCGGTGCGGCGCGGCTCGCTCGTGGACTTCGTCGGCATGGGCGGGGCGGTGCTGGGCCAGGCGGTGCCCGGCTTCTGGCTCGGCCTCATGATGATCTACTTCTTCTCGGTGCGGCTCGGCTGGCTGCCCACCGGGGGCATGGGCGGCCCGCTCCATTTCGTGATGCCGTGCGTGGTGCTCGCCTCGTTCTACGCCGCGCGCCTGGCGCGCATCACCCGCTCCTCGGTGCTCGACACCCTGAACGAGGAGTACGTGCTCACCGCGCGGGCCAAGGGTCTGGGCGAGCCGGTGGTCATCGGCAAGCACACGCTCAAGAACTCGGCGATCCCCATCGTGACCCTGGCCGGCCTCGACACCGGCCAGCTCCTGGGCGGCGCGGTGATCACCGAGACCATCTTCGCGTGGCCCGGGCTCGGCCGGCTCACCGTCCAGGCCCTGCTCAATCGCGATTTTCCGGTAGTGCTCGCCGCGGTTTTCGTCTTCTCGGTGACCTATACCCTCATGAACTTGCTGGTGGACGTGCTCTACGGCTGGCTCGATCCGCGCACGCGGGCGCGCGCGCGCGCATGACGCGCTTCCTCGCCCGGCACGGCCGCGGCCTCGTCGGCGTCACCATCGCGGGCCTGGTGATCGTGGCCGCGGTGGCCGCGCCCCTGCTCGTCCCGCACGACCCGCTGCAGAGCGACTTCGCGGCCGGCCTCCAGCCGCCCGGCACCCCGGGCCACCCGCTCGGCACCGATCAGCTGGGACGCGACCTGCTGGCCCGCGTGCTCTACGGCGCGCGGATCGCGCTGTTCATCGGCGTCTGCTGCGTGCTGCTCACCGCGATCGTCGGCGGGCTCCTCGGCCTGCTCGCCGGCTACTTCGAGGGCTGGCCGGGCGCGGTGCTGATGCGGGTGGCCGACGTGCAGCTGTCGTTCCCCTTCATCCTGCTCGCGCTCACCATCAACGCCATCGTCGGCCTCGGGCTGCGCAACATCATCGTCAGTTTGTCAGTCGCCGGCTGGGTCGTGTATGCTCGCGTGGTCCGGGGGGAGGTGCTGTCGGTGAAGGAGCGCGATTTCGTGCACGCAGCCCAGGCCCTCGGTCTCGGACGCGGGCGCCTGCTCTTCCGGCACGTGCTCCCCAATGTGACTCCCTCCATCGTCATCCTGGCCAGTCTCCAGTTCGCCCAGTTCATCGTGGCCGAGGCCGCCATCTCGTTCCTCGGCTTCGGGGTGCAGCCACCCACCGCCGCGTGGGGCAGCATGCTGTCCGAGAGCCGCGACTATCTATTCGTGGCCTGGTGGCTGGCCGCCTTTCCCGGCGCCGCCCTGGCCCTCACCGCGCTCGGCATCAACCTGGTCGGCGACTGGCTGCGCGACGTGCTCGATCCGCGGTTCCGCGTCTGATGGGCGTCGTCATCCGCCCGTGCCGTCCCCAGGAGGCCGACGCCCTCCTGGATCTCTGGCATCACGCCGACGCCACCGCCAGCCCCACCGACACCCCCGAGCAGATCAGCGAGGTGATCCGCGACGCGGCGGCCGCCGTGCTGGTGGCGGTCGATCGCGGCCTGCTGGTGGGCTCGGTCATCGGGGCGTGGGACGGCTGGCGCGGCAACATCTATCGCCTGGCCGTGCTGCCGTCGTACCGGCGTCGCGGCATCGCGCGGGCGCTGGTCGCGGAGGTGGAGCGACAGCTCGCCGACCGCGGCGCCCGACGCATCTCGGCCCTCGTGGAGCACGACCACCCGTGGGCGGTGGGCTTCTGGGACTCGCTGTACGAGCCCGATCCGCGCCTGATCCGCTACGTCAAGAAGATCGAGCCGACAAGGAGAGACCCATGACTCGATTCACCCGGATGCTGGCCGCCTTCGCCGCACTGCTCGGCGTGGCGGTGACCTGCCCCCTCACCCCCGCGGCGGAGGCGCAGGACCGCGCGCGGACGAAGGAGATCGTGGTGGCCTTCGCGGCCGAGCCGCGCACGCTGCTGCCCGACACCATCGTGGACTGGACCACGAACGTGCAGCTCGAGCACATCTACGACCGGCTCGTGGACCGCGATCCCAAGACCTACAAGCCGATGCCCATGCTGGCCACGAGCTGGAAGGTGGTCAACGACACCACCTGGGAGTTCACGCTCAAGCAGGGCGTCAAGTTCCACAACGGTGAGCCCTTCAACGCCCAGAGCGTGAAGGCGACGATGGATTACATCAAGGACCCCGCCAACAAGACGCACTACGCGCCGCGCTGGTCGCAGGTCAAGGACGTCCAGATCGTCAACGACTACACCGTCCGCTTCATCACCGACAAGCCCTGGCCGGGACTCATCGACCGCATCTCCGAATCGACCGACTTCCTCGCGATGCCGCCCAAGGCCCTCAAGGAGCAGGGGCCGCAGGGCCTGCTGGCCAAGCCGATCGGCACCGGACCCTTCAAGTTCGTGCAGTGGGTGCGCGACGAGCGGCTCGTGCTCGAGCGCAATCCCGACTACTGGCAGGGCGCGCCCGAGATGAACCGCGTCACGTTCCGTTACATCCCGGAGTTCAGCGCCCGGCTCTCCGCGCTGCTCGCGGGCGAGATCGACATCATGAAGGACGTGCCGCCCCACGCGGTGGAGATGGTGGACAAGTCGGGCAAGGGCAAGGTGCGCTCCACCGTCTCCTCGCGCATCAACTACCTGGCCCTCGTCAACCTGAAGGCCGGCCCGATGCAGGATCTCCGGGTGCGCAAGGCGATCAGCCACGCGGTCAACGTGGACGAGCTGATCCAGCAGGTGCTCAAGGGCCGGGCCAGCAAGATGTGCGGGCCGCTCTCCCCGCTCAACGTCGACTACACGCCGGGGATCGAGTGCCTGAAGTACGATCCCGCCAGGGCCCAGGCCCTCTTCAAGGAGGCCGGGGTCGACCCGACCAAGCTCCAGCTCACCCTCGACACTCCGTCGGGCCGCTACCCGCTCGACAAGGACGTCTCGCTCGCGATCGCGGCCCAGCTGCAGCGCCTCGGCATCAAGGTGAACGTGGTGGTCAACGAGTGGGGCACGCACCTCGACAAGATCAAGAACCGCACCACCGGCGACATGTTCTATCTCGGCTGGGGGCCTGCGCTGAGCGCCCAGAACACCATCGAGCAGCTCTTCCAGGCCAACCAGACCTACTCCTCCTACGGCAACAACAAGGTCATCGACGCCAAGATCGCCCAGGCGGTCACGATCGTGGACCCGAAGAAGCGGCTGGAGGCGTGGGCGGAGCTGCAGCGGCTGGTGCACGACGAGGCCCCGTGGGTCTTCCTCTGGCAGCAACACGATCTCTACGGGGTGGCCAACTGGGTCGAGTGGACGCCGCGCGCCGACGAGAAGGTGTGGATGTACGAGGCGAAGCTGGCGCGATAGCGCGGCCGCTTCAGGCGGGTGTCGGGGACACGTCCCCGGGCGGCTGGTCGGATGACGCGTCCCCGTCATCCGCCTCGGCCGCGGCGGCCGGATCATCCTCGACGTCCGCGTCGGGCACCAGGCTCGCCTGCGCCGCCTCCATCAGCTTCTCCTTGCCCGGATCGCTGAGCTCCGCCATCTCCAGCACCATCAGGTCGTACCACACGTCCCACTGCATGGCGTCCTCCTTGCCCCTCCGGTAAGGGCATCGGCCGTGCCACCTGGAGATCGCCGCCGGATCAATGACTTGACGATCGCCCCGGTGAGAGCGGCCCGGGCATTCGGCCCGCCGGCGGGCAGCGCGCCATCGCGCGCGCCGCCGGGCTAGTCGTGGCCGGCGCGCGAGACGACCCGTACACTGCGAGGCATGGAGGAATCCAGAACCGCGGTCACCGCGGCGCTCCTGGGTAACGCGGCCCTGGCGCTGCTCAAGGGCACGAGCGCGGTATTCACCGGCAGCGCGGCCATGCTGGCCGAGACGTTTCATTCCATCGCGGACACCGGCAACCAGACGCTGCTCTTCCTCGGCATGCGGCTGGCCAGGCGGCCGCCTGACGAGGCCCACCCGTTCGGCCACGGCAAGAACGTCTACTTCTGGTCCTTCGTGGTCTCGATGATGCTCTTCACGCTGGGCGGCGCCTTCTCCATCTGGGAAGCCGTCCGCCACTACCTGCATCCGTTCGAGAAGACGCCGACGATCTGGGCCTACGGCGTGCTCGCGGGGAGCTTCGTGTTCGAGTCCATCTCGCTGACGTTCGCGGTGCACGGACTCCGGCGCAACGCGGGCTCACGCTCCCTGCGGCAGTACTGGCGGGACAGCCGCGATCCGACGCTGGTCACCGTCCTCATGGAGGACAGCGCTGCGCTGGTGGCCCTGCTGATCGCGGCGGCCGGCTTGTGGCTCACCCAGACGACCGGCGACGGCATCTGGGACGCGGCCGCCTCCGGCCTCATCGGCCTGCTGCTGATCGCGGTGGCGATCGTGCTCGCGGTGGAGAGCCACTCACTCCTGATCGGCGAGCGAGCCCCCGCGTGGATCGAGCGCGCGATACGCGAGGTGGTGGCATCGGAGACCGCGGTGACGCGGCTGGTAGAGCTGCACACGATGCACCTGGGGCCGCGGGCCGTCCTGATCGTGCTGGGCGTCACGTTCGACGGTCACCTCAGCGCCGACGGGGTGGGCGAAGCGGTCGCACAGCTGCAGCGGCGGCTCGCGAAGCGGCTCGTCGACCTCACCACCGAGCGATTGATCGTGATCGAGCCGACCCCCGCCCCCGCCCGGCGCCCGGCCGAAGCAGCGCGAGCCGGCTGAGCTAGGGTTGCTTGCCGGATCCGCCCGATCGGGGGGCGGAGCGCTTCGAGGCCGCGCCGCGCGTCTGCTGCGTCGGCCGGACGTCCAGCACGACGCCGTACCACTCGTGCTGCTCCGCTCCCTCGGTGAGGCCGTTCAGCTCCTCCCGCGTGGTTGCGAACTGCGGATCGTCGTGCCATCGCTTCCAATCGTCCCGCGTCTGCCAGGTGCCGACGATCAGCCGCTTTACCGGATCGCCGTCCGGGCGCAGCATCTGTCCGCCTACCCAGCCGGGCTGATCCCGGACCGCCGACATCCGCTCCTGCATCGCGGCGTCCCACTCTTCCGCGCGACCCTGTTTCACCTCGATCTCCGTGACGATGGTGACCATGGATTCCTCCTCGCGGCCGATGGCAGCTGCGAGCCGCTGATCGAACCCGATGGCAGCAATGGGTGTACCAGACACCGGAGAGCGTCGAAGACCGCTCTGGAGGCTCGAACGGGGCGGCGCGGATGGCGCTCCCAGAAAGGTTCACCCGGTAGTTCCTACGTGACGGCGAGACCGCATCCGCGACGCAATGGCGTTCCTGGCAGCGGCACGGCCCTTGCTCCGTCTCGTGCGACGACGTATCTCCTCGACTCCAACCGGAGAGGCACGACATGAGACAGCGGCTTTCATCGAATGACCGCATGACGCTGTGGGCGGCTGCCGCGGTCGGGGCGGTCGCGGTGGCGGCCGGCGCCTGGGCCGTCGCGATGGCGGCCCGCCGCGCGCCGCGCGGCGTGGAGAAGCGCCGCTCGGACATGCCAACGCTGGCCGGCGGTCGAGGCGAGCGGGTGGAGCGCACCGTCACGGTACTTCGCCCACCCGAGGAGCTATACCGGCGCTGGCGGGACCTGACGCGCCTGCCGGAAGTGATGACGCATCTCGAATCGGTGACGGCGCTGGACGGTGGGCGCACCCGGTGGACCGTTCGCGGCCCGGGCGACATCCCCCTCTCCTGGGACGCCGAGATCGTGGCGGACGAGCCGGGGCGCCTCATCGCGTGGCGCTCGGTCGAGGGCGCCGAGGTGGACAACGCCGGGTCGGTGCGCTTCACGCCGGCTCCCGGCGGCCGCGGGACCGAGGTGAAGGTGCTGCTCAGCTACGCGCCGCCCGCCGGCCGTCTCGGAGCTGCGGTCGCGACGGTGCTCGGCCGCAGCGGCGACCAGGAGGTGCGCGAGGACCTGCGCCGGTTCAAGCAGCGCATGGAAGCCCACGAGGTCGCCACCGGCGCACGGCGCCAGGCGGAGGCCTGGTGATGCGCGCGGTGTGCTGGCACGGCGCACGCGACGTGCGCGTCGATACCGTGCCCGATCCCGAGATCGTCAATCCGCACGACGCGATCGTCCGGGTCACGTCCACCGCGATCTGCGGCTCCGACCTGCACCTCTACAATGGGGTCATCCCGACCATGCGGCCGGGCGACATCCTCGGGCACGAGTTCATGGGCGAGGTGGTGGAGGCCGGCCCCTCGAGCCGGACCGTGAAGGTGGGCGACCGCGTGGTGATCCCCTTCACCATCGCGTGCGGCGCGTGCTTCTTCTGCCGCGAGCAGCTGACCTCGCTCTGCGACAACACCAACCCGAACGCGGCCATGGCGGAGGCGCTCTACGGCTTCTCCGCCTCCGGGCTGTTCGGCTACTCCCACCTCTACGGCGGCTACGCGGGCGGCCAGGCCGAATACGTCCGGGTGCCGTTCGCCGACGTCGGCGCCTGCCCGGTGCCGGCGCGGCTCACCGACGAGCAGGTCCTGTTCCTGTCGGACATCTTCCCCACCGCCTACATGGCGGCGGAGAACTGCGGGATCCGCCCCGGCGACACCATCGCGGTCTGGGGGTGCGGCCCGGTCGGCCTGCTCGCGATCAAGAGCGCCTACCTGCTCGGCGCCGACCGCGTCATCGCGATCGATCGCTGGCCGGCGCGGCTGCGGCTCGCCGAGTCGGAAGCCAAGGCGGAGACGATCAACTACGAGGACATCGACGACGACGTGGTCGAGGAGCTGAAGCAGCGGACGGGCGGACGCGGTCCCGACGCGTGCATCGACGCGGTGGGCACCGAGGCGCATGGCACCACGCTGGACGCGCTCTACGATCGGGTGAAGACGGCGGTGCGCCTCGGCACCGATCGGCCGGTCGCCCTTCGCCAGGCCATCCAGGCCTGCCGCAAGGGGGGGACGGTCTCGATCCCGGGCGTGTACGGCGGATACCTCGACAAGATCCCCTTCGGCGCCGCGTTCGCGAAGGCCTTGACCTTCCGGATGGGCCAGACGCACGTGCATCGCTACATGCGTCCGCTGCTCGAGCGGATCGATGCCGGCCATATCGATCCGAGCTTCGTCATCAGCCACCGGCGGTGGCCGCTGAGCCGCGCCGCCGACGCGTACGGCATGTTCAACGACAAGCGCGAGGACTGCACGAAGGTCGTCCTCGATCCCACCCGATGAGGCGGGCCGGGACCGCGCTGGCCGTCGCCGGCGCGCTGCTCGCGCTCCGCATGATCCGCCGCGAGCGGGCCCGCTGGGATCTCGCCAACCGGACCGTGCTGATCACCGGCGGCTCGCGCGGGCTGGGCCTCCTCGTCGCCCGAGAGCTGGCCCGCGAGGGCGCGCGCGTCGCCATCGCCGCGCGGGACGCGGCCACCCTCGCCCGGGCGCGCGAGGATCTGTCCGGCCACGGGGCGGCGGTGCTCGCGCTGCCCTGCGATGTCACCGATCGCGCCGCGGTCGAGCGTCTGGTGCAGGAGACGACCCGGCGGCTGGGGCCGATCGACGCGGTGGTCAACAACGCGGGCACCATCACAGTCGGACCGGTCGACGAGATGGCGATCGAGGATTACGAGGCCGCGCTCGCCACGAACTTCTGGGGCGCGCTCTACACGATCGCGGCGGTGCTGCCCGCCATGCGGGCCCGGCGCGCCGGCCGCATCGTCAACGTGGCCTCGATCGGCGGCCGCCTCAGCGTGCCGCATCTGCTGCCCTACAGCGTGAGCAAGTTCGCGCTCGTCGGCCTGTCCGAGGGCCTGCGGGCCGAGCTGGCCGGCGAGAGCATCCAGGTCAGCACCATCTGCCCAGGCCTGATGCGGACCGGCAGCCCGCGGCACGCCTGGTTCAAGGGCCGGCATCGCGCCGAGTACGCCTGGTTCAGCGTGGCCGACTCGCTGCCCCTGGTGTCCATGAGCGCCGAGCGCGCCGCGCGGCAGATCGTGGATGCGCTTCGCTTCGGCGACGCGGACCGCGTGCTGTCGCTGCCCGCGCGGATCGGGGCCACCCTGCACGGGGTCTTTCCCGGGCTGACCGCCGAGCTGCTGGGGCTCGTGAATCGGCTGCTGCCGGGCTCGCGGGGACCGGGGCGGCCGTCGGCGTTGGCCGCCGGCGCGGTCAAGGGCGAGGCGAGCACGTCGTCGCTGTCGCCTTCGCTGCTCACGACCCTCGGCGACCGCGCGGCCGAGCGGGCCAATCAAATATCAGGGCAGACGCCGTGAGGCGTCCGGAGACGTCATGTCGACACCAGCCAGCGTGAAGGGCCATCCCATCCATCCGATGCTGGTGGCCCTGCCCATCGGCCTCTGGGTGTTCTCCATCGTGTGCGACATCGTGTTCCACGCCGGATGGGGCGGGCCGACCTGGAAGGTGGTGGCGTGGTACACGATCGCGGGGGGCGTCGTCGGCGCGCTGCTGTCGGCGGTGCCCGGATTCATCGATTTCCTGTCCATCCGGGATCGGCGGGTCGGCCGGATCGCGCTGGTCCACATGGTACTGAATCTCATCGCGGTCGCGCTCTTTGCGGTCTCGTTCGGCCTCCGCATTCCGCATCCCCTGGACGCGCTGCCGGTGGTCCTCTCCGCCCTCGGCATCGTGGCCATCCTGATCTCGGGCTGGCTCGGTGGAGAGCTCGTCTACGTCCACCAGATGGGTGTGAACAAGCCGCCGCGCTAGGCGGCGCGCCCGTCAGATCAGCTCGCGCACCCGATCGCCCAGCACGGTCAGCGCGATCTTCTGCCGGTTGGGCTCGCCGCGCAGGAGCGACTCGGCGAAATGGGCCATCTGCTTGAGCGTGACCTTCGCGGGCATGGGCGGCTCCAGCGGATCCACCACCGCCTGCACCAGCACCGGTCCCGGCGCGGCCAGCGCCGCGTCGAGGGCGTCGCCGCACTCGACCGGGTTCTCGATGGTCACGCCGGCGGCGCCGCAGGCCTCGGCGAACAGCGCGAAGTCGATCGGGTGCAAATCGCAGCCGTACTCGGGGTTGCCCAGGAACACCATCTGCTCCCACTTGATCTGCCCGAGCGTGCCGTTCTTGACGACCACGATCTTCACCGGCAGCTGATACTTCACGCACGTGGCCAGCTCGGCCATCAGCATCGAGAAGCCGCCGTCTCCCACGAAGGCCACCACCTGGCGACCCGGGTAGGCGATCTGGGCCGCGATCGCGTAGGGCAGGCCGCACGCCATGCTCGCCAGGTTGCCCGACACCGCGTGCATCTGCCCGCGGCGGGCCGGGATGTGGCGGGCCCACCAGGTGGTGATGGTCCCGCTGTCGCAACACACGATCGCGTCATGGGCCAGGCGCAGCCCCAGCTCGCGGGCCAGGAGCTGCGGCTTCATCGGTTTGTCCTGCCGGCTGCCCCGCTCGTCCATGAGCCGCCGCCAGTCGGCCATCGACCCCTGGGCCTTTGCCAGGAACGCCTGGTCCGTGCGCGCGGTCAGGAGCGGCAGCAACGCGCCGAGAGTGGCCCGGCTGTCGCCGACCAGACCGACCTCGACCGGATAGCGCAGCCCCAGGCGCATCGGGTCCAGCTCGATCTGGACCGCGCGGGCCTGGCCGGGCTCCGGCATGAACTCGATGTACGGGAACGACGTGCCGACCATCAGGAGCGTGTCGCACTCCTCGATCGCCTCCTGGGACGGGCGGGTACCGAGCAGCCCGATGCCGCCGGTGGTGTACGGGCTCTCGTCGTCCACCGCGGCCTTGCCGAGAAGGGCCTTCACGATCGGCGCCCCGAGCCGCTCGGCGACCGCCTCCAGCTCATCGCCGGCATGGAGCGCCCCGCGGCCGGCGAGGATGACGGTCTTCTGGCCGGCGTTGAGCAGGTCCGCGGCTCGACTCAGCAGGTCCTGGGCCGGGAGTCCCGCGCTGCGACCGAGCGCGTCGGAGGCGTGGTGATCGACGTTGCGCGGCGAGCGCGGACCCGCCTTCTGCTCCTGGATGTCCACCGGGAACGCGAGATGGGCCACCCCGCGGTAGGCCAGCGCGGTCCGACACGCCAGGTGGGTGAGGTTCTCGACGTGCGTCGGTCCCATGATCCGCTCGTTGAACTTGGCCACGTCGATGAAGAGGCGGTCGAGCGCGACGTCCTGCTGGGTGTGCGTGCCGATGAGGTCGTGATATGTGAGCCCGGTGATGGCCAGCACCGGCTGCCCGTCGAGTGCGGCGTCGTAGAGGCCGTTGAGCAGATGGATCCCGCCCGGGCCCGAGGTGGCCAGGCAGACCCCGAGGCGACCCGTGAACTTCGCGTAGCCGCAGGCCATGAACGCGGCCGCCTCCTCGTGGCGAACCTGCACGAACCGGATCCGGTCCTGGCGGGTCCGCAGCGCCTCCATGATGCCGTTGATGCCGTCGCCGGGGAGGCCGAAGACGACCTCCACGCCCCAGTCCAGCAGGGTCTCGATCAGGATGTCCGCCGCGGTCGACGCCATCGTGGGCTCCTTCGTCGGTCGTGCGCGCGCTCGGTCGAGAACGCAATCAGGTGGTGAGCACCGGGCCCTCGAGGGTCCGCCGAAGCTGCTCGGCCGCCTGTGCGCACGAGGTCGAGCGCTCGTAGTCACCATCGAGCTGCAGGGTCGCCGCGGCGCGGTCGAAGTACTCGAGCAGATCGCGCGCCTGCTCGGTGGAGCATCGGACGCACCGGCGCTCCACCGTCTCGGTGTCGGCCTCGGCGTTCTCGATCGCCGCCCGGGCGTCCGGCGACAGGGTGACCCCCGCCAGGCGGTCGGGATCGACCGCGACCTGACAGGCGGCTTCCTCGATCGGGACCACGTGCTGGGCCGGCACGGCCGGGCTCACTTCTTCGCGAGCTGGCCCTGGACCTGGCGGATCATCCGCAGATGGTCCTCGAGCGTCGGCAGGGTCTTGCCGGCCCAGGCCTTCAGCTCCGGATCCTTCGCGGCCTGGCTCTCGCGCCGGAACGCCGCCACATCCGTCTCGTGGTCGCTCACCATCAGCTTCACGTACTCGCGGTCGAAGGCGGCGCCGGACAGCTTCGCCAGGCGGTCCTTCTCGCGCTGCGCCTTCCGCGACGGCTTGTCGGACAGCTGCACCTGCTTGCTCGCCGCCAGCTGGGCCAGCTCGCGGTTGGCCTTTCCATGGTCGTCGGCCATGCGGCGGCCGAACTCCCGGACCGCGTCGCTCGCGGCCTTCTGCTGCGCCAGCTCGCCCAGATCGACCTCCATCTGTCCGCCCTCGGCGGCCTCGGTCACGAACTTCTTGTCCGAGGAGGTGAGGCTGCTCTTGGCCTGCTGGGCGAACGCCGGGGCACTCACCAGGGCCAGCGCGATGAGGCCCGCCGTCATTGACTTGATGATCATCGGGTGGATCCTCCCTTGGCGAACCGAGGGCAGCATCGCCCATGCCAGGGCGTCGGTCGTCGCTCCCGGTCTCGAACTGCCGCATCCGCGCCGCTGATCCGAGCGCAACCGCGGCATCTCTTCCCGGTAGTCGTGCCTCTCCGGAAACTCCGGTTGAACCGCAGTGCCGCGATTCGGGCGAAGAGTCGCGCCGTTGATGTCGCGTCGGCGTGGCACTCTCCTTGCTGACCCGAGCAGCAGTCAACCGCCGCCGGGTGGCGGCAAAAGGAGAAGGCCATGCCCGCACGCAAGTCGATGGCACGGAAGAAGCCGGCCCGGAACGGCAAGGAGACTCAGAAGGACGCGATCGCCCTGCTCAAGGAGGACCACGAACGGGTCCGCGAGCTGCTAGGAGAGCTGGAGGAGACCAGCGACCGCGCCGAGGGCAAGCGGCAGACGCTCCTCGCCACGATCGAGGAAGAGCTGACCATTCACACCAAGATCGAGGAGGACATCTTCTATCCCGCCTTCTTCGACGTGGCCAAGACCAACGACGACAAGGAGATGTACTACGAGGCGATCGAGGAGCACCACGTGGTCGACCTCGTGATGCCCGAGGTCAAGAACACGGACCCCTCGACCAACGAGTTCGCGGCCAAGGCCAAGGTGCTGAAGGACCTGGTCGAGCACCACGCCGAGGAGGAGGAATCCGAGATGTTCCCGCGGGTGCGCAAGCTGATGAACCGGGAGCGGCTGATGGAGCTGGGCGAGGAGCTGGCCCGCGCCAAGGAGTCGGCCAAGGCCGGCATCGTGCAGAAGCTGACCGGAATGATGCGCTCCTGAGCGCCGGCGCCGGCGCGCCGGAGCCCGAGCCCCGGCGTGCCGGCCCTGCGGCCGCTTCCTCCCTCCCGCCTCCCCCCGATGATTTCCTGCTAGAATCCCCGCGCTGACCATCTCGGAGGTCGGAGGACGCCCCATGGCGATCACCGTGTTCACCAGCGCATTCCTGATCGACTGCACCGGCGCGGATCCCATCGACGGCGCCGCCGTCGTGGTCGAAGGCGAGCGTATCAAGGACGTGATCGGCTCGGGCCGGGTCGGAGCCCTGCCGGGTAAGGTCGATACGGTGGACCTGCGGGGCCGCACTCTGATGCCCGGGCTCACCGACGCGCACGTGCACATGTGCGCGGTGGAGGGCAACATCCCCGAGCAGCATCGCTACAATCCGCCGAGTCTCATCGCGGCCAAGGCGCTCCGCCGCATGGAGCAGTGCCTGATGCAGGGCTTCACCACCGTGCGGGATGCGGGCGGCGCCGACTACGGCTTCCGCGAGGCGGCGGAATCGGGGCTCTATCCGGGCCCCCGCATGCTCGTCTCCGGGCGGCCGCTCTCGCAGACCGGCGGCCACGCCGACAAGCGCCGGCGCTCGGAGTGGATCGAGCCGGTGGAGTGCTGCATCGGCATGGGCGGCATCATCGCGGACGGAGCCGACGAGGTCCGCAAGGCCACCCGCGAGAACCTCCGTCACGACGTGGACCAGATCAAGATCATGGCGTCGGGCGGGGCGATGTCGCCGGGGGACGAGCTCGACACCACGCAGTACACGGTGGAGGAGATGCGGGCCGCGGTGGAGGAGGCGCGCGCGGTCGGCAAGTACGTGCTGGCCCACGCCTACTCCGGCTCGGCCATCCGCAACGCGATCCAGGCCGGGGTGCGGTGCATCGAGCACGGCAACCTGCTCGACGAGGCGGGCGCCCAGGCCATCAAGGCCGCGGGCGCCTACCTGGTGCCCACCATGGTGACGTACGAGGCCATCTCGCGCGAGGGCAAGAACTACGGGATCGGCGAGCACCAGATCCAGAAGATCAACCTCGCGCTCGAGAAGAGCCTGGAGGGTCTCACCCACGCCTATCGCGCGGGCTGCAAGATCGGCTCGGGCTCCGATCTCCTCGGCGACATGCAGGCCCAGCGCACGATGGAGTTCGAGCTGAAGGGGCAGGTGATGAAGCCGATGGAGGTCCTGCGGTCCGCCACCATGGTCAACGCGGAAATTTTCAGAATGGCTGATCGAATCGGTTCCGTCGAGCCCGGCAAGTACGCCGACCTGCTCGTGGTCGACGGCAACCCGCTGACCAACCTGCGCATCTTCCAGAGCTCCGCGCACATCCAGGCGATCGTGAAGGGCGGCGCGTTCGTCAAGCGCGCCTTGTAGCCTTGGCCGCAGCCGTTCGACACCTGAGCAGTTCCGGATTGGATGCCGCGCGGTCGGGGCCAACGGCGTCGCCCAGGGTCGCCGAACCGCAGGCTATCGCGGGAACAAGCGCTCGATCAGAGTCTCTCGAGTCAGCCCGAAGTGCTGAGCGACGTCGCCCAAGACGCCGGCGAGAGTCCCAACGCGGAAGCTTCCATGCCGCGGAACTGTGATGTGGTGTTCGCCGTGCTCAAGCGTGGTCAGCCAAAGATGGCTACCGGTCCTGACGGGTCGCCCGGTAGCCCACGCTGGCCAGGGCCTTCGCGAGATCGTCGCCGGAGACGTCCCGCGGCAGCCTCAAGCGCTGATGATTTCCTCGCGGACGAAGTGGAGGCGGATAACCTTGGGAGCCTGACCTTCCTCGAAATGGCAGCGGACTGCGTCGCGGACCCTCTCGTGCAGGCTTGCGACGCTGTCGGCCTCCGTGAAGATCGACTCCCCGAGCGCCCGGGCCGTGAAGCCGCCCTCCGGGGCCTCCTCCACCAAGAAGATCAGCTCCGACAGGTTGCCGCGTGTCATCGGCTCACTAAGATAGCATCTCCTGGAGGGCTCCCTGCCATCGAAACGGGAGCTTCCATCCGAATCCCGGCTTGCGAGGCTGCGCTTGCTAAGCCGCGCTGGGCGTAAGGCCTTGTGGAACAATAGCCCGGGGGTGGCGGACTTGCGCTGGGTGCCGGCGTTCGAGGAAGATTTGCGGTCGCTCACGAGTGCGAGATCGATGAACGAACGATCAGATCGGACTCTCATAGAGAGTCTGTAGAGAGGCCACCATGCCGAGCCCCGCCGACTTCGAGAAGCTGGGCGTCTTCTACCTGGGGCGGCCCTACGACCCGCAGGCGAAGAAGGCGCAGGACGGCCTGCTCCTCTACGACTCGAAGGACCTGGTGACCCACGCGGTCTGCGTGGGCATGACCGGGAGCGGCAAGACCGGCCTCTGCCTGGCCCTCATCGAGGAAGCCGCCATCGACGGCATCCCGGCCATCCTGATCGACCCCAAGGGCGACCTGGCCAACCTGCTGCTGACCTTCCCGGCGTTGCGGCCCGAGGACTTCCGCGCGTGGATCAACGAGGACGACGCGCGGCGCAAGAACGTCTCTCCCGACGACTATGCGGGCCAGCAGGCCGAGGCCTGGCAGAAGGGCCTCGCGTCCTGGGGCGAGGACGGCCCGCGGATCCAGCGCCTGCGCGACGCGGCCGACTTCGCGATCTACACCCCGGGGAGCAACGCGGGCATCCCGCTGTCGATCCTCAGGTCGTTCGCGGCGCCGCCCGAGGCGATTCGTGACGACGCCGAGCTGCTGCGCGAGCGCATCGGCACCACCGCCACCAGCCTCCTCGGGCTGCTCGGCATCGATGCCGATCCGATCAAGAGCCGCGAGCACATCCTGATCTCCACCATCCTGGACACCGCGTGGAAGCAGGGACAGGCGCTCGATCTCGCGGCCATGATCCAGCAGATCCAGACGCCGCCGGTGAAGCGGGTGGGCGTGCTGGACCTCGAGGCGTTCTTCCCCTCCAAGGATCGCTTCGCGCTGGCCATGTCGCTCAACAACCTGCTCGCGGCCCCCGGCTTCGAGGCCTGGATGGAAGGCGAGGCGCTCGAGGTCGACCACCTGCTGCACACCGCGACGGGCAAGCCGCGCATCGCCATCGTGTCGATCGCGCACCTGACCGATGCGGAGCGGATGTTCTTCGTCTCCCTCCTGCTCAACCAGGTCGTGGGGTGGATGCGCACGCAGTCGGGCACCACCAGCCTGCGCGCGCTGCTCTACATGGACGAGATCTTCGGCTTCTTCCCGCCGGTGGCCAATCCGCCGTCGAAGACGCCGCTGCTCACCCTGCTCAAGCAGGCGCGGGCCTTCGGCGTCGGCGTCGTGCTGGCCACCCAGAACCCCGTCGATCTCGACTACAAGGGCCTGTCCAACACCGGCACGTGGTTCATCGGACGGCTGCAGACCGAGCGCGACAAGGCGCGGGTGCTCGACGGCCTCGAGGGCGCAGCGGGCAGCGCGGGTCAGGGCTTCGACCGCCCGGCGCTCGAGCGCATCCTGTCCGGGCTCTCGAGCCGCATCTTCTTGATGAACAACGTGCACGAGGACCATCCGGTGGTGTTCGAGAGCCGCTGGGTGATGTCCTACTTGCGCGGACCGCTGACGCGCGCGCAGATCAAATCGCTGATGGACGGGCGGCGCGGCGCGGACATCGCGGAGCCGGCGGCCGAGGCGACGACCGGGAGCGCCAAGGGCGCTGCGGCGGCCGCCCCCGCGTCCGCGCCCGCGTCGCCACCCGCGTCGGCGCCGGTCGCTCGGCCCGGGAAGAGCAAGGCGGCGCGGGCGGCGGCACTCGCGGCCGAGAGCGCGCTGTCCACCGGAGGCGGTCAACGCCCGCTCCTGCCGCCCGACGTGCCCCAGCATTTCGTGCCGGCTCACGGCGCGGCGCCCGCCGGGTCGAGCCTGCTCTACCAGCCGATGCTCGCCGGCTTCGCGCAGGTGCGCGTGGCCGACACCAAGAGCAAGATCGACGTCACCCGCGACGTGACCGTGCTCACGCCGATCACCGGCGAGGCGGTCCCGGTCGACTGGGATCAGGCCGCCGTCGCCGGCTTCACCTCGGCCGATCTCGCGGATGGGCCCGACGAGGGTGGCGAGTTCGCCGATCTGCCCGCGCCCGCCGGCAAGAAGAAGAGCTACGACGCGTGGAGCAAGGAGTTCGCGGCCTGGCTGCTGCGAACGCAGAAGGTCGACTTGCTGCGCAGCCCGTCGCTGAAGGCCGTCTCGAATCCCGACGAATCCGAGCGCGACTTCCGGGTTCGCCTGCAGCAATCCACCCGTCAGGACCGCGATCGTGCCATCGAAGCCCTGCGCCAGAAGTACGCGCCCAAGCAGGCCGCGCTCCAGGAGCGGCGTCGCCGCGCCGAGCAGGCGGTGGCGCGCGAGAGCGAGCAGGCCACCCAGCAGGGCATCCAGACCGCGATCTCGGTGGGCGCCACCATCCTGGGCGCCTTCCTCGGCCGCAAGGCGGTCAACGTCAGCACGATCGGGCGCGCCACCACCGCGGCCCGCGGCGCCGGCCGCGTGCTGAAGGAGACGCAGGACGTCGGGCGGGCCAAGGAGTCGGTCGGAGCGGTCGATCAGGCCATCGCCGACCTCGACGCGCAGTTCAAGGCCGAGGCCGACGCGCTGACCGCGAGCACCGACCCGCTCACCGAGCGGCTGGAGAGCATCTCGCTCAAGCCCACGCGCCAGAACATCTCCGTCCGGCTGGTCACGCTGGCGTGGGCGCCCGCCTGGCGCGATCCGGCGGGCGGGATCACGCCGGCCTGGGAATGAACGGCTTCCGCCCTACTTCTTCGGCTCCTTGCCTTGCTGGCTCAAGGGCCGGCAATCCTGGCCGAGGTTCTGACGAGCCGTGCCGGCCGGGCACGGCGCCGTCGGGTTCTGAGTCGTCGGGGTGCCCTTGTCGCCCGCCGACGGGGTGCCGGGCGGCCGGTTGCCGCTTCCCGTATCGCCTTTGGGAGGCGTCGGCTCGGCCGGCGAGTTGCCCTTCGTCTGCGCAGCGAGCGGGGAAGCCAGAAACAGCGTCGTCATCGCGATCGCGATAGCGCTTCTCCAGGTCATCGGTCGTCTCCTTGTCGTCGAGTCCGACCCGAGTGGGCTGCAACCGACATGCCCTGGAAGCACCGCCGCGATTCCCACGCACGAGCGCCGCTTCGAACCAGCAGAGTAGCGGCGCGGGGCGCCACGGCCATGTAGCGTTTACCGGCCCTCCCGATTGGGGGCGGTACGGATCTACGCGACTGGCACGCGCCTCGGCCAGGGGCCGTGCGCTATTCGCCGGTGGGCTCTTCCGACGGCCGGCGTGTTCTCAGGCGCAGCCAACCCAGGCCGCCGGCCGTCATGCCAAACAACAGCATCGTGGTCGGTTCGGGGGTCGGTGCCAAGAGAGGGGTCATCGTTCCTGTGAAGTTGCCCTGACTCACGAAAGTCAGTCCGGTTATGAACGCGGTGACGTTCTGCGGATCGAGCATGGCCGATCGCTCGATCCCGGTGACGTCGAAAGCATTCACCCCGCCGTCGGGAAAGAAGAACTGCGTCTTGGCACCTAGGACGAGCTGCATCAGATTCTGACCGGTCGAGAACGACACATTGAAGAGATTGTCACCGACTTCCGGAAGCATGACCGAGGCAAAATTCGGATCCCCGACGCCCGTCGCATATTTGTAGCCGATGGCGACAAACGGGTCGATGAATACCAGCTCATTGGGCACGACGGGCGCGGTGAAGTGATAGGTAGGCCCGAACCCCGTGCGGGGATCGGGGGCGGGACCCACGGTCGGAAGCAGCACCTGTGGAGGCGCACCGCGCTCCAAGACCGTGAATTCGAAAAACGAGGACGAGCGCGCCGCAATGGCGCCCAGCGACGTACCGACCAGTGGTCCGTGTCCTCGCGTCTGAACCAGCTGAATCATCATGGAATAGTTGTTGCCCTGCTTCAGGCTTTGACCGGAGCTCAGGAGCGTCGGGACCGTGAACTGCCTCGCGTCTCCGCTCAAAGCCTGGACGTGGACGACATCTCTCATCCCGTTTGCGAGCGGAGCGGCGGTCTTGTCGAACACGGCGACGCGTATGGCGTCGGGGGTAAAGCTCGCCGGTACGATCCAGTTGAAGGTCGGGTTGCTGCCGCTGCCCGAGATCGTCACGCGCTCTGGAAAGGGAACCTCGGGAGATCCGGGCGGCGTGCCGAGCGCCGGTGTCGTCGTGGCGAGTCTGTCGGCACCGTTGGCAAACGTGAGCGTCCACGCTCCGCCGAGCGACGGGTTGAAGGGAATGGTTTGTCCGCAAAAGTTCGCATCCACCGCGAGGCCCACGCATAGGCGCGGCCCTACCGTGATTGATCCCTGGACCGCACTGAGGAGGTTCGTGCCTTGCGAGCCTGGCGGATTGATATCGACTCCGAACTGATTGACGGTGCCCTGTCCGAGACCAACGTCATTCAGACTTCTCGTATCTCGGAAGTTGTGACTGTTATCCGGGTTCACCGTGTTCAGCGGCAGAGCCGATACGTAACCCGGTGACGCGCTCAGGCTCGCTAGTATCATCCCGACGGCGCCGAGGGCGCGGTGGTAGTCGAGGCGGGATCCCCGCGCTGCGTATGCGAAGCGGGAAGTGACTGTGGGCATCCGATCCCGGAACATGAACGCCTCCCCAGAGACTCGGACGGGTCGATGAAGCTGACGGAAAATAGGCCGGTTCACCTGATGAGTCAAGAACTCTTTACACTGCCCAATCTCAGGACCGTCCCCTTAGGCGGCCCGTGTCTTATGGAGGCCCGGAAGACGCGGTGAACACACTGCCGATGGCCAGACGGGATCAGTTGCGCACTCGTGGCAGTGGGCCAACCCGGTTTCAGAAATCCAGCCCTCGTGTATCGTGGTTGATACATCATGCGTGCGCGGGCGCTCGTCGTCCTCCTGGCCTTGGCGCTGGCCTCCCTGCTCGCGCTCGCCTCGCCGTCGTATGCGCCTCCGCCAGCGGTGTCTACCGCGACGCCTGCCGCTCCTGGCCCCTCACCCTTTGGCCCCTCGCCTTACCCTCTCCCCAGAGGGGAGAAGGAACCGCTTAGGGGGCGGGTGGTGCGGACGGTGGATGGGGACACCATCCAGGTGCGGTTGGCGAGCGGGGTGGAGAAGGTGCGGTATATCGGCATCGATACGCCCGAGGTGCATCACCCGACGCGCGGAGAGGAGCCGGGCGGGCGCGCGGCCACCGAGGTCAATCGACGGCTCGTCGGGAACCGGGCGGTGCGTCTCGAGCCGGACGTGCAGGCGCGCGACCGCTACGGCCGGCTGCTGGCCTACGTGTGGGTGACCGGGCCCGACGGCGCCGAGATCATGGTGAACGCGGAGCTGGTGCGGCTCGGGTACGCGGCGGTGCTCACGGTGCCGCCGAACGTGCGCCACGCCGAGCTGTTCCGCAAGCTCGCCGCCGAGGCGCGCGAGCAGCACCGCGGCCTCTGGGCGCCCTGAGCGGGTATACTGAGCGCTCCATGAAGATCGGCCCCGTCGAGCTCACCGCGCTGGCCCGGCTGGCCCCGATGGCCGGCATCACCAACGCCCCGTTCCGCCTGATCGCGCGCGAGTGCGGCAGCGCGCTCACCACGTCCGAGGAGATGGACGCGGCCGCGCTGCTCACCGGCCATCCGCACGCCGACGCCATCGCGGCCTACTATCCCGAGGAGCGGCCGCTCGCCATGCAGCTGCTCGGCAAGGATGCCGACCTGCTCGCCCGCGCGGCCGAGCGCTGCCAGACACTGGGCGCCGACATCGTGGACCTGAACATGGGCTGCCCCATGCCCAAGATCACCGGCAAGGGAAAAGGCGCGGCGCTCATGCGCAACGTCGGCGCGACCGCGTTGATCCTCCGCGCCCTGCGCAAGGCGGTGAGCGTGCCGCTCACCGTGAAGATCCGCGGCGGCTGGGACGACGAGCACCTGAACGCGGTCGAGGTCGCCCAGATGGCGGAGTCGGAAGGGGTCGACGCCATCACGGTGCACCCGCGCTCGCGCTCGCAGCGCTTCACCGGCAAGGCCCCCTGGACGATCATCGGCGAGGTGGTGCGCGCCGTCTCGATCCCGGTCACCGGCAACGGCGACGTGCACTCGATGGCGGAGGCGCGGCGCATGGCCGTCGAGACCGGCTGCGGCTCGGTGATGATCGGGCGCGGCGCGCTCGGCCGCCCCTGGGTCTTCGACGAATGCTTCGACGCGCTCTCGCCCGAAAGCCAGCGCGCCTCCAAGGCCCGGGTGATCGCGCGGCACGTGGGGCTGATCCGCGCTCAGTTCAACGAGAAGTACGCGCTGGTGCAGATGAAGAAGCACCTGGCGTGGTACACGGAAGGCCTCGGCCACGCCACCGAGTGCCGCGCCCGCATCTTCCAGACGCGGTCGCCCGAAGAGGTGTGGGACCTGTTCCAGTCCTACTGGGAGCGCCCGCGCCCGGAGACCTCCCAGACCGCCTCGACCTTGTCGCCCCGCATGGCGTAGATCCGGTCGTAGAGGTTGATGGTCGGGTCGCAGTGCGGCGGGAAGAACTCGATCAGCTGGCCGAGCCTGGGCAGCCGTCCCGGCTCGGTGGTCATGAGCCGGCCGTGCTCGTCGCCCGCCCAGGAGTACTCGACGCCGGGCCACTCGACGGCCTCCGGCACGAACGGGCGATCGGTGGAGAAGGCCTTGAAGCCGCCGTCCACCATCGCCATCTCGGCGGTCGGCACGCTCACCACGGTGGTCAGCACGGTCAGCGCCATCTCGAAGTCGTCGTAGGCCGCCCCGCGCGGGCTGCCGATGCGCCGGTAATCCAGGTCCATCACGCAGTACGAGCCGGACTGCAGCTCGGTGAGGCCTGGGAGCTCGACGTCGATGTTGAACGTGCCGCTCGAGCCGCCGGTCACGATGTCCACCGGCATGCCGTGCTTCTCGAAGAGCTCGCGCGTCTTCATGAGCCGGCCCATCCAGCGCCGCGATGTGCGGCGCCGCTCCTCGAAGCCCATCACGTGCGCGCAGTGGCCCGCGTAGCCCTGCAGCCCCCGCAGGTGCAGCGCCGGGTGCGCCATCACCTGGCGGCCCAGGTCGCGCGCGGACTCGCCGGGCTGGATGCCGGTGCGGCGGCCCCCCACGTCCACGTCCACCAGCACGTTCAGCACGAGGCCGGCCCGGGCCACCGCGTCGCCCAGCTCGCGCACGTTGTCGGGGTTGTCCACCACCACGAGGGTCTCCGGCTGCCGCCGCAGCACCCCGAGGAGCCGGCCGATCTTCTCGGGCCCGACCACCTCGGTGGTGATGAGGAGATTGCGCACGCCGGCCGCGGCCATCACCTCGGCCTCGCCCACCTTCGCCACGCAGACGCCCACCGCGCCGGCCGCCACCTGGCGACGGGCGATCTCCGGACACTTGTGCGTCTTGGCGTGCGGGCGGATCTTCTTGCCGGCTGCCTTCACGTGGGCAGCCATCTTGGCGACATTACGCTCGAAGCGGTCCAGATCCAGCAACAGTGCGGGGGTGGGGATCTCGGCGCGAGTCATGGCGGGGGGAGCATAGCACGCGGCGCGAAGAGCCCGCCGAGGGCGTCTTCGCGCCGCGGTCTTCGAGCGCGTCCGGGACGGTGCGAGCGGCTACGTGCGCGGCGCCCACTGCGTCTGGAACGACTGCACGCGGCGGCGCGCCGCCCCGTCGCCCGAGCGCTCCGCGAGGTCGGTGGCCACGGCCAGCGCCTGCTTCACCACCGCCTGGTCACCGAGGCGCCCGAAGGCGTCGCCGGCCGTGAGCACCCCATCGAGTGACCCCTGGCGCCGCGCGCGCAGGAGCGCGGTGAGATACGCGCGCCGGGCGTGGGCCTCCGAGACCTGCGTCCCCACGAGACCGCTCGCCCGCATCGCCGCATCGCCGACCGCGATCATGGCCGGCCAGCCGCGGCTCACGTGAGCGGCCACGTACGCCTCGCGCCAGGCCGCTTGGGCCGTGAAGGCGTCACCGCGCTTGAGCGCCTGGTCCATGTCGGCGATCCGGGCGGCCCAGTCCAGCCGATCCGGCTCGGCCGAAACCGTGGACACGATGGACAGCCCCATGGCGACGATCAGCGTGAGCAGGACGAGCGGTGCGATCTGGATCTGTCGTGGCATATGCGGCTCCTCGCGATGGTCGTGCATCCGGCCATGACGCGTAGCACCAGGCATGCCACCGGCCAAGTCACTGAAAATTCGGAGAAGCAGAGGGTACGACGTCGCCGTGGAGCCGGGTATGACGCCCGAACACGGCAGAATGCCTGCCGGGGAGCGGCCGGTCGGCCGCGCCGCTACGAGGGCTCGATGCTCACCTGGTCGGGCAGTTCGTTGACGTCGTCCGGCCGGCGCGGGAAGTGGCGCCGCAGGGCGGACCCCACCTCGCCGACGGCGTGGACGAGCCCCTCGCGCGCCCGCGCCTGGCGGAAGTGGCCCAGCGCGGTCTCCACCAGCCGCTCCCAGTAGGCCTGCCCCACCCGCTCGTCGATGCCGCGGTCGCCGATCACCGCGAGCTTGTGATCCTCGATGCTCACGTAGATCAGTACGCCGTGACGCTCGGCCGTGCGCTGCATGCCGAGCCGCTCGAAGACCTCGACCGCGCGCGTCATCGCATCCCCGGGGCAGCTCGCGTCGAGATGCACGCGGACCTCCGCCGAGGTGGCGGCCTCCGCGGAGGCGATCGCCGCTCCCACCGCCTCCAGGTCGGCGTCGCTCAGGAACGCGCGCACCCAGCGCGGATGACGGGCCATCACCAGCTCCCGCTCGAGCCGCCGCCGCCGAAGCTGCCGCCGCCCCCGCTGAAGCCGCCGCCGCTGCTGCTGCCTCCGCCGAACCCGCCCCCGCCGAAGCCGCCGCCGATGAACGGCCCGCCCCAGCCGCGCGAGCTACCGGTCCAGCCACGCCGTCGCACGGCGTTGGTCTGCATCCGGCTCTGCACGATCGCGAAGATCAGGAACAGCACGAAGGCCAGCGCGAGCAGCTCGCGCGCGCCGATCTCTCCCGCACGCTTGCCGCGGTCGGCCGCGGGCGGCCGCACGTAGGTGCCGGCGATGGCGCGCTCGATGGCGTCGAGCCCGGCGCCGATGCCGTCGGCGATGCGCCCCTCGCGGAAGCGGGGCGCGACGACGTCGCGCAGGATGGAAGACGAGATGGCATCGGTCAGGTTGCCCTCGAGCCCGTAGCCGACCTCGATGCGCGTCTTCCGGTCGTCGAGGAAGACGAGGAAGATCACTCCGTTGTCGAGGCCCTTCTGCCCGATGCGCCAGGCCTGGGCGAGGCGGATGGAGTAGTCCTCCAGGCTCTCGCCCTGCAGCGAGCGGAAGATCGCCACCACGATCTGGTTGCGGCTGCCCGCCTCGCCCGCGATCAGCTTCTGCTCGAGGCGGTCGCGGTCGGCGGCGGAGAGCACCCCCGCGTAGTCGTTCACCCGCCGATCGGGCGGCGGCGGGATGCGGAGGGCCGCCATCCCCGGACCCGCCAGCAGGACGAGCAGCAGCAAGGCGGGCGCGATGCGACGGAGCACGGCGCCTCCCGGCCGGTCGCCCGTTAGAACTTCACCTTCGGGGGCTCCTGGCTCCCCGGCGTGGCCTCGAAGTAGGCCTTCTCCTTGAACCCGCGCAGCGAGGCCACCAGGCTCCCCGGGAAGAGGCGGATCCGCGTGTTGTAGTCGCGCACCGCCTCGCTGTAGCGCATGCGCTCCACCGCGATGCGGTTCTCGGTGCCCTCGAGCTGGCTCTGCAGGGCCAGGAAGTTCTGGTTGGACTTGAGGTCGGGATACTTCTCGACGGTGACGAGCAGCCGGCTCAGCGCGCCGCCCAGCTCGGCCTGGGCCTGCTGGAACTTCTGGAAGGCGGCCGGGTCGTTGACCAGCTCGGGGGTGGCCTTGATGCCGGCCACGCTGGCGCGTGCCTTGGTCACCTCTTCGAGGACGGTGCGCTCCTGGGCCGCGTAGCCCTTCACGGTCTCCACCAGGTTCGGGATGAGGTCGGCGCGGCGCTGATAGACGTTCTGCACCTGCGCCCACTTCTCGTTGACCAGCTGCTCCTGCCCCACGAGCTGGTTGTTGATGCCGACGGCCCAGCCGATGGCGCCGATGACGATCAGGATGACGACCCCGAGCACGATCAGTCCTGTTTTCATGTCGGCCAGTATACGCCTCTCACAAGTCGTTGCCCGAGTAGGACTGGTTGAACGACTTGTTGCAGAGCGGGAAGTCCGGAACGATGTTGCGCAGGAGCGCGTGGGACAGCGGCCGCCAGTTCAGGAACGACGGGTCCATGATCTTGACCCGGTGCAGGCGGCCGGCCTCGTCCGCCATCACCCAGTGGAGGATGCCGCCGCGCCAGCCTTCCACCAGCGCGAAGGCGGGCTCGAAGGCCGGGAGCGGGCCGAGCGGGGCCACCCGCGGACCGGCGGGGAGCCGGGGCACCGCCTCGCGGATCAGCCGCGCCGACTCACGCGCCTCCTCGAGACGCACCAGCGTGCGGGCCTTGACGTCGCCCGCCTGGTGGACGGGCACGCGGACCTCCAGGTCACGGTAGGCCGCGAACGGATGGTCCCGCCGCGCGTCCGCGTCGATGCCGGAGGCTCGCGCCACGTAGCCCAGCACGCCGTGGTCGCGCGCGATCGATGTGGCCAGCGCCCCCGTGCCCTCCAGCCGGTCCATCACCATCGTGTTGCGCAGGGAGAGCGCGGCGATCTCCTCGAAATCGCGCAGGGCCGAGTCCACCTCCGCGGCCAGGTCGAGATCGGAGGGCAGATCGAATCCGACCCCGCCGGGTCGAATCCCCCCTCGAAGCAGGCGGTTGCCGGTCAGCCGCCGGTTGAGACGGAGCAAGCGCTCGCGGATCCGGAAGCAGTGCGAGTGCGCCACCGCGTAGCCGGTGTCGTTGGCGATCATGCCGAAGTCGGCCACGTGATTGTAGAGCCGCTCCATCTCCAGCAGGATCACCCGCAGCCAGCGCGCGCGCTCTGGCACCGCCGTCCCCGTCCCCGCCTCCAGGGCCTGGCAGAACGCCAGCGCGTGCCCGACGGTGGTGTCGCCCGAGACGCGCTCGGCCAGCTCGAGGCCGTCGGCCGGCGCGCGGCCCTCGAAGAGCTTCTCGGTGCCCTTGTGGGTGAAGTAGAGGCGCGACTTCATGTCGATGATGGTCTCGCCCACCACGCTGAACCGGAAGTGGCCGGGCTCGATCACGCCGGCGTGCACCGGCCCCACCGGGATCTCGTACACGCCTTCGCCGCCCACCTCGGTGAATGGAAAGGCGCGGCCGTCGTCGTGGAACTCGCGGCTCTCCGCGTCCTTCCGGAGCGGAAAGTAGTCGGCCGGCCAGAAGGCGTGGCGCACCAACGGGCGAGGATCCGGATGGCCCGCGGCCGCGATGCCGAACAGGTCGTGGATCTCGCGCTCGAAGAGCGAGGCCGGATGGTGGAAGGTGGCGAGCGACGGCAGGCTCGGGTGCTCCGCGGGCACCCACAGCACCGCGTGGACGAACCAGTTCGCGGCGGAGTGGGCAAAGAGGTACGCCACCTCGAAGCGGCCGGCGATGGCCCGCCGGTCGTGCCCGACCATCAGCCGCAGCTCCGCGCCGTGGTCGTCCCGCAGCGCTTCGGCCAGGCGCCGGACCTGGCCCGGCTCCACGCGGCAATGGAGCTCGCGCGCGCGAACCACACGGGCCTCGGCCAGCCGGCCGCCCAGGCGGCGCTCCAGGCTCGCCGCGACCGCGCCCAGGTCCGTCGTGCTCTCGCCTCGCGCCGCTGCCGTCATCCCGACGTGATCTCCACGATGCGATCGAGCAGCGCCCGCAACGGCGGCGGGATCGCTACTCCCAGCACCAGGAGCACGACCGCGCAGGCTCCCATGGGCAGCAGCGCCCAGCGGGCGCTCTCGCCCATGGTCAGCCCCGCCGGGGGCACGCCGTAGAGCATCCGGTTGAGATGGACGATCAGGGCGATGAAGGCCACCGCCAGCAGGGCCAGGACCGCGGCCATGAGCCAGGCGTGCCCGGCCGCGAAGCCGGCGCGCAGCATGGCCAGCTTGGAGAGAAAGATCCCGAACGGGGGCAGTCCCACCAGCGCCACCATGCCCAGCGCGAACATGCTCCCGGTGACCGGCATGACCCGAAGCAGGCCGGAGACCTGACGCAGCTCGCCGGTGCGGTAGCGCTCCAGGATCCGCCCCGAGAGGAGGAACATCATCGACTTGGCCGCGGTGTGGTTGACGAGGTGGAGCATCGCCGCGAAGATCCCGAGCGGTCCGAGAGCCAGGCCCAGGCACATGAGCCCGGTGTGCTCGATGCTCGAGTAGGCGAGGAGCCGCTTGTAGTGGCGCTGGCCCAGCAGCGACAGCGCCGCGATGGTCAGGGACAGCAGACCCAGGGCCATGAGCAGGCCGTTGGCGAAGTCGGGCTCAACCGCGATGTCGACCACCGTCTTCCAGCGCACGATCGCGTACAGGGCCACCGCCAGGAGCACCCCCGACATCATCGCCGACAGCGGGGCCGGCGCCTCGGCGTGTGCGTCGGGCAGCCACGTGTGCATCGGGGCGATGCCGGCCTTGGTGCCGTAGCCGACCAGGAGGAAGACGAAGGCGAGCTGCATCGCGGCGGGGTGCATGGCGGGGGCCGCCGCGATGAGCGACGTCCAGTTGAGCGCCGATTCGCTCTGCCCGGCGAGGGCGACGAAGTCGAAGTACGCCAGCACCGTCCCCACGAACGCGAGCGCGATGCCCACCGAGCCGATGAGCACGTACTTCCACGACGCCTCCACCGAGGCCGCGCTCGGGTGCAGCGGCACCAGCACCGCTGAGGTGATCGTGGTGGCCTCGACGGCGACCCACATCAGCGCGACGTTGTTGGCGGTCACCGCCACCAGCATCGTGAAGGCGAAGAGGCTCGCGAAGATCCGGAACCGCCGGGCCCGTGGCGGTGGCTCCCCGGCGCCCGGCCCGATCCCGAGGGCCAGCGCGGAGACGAAGGCCACGCAGAGGGCCAGCAGCGCCGACAGCGCGTCGACGCGGAACAGCTCGCCGGGACCGCCGGTGGGCACTGTCCCCGCCACGACCCGGGCGGCCAGGGCCCCCGCGGCGGCCAGCGGGACGAGGGCCAGGAGTCGGCCGAGGCCGGACCCGACCCGCGACCGCGGAGGGATCAGGAGGGCAAGCCCGGCGGCCACCAGCGGCGAGCCCAGCAGGGCGACGAAGAGGACGGGAGCCGGCACGGTCAGCGCCTCAGCCGGTTGAGCTGCTCGACGTCGAGGCTCTCGAACGTCTCGTGGATCTGGTATACGAAGATCTGCATGACCAGGAAGCCCATCAGCGCGTCGAGGAAGACCCCGATCTCGACGATCAGGGGAATGCCGTACGTGCCGAGCACCGCGAGGAGGGCGATGCCGTTCTCGAGCATGAGAAAGCCGATCACCTGGGTGAGGGCCTTCTTGCGGCTGACGATCACGAACAGGCTCACGAACACGAGGCCCATCGCCAGCGGCATGCCGGCCCGCGTCGGCAGCCGGCTGAGCAGCACCACCGGCCGCATGACCGCGTAGGCGAGCAGCACCAGGAGCCCGCCGACCAGGAGCGAGGTGGCGGTGTTCACGTACGGCGCCAGCTCCCGCTCCGAGCCGAACCGGCGCGCCATGCGGCGCAGCAGGATCGGGATCCCGACCGCCTTGATCGCGATCAGCAGGGCCGCGACCCAGTACAGCTCCGGGTGGCCCCCGAAGTAGGCCACCAGCGCGGTGGTGGCGCCGAGCGCGGCCGACTGCAGCGCGAAGGCGTCGACGTAGGCCGAGAGCCCCCGACGCCACAGCAGCATGAAGCCGGCGATGAGCACGAGGCTCGAGCCGAGCATGGAGAGCCGGGCGAACAGGTCGTCCATCGCGCTACCTCGACAGGAATGAGGCGGTGATGGCGAGCAGGGCGAGCACGAACGAGACGCTCAGCAGCTCGGGCACGCGGAAAAGCCGCAGCTTCGCCACCCGCGTCTCGAAGACCGCCACCACCGCGGCCAGGATCGCCAGCTTCGCCACGTAGCTCGTGACCGCGAGGGTCAGGGCCCCGGGGGTGGGGTGCACCGCGACGCCCCACGGCACGAAGAGGTTGGCGAGCAGGGAGAAGAAGACGAGCAGCTTGAGCGCCGCCGCCCACTCGATCAGGGCCAGATAGCGGCCGGAGTACTCGAGCACCATGGCCTCGTGAATCATCGTCAGCTCGAGATGGGTCGCCGGGTTGTCGATCGGCAGCCGCCCGGTCTCGGCCAGCGTGACGATGAACAGCGCGGTGAAGGCCAGCAGGTAGCCCGGGCTCACCGCCTCGGCCGGCCGCGCCATCGCGCGCGCCACGATCTGCCCGAGATTGGTGGAGCCTGCTCCCAGCGCGAGGGCGAACATCGCCACCGCGATGCTTGGCTCGGCGAGGGAGGCCACCGTCATCTCCCGGCTCGAGCCCATGCCGCCGAACGGCGAGCCGGTGTCGAGCCCGGCCAGGGCCAGGAACACGGTGCCGAGGAGCAGCAGGTACACGACCACCAGCAGATCGCCGACCGTGTCGAGCGGAAGCGGCACCGCCAGGATCGGGAGCAGCGCGACGACCCCGACGGTGCTGGCAAAGATCACGTAGGGCGCCAGCCGGAAGAGCCACGAGGCGTTGGTGGAGATCAGCACCTCCTTGGCGAAGAGCTTCCGCAGCTCCAGGTACGGCTGCCAGATCGGCGCGCCGCGGCGATTCTGCAGCCGCGCCTTCAGCCACCGGATCAGGCCGACGAGCCCGGGAGCCAGGGCGAGGTCCAGCACCACCTGGGCCAGCGCCAGCAGGTAGCCGGCGGTGGCGTTCACGGCGAGCCCGTGGCCAGCAGCACGCCCAGCAGTATCACCAGGGCCGCCATCGCGTAGGCGAGGTAGGCGTGCAGAGAGCCGGACTGCAGCCGGAGGACGCGCCGCCCCAATCGCCGCACCCAGCCCATCAGCGGTTCGTAGAGGTAGCGCTCGAACCACGGCAGGATGCTGGCCCGGTAGACGATGGCCTGCACGAAGTAGCGCGAGCCGGGATGGTAGTCGACGGTGACGTCCTCGGTCGGCCGGTAGATCGCGGAGAAAACGCGGCGGAGCGGCTCCGCGAAGGCGGTCGCGGTGTACTCCATGCGCGCGGTCTGCCCCACCCGCCCGCAGCCCCACGTATCGACGAGGCGCGCCGGCCGCCGGGAGGCGCCGATCCGCACGGCGAGCCACACCAGGGCCACGAGCCCGAGCAGCCCCGCGATCACGATCGGAGGTGACATCCGGGCGAGCCCGGCTGGCGTCTGCACCGAATGCCAGAGGCGGAAGGTGAGCGGCTCGACCGCGAGCCCGACCAGGCCGCCGGCGACCGTGCCCGCGCCCGCGAGCACGGGCAGCGCGGCCAGCGCCAGGGCCCCGCAGGCCGCGGCCAGCGCGGCCATGCCGATGCACATCGACGCGGGGGCCTCGTGCGCGTCCGCGGCCTCGGGCGAGCGCGGGAGCGCCAGGAACATGATGCCGAAGGCGTTCACGAACGCGGTGGCGGCGAGACCGGCGGTCAGCGCGAGGATCCCGAGCGCCAGCACCGCGAGGATCGCGACCAGGGGCAG
>Ga0209971_1000024_pt1 | contig 55560 bp, 64 predicted proteins | sample InoplaM3SAM_FD_187588 | JGI IMG/M metagenome (GOLD analysis project Ga0209971, IMG submission 187588) | Arabidopsis thaliana rhizosphere microbial communities from the Joint Genome Institute, USA, that affect carbon cycling - Inoculated... | ecosystem: Host-associated > Plants > Roots >... | reverse complement strand
CCGCCAGAGCCGCTCGTTCTTCGGCGTCGTGCGCATCTCGCGCGATCACGACGCCACCGGCTACACCGAGCTGCGGCACGGCACCACCCTGCACGGCCGGCAGAGCCTCGAGCCGGCGCGCCGCGCGCAGCCGCTGTCCTACTATCAGCCGAAGGGACCGGTGGGCCAGCTCTTCGAGGAGCTGGACCGCCGGCCCGCGCCTCTCAGCATCGCGGTGGTCGGCCTGGGCACCGGCACCCTGGCCGCCTACGCGCGCCCGGGCGACCGGGTGACCTTCTACGAGATCGACCGCCTCGTGCGCGACGTGGCCTTCAACCCCCGCTACTTCACCTACGCGGCGGACGCGCGCGACCGCGCGGTGAGCGTGCGGCTCGAGATGGGCGACGCGCGCATCCGGCTCGAGACGGTGAAGCGGGAGCGCCCGCAGGAGCGCTACGACGTGATCCTGGTGGACGCCTTCAGCTCCGACGCGATCCCGGTGCACCTGATCACCCGCGAGGCGTTCCGGCTGTACTTCGACATGCTGGCCGCGCGGGGCATCCTCGCCCTGCACATCTCCAACCGCTACCTGCGCCTCGAGCCGGTGGTGGCGAACCTCGCCGAGGACGGACGCTACGCCGCGATGGTCCAGCACGGCGACACCGGCGACATTCGCGGCGGCGTCGAGGCCAGCTGGGCGATCCTGGGCCGCCGGCCGGAGGACTTCGGGGCGCTGGCGTCCGATCCGCGCTGGACCGAGGCCTCGCTCGATCCGCAGCCCGCCGTCGGCATCTGGTCCGACGATTTCCACAACCTGCTGTCGGTGTTCAAGTGGTGAGACGGAAGTGTCGGCGCCGACGCAAGATCTCCATCGCCGCGTTGCGGCCCGGCGCGCCCATCACCCCGCCGCCGGGATGGGCGGCCGCCCCGCAGAGATAGAGCCCGCGCACCGGCGTACGGTACGACGCCCAGCCGGGCAGCGGCCGCAGCGAGAAGAGCTGGCCGGGAGTCATCGCCCCCTGGAAGATGTTGCCGCCGGTCAGGTTGAAGACGCGCTCCAGGTCCGGCGGGGCCAGCACCTGGCGCGCCAGCACCGAGCGGCTGAAGTTGGGCGCGTACTCGTCGAGCAGCGCGAAGCACCGGTCCGCGAAGGCCTCGCGGGTGTCCTCCCACGTGGTGTCCCGGAGGGTATAGGGCGCGTACTGCACGAACATCGACATCAGGTGACGGCCGGGCGGCGCCACCGTGCCGTCCACCACCGAGGGAATCGTGCATTCGAGCACCGGACGCGCCGACGCCCGCCCGTACTTGGCGTCGTCGAACGCGCGCTCGATGTAGTCCGGGTCGGGGCAGATGTGGATGGTGCCCCGATGCTGCGGCCCCGGGGCCCGCCCGGGACACGCGAGGAAATCGGGCAGCTCGGACAGCGCCACGTTGATCTTGACCGAGGCGCTCTCGTACGAGATCCGCTCGACCGCGGCGCGGAAGGCGGGCGGCAGCGCCTCGGGGGCGAGCAAGCGCAGGAACGTCACGTGGGCGTCCGCGTTGCTCGCCACCACCGGCGCCCGGAATTCCTCCCCGTCGGCGAGCGCCACGCCCACGACACGGCCGTCGCGCACCAGGATCCGGCCGACATCGGCCTCGCAGCGGACCTCGACGCCCAGATCGCGCGCGGCGCGGGCCAGCGCCAGGGTGAGCCCGCCCATGCCGCCGCGCACGTAGCCCCAGACCCCGCGGCGCCCGTCGGTCTCGCCCATCACGTGATGGAGCAGCACGTAGCCGGTGCCGGGCATGGACGGGCTCGCCATCGCCCCGATGATCGCGTCGGTGGCCAGCGTGGCCTTGAGCACGGGGGATTCGAACCAGCGGTCCAGGATGGCGCGCGCGGGGCCGGTCAGCAGCTCGACGGCGTGCGAGGCGTCGTCGCCCAGTCGTCCGAGCGCGCGGCCGAGACCCCACAGGTCGTGGAGCCCGCGCAGGCCCGGCCGCATGAGGTCGGGCGGAGTCATGACGAGCGTGGGCTCGACGAGCGTGGCCACCCGCTCGAGCATGGCCTCGTACTCCGGATACCGGCCGGCGTCCCGGACGCTGAACTTGGCGATCTCCCGCCGCGTCCATTCCGGGTCCGGGCCCAGGGTGAGCGATCGCCCGTCGGGCAGCGGGGTGAACGATGAGGGATTGCGCGCGAGCACCTCGAAGCCGTACTCGCGCAGGCGCAGGTCGTGCACGATCTCCGGGCGGAAGAGGCTGCTGACATAGGCGGCGGTGGAGACCTTGAACCCTGGAAAGACCTCCTCGGTGACGCACGCGCCACCGACCACCGGCCGCCGCTCCAGCACGAGCACGCGCAGCCCCGCCCGCGCCAGGTAGCCGGCGGTCACCAGCCCGTTGTGACCGGCGCCGACCACGATCGCGTCGTGCCGAGCGGCGCGAGGCATGACGCCATTATCGCCGAGCGCGGAGTGCCTCGCGCCGCCATCCCTGCTACGATGGCGCGGATGCGCTCCGCGTCATCCGTCCGCGCGAGACTGATCCGGCTCGGCGTCGGCCTGTCGGCTTCGGCGGCGCTGGCCGCCTGCGCCACCGCCCCGATTCCGCCGACCTACTCGCAGGCCGAGCTCAAGGCCGAGTGTGAGCGGCATGGCTTCTGGTGGCACCCGGACGAGCTGACGGGGGGATTCTGCGAGCACGATAGTCAGATGTGAGGCGATCGCCCACCGCCTCGACGCCCTGGGCGACCGCGGCGCAGATCACGACGGGAATCGCGACCGCGACCCACACCACCCCGACCAGCACCGCCACCGTCACCACCAGGGCCACGCCGGTCATCACGAGCAGCAGCGCCGTCTTGATCACGGCCCGACCTCTCGTTCGGCCGCCTGGCCCACGCTCGCCTCATACGCGGTATAGCCGCACGAGCGGCAGAGCAGAATCACCACCGTGCGGCCCCACCGCGTGAACCGCCGCAGCGTATCGAATCGGTCGCCGCACCGCGGGCACGCCTTCGCGTCCTGGCCTTCGCTCTCCATGACGAATCCTCCTGCCTGCATGGGCAAGCGGCGTGCCGCGGCGCAAATCACCGGAATGCCCGGTGTGGCGCAGGGAACCCGCCGGCAATGCGTCGGAAGGGCCGGGAAAGCTTTACCGGGGCCGCACATCCGGCCGCGGCTTTCGTGCTACGGTCCGTGAGGCCATGACCCTCGAGCCGGTGACGCCGCGCCTGGAACGGCTGTGCCGGGTCACCGTGGAGATCGCCGAGCCCCTCGTGGTGGGCGACACCCCGCTCGGGCGGCGCCGCATCATCCCGATCACCGGCGGGCGGGTCGAAGGGCCGCGGCTGCAGGGCGTGGTGCTGCCGGGCGGGGCCGACTGGCAGCTCGTGCGCGCCGACGGCGGCGCGGTGCTCGAGGCGCGCTACACCATCCGCGCCGTCGATGGCGCGCTGATCTACGTGCGCAACATCCGGGTGTGCCACGCGCCACGGCCCGCCCGACGTGCTGGCGCGGCTCGGACGCGGCGAGTCGGTGGATCCCGCCGCCTACTACTTCCGCACCACGCCGCGCTTCGAGACCGGAGCGCCGTCGTACGCCTGGCTCAACGACGTGGTCGCGGTGGGCTCGGCGGTGCGCCGGTCCGACGCGGTGATCCTGGACGTCTACGCGGTGACCTGAGGCGGAACGGGTCGCTCGCCGGCGGGCGGATCGAGTCGCCCAGTCGGGCTAGCGGACGACGCGGTCGGCGCGGGCGATGACCGCGGGAGGCATCTTCAGGCCGAGGGCGCCCGCGGTCTTGAGGTTGAGCGCCAGCTCGAACTTGCTGGGCCGCTCCACCGGCAGCGAGCCGGGATTGGCGCCCTTGAGGATACGGTCCACGTAGCTGGCCACGCGGCCGTTGATCTCGGCCAGGCTCGGACCGTAGGACATGAGACCCCCGCTCTCCACGACCTCTTTCCAGTCGTACATGGCGGGGACGCGGTGCTGGGCCGCCAGCTGCACGATGCGATCGCGGTTGCTCGACAGCACCGCGTCACTGGTCACCACCATCGCCTGGGCGCCGCCGCGCAGGCTCGACTCGAAGGCAACCGGATATTGCTCGGGCAGCCGCGCGTCGGCGACCTGGATGTCGATCGACATGCCCTTGGCGGTCGCCTCGAGCTCCCGCACTTCGCCTGCGCTGGCCGGGTTGCGCAGGTTGGCGAGCACCGCGACCCGCCGCAGCCCGGGCAAGCACTCGCGCAGCAGGTCGAGCCGCCGGCCGACCAGCTCGGGCACGTAGGTGGTGACGCCGGTGACGTTGCCGTCGGGCTTGGCGAGGCTCGAGACGAAGAGGCCGGCCACCGGGTCGGTCCCGCTCAGCATCACGATCGGGATCGTGGAGGTCGCGTTCTCCGCGGCCCGGATCGCGGGCGACGACACCGCGATGATGAGGTCCACGCCGGACCGCACGAGGTCGGCGGCCAGGTCGGGCAGGCGCTCGAAGTCCTCGTTGGCCGAGCGCACCTCGAAGCGAACGTCGCGGCCCTCGACGTAGCCCATCTCGCGCAGGCGCTGCCGCATCTCGGGCATGATCCCGCGCGGGGAGATCGCGGAGGGGGTCAGGAAGCCGATGCGCCAGGAGCGCGCGGGGGCCTGGGCCCCGGCCGGGCGCCCGATCAGCAGCACGCCGGTGGCCATGGCGGCGACGAACGACCGGCGGTCGGCCGCGGAGCCGCCCGTCGGTGTCGAGGCTCTCGTCATTGGAGTCGCGTTCTCTCCCGTCGTAGAATAGCCGGAACCGCGACCACGTCAACCGTCACCGGAGAGGACATGGGACGAGCCCGCATCCTGGTCATCGACGACGAGCGCGCCGTGCGCGAGCTGATCTCGGACGCGCTCGCCATCGAGGGTCACGACGTCCACACTGCGGAGAACGGCAAGGAAGCGCTCGACCTCATCGGGCAGCACCGCTACGACCTGGTCTTCTGCGACCTGCGCATGCCCGAGATGGACGGGCAGCAGCTCTACGAGGAGGTCCAGCGCGACTACCCCCAGGTCCTCAAGCGGATCGTCTTCGTGACCGCGCAGGCCCATTCATCCGACTACGGGCCGTTCCTGCGCACCACCGGCATCCCGGTCATCGAGAAGCCCTTCACCCTGAGCCAGCTTCGCCAGATGGTCGACAAGATGGTCGGGCCGAGCCGCTAGGCTCGGGGCGCCGCCGGGCGGGTCAGCTCTGGCCCAGCCCCTTGAGGAAGTCCGCGTTGGTCGCGGTGAGCTTGAGGCGGCCGAGCAGCGCCTCCATCGCCTCCTGCGGCTTGGTCCCGGACAGCGCGCGGCGCAGCAGGTGGATCTTCTTCATCTCCTCCTCGGAGAAGAGCAGCTCCTCGCGCCGCGTGCCGGAGCGCATCAGGTCGAACGAGGGGAAGATGCGACGGTCCGCCAGCTCGCGCGAGAGGTACAGCTCCATGTTGCCGGTCCCCTTGAACTCCTCGAAGATGATCTGATCCATCCGCGAGCCGGTGTCCACCAGCACGGTGCCGATGATGGTGAGCGAGCCGCCCTCCTCGATCTTGCGGGCCGCTCCGAAGAACGCGCGCGGCATCTGGAAGGCGCGACTGTCGATGCCGCCCGACATGGTGCGGCCGCGGGCCGACAGCTCGTTGTTGTAGGCGCGGGTCATCCGGGTGAGAGAGTCGAACAGGATCAGCACGTCGCGCTTCTCTTCCACGATCCGCTTCGCTCGGTCGATGACTTGCTCGGTGACTTCGATGTGACGGCGGTAGGGATTGTCGTTGCTGGAGGCGACGATCTCGGCCGACTTGCCGATCTGCATCCGGAAGTCGGTCACCTCCTCGGGTCGCTCGTCCACCAGCAGGACCATGACCACCACCTCGGGGTGGTTGGCCAGCACCGACTTGGCGATCTTCTGCAGCAGCATCGTCTTGCCGGTGCGGGGCGGCGCCACGATCAGGCCGCGCTGACCGCGGCCGATCGGCGCGATCATGTCCATCGCCCGCATCGACAGCTCGTCGGGGCTCAGCTCGAGCTTCAGCTTCTCGTAGGGCTGGACGGCGGTGAGGCCTTCGAAGAGGGACGGCGTGGGGGCACGCGGGGCGGGGCGTGGGGGCATCGGGCCTCGGGGCCCTTGTCCCTGCCCCTGCCCTTGCCCCTGTGGCGGTCGATTTCCGGAATGCCGGCGGCGGTGCGATCGCCTACTCAAGGGCCACACTCATGGCACAGACACCTTTCGGTCCAGACAATGGAAAGCAGGCGACACGCTCCTCGCCGTGCTCCGGGGACCCCGTCACTGCCGGGGAAGGGGGCAGCCGCCCGACTCGGCGGCGCCAACACTGACCCGAGTGTACCGGAAGCCGGGCGCGCCAACCAGCGAATCGAGAGCGCCCCGGCGAGGGTGTTCTTACCGGGTCGTTCGTACCCGTCCACGGGCTGAGCGAGGCGGCCGCCCCGCAACCACCGGGCGATCGAGCCGCGCGGCGCCGGCACATCGCTTGCTCCCTCCATCCGCATGGCCACGCGATGGCCCTCGGTCGGCATCGTGCTGACACCGGGATCGGGCGAGGGCCGCACCCGCGGCATTGCACGCCGACTCGCGCGGCGCGTGCGCCGACGCGGCTCGGAGGTGACGATCCGGGCGTTCGACGATTTGCCGTCCCTCGTCGAGTGGGCGCGAGCGAGCGGCCCCGACTTCTCGGTGCTCATCTGTGTCGGGGGCGACGCGACGCAGAGCGCGGCCGCCGACCTGGCCCGGCGGCACCGGATCCCGTTCGTGCCGATCCCCAGCGGCTTCGGGAACCTGTTCGCGAGCGTCTTCGGTCATCGCCCGTCGCCGCGCCAGGCCGCGCGCCTGCTCGCCGACGGCGAGATCCGGTTGGTGGACGTGGGGCTGGCCGGCGACGAGGTGTTCCTCTCGCACAAGAGCTACGGCGTCATCGATCGGATCCAGGAACAGGTCGAGGAGGACCGCCGCCAGCCGCGCGATCGGACGCGCCGGCTCCTCGCCTACTACCGGACCGCGGTGCGCGCGGTGTGGACCACGCCGCTCACCCCGCACTCGGTCGAGGTGGACGGCGTGACCGTGGCCGACGACGCGGTGCTGGTCACGGTGGCCAACGTCGAGACGTATCGCGACTTCCTGCCATTGACCCCGCGCGCGTCTCCCATCGACGGCCGCTTCGACGTCTTCGTCATCCCGCGCACCTCCAAGCTCGGGCTGGCCTGGCGCCTCTTCCGGTTGAAGCTGCGGCTCCCCGGCCGCTGGAACGGCGTCGCGCTGCATCGCGGCCGTACCGTCGTGGTGGGCCACGATGGCGTCCGCGAGCGGCTGCAGGTGGTGCGGCGCGCGCTGCCGCTGCTGCTGCCGCCCGGCTCGGTGGCCGCGCTCGAGCGGCGTCAGGTCGAGGAGGAGGACCCGGTCGAGACGCCGGCCTGAAGCTCGGCGCGCTTGCCGAGCCAGCCCATCGTGACCAGTACCACCAGACCGATGCCGATCCACACCACCTGACGCGCGCGCCGCACGAAGCTGAACGCGAGCCCGGCGCCGGCGCCCAGCCCCATCGCCTCGAAGGCCGCGGCATTGGCGCTCTCGAACGCCCCCAGGCTGGCCGGGACCAGGAAGGCGGCGAAGCGCACGCCCGCGCCCAGCGCCTCGATGACCGTCGCGGTCACGAGGTCCGCGGGGATCGCGAGGAAGAAGAGGATCAGGTAGGCCTCGAGCGCGCCGAGCAGCCAGCCGGCCAGGTGGAAGCCGGTCGAAAGCGAGAAGCGGCGCCAGTCCCGCCGGTAGTAGTCGCGCAGGGCGGCGTCGAGCCGCTGCGCGTAGTCCTGGCGCTGCACCACGCCGAACCACTGCAGCAGCCGCCCCGCCCGGCCCACGACGCCCACCACCTGCACGCCTACGAAGCCGGCGACCGCGGCGATCTCGACCACGAGCAGCCACACCATGGCAGCGATCACGCGCGAGTCCGTCGCGAGCAGGCTCCACGCGAGCGCTACCCCGATGAGCAGGAACAGCGCCTGGGCGATCGTGAGCGTGGTCTTGGCGATGACGACCGAGGGCACGCTGGCCTCGTAGGTGACGTCGCGCCGGATCAGCCAGGCCTTCACCGCCTCGCCGCCCATCGAGCCCAGCGCGGTGACCAGGTTGAGCGCCTCGCCGGCCAGCCGCGCGCCCACGAGACGCAGGAACGGCGCCGGATCCCGCGGAAAGGCATAGCGCCAGCCGAGGGTATCCACCGCGGTGATCACGGCGTAGGGCAGGCACAGCAGGGCCAGCTGCCACCAGGTCAGCCGCGCCAGGGCCTCGAGGATCGGCGCCCATCCGATGCGGTGGATCGCGTAGACGATCGCCGCGATCCCGAGGACCAGCAGCACCAGCTTCAGCGCGCGCATGTGCCCCTCATCGTACGACCGAGCACTACAACATCCATGCCACGGGGTAGGCCCTTCCTCCATATGGCAAGATGGAGACGATGAGCACCAGGGCACGACGACAGCCGGCCGGCGGGGTCGGCGTGGGACTCCTCACGGCGGCCGCGCTCTTGCTGACCGCTTATCTCGGCCTCTCGATCGACGCAGCGCACCATCACCTCCTGCCGCTCGATCGCGACGTGCGGGCCTGGGTGCAGCCAATGCGAAGCGGCGGCCTCGATCTCTCCATGGAGACGGTGTCGCTCCTCGGCGAGCCCTCCGGGCTCGTGCCGTTGATCCTGCTCTCCTCGGCCCTGCTCTGGCGCTCCAGCCGGCGCTGGGCCGTGCTGCTGCCGGTGGTCATGGCCGGCACCGGCGCCCTCCAGGTCGCGGGGAAGTGGGCGGCGGATCGCCCGCGGCCCAACGCAGCGCCGTGGGGATTCCCCAGCGGCCACGTGCTGAGCCTCGTCGTGTTCTTCGGCGTCGTCGCGTTCCTGCTCGTCACCCTGAGCGAGCGGCGCCGACGCTTCCGGATCCTGGCCTGCCTGCCGTGCGCGGCCACCGTCTCGCTGGTCGCGGCCAGCCGCATCTATCTCGACATGCACTGGCTCTCCGACGTGGTCGGCGGCTTCGTCCTCGGCACCGCCTACTTGCTGCTCGCCCTCTGGGCTCACCAGCGCCTCTTCGTGCCGCGGCCGGCCGCCGCGGCGGCCGAGTCGGTCCCCGCCGTCTCCGCCGCGTGACGATCCCGCGCGCGGACGTGGTCGGCAGCCTGCTGCGCCCGGCCTACCTTCGCGAGGCGCGGCAGGGCGCGCGCGAGGGCCGCGTGACCGCCGGGGCGCTGCGCGCGGCCGAGGACACCGCGGTGCGTGAGGCCATCGCGCTGCAGGAGGCCGCGGGCCTCGACGTCATCACCGACGGCGAGCTGCGCCGGTCGTCCTGGGTGATCACGATCCCGCTCCGCGAGGAGGGCGCCGCGCGCGCGCCGCTTGCCGGCTTCGAGTTCCTGCCCGCCGATCCGGGCTGGTGAGCCCGCAGTGCGGCTTCGCCTCGGGCGAGGCCGGCAACCCGCTGACCGCCGCGCAGCAGGAGGCCAAGCTCCAGCGCGTGGCGACCGTCGCGCGCACGGTCTGGCGGAGCTAGCGCCGGGCGCTCGGCGCGTAGAACGGATCGCGCGGGGCCGCGTCGGGCCAGCCCTCGTAGAAGCGCTGCACGTGAGGAAAGATCGCGGCGGACAGGCGCCGCCGCCGCTCCTCCTCGGGACGGAGCGACGCCCGCAGCGCGGCGGACAGCTCGGCCAGCGCCGCGTCGCGGTCCACGCGGGTGGTCGGGCGGCGGGATGGTCTGCGCGGTCAGGTACTCGGCCAGCTCGGCCCCCGGCGCGGGCGGCAGCCGTCGGCAGAACGCCTCGTCGGCCTCGTAGACCAGCCGGTTCTGATCGCGCAGCGCGTACGAGTAGGAGACGCGCATACCCACGTCGTGGTAGGCGTGCAGGATCCGCTCGGCCACTCCGAGCACGCGCGCGGCGGGAGCGCCCCGCCAGCCGTGGAGGTGCTGCACGGTGGTGATCCCCGACTGCAGCATGTCTCCGTACAGGGTGTCGAGGTAGGGATCGACGTCGCGCGCGGCCATGCGGCTGGCGAACCACAGCTCGAGCGGATGGTCGGGCGAGCCCAGCTGAAACGGGGTCAGGCCGACGTGATGGTGGCTGTTGACGAAGCCCGGCAGCACGACGTGATCGGCCGAGCCCAGCGTCTCCTCGCCCGGGTGACGGCGGGCGAGATCGGTGGCCGGCCCCACCTCGACCACGACGCCGTCACGCTGCCAGACCGCGCCGTCCTCGACGACGACGGCGCGCCCCCGCTCCACGCCGGTGACGACGTACCGGCCCCGGACGAGTGCCGACGCCATGGAAGCCGCGCCCGGCTCAGGCGCGCGCGGAGGCGGGCTGGGCGATGCCGCCGCGGACGGCGCCGCCCCGGGTGGTGCCCCAGAGCACCTCGAAGCCTTCGGGGAGCGGCCGGCTGTCGGGCGGCGCCAGCCAGAGCCGCATGAGCAGCCGATCGCGGCCGGCCTCGGGCGCGTCCTCGTAGGCGGCCCGGCCGTGATAGATCACGTGATTGTTCAGGAGCTGGATGTCGCCCGGCTCGAGCGCCATCTCGTACCCGTACTCGTCGCAGACGGAGGCGAGCAGGTCGAGCGCCTCGTCCTGTGCGGCGGTCAGGCGCGGGATCCCCGCGATCTTCTGCGCGGCCTCCACGAAGGTGCGCGAGTACTGGGTGGTGAACTTGCCGTCGCGCATCGCGAAGATCGGCAGCGCGTAGCAGGAGGCCTCGCCGCCGGCCTCCTCCCCCTGCCGGCTGCGGTGATAGTCGGCGCAGAGCAGCGCGTGCAGGTCGGGTCGCCGCGCCCGGATCGCGTTGCTCACCGCGGGCACGCTGACGACCCGGCTGGTGCCGCCTCGTCGGGCCGCGCGCACGCACAGCAGTCCGACCACGTCGCAGCGATCGGTGTGCCACCGCAGCGGCCCGCTCGATCGCGCCTTGGCCCGCGACGTCACGCCCTCTCTCTTCGGCACCGCGGGCTCGACGACCTCGCCGTAGAGGCGAACCTCGTCGCGCACCTCGCCGATCAGCTCGCCGTGGGCATTCTGGTGCACCGCGGTGCCGAGGTGGCAGCCCAGGCCCCACCAGATGGTCCGCAGCTCCTCCTCGGAGTACCGCTCCACCGGCAGCCCGCGCAGGAGCACGAGCCCGCGTCCCCACTCCAGATCCCGGTTGACCTGGGCCAGGTCGGCGGAGAGCCCGGGCAGCGGGAAGTCGGCGGTGCGCACGTCGCGCCAGGTCAGCCCGCGCGCCTGCACCGCGCGCAGCGCGGCGTCGATCTCCGCGAGGGCCGCGGCGGAGAACGGCCGGATCCAGTCGGTCGAGCCGGCGAGGTCCTCGCCGCGCCAGACCGCGGGGCCGGTGATCGGCTCGTCGAGCAGGGGCCGACGCATCGGTCTCGAGGCTAGCCGAGACGGCCTCGCATCCGCAACCCCGGGTGACATAGAATCCGTGCCACCGAGTGCCTCGATTGATATCGGAGGCGCCGGAAGGGAGCGGCGGATGCCGCAGTCCGGACCGAGGCGTTGGGCGTGGCTCGCCGCCCTGACCCTGATCTATATCCTCGCCGGCAAGGTCGGCCTGACCTTCACCGCGGTCCACGCCAGCGCGAGCCCGGTGTGGCCGCCCACCGGCATCGCGCTCGCGTCGTTGCTGCTGTTCGGCGCGTGGGTCTGGCCGGCGGTCACCATCGGGGCATTCGTGGTCAACCTGACCACCGCGGGCTCGGTGGCGACGTCGCTCGGCATCGCGGGCGGCAACACCCTCGAGGCGGTGATGATCGCCCGGTTCGTGGAGGAGTTCGCCGCGGGCCGCTACGCCTTCGCCCGCCCGCGCACCGCCTTCGTCTTCTCCGCCGCGGTCCTGCCCGGCGCGGTGGTGAGCGCCTCGCTGGGCGTGGCCAGCCTCACCCTCGCCGGCTACGCCTCGACGAGCGACCTGGCGATCGTGTGGACCACGTGGGTGTTCGGCAACGTGACGGGAGCCCTGATCATCACCCCGGCCCTGCTCCTCTGGGCCAACGACCGGCGGATCCGCCCGCTGCTGGAGCGGCCGCTCGAGCTGGGCGCGACCGGGCTCGCCCTGATCCTGCTCGGCGAGGCCGTCTTCGGCGGCTTCTCGCCGGCGACGCTGCGCCACTACCCGCTGGCCTTCGTGTCGGTCCCGCCGCTGCTGTGGATCGCGCTGCGGTTCGAGCGACGCGCGGCCGCGCTGGCGGTGCTGCTGCTCTCGACCATCGCGCTGCACGGCACCGTGGGCGGCCACGGCCCGTTCTCGGATCTGCCCCCGACCCATTCGCTGCTGGTCGCCCAGGCCTTCGCGGCCACCATGGCGCTCATGACCTTCGTGGTCGCGGCGCTGGCCTGGAGCCGCGAGCGCGAGAGCGCGCTGCTGCAGACCATCATCGATCGCATCCCGATCATGATCACGATGTCGCACCCCAGCACGCGGCTCCTGCGCCTGAACCACGAGTTCGAGCGGCTGACCGGCTGGTCGACCGACGAGGCCCGCCACGTCGACCTGATGGCCCGCTGCTACCCGGACCCGGCGTATCGCGAGAAGGTGGCCGCGTTCATGAACGGCGACGGCGGCGGCTGGCGCGACCTCACGATGGTCACCAAGGCAGGCGCGGCGATCGAGACGTCGTGGTCCACCGTGCGCCTGGGCGACGACACCCGCATCGGCATCGGCCTCGACGTGCGCGAGCGCAAGGACGCCGAGGCGGAGCGGGCGCGGGCCCACGCGGAGACCGCGGCCGCGAACCGGGCGAAGGACGAGTTCTTCGCGATGCTCGGCCACGAATTGCGCAATCCGCTCGGGGCCATCACCGGGGCGCTGCACGTGATCGATCTGTGCGGCCCGGGCGACGAGCGGAGCGTCCAGGCCCGGGCCATCATCACCCGACAGGTGCGCCACCTGGTGCGCCTGGTCGACGACCTGCTCGACGTGACCCGGCTCACCACCGGCAAGATCACGCTGAGCCTGCGCCCGGTGGACCTGGCCGCGGTCACGCGGCGGGCGGTGGGAGGCGTCTCCGCGACCGCTCCGGGCCGGAGCGTGGAATGCCGTGCCGCGAGGCCAGCGTGGATCGCGGCCGACGAGACGCGGCTCGAGCAGATCCTGACCAACCTGCTCGGCAATGCCATGAAGTTCACCCCGGCGAGCGGGGTGGTCTCGGTCACGGTGAGCGACGAGCACGGGCACGCGGTGCTCCGCGTGGCCGACACCGGCGCGGGCATCCACCCCGACCTGCTGCCGCGCATCTTCGATCTCTTCGTGCAGGGCCACACCGGCCTACACCGGCGGGAAGCCGGGCTCGGCATCGGCCTCACCCTCACCCGGCGCCTGGTGGACCTGCACGCCGGCCGCATCGAGGCGGCCAGCGACGGGCCGGGGCGCGGCAGCGTCTTCACCGTGACCTTCCCCGCCATCGAGCGCCCGGTCGAGCCGCGGGAGCCGCCGTCTCCCGTGGGCCACCGGGGCGCGCGCCGGCGCGTGCTGATCGTCGAGGATCACGACGACGCGCGCCAGATGCTGCGCCACCTGCTCGAGAGCCTGGGCCACGAGGTGCACGAGGCCGCCGACGGCATCTCCGGGCTCGACCGCGCGCTCACCCTGGCTCCCGACGCGGTGGTGGTGGACATCGGGCTGCCCGGACTCGACGGCTACGCGGTCGCGCGCCAGCTGCGGAACGCCGGCCGCCCCGGCACGCTCCTGATTGCGGTCACCGGCTACGGCCAGGACGGCGATCGCCAGCGCTCGACCGAGGCCGGCTTCGACGCGCACCTGACCAAGCCGATCGACCCGCGCGCGCTCGACGTGCTGCTCGGCAACCAGCCGCTTGACCGGGAGCGAACGGGCCGATAGGCTCTCCCCGCCATGATCTCGACCAGCCCTCCCGTGACCATTCCCGACGTGACCATCACCGACTATGTGCTGCGCCACGCCGCGCGGCTCGGCGACAAGCCCGCGCTGGTGGACGGGCCGACCGGACGGACGCTGACCTATCGCCAGCTCCTCGACGGAGCCCGCCGGACCGCGGCCGGCCTCGCCCGGCGGGGCTTCGGCAAGGGCGACGTCTTCGCGATCTACTGCCCGAACCTGCCCGAGTACGCGGTGGTGTTCCTGGGCGTGGCCCTGGCCGGCGGCGTCAACACCACGGTCAACCCGCTCTACACCGCCGACGAGCTGGCCAACCAGCTCAACGACTCGGGCGCGCGGTTGCTCGTCACGGTGCCGCCGTTCCTCGACAAGGCGAAGGCGGCGGCGGCGCGGAGCCGCGTCGAGGAGATCTTCGTCTTCGGGGCCGCCGAAGGGGCTCGGCCCTTCACCGATCTCCTGCAGTCGGGCGACGCGCCGCCCGCGATCACCATGAATCCGGCCGAGGACCTGGTCGCCCTGCCGTACTCCAGCGGCACCACCGGGCTGCCCAAGGGCGTGATGCTGACCCACCGCAACCTGGTGGCCAATCTCCGCCAGTGCGAGGGCATGCAGAACTTCGAGACCTTCGGCGAGCGGGACGTCACGATTGCGGTGCTGCCGTTCTTCCACATCTACGGCATGGTCGTGATCATGATGCTGGGCCTCTCGGGGGGCGGCACGATCCTGGTGATGCCGCGGTTCGACATGATGGAGTTCCTCAGCTTCGTGCAGAAGTACCGGGTGACCGTCCTCCCGCTGGTGCCGCCCATCGTGCTGGGCCTCGTGAAGCACCCCGCGGTCGCGCAGTTCGATCTCTCGAGCGTGCGGCTCGTGTTCTCGGGTGCCGCCCCGCTCGGCGAGGAGATGGCCCGCGCGCTCAGCGCGAAGCTCGGCTGCCCGGTGGTGCAGGGTTACGGCATGACCGAGGCGAGCCCGGTCACACACCTGAGCCCCACGCTCAACTCGCCGTTCAAGCCAGGCTCGGCCGGGAAGATCGTGCCGAGCACCGAGGTGAAGATCGTCGAGGTCGGATCGGACCGCGACGCGGAGCTGCCGGTGGGCAAGGAGGGCGAGCTGTGGATCCGCGGGCCGCAGATCATGAAGGGCTATCTCAACCGGCCCGAGGAGACCGCGGAGAGCATCGACCGTGACGGCTGGTATCACACCGGCGACGTCGGTTACGTCGACGAGGAAGGCTACTTCTTCATCGTCGACCGCACCAAGGAGCTGATCAAGTACAAGGGGCTGCAGGTCGCGCCCGCCGAGCTGGAGGCGCTGCTGCTCACCCACCCGGCCATCCTCGACGCGGCGGTGGTGCGCCGGGCCGACGAGGAAGCGGGCGAGGTGCCCAAGGCCTACGTGGTCCTCAAGCCCGACGACGCCTCGAAGACGACCACCGGTGAGGCGATCATGGGATGGGTGGCCCAGCGGGTGGCGCCCCACAAGCGCATCCGTCACCTCGAGTTCATCGAGCAGATCCCCAAGTCGGCCTCCGGCAAGATCCTCCGCCGCGTGCTGATCGATCGCGAGAAGTCGCGGTAGCCGGCGTGAACAAGATCGAGCGGGTGCGCGCGGCCCTCGCCGGCCGGCCGGTGGACCGGGCTCCCTTCTCGGTCTGGTATCACTTCGGCACGCAGCACGCGCCGGCCGAGCGGGCCGCGCAGGTGCACCTCGAGTTCTTCGAGCACTACGACCTCGATCTGCTCAAGCTGATGAACGACTACGACTACCCCATGCCGGACGGCATGGAGGTGATCGCCACCGCGGCCGACCTCGGTCGGCTGCGCCCGTTCGATCCGGCGCAGACGCCGCTCGGCACCCAGCTGCGGACCGTCGAGCTGGTGGCCCGGGCCCTCCGTGACCGGGCGCTGTTCGTGGACACCGTGTTCAACGCTTGGAACACGCTCAAGCGCAACCTCGTGCGCGAGGCCATGCCGACCCTGATGGCCGAGCAGCCCAAGGCGGTCGAGGAGGCGCTGGCCGTCGTCAACGACAACCTGATCCGCTACGCCCAGGCCAGCCTGTCGCGCGGCGCGGCCGGCATCTTCCTCTCGGTGCCCGCGACCGCGGAGAGCCTGACGCCCGAGCAGTACGAGCGCTTCATGCGGCCCTTCGACCTGGCCTTCCTCGAGGCGATCCGCGGACGCGGCGAGTGCCACGTGCTGCACGCCCACGGCGAGCGGCTCTATCTCGACCGGCTCCTCGACTACCCGGTGCACGCCCTGTCCTGGGCCGACCTCAACGGCGGCCCCACGGTCGCCGAGGCGCGCCGGCGCACCTCGCTCACCCTGATGACCGGGCTCGATCACGTGAAGTTGGCCGAGAGCTCGGCGGCGCTCGTGCGCGACGGCGTCCGGCGCGCCCTCGCGGCCGGCGGGGCCACGCGCTTCATCCTCGCACCGGGCTGCTCGGTGCCGACCTACACGTATCCCCCGCTGCTCCACGCCGCGCGCGACGAATCCGCGAGGGATCTGCCTCGGTGAGCGTCGGGTAGTGTTCAATCCGGCCTGGGTGAATCCATGCCAACAACTGGTAAATCACTGCCTCTCTCATCGCATGCACCCACGTAACCGCTCGATCTTCCTGGACGATTGTCCTGGAATGCCCTTTGCTGCCATCGAATGCGCATGAGCGCGAAAGCGATGCCGGAGCGGATGTCGCCGAAGCGGATGATCCTGACGGGCATGATCGTCCTGGGCGTCGTGTTCCTGAGCCCCATCGCCTACCTCACGGGACAGCGGGCCGGGCTCTGGCTCACGAGTCCCGCCCTGGAGTCGGCCGGGCCGTGGCCGAGCCTCGACGAGGGCGAGATGGATCCCGGGGGCATGGGCGAGAAACTGAAGCCGGCCACTGCCGGCGTCGTCGAGATCTAGCCTCCTAGTCAATACTGAGGCATGGCCACCTGGTCGGCCGGCCTCGAGGTTCTGATCCGCGATCGGAGCCTGGTTCACATCGGGCTCTTCCTCACCGCGCTCATCGACGCCACCGGCCTCCCCTTCCCGGGCCGCGCCCTCCTGGTGGCCGCCGGCGCGACCATGGCCACCGGGTGGAGCGACGTCTTCACCATGACCCTGGCCGCCGCGCTGGGCGCCACCAGCGGCGATCACGTCTGGTACGCGGCGGGACGACTGGGCGCCGGGGACCGGATCACCGCGCTCTACTGCCGGCTCTCGCTCGCCTCCGGTCGCTGCGAGCAGCGCGCGCGCTCGCGCTTCGAGCGCTTCGGTCCCCTCGCCATCGTGATCGGGCGCTTCGTGGCCGGCGTTCGCTTCGTCGCCGCGCCGCTCGCCGGCAGCGGCGCCATGTCGTATCCGCGCTATCTCCTCTACGAGCTCCTGGGCGCGCTCGTCTGGTCCGGGCTGCTGATCGCCCTGGGCTACGCCCTCGGCACGCCGGGACGCGCGCTCATGGCCCGCTTCGGCAGCGGCCCGATCCTGGCCATCCTGATCGCGCTCGCCCTGGCGCCCCTCGTCATCGTGCTGGTGCGTCTGCTTCGCCGGCGCCGTCACGGGCCGGGCGGCCGCTTTGCCCGCGACGCCGGCGTCTAGACGGTGACCACGAGGCCGTCGTGGGCGCACTCCTCCGGCACGGTGGCCGCGTGGGCCAGCATCTCCCGACTCATGTGCGTCAGGATGAGGTGGCGGGCACCGACCCGCGAGGCGTGGGCGCGGATATCGGGGTAGTTCAGGTGCCACTTCACCGGCTTGTCGTAGAAGTAGGACTCCGCGATGAGCAGGTCGGCGTTGCGCGCGGCGCGGGCGACCTCGTCGGTCCACTCGGTGTCGCCGGTGTAGGCGATCACCCGGTCCCCCACCGTCACGCGTAGCGCGGTCGGGTTGGTCTCCTCGGTGTGGCGCGCCCGCTCGGGCGTGACGGTCAGATCGAGCACTCGATGGGGCCGGCCCGGCTCCATCTCGATCCACTCGAGCGGGAACTTCGGCGTCATGAGGCCCGAGCCCGGGAAGAGCGCCTCGCGGATCGCGTCCATGCGCGCGCGCAGCGCGCGGGGGCCCGCCACGGTGAGGGGCCGCGTGCGGCGGGCCGCCAGCATCGCGTCGATCAGGAGGAACGGCACTCCGCCGCAGTGATCACCGTGGAGGTGGCTGAGCAGGATCGCGTCGAGCGAATTGGGCTCGATGCCCTGCTGGGCCAGCGCGATCAGCGACGAGGTCCCGAAGTCGATCGCGAAGCGGCAGGCCGGCCCGTCGACCACGATGCAGGTCTGGAAGCGCCCGCCGCTGCCGAAGGAGTCTCCCGAGCCGACGAAGCGAACCGTGATGGGCATGGCGGTCTCCCTCGCCGGGCCATCTTACGCGAAAATGCTCGCGTGCCGCGGCGCACCTGGGCGACCATGACCGCGTGCGGCCCTTCGACCGGAAGTTCGGCGCCGGCTTCCTGGCCGCGGTGCCCGCCGCGCCCGGAATCTACCGCTTCCACGGCGAGCACGGCGGCCTCCTCTACGTCGGCAAGGCGGTCAACCTGCGGCGGCGGCTCGCGCAGTACCGCCTGGCCGGACGGCGCAAGCAGGAGCGCAAGCGCCGGGCGCTCGTGAAAGCGGCCGCGCGCATCACCTGGGAGGTCTGCGAGTCGCCGCTGGCCGCCGCGCTCGAGGAGATCCGGCTCATCCAGTCGCTGCGGCCGCCGCGGAACGTGGCCAGCGCCTACCCGTTCCTCTATCCCTACATCGGCCTGGCCGCCGACGGCGACGAGCTGTACTTCTGTCTGACGACCTCGCCCGAGGCCTTCCCGGCCGTCGAGTTCCACGGCGCCTTCCGCTCCCGCGAGATCACCCGCGAGGCGTTCTTCGCGCTGTCGCTCCTGCTCCGCTACGTCGGCCATCCGGTGCCGCGTCACCGCTGCCACCGCCTGGGCCGCGCGCGGCACTCCCACGTGCGCGGGTTCCGCCGCCTGCCCGCGGGCAGCCTGGCCGCCTGGAGCGGCCTCCTCCGCGGCGAGTCCCGCGCCGCGCTGGAGGCGCTCGCGCTGCGCCTGGTGGACCACGCGGGCGCGCGGGCCCGGAAGCGCGAGATCCAGGAGTCGCTCTCGGCCGTCAAGCGCTTCTTCGAGGAGGAGGCCGGCGCCCTGGCCCGGGTACGCGCGGCCACCGGCTTTGAGCCGTATCCGGTCCCGCAGCGAGACCGCGATCTGCTGTTCGCGCGCTGTCGCCTCGACCCGCTCCACGCCTGACTGACGGCGCTTGTCAGAGGGATTGAGCGCGCTCGTAACCCGGGACGTTCATTCCAGGTCTAACTACGCGTTGATACGAGCGGAACCCGCTGGCACTCACCGTGCAGTGACGATCGCTCATGCCCGAAGAGCGTCCGGCCCGCCGCATCCTCATCGTCGACGACGACGAGGCCCTCCGCGAAGTCCTCGCGACCGCGCTGTCGGGCGAGGGCCGTGAGATCGACGGGGCCAGCGACGGCACCGTGGCGCTGGCCCTGCTCGAGCAGCAGCCCTACGACCTGGTGCTGAGCGATCTGCGGATGCCCTGCGTCGACGGCCCCACGCTCTACGAGACCCTCCGGACCCGCCACCACTTCCCGGTGCGCTTCGCCACGAAGCTGCCGCGGGTGATCTTCATGACCGGCAACGCCGCGGAGCACACCGAGTTCCTCCGCGGCACGACCGATCCGATCCTCGAGAAGCCGTTCCCCCTGCGGGTGATACGACAGATGGTGACCGTCCTGCTGGCCGCCTCGTCGTAGCGGCCGTCGCGCGAACGCGCGTCCCGTCATGCGCCTCGCCCCCAAGATCTTCCTCGTCGCCGCCCTCGTCATCGCGGTGCTGTCCGTCGCGGTCGGCTGGAGCGCGCTCACCGTCGAGCGGCTGGTCACCGCGAACCAGGACATCGCCGCCCGCTCGGTGCCCGCCATGCGCTTGCAGGCCGCGCTGCGCGAGTCGGCCGGCAGCCTGGTGCGGCTCGAGACCCGCGCGCTGGTGCTGCGGGACGCTGACTACGCGGCGGCCTGGAGCCGGCGCGCGGCCCGCCTGGCCGAGGACCTCACCGCGCTCGGCGCGCGCCTGGAGACCGACCGCGAGCGCGCCGCGTACCGCCCCCTCCAGTCCGCGATCGACGAGTACCTCCGGCACGTCGAGGCCGAGCGGCACCTCGCGGCGAGCGGCCGGGCCGCGGCGGCGCTGCGGATCGCGGAGGGACCGGCCCGCGCGGCCATCCAGCGCGCCGAGACCGCGCTCGACGAGATGGCCGCGGCCACCGAGGCCGCGCTGGAGCGGTCGCAGGCGCGGGCCCGCGCGCTGGAGGTGTCGACGTGGCGCGCCGTCGCGATGGCGCTGCTGACCAGCGTGGCAGTCGCCCTCGGGGCCAGCGCGCTGCTCGCCTACCGGATGACGCGGTCGCTGGGACGGCTCACGGTGGCCACCGCATCGCTCGCGGCGGGGACGTGGAACGGGCCGATGGCCACCGAGGGCCGCGACGAGATCGGAGACCTCGGGCGATCGTTCAACCGCATGGCGGCGCGGCTGCAGGAAGTCGACCGGCTCAAGGAGGAGTTCTTCTCGCACATCTCGCACGACCTGCGCAATCCGCTCGCCGCCATCCGGCTCGCCGCCGAGACCTCGCTCGAGCGTGCCCGCGCCGCCGGCGACTCGCGTCAGGCCCGCTTCGCCTACCTCATCGATGCGAGCGCGGCGCGCATGCTGAGCCTGGTCAACCAGATCCTCGACTTCACGCGGCTGCGCGCGAACGCGGTGCCGCTCGACCGCCGCCCGGTGGACGTGCTGAAGACGGTGGTCCGCGCCATGGACGAGATGCGGCCCCTCGCCGAGGAGAAGCGGGTGCGGGTGGATCTGGCCGCCGACGGCGGCGACTTCACCGCCCTGGCCGAGGAGGGCAGCCTGGTGCGCGTGGTCGTCAACCTGCTGGGCAACGCCATCGCGTTCACGCCCGCGAGCGGCGCGGTGGCGCTGCGCCTGACCGAGGACGGCCATCGCCTCGAGCTGCAGGTGCGCGACACCGGCGTGGGCATTCCGGCCGACGCCTTGCCGTGGATCTTCGAGCCCTACCGTCAGGCCCACGGCCCGGCCAGGGGCACCGGGCTCGGCCTGGCGGTGGTGAAAGGTCTCGTGGGCGCGCACGGCGGCACGGTGCGCGTCGAGTCCGAGCCGGGCCAGGGCAGCTGCTTCACGGTGACGATCCCGAAGGCGGAGGCGGCGGCGTGAGGGCGAGCCGCTGGCTCCTCGTGCCCGCGATGCTCCTCGCGGCCGGCTGCGCCGCCGCGCGCCCCTCGCCGTGGATCGCGGACGCGCGCGAGACCACCGGCGGCTCGCGGGACGCCGCCCGCCTCGTGGCCCGCGCCGACGAGCTGGTCGAGCGTGGTCAGCCGCAGGCCGCGATGGCAATCTACGAGCGCGTGGTGCGCGAGCATGCCCAGGACCCCGAGGCGGCCGCGGCGCTCTACGGCCTGGGTCGCCTGCAGGCCGATCCCGCCGGCCGGCTCCGCAACTACCGCGCCGCGCACGCCACGTTCTCTCGCCTGATCGCGGGCCATCCGGGCAGCCGCTGGGAGCCGGAGGCACGAGCCTGGCGCGCGGTGCTCGCCGATCTGATCGCGCGCGAGGACGAGGCGGCGCGGCTCCGGACGCAGATCGAGCGGCTCCGCCGCACCGACCTCGATCTGGAGCGACGCCACTGATTCGCGGCCCCGTCCGGTAGACTCGACCGGAACTTTCGTCGCGGTCGTGGCGTCCCGCCGCGGATTCTGCTTCCTCCTCGCGGGTTTCGATCCGGCACACGCCTTGCCTTCCTCGAGAGGCCATGAAATGCCCCAGGTGCGGAACCGAGATGAAGGCGATCGAGCACGGGTCGTTCGAGCCGGGCAAGCCGGAGCGGCCCCCGACCCCGGCCGCGGATACGCCGCCCCCGGAGCACACCACCGAGATGACCCAGAAATGCCCGAAGTGCGGCGCGGAGGTCGCCTAGCCCCCGGGCGGTGACGCCGGGCGCTCGCGAGCGCGCGCGGTTCGCAGTAAGATACCGCGCGTCCTCGCATGGCGCGCATCCGGATCGAGCATCTCTGGAAGCGGTATGGGCCGGTGGAGGCCGTCCGCGATCTCAGCCTGGTATGCCCCGACGGCCTGCTGCTGGCGCTCCTCGGCCCGTCGGGATGCGGCAAGACCTCCACGCTCAAGATGCTCGCGGGCATCGAGGACGTGAGCGCGGGCGCGATCTATTTCGACGAGCGGCCGGTCACCGGCCTCGCCGCGGGCGCCCGCAACGTCGCGATGGTGTTCGAGGACTACGCGCTCTATCCGCACCTCACCGTCGCCCAGAACATCGCCTTCCCGCTCGAGATCCGGAAGCAGCCGGCTCAGGCGATTCGCCGCGCGACCGACGCGGTGATCGCCCTGCTCGGCCTCGAGGCCCTGCGGGACACCGGCGTGCGTACCCTGAGCGGCGGCGCTCAGCAGCGGGTCGGCATCGGTCGCGCGCTGGTGCGACAGCCCGACGTGCTCTTGTTCGACGAGCCGCTCAGTCACCTGGACGGGGCGCAGAAGAGCGGGCTGCGCGCGGAGATCAAGCGGCTGCAGAAGGAAGCCGGGGTGACCAGCGTGCTCGTGACCCACGACCAGACCGAGGCGATGGCGATGGCCGATCAGGTCGCGGTGCTGGATCAGGGCGTGCTCCAGCAGGTGGGAACGCCCGACGATCTCTACGAGCGGCCCGCGAACCTGTTCGTCGCCCAATTCATCGGCGAGCCGCCCATGAATCTCCTGCCCGGCCGGCTCGAGCGCCGCGGCGACCGCCTCGTGCTCCACGGCGCGAGCGGCGAGCTCGCGCTGCCCGGGTTCGACGTGGCGGACGGCGCGCACCCCGACGTGGTGGTCGGCGTGCGCGCCGAGCACCTGCGGCTGTCCGACCCGGCCGCCGGCACCGGGCTGGCCGGCGCGGTGTTCTTCCGCGAGCCCCGCGGTGACAGCGACGTGGTGCTCGTCCAGGTCGACGGATCGGACGCGGCGCCGCTCGCGGTCGAGGTGGAGCCGGCGGCCGGGTGGCGCGCGGGCGATCGGGTGCGGGTCGGCATGGCCGACGCGCGCCTCCACGTCTTCGACTCGCTCCACGGCACGCGCCGGTGACGCTCGAGCTGGAGGCGATCGGTCAGCGCTGGGGCGACACCCAGGCGCTCGACGGCGTCAGCCTGTCGGTCGCGCCCGGCGAGATCCTCGGCGTGACCGGCCCCTCCGGCGCGGGCAAGTCCACCCTGTGCCGGATCGTGGCGGGCGTGCAGGCCCCGTCGCGCGGTGAGGTCTGCCTCGACGGACAGCGGGTGACTCGCGTGCCCCCCGAGCGGCGACGCGTCGCCATCATGTTCGAGTCGTACGCCCTCTACCCGCACCTGTCGGTCTTCGACAACGTCGCCTTCCCGCTCCGGGCGCCGGGGGCGTCGACCCTGTCCCGCGAAGGGCTGGCCGGGCGCGTCCGCGAGGTTCTGCGGTTCGTCGAGCTGGAGCATCTGGAGCGCCGACGGCCCGCAGAGCTGTCGGGCGGTCAGCGCCAGCGGGTGGCCCTCAGCCGGGCGCTCGTGCAGGACGCGCGGGCCGTCGTCCTCGACGAGCCGATCTCCCATCTCGACGCCAAGCTGCGGCATACGCTGCGCGGGGCCATCCGCCGACACCTCGCCCGTGGCGCCGCGCCCGCGATCTGGACCTCGCCCGACGCCGCCGAGGTGCTGGCGGTCGCCGACCGCGTCGCGGTCCTCGTGGCCGGCCGGATCCGCCAGGTCGGCGCGCCCGGCGAGATCTACCGATCGCCGGCCCACCTGGACGTGGCGCGCCTCGTGGGCGATCCGCCCTGGAACCTCCTCGAGGGCGAGCTCGTCCCGGGCGCCCGCGGGCTCGCGTTCCACCACCGCGCCCTGACCCTGCCGCTGCCGGACGATCTCCGGCGGCGCCTCGAGGCGGGGCCGGCCGGCCGCCGCGTCGTGCTGGGACTGAGACCCGGCGAGCTCCGGATCGGCCCGGCGACCGGCGGAGCGCCGGCGCGTGTCTGGGTGTGGGAGCCGCTCGGGCGGTATGGCATCCTCACGGTGCGGCTCGGCGACGATGTGGTGCGTCTGCGGGTGGAGCGCGGGCGCTCGTTCCAGCCGGCCGAGGCGGTGACGCTTCATCTCGGGTCCGCGGAGCCGCGGCTGTTCGACGCGACGCACGGAGGAGCGCTGTAGCCAATCGGGCGCGAGCGTGATGCGGCCGCTCGTCGAGCACGAGTGAACCTTTCACGGGACAGGAGAGACCCATGAGCGCGAGGCGACGGATGTGGATGCCCCTGGTGGCGGTCGCGATGATGGCCGTCGCGCCCGGATTCGCAGCCGCCCAGGCCTGGTCCTACAAGGACGCGGCCAAGCCCTACGCGGGCCGGTCCATCACGATCCTGGACGAGGTCACCCCGCTGCAGGAGCACATGCGCACCCTCGTGCCCGAGTTCGAGAAGGCCACCGGGATCAAGGTCGACTACCAGCTGCTGAACCATTTCGAGGTGATCAGCAAAGGCCAGGCCGACATGCTCTCGGGCCGCGGCGCCTACGACGCGGTGATGCTCCACTCGCCCCAGATGGGGCTGTTGCTGGACGCGGGGGTGATCCGTGCCATCGACGATCTGCTCGGCAACAAGGCGCTGACCAACCCGGGCCTGGACCGCGCCGACTTCATCGAGCCGGCCGCGGACTCTCTGACCAGGTTCCGGGGCAAGACCTACGGCTTCCTCAACTGGAACTACAACGTGGTGTACTGGGCCCGCGGCGATCTGTTCGGCCATCCCGAGGAGAAGGCCGCCTTCAAGAAGAAGTACGGCTACGATCTGGCCCCGGCCAGGACGCTGCAGCAGATGCGCGACATCGCCGAGTTCTTCACCCGCAAGAAGGGCGAGAAGCTCGCGGGCCAGACCCTCGACAGCGACTTCTACGGCATCGTGATGGAAGGCATCAAGGGCGGCACCACTCTCTGGACGGTGCTGAACGCCTTCGTCAAGAACTTCGGCGGCGACATCTTCGACGCCGAGGGCAAGCCGACCGTGAACCGTCCCGAGAACGTCGCCGCGGTGAAATTCTGGGCCGATCTCTGGAAGTTCTCTCCGCCCGGTCAGGCCGAGTACTCGCTGATCGACGTGCCGACCGTCATGGGCAACGGCATCGCGGCGCAGACGCTGGCCTGGAGCGATTTCGTGCTCGGCATCGACCAGCCGGGCAAGTCCAAGCTGGCCGGCAAGTTCGTCTACGCGGGCTCGCCGGCCAACGCGCAGGGCAAGAAGCGGTCCGCCGAGACCGAGCCCTCGGGCATCGTGATCAGCAAGCACAGCAAGCAGCCGGAGGCGACCTACCTCTTCCTGCAGTGGATGGTCGACAAGTCCACCCAGCAGATGCTGTTCGACCGGTCGGGCGGGGCCGGCGTGCCGATCCGCACCAGCACGTGGGCGCTGCCGAGCGTGAAGCAGTCGAAGTTCGCCCCGCTCTACGCGGCGATGCAGGACAGCCTCCGGTACGGCAGTGCCAAGCCGAAGGCCCCCAAGCTGTTCGAGATCATGGACGTGCTGGTGGGCCTCGTGCAGGAGGTCGGTCTCGGCAAGAAGACCGCCGAGCAGGCCATGAAGGAAGGACAGGAGAAGGTGCAGGCCCTCTGCGCCAAGTGCACCCTCTGACGCCCGGAGAGCGGGCGCCCCTCACCCTGCCCTCTCCCCACGGGAGAGAGGGTGGCGGCGGGTGGTTCCCCTATGCGCTGATCGCGCCGGCCATGCTGACCCTGGTGGTCGTGGCCCTCGTGCCGTTCCTCTATACGGTGTACCTGTCGCTGCACGAGATCCGGCACGCGCAGGTGGGCGACTGGGCCGGCCTCGCCAACTACCGCACCCTGCTCGCCAACCCGCGGTTCTGGCACAGCGCGGGCATCTCGCTGCTGTTCATCGCCATCGCGGTGCCGCTCGAGTTCGGCCTGGGGCTGGCCGGCGCGCTCGTCTTGAACCAGGGCGTGCGCCTGCGCTCGCTCATCATCCCGGTGCTGTTCGTGCCGACCATGATGGCACCGGTGGTGGTGGCGATCTTGTGGAAGATCATGCTCGCGGGCTCGTGGGGCCTGCTCTCCTACAACCTGATCGAGCGATTCGGCATCCTCACCGGCACCTCGGTGCTCGCCTCGCCGAGCCTGGCCCTCTACGCTCTCGTGCTGGTCGACGTGTGGCAGTGGACTCCGTTCATGATGCTGGCCTTCTTCGCCGGGCTGCAGTCGCTGCCGCTGACGCCCTACCGCGCCGCCGCGGTGGACGGGGCCAGCGACCTGCAGGCCTTCCGGCGGCTGACCCTGCCGCTCATGGCGCCCCTCATGGCGGTCATCGGGCTGCTGCGGCTCATCGACGCGTTCAAGGTCTTCGACACGATCTTCCTGCTCACGGGGGGCGGGCCCGGCACCGCCACCGAATCCACGAGCCTCTTCGTCTACAAGACCGTCTTCGACTTCTGGGACCTGGGCCCCGCCTCCGCGACCGCGGTGGTGATCTGGATCATGTTCTTCGTGTTCGCCAACGGGTTCTACCAGATCGCGCGGCGGAAGCTCGGTGCGTTCTAGCCGCCCCGTCCTGTTCACCGCGCTCGCGATGGCGTGGGCCGCGCTCGCGATCTTCCCGGTGCTCTGGATGGCCGCGATGACCGTGAAGCCGGAGGCGCTCATGTTCGCGCGACCGCCCGCGTGGTCGTTCACTCCCACCCTCGCGCATCTGCGCTACGTCGTGGCCGAGGGCTTCGCGTGGAGCCTGGTGCGCTCGCTGACGGTGGCCGCGCTGAGCACGCTGCTCATCGTGGTGATCGGCACCCCGGCCGCCTACGCGTTCGCGCGGTTCCCGATCCGGCGCCGCGACGATCTGCTCCTGTTCGTGCTGGCCACGCGCCTCGCCCCGCCGGTGGCCCTGGTGATCCCGTTCTATCTGATCTACGCGCGGATCGGCCTGCTCGACACCTACGCGGGGCTGATCCTCGCGTACCTCACCTTCAACCTGTCGTTCTACGTGTGGGTGCTGTGGAGCTTCTGCCGCGACCTGCCCCCCGAGCTGGAGGAGGCGGCGCGGGCCGACGGCTACTCCCGCGCGCGCGTGCTGCTCCACGTGGTGCTGCCGCTGCTCCGTCCCGGCATCATCGCCACCTCGGTACTGTGCTTCATCTTCGCGTGGAACGAGTTCCTGTACGCCTTCATGCTCGGGGGGAAGGCGGTCGAAACCTTACCGGTCGCGGTGCCCAAGCTGATCACGTCGCAGGGGGTCAAGTGGGGCGAGCTCTCGGTGGTCGGCATCGCGGCGCTGATCCCCATCCTCGCGGCGGTGTTCGTCCTTCAGCGCCACATCGTCCGCGGCCTCACGATGGGAGCGGTCAAGGGCTGATCCGCGGAACGTGGCATGCCTCTTGCCCCTCGTGAGGGCGGAGGGATGTCCATGAACAGTGCGGCCATGATCGATCGATGCTTCCGGCACCAGCATCCCGAAGCCTACGGCGAGATCGAGGTCTCCGAGCCGGCGATCCCGATCGACTTGCGCTACGGGCGAGACCGGACGCCCGCGCCGTCGCGCGAATGCCTCGGCGAGGACGCGGTCGGTTATCCGGGTGCGATTCCGCTGGCCGACTGAGGCGGGCGGGCCCCGCTCGCCTCAACCGGCCGCGGCTCCGCTATGCGGGTTGGATTCGCAGGTTGTTGACGACGTCGCGCACGCCCTTGACCTGCCGCGCGAGCTCCTCGGCGCGCGTGCGATCCGTGACCGTCTTCACCGTCCCGTTCAAGGCCACCACGCCCCGATTCGTGTCCACGTCGATCCGGGTCACCGTCGAGATCTTCTCGCCGGCCAGCTTCGACTTCACCGCCGCGGTGATCCCCGCATCGTCGATGTTCTCGCCGAGGGTCTCGCCGGTCATCGACTGGCAGGCCGCCAGTAGCACCGCCACCGCCAGCGCTGCCGCGACCGCTCCGCCTCTCCGCCACATCGCTCTCATCGCAGGCTCTCCCTTCCCTGGAATTCGCTGCTCGGCAAGGAGAGCAAGAGGTATGCCCGCGATCCGGACGGGAATGAATACGGCGGACGGGCGGAAGGACGCGGAAGGGGCGCCGGCAGGAGGGAAACGAGCAACGCGGTTACCGAGTAAGTTTGGGTCAGCGCCGCCAGGGCAGCGGCGTCGCCTCGCTCCATCCGTCGGGGCGGATGCCGAAGGCCTCGATCAGCCGCTGCCAGCCCGAGGCCACGGTCAGCGCGGCACCCAGCTCGAGGATCTGCCCCTCGTCGAAGTGCTGCCGCAGGCGGGCGTAGAGCGGGTCGTCGACGTGGGGCCGCTCGCCGCCGAGGCAATCGGCAAGCCGCAGGGCGGCCACCGTGCGCGCGGGCAGCTCGGCGTGGTCGAGATCGCCCAGCGCCTGCTGCACCTCCCGCTCGGTCAGGCCCTTGCGCACCAACGATGCGCTGCGCGCGAGGCTTCAGTGCACGCACTGATTCCGGTGGGCGAGACGGACGCGGCACAGCTCGACCAGCGCGGGGTCGAGGCTCGAGCCCCCGGCATAGATGAACCCCACCCAGGCCAGGAAGAGATCGAGGACCGCGGGCCGGCGCGCGAGGGTGAGAAAGAGATTGTCGTCCTGGTACGCCTTGGCCAGCCAGACCTCGAGGCGGCGCCGCAGCGCGGGATCGAGTTGCTCCGGGTCGGCCTTGGGCAGGCGGCCGTGCTCGTTGGCCATGCGGCCGCCAGTCTAGCAGAGTCGAACGCTCCGGGCTTGTACCCGGGCGGGCCTCATGGCTATGCTACGTCGATGGCCCGACGCTCCGCGATGGGCCGACTGTACATCACCAGGCTTCGCCCGGCCGTGGATCCCGTGAGGGCCGAGTACCTGCTCACCTTCGGCTCGCCGATTACTTCGGAGGTCAACCTGAACCTGGGCAGCGTGCGTGGGCTCGACACGCTCACCGATCTGCTGCGGGCCGCCCGCGTGCCCATCGGGGAGATCGAGCGGGCGTGGTCGGCGCTGGTCAGCGACACCGTGCACGAGATCGCCGGCGTCACCCTGACCCCGGCGGCGATCCGCATCCTCGGCCTCTAGCCCGCCGCGGGCGCGGGCGTGATCGGTCAGGCCTTGCGGAAGCGGTGGACGCCGTCTCGTCCGGCCAGCCGCTCGGCCTGACCGCGCGCCTCCAGGAAGTGCAGGTGCGCCACCGTCTCGCCGATGGCGAAGCCCAGCTGATGAGCGTCCAGCTGGCGGCGGAACAGCACCGGCACCAGGTCGTGGGCGGTCCGGGGCTCGGCGAGCGCGTCGATGGTCTCGCTGAGGCGCTCGTCGTGGTGATGCTGCAGGTAGTCGAGCCGGGTGTGCAGCCCGCGGAACGGCAGTCCGTGTGACGGCAGCACCAGCGTGTCCTCGGGCAGCGGACGGAACCGCCCGAGCGAGTCGAGGTAGAGCTTCAGCGGGTTGCCGTTCGGCTGATCGGGCCAGACGCTCACATTGGTGGTGATCTTGGGCAGCACCTGATCGCCCGAGATCAGCACGTTGAGCTCCGGGCTGAAGAGACAGGCGTGCTCCGGCGCGTGCCCCATCACCGTGAACGCGTGCCAGCGCAGGCCGCCGATGGTGAGCACGTCGCCCTCGCGCACCGCCCGGAAATCCTGGGCCACCGACGGCACGAGCTGCCGGTAGTGGTTGCCGCGTCCGCGGAAGGCGTCGACCTGCGCCTCCGGCACTCCGTGCCGGCGATAGTAGTCGAGCCGCTTCTCCGAGTCGTTGCCGCCCATGCCCTGCCACGCGAGGTGCGACATCAGCCACTCGGCCTGCGGGCACCACAGCTCGACCCCGAAGCGCTGGGCCAGCCAGTCGGCGTTGCCGATGTGATCCGGATGGAAGTGGGTGACGACCACGCGCACGATCGGACGGTTCGCCAGCTCGCCCGCGAACAGCCCGTCCCACAGCTCGCGCGTCGGCGGCAGTCCGATCCCGGTGTCCACCACCGTGATGCCGTCGCCGTCGTCGAGCAGCCACAGGTTGATGTGGTTCAGCTGGAACGGCAGCGGCATGCGGATCCAGCGCACGCCCGGCGCCACCTCGATGCTGGTGCCGCCCGCGGGCGGCTCGGGCCAGGGATGCGCGAGGCCGGGAGCGGGCGCGGACAGCGGGTGCTCGGGCTCGGGTTTCATGCCCTCACTGTACCGCGTTCGGGGCCCGCGCCGCGGACCTTGTCCGGTTGGCGGCCCGGGGGCGCGGCGCCTCCCGGCGGTTGTCCGGGCTCGGCGCGCGCGCTCACTCCACCGGCGCGGGCAGCGGGGACACGCGCTCGCCGTCGCGGTCGTCGTCCGCCTTCGGGGCGGCCGGATCGGCGTGCACCCGCCGCATCAGCGGCAGGAACAGCGGTACCAGCGAGAAGAGAATCGCGAGGATCCAGAAGTCGTCGGCGTAGGCCAGCACCTGCGCCTGTCCTACCACGTCGTGGTAGAGCATCGCGGTGGCCTGCCGCTGCGCGGTGAAGGCGTCGGCGCCCTGGGCCAGGAAGTGTCGCGTCCATTCCCCGAGGCGCCGCTGCGTCTCCGGATCCCACACCGTGACGTGCGCCACCAGGTTGTGCTGGTGGAACTGGCTGCGCTGGGCGAGGAACGTGGTGGCCAGCGCGATGCCCACGCTGCCGCCGAGATTGCGCAGCACGTTGTAGGCGGAGGTGGCGTTGACCAGCTTGTCCTTGCGGATGGTGGCCAGGGTCAGGGTGGACAGGGGCACGAAGATGAAGCCGAGCGCGAAGCCCTGGATGATCCGGGGCAGCGTCAGCGTCCAGTAGTCCATGCCCAGTGTGAGGTTCGACATCATGTAGAGGCTGATCGCGTTCACCAGGCAGCCGAAGGTGAGCAGCAGGCGCTGGTCCACCCGAGTGACCAGGCGCCCGCACAGGATCAGCGAGAACATGTTGCCGAGGCCGCCGGGGGCCAGGACGAGGCCGGAGGTATACGCGTCGTAGCCGAGGAGCTTCTGCGAGTAGAGGGCCAGCAGCACCATGCTCGAGAACATGCCGAGGCCGATCAGGGCGATGAAGCTGGCCCCGAAGGCGAAGTTGCGATCGGTGAAGACCCGCAGATCCATGATCGGATGGTCGGCCATCAGCTCGCGGATCAGGAAGCCGACCAGGGCCACGCCGGCCAGCAACGCCAGCGTCACGATGAGCCGGGAGTCGAACCAGTCCTCGCGCTCGCCGCGGTCGAGCATCAGCTGCAGGCTGCCGAAGCCCACGATCATGAGGGCGAGGCCGGGCCAGTCCACCCGCGCGGGCTTCTTGAGATACGGCGGATCGAACAGGCAGGCGCTCGCCATGAAGAACCCGAGGAGGCCCACCGGCAGATTGATGTAGAAGATCCAGCGCCACGACCAGTTGTCCGCGATGTAGCCGCCGAGCGTCGGGCCGATGATCGGGCCCATCATGAAGCCCACGCCCCACACCGCCATCGCGAGGCCGCGCTGGCCGAGCGGGAAGATCTCCCAGAGGATGGCCTGCGAGAGCGGGATGATCGGGCCGCCCCCGATGCCCTGCGCGATGCGGGCGAGGATCAGGAAGGTGAGGTTCGGGGCCATGCCCGACAGCACCGAGCTCACCGTGAACAGCACGCAGCATACGAGGAAGAAGCGCTTGCGCCCGAGCAGGCCGGCGAGCCAGCCGGTGGCGGGAATGATGATCGCGTTGGCGGCCAGATAGGACGTGATCACCCACGAGACTTCCTCGAGGCCGGCGGAGAGCGAGCCCTGCAGATGCGGCAGCACCACGTTGGTCACGCTGGTGTCGAGCACCTGCATGAAGGCCACCACCATCACCGACAGCGTGATGGCCCACTTGCGGGCCGCCGAGATCGGCGCGGCCTCGACCGGCGACGACACGGCTACTTCACCCGGATGACCACGTAGGCGGACATCCCGGCCCGGAGGGTGTGCGGGTTGCCCAGCTCGCGGGGATCGAGCCGGATCTTCACCGGCACGCGCTGCACGACCTTGACCCAGTTGCCGGTGGCGTTCTCCGGCGGCAGCAGCGAGAAGCGAGAGCCGGTGCCCGCGCTCAGCGAGTCCACGGTGCCGTGGAAGACCTGGCCCGGGAAGGTGTCGATCTCCACGTCGGCGGCCATGCCCGGCCGCACGCGGCCGAGCTGCGTCTCCTTGAAGTTGGCGAGCACCCACACGTCGTGCAGCGGGACCAGGGCCAGCAGCGGCTGGCCCATCTGCACCACCTGCCCGACCTCCACGCTCTTCTTCGACACCACCCCGTCGCTGGGTGCGCGCACCTCGGTGTGCTGCAGCTGCAGCTCGGCGAACGACAGGTCGGCGCGGGCCTGGCTGAGGGCGGCCTCGGCCCGCTCGACCTCCGCCTCCTTGACCGTGACCTGCCGCCGCTGGCTCTCCACCCGCCCGAGCGCGGCCCGCGCCTCGTTCACCCGCTGCCGGGCCAGGCTCACCGCGAGCGTGCGGCTGGCCAGCGCGGCCTCGGCCTGCTGGGCTTCCTTCTCGGCCTGGTTGAGCCGCTTCTGGGTGGCCTCGACGGTGGCGGTCGAGGTGAGCATCACCATCTCGGCCTGATCGAAGTCGCGCTGCGAGACGAAGCCGCCCTGCAGCAGCCGCTTCATCCGATCCATCTCGCGCGCGTTCTGGCGCTGCGTGCTCTGCGCGCCGGCGACGTCGGCGATCATCGCGGCGGTCGCCGCGCGCTTGGCCTCCAGGGTGGCGCGCGCCTCCGCCACCGCCGACTCCGCGGCCTGCTCGGCCACCCGCGCCGACTCGAGCGCGGCGCGCGACTCGTCGACCTGCGCGGCGGTGGTCTCGCGGGTCAGCTGCGTCTCGGAGCGGGTGGCCTGGTGGCTGGCCAGCGCCACCGCCACCGCGGCCTTGGCCTGATCGCGCCGGGCCTCGTAGTCGCGCGGGTCGATGCGGAGGAGGACGTCGCCGGCCTTGACCGCGCGGTTATCGTCCATGCGCAGCTCGGCGACGTGGCCCGCGACCTTGGCGCTGATGACGACGATGCTGCCTTCTACGTACGCGTCATCCGTGGAGATGTACCGGAAGCTCTGCCACCAGAGGTACCCGCCGTACACCAGGCCGGCCAGGACGACCGCCACGGCCAGGCCGATCAAACGCCCTCGTCTCATCCCGCGGGTATGCTATCACCCCGCAGACGGGGCGGGACACCGATCACGGGCCGTAGCGCAGCTTCTCGACGCGGACCGGGCCCGAGGGCGGGATGGTCAGTATATGTAGATCCCCGTAGTCGACCGGCCCCATGCCGTCCCCGCCCAGCCGCCCGTAGACCGCCTGCAGGTTTCCCGACACATTGCCTACCCACACCACGACGCCGCCGGCATGCCGCTCGAGGATCTCCTCGGCGATGGCCCCGGCCGAGAACACGCTCACCGCCGATTTGCGCGTGACCTCGACACCCGCGAGACGGGCCAGCGGCTCGACCGTCGCGAGGTTGCGCTCGAGGTCGGGGCTGTAGATGGCGGTGACGCCCATCGGCGCCACCAGACTGGCCAGGGCCTGGGCGCGCTCCCGTCCGGTCGCGTTCAGCACGCCGGAGCCCGGATCGGTGTCGGCGTGGCGGGTCACCACCACGATGGTCGGGATGCCGGCCCGCGAGTGGACCTCGGCGCCGGTGCAGCCGGCGAGCGCGGCGAGCAGCACACCGAGGCTGGTCAGCGCGAGCGCGCGGCGAGCGCATGGCGGGACGAGATGGCCGGGCATGGCGGCGCAGCCTAGCAGGAAGCGCCGGCCGACCGCAACCGCGGAATCAGGCCGAGCGCTGGCGGAGCAGCGTGTGGTCCAGGAAGCGGAGCCGCGCGCGCTCGTCGGCGCTCGCTCGGCCCCGAGCGGTGCGGTCGGCGAACCCGCGCCCGGCGCGAACCCGCGCGATGCCGGGATCGCGATCGCTCACGTACCGCAGACGGGCCGCGCTGGCCGCCTCGGCCGGCGGCACCGTGAGCGACCGCATGGTCATGGCCCGACGGCTAGGCGGTGCGGCGGGTGACGAGCCGATACAGGACGAGGAGGAGGATCGAGCCCAGGACCGCCACCACGAAGCCGACCGGATCGCCGGCCTGGTACCACCCCAGCGCGCGCCCGAGGTAGCCGCCCAGGACCGCGCCCAGAATGCCGAGAATGATCGTGACGATGAAGCCACCCGGATCCCGGCCGGGGGTGAGGACCTTCGCGACCACGCCGACGATCAGACCGAAGATGATCCAGCCGATGATGCCCATGTGGGAGCCCTCCTGCCCGGTCGTGCCGAGCAAGGCGCATGCCGCGCACTCAATGTCGCACGGCGCGAACGAAATCGCGGTGTCGTGGCCGATCGCCGCCGACTCTACCCGGTAAGTCTGACGCGTTCGGGTCCGCTTGACTCCCTCCCGCCCCCGCCGCAGTATCGACGCCGTGCACGTCGGACTCTTCGTCGAGGAGCTGCGCCAGGGCGCCACCCAGAGCTCGGCGTTTCGCGACATCTTCGAGACCGCCGACCGCGCCGAGGCGTGGGGCATCGACTGCGTCTGGCTCGGCGAGATCCACTTCACCCCGAGCCGCTCGATCATCTCGGCGTCGCTCCAGGTCGCCAGCGCGATCGCGGCCCGGACCCGTCGCGTGCGGGTGGGCACCGCGGTCCAGGTGCTGCCCTTGAACCATCCGCTCCGCATCGCCGAGGAGGTCGCCACCGTCGACCACATCAGCGAGGGCCGCTTCGAGTTCGGCATCGGCCGCAGCGGGGTGGTCCGCACCTACGACACCTACGGCATCGCCTACGCGGAGAGCCAGGCGCGCTTCCGCGAGGCGCTCGACATCGTGCGCCGGGCCTGGACCGGCGAGCCGTTCAGCTACGCGGGCGAGTTCTATCGCGTCGACCACGCGACCGTCGCCCCGCGCCCCTACCAGGTGCCGCATCCGCCCATCCGCATGGCGGCCACGAGCGACGAGACGTTTCCCGCGGCGGGCCGGCTGGGGTTGCCGATCTTCATCGGCCTGCGGGCCACCGAGATCGCGGACCTCGTGACCCAGCTCGGGCCTTATCGCGACGCCTGGCGCGAGGCCGGACACGCGGGGAGTCCGAGTGTCTTCCTGCGCATCCCGGTCTACGTGTCGCCCACCGCGGCGGGCGCGGTCGAGGAGCCGCGCGCGAGCCTCACCGCGTTCTTCGCGCGCCAGACCGAGCTGGCCCGGTCGGCGGTCGGGCGCGCGGGCGCGGGCCCGGCCGACCGGCGGCAGCAGCAGGCCCAGCGCATGGCGAGCCTCACCTACGACGACATGCTCGAGCGGAAGGTGGTCTTCGGCACGCCGGCCGCGGTGGTCGAGCGGCTGCGCGCCCTCCGCGAGCGGCTCGGCCTCGACGGCGTCGTGGTCGAGCTCAATCCGGGCGGGCGCATCGCCCCCGAGCTGGAGACGCGCAGCCTGCGGCTCCTGGCCCGGGAGGTGATGCCCGCGCTCCGAGGAGCCGCCTGAGCTCCGCCTCGTCGCCGCGGCGCGGCCGGTGATGCGGGCGCGCGCTCAGGGGTAGATCTGCCGGTAGGCGAGGCGCGCGCGGTCCCCGCTCCCGCCGAAGCGCGCGTTGTAGTCGCGGGTCATGGCCCGCAGCGTGTCCGATTGAACGAACGCCCGCAGCGAGGCCTCGGAATCGAACTCGTAGCAGACCATGTACTGCCACGGCTCGGATCCGGCGTGCGGGGTGTCGAGGGCCATCGCCTGGTATCGGCGCATCCCGAGACAGCCGGGCACCTGAGCGGCCTCCCGCGAGCGCACCGTGTCGTACCAGTCGTTGAACGCGGACTCCAGCTCGGGGCCGATGGTGGCCTTGACCACGAAGAGGGCGGGTCGAGTCGTCATGCGATCTCCTCCGCGCGGAGTATGTCACGGCACCGGTTGACAGCGTCGACCGACGCGGCTATAAATCGCGCACCTGACCGGCTTGCTCGAGGAGGATCCCATGCGATCTCTGTCCTGGGTCCGTCCGCTCGGTGCCGTCCTGGTCCTGGCACTCCTGCTGGCTCCGTCCGTTCCGCCCCGCGCGTTCGCCGCCGACGGACAGATGACGTGGGCCGTCCACGTGTCGATCGCGCCCGCGTGGTTCGATCCCGGCGAGCACCCCGGCATCGTCACCACCATGATGATCTTCTACGCCCTGCACGACGCGCTGGTGAAACCGATGCCGGGCAAGCCGGCGGCGCCCTCGCTGGCCGAGTCGTGGACGACGTCGCCCGACGGCCTCGTCTACGAGTTCGTCCTGCGCCGCGGGGTGGTCTTCCACAACGGCGACGCCATGACCGCGGAGGACGTGAAGTTCTCCTTCGAGCGCTACCGCGGCGCCGCGGCCAAGCTGTTCCGGGACAAGGTCGCCGCGGTCGAGGTGGTGGACGCCCAGCGGGTTCGCTTCCGGTTGAAAGAGCCGTGGCCGGACTTCATGGCCTTCTTCGGCACGCCGGCCACCGGAGCCGGCTGGATCGTGCCGAAGGCGTACGTGCAGAAGGTCGGCGACGACGGGTTCAAGAAGGCCCCGGTCGGCGCCGGCCCCTACAAGCTGGTGTCCTTCAATCCGGGGGTAGAGATGGTGCTGGAGGCCCACGATCGCTACTGGCGCAAGCCGCCCGCGGTCAAGCGCCTCGTCTTCCGCGTGGTGCCGGACGAGGCGACGCGCCTCGCCATGCTCAAGCGCGGCGAGGCCGACGTGGCCTACTCCATCCGCGGCGCGCTCGCCGAGGAGGTCAAGCGCACCGCGGGGCTCCGCCTGGCCCCTACCCTGCTGCCCGCGACCTTCTGGATCGACTTCACCACCGAGCAGTGGAATCCGAAGTCGCCGTGGCACGATCGGCGCGTGCGGCTGGCCGCGAGCGTGGCGATCGATCGCCAGGGCATCAACCTGGCCGAGACCCTCGGCTTCTCGAAGGTGGCGTCGAGCATCATCCCGTCGTCCTACGAGTACTACTGGGGGCCGCCGCCGATCCCCTACGATCCCGCGCAGGCGCGCCGCCTCCTCGCCGAGGCCGGCCTGCCCAACGGCTTCGACGCGGGCGACCTCGCGTGCGACGCCTCCTACACCAACGTCGCCGAAGCGGTGGCCAACTACCTCAAGGCGGTGGGGATCCAGACCCGGGTGCGGCCGATGGAGCGGGCCGCGTTCCTCGGCCAGTGGAAGGACAAGAAGATCCGCGGCGGGCTCATGCAGGCCGGCGCGGGCGCCTTCGGCAACGCGGCCACCCGGATCGACAACTACATGACCTCCGCCGGCACCTACGTCTACGGCACCTATCCCGAGATCGACGACCTGTTCGGCCAGCAGGCGCGCGAGCTCGATCGCAAGAAGCGCGAGGCCCTGCTCCACCAGATCCAGCGCGTCGCGGCGGAGCGGGTGATGTTCGCGCCGATCTGGGAGCTGGCGTTCCTGAACGGGGTCGGGCCGCGGGTGGAGGAGTCGGGGCTCGGGCTCATCGAGCACCATCCCTACTCGTCGCCGTACGAAGACCTCCGGCTCAAGGCTCGGTGAGGGCCGCCGCGTTGACACGCCGGGCCGCTCGCCTTATGGTGCGGGCTCAAAGGAGACCACGCCCATGTTGCAGCGACAGGTCGGCGACATCGTCATTCACCGGATCATCGAGTCCGAGCGTCCCGACTTCGACGCCGCCGGCTTCTTCCCCCAGGTCACCCCCGAGCAGTGGGCGCCGTATCGCGAGCGCCTCGCCGGCTGGGCGCTGGACCGGAAGGTCAACGGCCTCGTCTTCCCCATGCAGTCGTTCCTGGTCCGCACGCGGCACCACACCATCGTGGTCGATACCTGCGTGGGCGACCACAAGGAGCGCGCCCGCCCGAACTGGAACATGACCACGAGCGGCGAGTTCCTGCAGCGCTTCGCCGAGACCGGCGTGCGCCCCGAGCAGGTCGACTTCGTGCTGACCACCCACTTCCACACCGACCACGTGGGCTGGAACACCCGCTGGGAGAACGGCCGCTGGGTGCCGACGTTTCCGAACGCGCGCTACGTGATGTCCGAGAAGGAGTGGGCGTACTGGTCGGGACTGCACAAGGAGACGCCGCAGAACCAGATCGCCGACAGCGTGATCCCCATCGTGGAATCCGGGCTCGCCCAGATGGTCAAGAACGACTTCGCGATCGACGACGAGGTGCGCTTCGAGTCGACGTGGGGCCACACCCCCGACCACATGAGCGTGCACATCGCCTCCCGGGGGCAGCACGCGGTGATCACCGGGGACCTGATCCACTCCCCGGTGCAGCTGCAGGAGACCGACTGGGTGCCGCGTCCCGACTTCGACCCCAAGCAGGCCGCGGCCACCCGCCGCGCCTTCCTCGAGCGCTACTGCGAGCGGGACGTGCTCGTCTGCGCCTCGCACTTCCCCTCGCCCTCGTTCGGCCGCGTGGTGCGCGAGGGCAACGGCTTCTGGTTCGAGTACGAGAAGTCCTGACCGGGCCGCCCGGTGGTCTCGTATCCGAAGAACCGCGAGTGGCTCGCGCTGACCGTCGAGGAGCCGCTCGAGCCCGAGCGGCCCATCTGCGACCCGCACCATCACCTGTGGGACGGCGAGACCGCCCGGGTGGCCCCCCGCTACCTGCTCGACGAGATCGTGGCCGACGCGCGCGGCGGCCACCACGTGGTCTCCACCGTGTTCATCGAGTGCGGGGCCATGCTCAGGCCGGACGGGCCGGAGGCCTTCCGCGCGGTCGGCGAGACCGAGTTCGTGAACGGCATCGCGGCCATGAGCGCCTCCGGCCTCTACGGCCCCATCCGCGTCGCCGCCGGCATCGTGGGCACCGCGCCGCTGCGCCTGGGCGGAGCCGTGGGCGCCGTGCTCGACGCCCAGATCGCCGCCGGGGGCGGGCGCTTTCGCGGCATCCGCCTCGGTGGGGCGTGGGATCCGGATCCCGAGGTGCCGAATCACCGCACCCGTCCGCCCCAGGGCCTCTTCCTGCGCAACGACTTCCGCGCCGGCTTCGCCCAGCTGGCCCCGCGCGGACTGAGCTTCGAGGCGTGGTGCTACCACCGCCAGATCCCCGACGTGACCGCGCTGGCCCGCGCCTTCCCCGACACGACCATCGTGCTCGACCACTTCGGCGGCCCGGTGGGCGTGGGCTCCTACGCGGGCCGGGGGCGCGAGGTGTACGCGGAGTGGCGCTCCTCGATCGCCGAGCTCGCCACCTGTCCGAACGTGGTGGCCAAGCTGGGCGGGATCAACATGGAGGTCAACGGCTTCGGCTGGCACGAGCGACCGCGGCCGCCGTCCAGCCGGGAGCTGGCCGACGCCACCCGCCCGTACTACGAGTTCACCATCGAGCGGTTCGGCGTCGACCGCTGCATGTTCGAGTCGAACTTCCCGGTGGACGTGGTCAGCTGCAGCTACGTCGTGCTGTGGAACTCGTTCAAGCGCCTGACCGCAGCCTACTCGGCGGTCGAGAAGGCCGCGCTCTTCCACGACACGGCCGCGCGCGTGTATCGCCTCTCCGCATGATGATCGGCCGACGCCGGCTCCTCCTCGGTGCCGCCGCGGCGCTGGCCGCTCCGGGGCGCGCGCGCGGCCAGCCGGCCGCGGGGAAGATCCACCGCATCGGGGTGCTCGGCTCCACGTCGCCGACGGTCCACGGCGCCTTCGTGGACGCCTTCCGCGCCGGGCTTCGCGAGCGCGGCTGGGTCGAGGGGAAGAACGTGGCCATCGAGTACCGGTGGGCCCAGGGCGACTACACCCGTCTCGCCTCCCTCGCGGCGGACCTGATACGCGCGAAGGTGGATCTCATCCTCACCCACGGCACCCCGGGCGCGCGCGCGGCGCAGGGGGCCACCGCGACCATTCCCATCGTCAGCGCGATCAGCGGCGACGCTGACGCGACCGGCCTCGTGCAGAGCCTGGCCCACCCCGGCGGCAACATCACCGGCGTGACGTTCTCCTTCCCCGATCTCAACGCCAAGCGGGTCGAGATGATCACGGAGGCGGTCCCGCGGCTCAAGCGCGTGGCCGTGCTCATGAACGGCGCGAACGTGGGCAACGTGGTGACGTTCGACGCGATGGCCCGCTCCGCGCGAACCGTCGGCGTCGACATCGTCCAGCTCCTGGCGCAGCGCCCGGAGGAGTTCGACGGGGTGCTCGAGCCGATCGGCCGCGCGCGCGGGGACGCGGTGTGCGTCTACGAGGACGCGCTGTTCATCGCGCAGGCCGGCCGCCTCGCCGAGCTGGCCCGGCGACGGCAGCTGCCGAGCATCGGCTTCCGGGAGTACGCGGACGCGGGCGGGCTGCTCGGATTCGGCGTCAACTTTCCGGACGCCTGGCGTCGCGCCGCCGGCTTCGTGGACCGGATCCTCAAGGGCGCCCGGCCCGCGGACCTGCCGATGGAGCAGGCCGGCAAGTTCGATACGGTCGTGAACCTCCGGACCGCCCGGGCGCTCGGGCTCACGGTCCAGAGCAGCGTGCTGCTCCGGGCCGACACGGTGATCGAGTGATCGCCCGGCGCGAGCTGCTGGTGGGCATCGGGGCGCTGGCCGATCTCGAGACCGATCCCATCGAGGCGGGCTGGATCAAGAGCCTCGCTCGACCGGGAGGGAATCTCACCGGCTTCTTCCTCGACATCCCGGAGCTGAGCGGCAAGCTCCTCCAGTTCCTGGCCGAGGCGATGCCGCGCCTGCACCGAGTGGCCGTCCTGTGGGATGCGGACCTGGCCCGCCCCCAGCTCAACGCGACCGAGACGGCGGCTCGGACGCTCAAGTTCCAGCTCCAGTCGCTGCCCGTCCGGCACCCGGGCGAGTTCGCCGGCGCCTTCGAGCAGGCCCGCCAGCAGCGGGCGCAGGCGGTGGTCATCCCGTCGTCTCCGCTGATCTTCCAGAACCTGAGGCGACTCGGCGCGTTGGCGATCGAGCAGCGCTTGCCCGCCATCAGCGTCTTCCCCCAGTTCGCCGCCGCGGGCGGGCTCATGGGCTACGGGCCCAACCTCGCCGACCTGTTCCGGCGCGCGGCCGGCTACGTGCACCGGATCCTCAAGGGGGCGGTCCCCGCGGACCTGCCGATCCAGCGGCCGGTGCTGTTCGTGCTCACCATCAACGCCGGGACGGCGAAAACACTCGGGATGACCCTGCCTCACTCGCTGATTTTGCGGGCGGACCAGCTGATCGAGGCGTGACGAGGTGCCCGTCCCCGAGCGGGCATTTGCCCCGATCTCGGTGAAATCCCCAGGGTAAAAACCCCGGGCCGGCTCGCCGGCGTCTATTGCGTCCCGATGCCGTGCGTCAACCGCCGTGCCGGACCCTGACAAGTGGCTGTTCTTCCTCGACTGACCGCCGGTTCCGAGCCATGTCGCCAATGACCGCGTGCCCGCGGCATACGCCTTGCTCGCGGTCTCCGTTTCAGCCGTGGTGACGGCTCCGAGCCGCGGAGCCGATCCGAGACGACCGTGCGGGACCTGGAGAAGGGCATCCCCCACCGAGATGTGAACCCAGGCCGGCGTGTCGCTTGCCGGAGCGCATGGAGCGGGCGCGGCCGCTACGGCCGGTCTCGGAAACCTGATGGACGACGACGCACACTCCGCGGGCCCGGCCGGGCCTCCGGTCGTGGTCGCCGCGCCGGCCCGGCCACGGCTGCGTCCTCCCTTCGACACCTGGTCGGCCGAGGTCCTGCTCGAGCACTTCGCGACCCGCACCGACGTGCACTTCTTCGCGGTCGCGGACGAGCTCGAGAGCCGGCCCGACACGATCGAAACGGTGCTGGACCACCGGTTCGAGCTCAACGAAGAGACACACCGCCTGCACGCGTTCTCCTACGCAGTCGGGCTCGGAATCGCCTACCGCGACACCGGCGACCGGCGCCATCTGGACCGCTGGATCGCGCTGACCGACTCCTGGATCCGGGCCGCCCGGACCGGATCCATCGCGGCCGACGTGACCGCACGGCGGGTGCAGAACTGGATTTCCGCCTACCACTTGTTCGTGGCCGAGGGCGACGCGCGCGCGATTCCGCCCGACTTCCACCTCCGCTTCCTCGCCTCGCTGGACGAGCAGGTGAGCTTCCTGAGCGGGCACCTGACGCCCGATCGCCACCGCCGCGCGCTCGAGCTCGGCGCCGTGTTCCTCGCGGGCGTGGTGTTCCCGGAGCTGGCCGCCGCGGCGGCCTGGCGAGCGATCGCGCTGCCGGAGCTGGTGCACGACCTGAAGGCCGAGCTGCTCCCGGACGGCGTGCACGGCTCGCTGTCCACCGACCGGCACCATCGGGTGCTGAAGCACTACCTGGGCGTGCGACGCCTCGCCGCCGCCAATTCCATCGCGGTGCCTGCCGAGATGGACGCGACGCTGATTCGGGCGCTGGAGTTCTCGATGCACGTGCACAACCCGGCCGGCATCGTCCCCAGCTTCTCCGACGGCGACGTGCGCGGGCACCTGGATCTGTTGCGACAGGGCCACGAGCTGTTCGGCCGCGACGACATGCTCTTCGTCGCGACGCGCGGACTCACCGGCACCCCGCCCGCCGCGCGCTCGGCCGCGTTCCCCGAGGCCGGCTACTACGTCGTGCGCAGCGGCTGGGGCGCCGACGGCCGCGACTACCGCGACGAGCAGCACCTCGTGCTCGACTGCGGCCCGCTCGGCGCCGGCGACCACGGCCACTTCGACTGCCTGAGCGTCGAGCTGTACGGCCTCGGGCGGGCGCTCGTGGTCGACCCGGGCCGCTACACCGACCGCGAGTCCGGGGAGACCAACTGGCGCGCGCGGTTCCGGTCGACCGCGGCTCACAACACGGTCACGGTGGACTACCGGAGCCAGACGCGCTACGAGCCGCTGCCCGGCCGGCCGGGCGGCGACGGCTCGAACGGGCGCACGCGATACCACGTCACCGGTCCCGCCCCCGAGCACCGCCTGATCGAGCGGATCTGCCAGGACGGCTTCGACCTCTTGCACGGCAGCGCTCGCAGCCACGAGTACGACGCGGTACACGAGCGGCGGATCTTCTTCGTGGACGGGCGCTACTGGGTAATCGCGGACAGCCTGGTGGGCCATCGCGAGCACCTCTACGAGGCGCGGTTTCATCTGGGCGAGTGGGCGCAGGACCGGATCACTCTGAACGAATCGCCCAGCCTCCTGGCCCTCGTCTCCCCGCATCTGCTCATCGTGGCGCCGCGTCAGGAGGGCCTGACCCTCCAGCTGGAGCCCGGTCACGTCTCGCATCGGTCTGGCAAGAAGCTCCCGGCGCCGGTGGCCTGCTTCGGCGTCCGGGCCGCGCGTGCCACCCTGGTCGCGTTGCTCCTGCCTTGCCGCCAAGTGCCGCTGCTGATGCCGGTGATCGAGGAGATCCGAGTAAGCCACGTGAACGGGCGGGCCGCCCCCCTCGCCCGCGCCTTCACGATCTCGCTGGGCGCCGAGCACGACGTCCTGTTCTTCGGCGGGAAGCCCGATCAGGAGTACCGATTCGATTCCTTCGTCTTTACCGGCCGCCACGTGCTGGTGCGGAGGAACGCGGCCGGCGCCGTCGTCCGCGTCCACACCCACGAGGGTGCGGATCTCCGGGAAGGCGGCTCCCCCGTGCAGCTCGGCACGAGTCCGGCTCCGCGGCGGAACGCGTCGTGAGAAGGTCGGCGCACGCGCGGTACCGGTCGCAGCTGACCGCACTCGCCGCCGATGCGCTGCCGGTATCCATCGTCGAGCGGGCGGGTCGCGACCGCGGCTGGTGGCCGCCGGAGCGCCGCTGGATCCGCACCTACGGGCGGTTCGATCCCCATCACGAGCCCTACGTGATCGTCGTGCTCGAGACCGAGCAGGCGCCGCAGGCGCTGGTCCGGATCGAGGTCTTCCACAAGGAGCCCGGCGCGCGAGTGGCGGACCACTGGTGCCTGCGAGATGGCACCGTGGGCTGGCTGCGGGTCAGCCGCTTCACGTCGGATCCGTCACTGCCCGGCCTCGTCGCGCTGCTGGCCAACGGCGGGCGGCCGGCCGTGGTGGGCTACCGCCCGTCCCGCCGCTGCACGATCCGGTGCGATCGCGGCGACGACGTCTGCTACGCGAAGGTCTACCGCGGCAACGACGGCGAGCGCCGCCACCTCGAGGGAGAGGCGCTCTGGGCCGCCGCCACGCGCGGGGAGCTGGGCTTCCGAGTCGCCCGCCCCGACCGCTGGGATCCCCTCACCCGGACGGTGTGGCAGCATCAGGTCGACGGCGATCCCATCGGCGACCGCCTGGCAGGGTCCGAGGGCGCACGGCTGGTGCATCGGATCGGCCGAGCCGCCGGGTCGCTCGCGTGCTCGACGGTCGAGCCGCGGGAGACGTTCGATTCGGCGGCGCAGCTCGCGAGCACGGTCCAGGCCGGCGCCGAGCTGTGCGCGCGCGTGCCACACGTCGCCGACACCGTGTCGGCCTTGCTCGAAAAGCTCCTCTTCCGGCGTCACGACTCCGGACGGCGTGGCCTCCGACCGATCCACGGCGCGCCTCGCGCCAAGCGGTGGCTCGACGACGGCACCACCTTGGGCCTGCTGGGCTTCGACGGCCTGGCCTGGGGTGACCCGGAGCGGGACGCGGCCGCCTTCCTCGGCGGGCTGGAGGGCGCATCGGACCTGGCGGTGCCGATCGGCGATCTCGCCGAGGCGTTCCTGGCCGGCTACGAGTCGGTGGCCGGGCCGCTCGACCGCGCGCGGCTGGCCGTCTACCGCGCGCACCAGCGGCTCGCCACGGCGCTCCGCAACGCGCGGGCGGTGCGCCCCGACGGCGACGCGTGCGCCGAGCGCGATCTGGCCCGCGTCGCGGAGTGCGTCGGCTGAGCTGAGGAGTCCTGATGCGCGAGGTCGCGCGATTGGAGTACCATGCCCTCTCGACGACCCATCCCCCACTCTTGCGCTGGAGGCCTCGCGATGACGCACAACGGCCACCTGGACGCCCGCACGCTCCGCGCCCGCCTCACCCATCCGGTCATCGACGCCGACGGCCACTGGCTGGAGTATTCGCCGGTGATGCGGGAAGAATTCCGCCGCATCGGCGGCGACGCCGCGGTCGAGGGCCTGGCCCTGGCGAGCCAGCGCGTGCCCAACTCGCTCAAGATGACGGTGGCCGAGCGCAACCGGCGCCGCGTCGGGCAGGAGGCGTTCTGGTCGTCGCCGTGCGAGAACGTGCTCGATCGCGCCACCGCCATGATGCCGCGGCTCATGCACGAGCGGCTCGACGAGCTGGGCATCGACTTCTCGGTGGTCTATCCGACCGCGGGGCTCTCCTATCACCGCATGCAGGACACCCGGCTGCGCCGGGCCATCTGCCGCGCCTACAACGTGTTCACCGCCGATCAGTTCCGCGGCCTCGAGGACCGCGTCATCCCGGCCGCGATCATCCCGATGTACACGCCGGAGGAGGCCATCGAGGAGATCGAGTTCGCGGCGACGGAGCTCGGCTACAAGGTCATCATGGTCGGCGGCATGATGCGCCGCCCGGTGCCCGCACTCGCCGAGGAGCGCCCGGACGCGGCGGGCCTCGTCGAGTGGTACGACGTCATCGGCATCGACAGCCCGCACGACTACGATCCGGTCTGGCGGACGTGCCGCGAGCTGCGGCTGGCCCCGAGCTTCCACAACGGCGCCCGCTCGATCCTGCTGCGCAACTCGCCGTCGAACTTCTGCTACAACCACATCGGCCATTTCGCCTCGGCCGGCCACGCGGTGGCCAAGGCGCTGTTCTTCGGCGGGGTGACCCGCCGCTTCCCCGATCTCAACTTCGCGTTCCTCGAGGGCGGGGTGGGCTGGGCCTGCATGCTCTACGCGGATCTCATCGGCCACTGGGAGAAGCGGAACGGGCAGGCCATCCAGTCGACCCATCCGAGCCGGCTCGACCGCGGCCGGCTGCTGGAGCTGGCCCAGCAGTACGCGCGGCCGGAGGTGGTGGAAGCGGTCCGGCGCGGCGAGGGCCTGGAGGGCGACTCCAACTCCACCCTCACCGGCGGCGTGGAGGACGTCGACGACTATTTCCGCTGCCGCATCGAGAAGAAGCAGGACATCCGCGATCTCTTCGTCCCGCGCTTCTACTTCGGCTGCGAGGCCGACGATCCCACCAACGCGTGGGCGTTCAACACCGCGGCCAATCCGATGCGCGCCCGCCTCAACGCGATCTTCAGCTCCGACATCGGCCACTTCGACGTGCCGGACATGACCGCGGTGGTGCCCGAGGCCTACGAGCTGGTCGAGCACGGGCTGCTCGGCGACGACGACTTCCGCGACTTCATGTTCGGCAACGCGGTGCGCTTCTGGGGCGAGGTCAACCCCGACTTCTTCAAGGGCACCGCGGTCGAAAAGGCCGCCGCCGAGGTGCTGGCGCAGCCCGCCGCCCGGCGATGACCCGGAGGCCGTGGCGCCGGTCGGCGGAATTCTGCTAGCATCCAGCGCCATGGCCGACGTCACTCCCGCGGTTCGCGCCGATCTCGCGCCCACCGGCACGCTCCGCGCCGCCATCAACTACGGCAACGCGATCCTCGCCACGAGGGACCGGGCCACCGGCCAGTCGCGGGGCGTGGCCGTCGACCTGATGCACGACATCGGCGAGCGCCTGGGCGTGCCGCTGGCGATCGTGCCGTACGACAGCGTGGCCGCGATGGGCGACGCCGCCCCGACCGGCGTGTGGGACATCGCGTTCCTCGGATCGGACCCGGCGCGCGAGAAGCTCATGGGCTTCACCGCCGCGTACCTCGAGATCGAGGCCACCTACCTGGTGCCGGGCGCCTCGCCGCTGCGCACCGCCGCCGACGTCGATGGCGACGGCGTCCGCGTGGCCGCGCCGGCGCGGGCCAACTACGAGCTGTTCCTCGGCCGCAACCTGAAGCGGGCGACGCTGGTGTCGACGCCGAGCGGCGACGCCGCCTTCGAGATGCTCGCGGCCGGCCGGGTGGAGGCGCTCGCCGGGCTGACCCAGAGCCTGCTGGGCCTCGTGCCGAAGCTGCCCGGATCGCGGCTCGTCGAGGGACGCTTCATGGGCGTCCAGCAATCCATCGCGGTGCCGAAGGGCAAGGACGCGGGCCTGCGCTACCTGCGCGCGGTCGTGGAGGACGCCAAGCAGTCCGGGCTCGTCGCGCGCGCCATCGAGCGCACCGGCGCCAACGGTGTGTCGGTGGCGCCGCCCGGGCCATAGTCCGCACAGCGCCAATGACCCATAGCGAGATCGTCAGCTTCCTCTGGGGCGTCGCGGACCTCATTCGCGACACCTTCAAGCGCGGCAAGTACCAGGACGTGATCCTGCCACTCACCGTCCTGCGCCGGCTCGACTGCGTCCTAGCCCCCTCCAAAGAGAAGGTGCTTCGCCGAAAGGAAGATCTCCGCGGCAAGGGGCTACAGGACCTGGATGCGCAGCTCCGCCGGGCGTCCGGCTTTGCCTTCTACCTTCTACAACACCTCCCGCTACGACTTCGACAAGCTCCGCGCCGACGCCCCCCAGCTCGCGGCCAACCTGCGCAACTACATCGCCGGCTTCAGCCCGAATATGCGCGAGGTGCTCGAGCGCTTCGACTTCGACAACACCATCAGCAAGCTGAACGAGGCCGGCCTGCTCTTCAAGGTGCTGGAACGCTTCAAAGCCGTCGATCTTCATCCCGGGGTGGTCGACAACGCCACGATGGGGACGATCTTCGACGGCGACACCCGCACGGTCACCCGTGACGGCGTCAAGGAAGAGGCCGTGGTCAGCAAGATCTTCCCGACCACCCACTTCGGGTTCCGCAAGATCACGGTCGAGCGCCCCTTGCGTCTCAACTTCCACGCCACTCCCGCCCGTCTCGCGCGCTTGGAGCACGAGCGCGGCTTCCTGGCGCTGGCCCAGTCGAAGAAGGAGAGCGCGGCCGGCGCCAAGGAGCAGGCCGCCGGCCGCGAGCAGCAGGAGGCGATCCGTGCCCTGCTGCGCACGCTGCCCCCGACCCTCTACAAGGACCGGCGCGGGTTCGAGACCGCGTTGGAGGCAGCAGCGCGCTCGGCCAGCGTGAAGATGGCGTCCCCGGTAGCGCGGGCCATCCTCGCCGCCCTGGCCGAGCGCGATGAGTCGGCGGCCATCTGCCGCGACCCGGCGGGTGCCGCAGAGCCGGATCCCGAACTGCGTGACACCGAGAGCGTCCCCCTCGCCGAGCCGGTCGAGGCGTTCTTCGAGCGCGAGGTCAAGCCGCACGTCCCCGACGCCTGGATCGACACCGCTCGCCGCGACGACAAGGACGGCCAGGTCGGCATCGTCGGCTACGAGATCAACTTCAACCGCTACTTCTACCGCTACACCCCGCCCCGTCCGCTGGAACAGTTCGAGGCCGACATCAAAGCGCTGGAGAAGGACATCGTCCGCATGCTGGCCGAGGTGACGGGGACGACGGCACGGGACGTGGTTGAATGAGTCCGGCCCGACGTCCCGGCGATCGGCGGCCGTCGTACGAGAGCTACAAGGATTCTGGTGTTCAGTGGCTCGGCTCAATCCCTACCCACTGGACCACTTCACGACTCAGAGCGACTGATCGAGCTACTCCAGGACAAGCGTGCCGCCTTATCACACGGGCGGTCACCGGTGGCCTCGACCCAACCGTTCCGATGAAGGCCATTGGGACCTGAAGCGACTCTGGCACCTGACGCCTTCCGATCGGCGAATCATGTATGGGATCGTGCTTCCGGGCCCAAGCGTCGAGGACGGTATCCCGATCGTCAAGGGTGGCGACGTCAATTCGGACCGTTTGCGCCTCGAACGCCTCAGCCGGACGTCCCGGGAGATCGAGTCCGGGCATGTCAGGTCGCGGCTTCGTGGAGGGGACCTCGTCTTCGCAATCCGAGGCAGTATCGGGGAAGTTGCAATGGTTCCCGAAGAACTAGAAGCCGCAAATCTCACCCAGGATGCCGCGCGCGTAGCCTACATCCCAGCTCTCCATGGGCCTTGGCTCCTTTATGCGCTGAAGTCTTCATCTGTCTTTGCTCAGCTCGACGCCGGAGCACTCGGGGCGACCATTCGGGGCATCAACATCCGCGACTTGAAACGTGTATCTCTCCCGATACCACCAAGGCAGGAGCAAGAAGGTATCGCAGCGTTTCTGGATACCAAGACCGCTCAGATTGACGTCCTCGTCGCCAAGGTTCGGAATGCGATCGAGCGGCTGAAGGAGCTACGGACTTCGCTCATCTCCGCCGCGGTGACGGGGAAGATCGACGTCGGTCGGGCCTGAAGGCCCGCGAGGTTGATTCCACTTTCTACTTGACGGCCTCATCCGGAAGGCCTGGACACAGCCGAGCTCTAGCCGGATTTGCCTATCCAGTCGTCCATCCCCACCGCCTGCTCGTTGACCGGCCTCCATCCCACGACGAATCATCTCCCGCTCGACGATCGCCCGTCCTGACCGCTCCGCGGCGCTCTCCAACTGCGGGGTTAAAGTTGGCGAAGATCACACGGGAGATGCGCCATGGAAATCCTCACAGGTGAAGGGGGTCTTCTCTGCAACCCGCAGCGTATCCAGGAACTGGACCGTCTCGGCGACGAGATCGCCGAGCTGTCGGCGCATCTGGACGCCGCGACGGCTCGGCTGCTGGAGCTGATCCGCGAGTTCGACCGCCGCGGGGGCTGGAACACCGGCTTCAGATCGTGCGCGGAATGGCTGACGTGGCGGGTCGGGCTGAACCCGGGCGCCGCCCGCGAGCGCGTGCGGGTGGCGCGGGCCCTGGGCGCACTGCCCCGCCTGGCCGACGCGCTCTTCCGAGGGGCCCTCTCCTACTCCAAGGTACGAGCGCTGACTCGTGTGGCCACGCCGGAGACGGAAGAACGGCTCCTGGCGGTCGGGCGAGCGGGGACGGCCGCGCATGTCGAGCGCATCGTGCGGGGCTGGCGGCAGGTCGACCTCTCGGCGGAACGCCGGGTGGCCGCTCAACAGCATGCCCGACGCGGACTGTACCTGTTCGAGGACGAGGATGGCACGGTCATCGTGCGGGGACGGCTCGCGCCAGAGGTGGGAGCCCTGCTACGGCGCGCGCTCGAGGCCGGCCGTGAGGTGCTCTATCAGCGAGCACGACAGGAGGGGCCGGTCGGCGCAACGGACCCAGCGACGGAGCCACCGACCAGAGCCCAGCAGCAGGCGGATGCGCTCGCCCTCGTGGCGGAGACGGCATTGCATCAGGGTCTGGACCCGGGAACCCCGGGGGAGCGCTACCAGGTGGTGGTGCACGTGGATGCCCCGGTGCTGGCGGATCCGACGCAGCCGGGGCAAACGGTGCTGGAAGACGGGATCCGCGTTTCCGCGGAAACGTCCCAGCGCCTGGCGTGCGACGCGAGCCGGGTGGTGCTGCGGCACGACAGCGAGGGACGCGTGGTGGAGATCGGGGCGAGAACCCGGACCATCCCGCCGGCGCTCCGACGAGCGCTCCAGCAGCGGGACCGGGGCTGCCGCTTCCCCGGCTGCGGGGTTCGGGTCACCCAGGGCCATCATCTTCACCACTGGGCGCAGGGTGGCCCGACAACGCTCTCCAACCTGGCACTGCTCTGTCGACGGCATCACCGCGCGGTCCACGAGGAGGGATACCAGGTCGAACGTTACTCGGACGATGGCTTGCGATTCCGACGCCCCGACGGAAGGGAGTTGCCCGAGGTGCCAGCACCGGGTGCCGTGCCTGCGGAGCCGGTAGAAGCGATCCGGGCTTGCCATGCGGCGCAGGGACTCTCCATCGACGCCAGGACCGGGCGATCGGCCTGGCTGGGCGAGCGCCTGGATCTGGGCTGGACATTGGAGGTACTGCGCCCGCTGGCCAGTGGAGCGCCATCGGGTCCGTCCGGAAATTGAGTCCCTGGCTTAAGATGGTCCCGGCGCAGGGATGGAGATCTCCGAGCGGAGCTTCGAGGACGCCATCGAGCAGGGGTTGCTCCAGCACGGCCCCGATGCCGCCGCCGCGGCTGGCAGGGCTCGCGAGACCCTGTCGCCGTATGGCGACGTACCGGGAGGCTACCGGCGCCGGCGGCCCGAGGACTACGACCGCACGCTCTGCCTTCCCCCGCGCGATGTCGTGGACTTCGTCCTGGCCACCCGCTGAAGTGGAAGGGCATGGAGGCAAGCCCCGAGGGAGACTTCTACGTCCGCAGTGGCCCGGGCAGCGTACGCCTTGCGCCGGACAGCGCCCGCAAGTACGTCCGGACGCGGTTCAGGACGGGCGGCGGATCGCCCTGAGCACTGCCCTACCGCGTCCGGCCGCCCGGGGCGTGCACGAACGGCAGCCGCGCGAACTTGACCCGGTCCGCCTCGATCACGAGGGTGACCGCGTCGGGGTTCCGCCACGGGAACGGCTTGCCGGTGTACTTCTGCGCGGTCTCGTCCTTCACCACGAACGTCGGGTCCGGCCGGCGCTCGACCACCCGGCCGCGGATCTGCGCCTCGACGTACGGGTTGCCGCCGTCCACGATGGACAGCGCCACCCGCGGGTCGCGGCGGGTGTTCTTCGCCTTGAGCGAGCCCTCCCCCGTCCCGACCAGGATGCGGTCGCCCTCGCGCGTGACCCAGACCGGCGCCGACTGGGGCGAGCCGTCGGACATGAGCGTCGCGAGGTGGGCGAAGTTGGGGCCGTCGAGCAGCTGCTTGACGTCGTCGCTGAGCGGCATCGGCATATGGACCTCCTGGGAGAGATAGTGTACCCGGCGGCGGCCTGAGGCCATGACGAGGCGGCGAGGGCGGCAGCTGCGGCAGCTGCCGGCGATCGTGGGGGCGCGGCCGCGTGTCCTGTTCGTGGGGATCAACCCGTCGCTGCGGTCGGCCGAGGTGGGCCACCATTTCGCGGGGCCGGGCAATCCGTTCTGGCGGCTGCTGCACGCGGCCCGGCTGATCCCCACCGCCTTCACCTACGCCGACGACGGGCGGCTGCCCGAGCACGGGCTGGCGCTCACCAACATCGTGCCTCGCGCGACCCGGGCCGCCGCCGAGCTGACGCGCGCCGAGTTCGCGGCCGGGCGCGTGCAGCTGGCGCGGCGGATCCGCCGCGCCCGCCCCGAGGTGGTGGCCTTCGTGGGCGTCACCGTGTACCGGGCGTTCTTCGGCGCGGCCGCCTCCGGCGGCCCCGGGCCCAAGCGAGAGCGGATCGGCCGCGCGCGCGTGTTCGTGCTCCCGAACCCCAGCGGGCTCAACGCCTCCTATCCCGGCTTCGGCGACAAGCTGATCTGGTTCCGGCGGCTGCGGCGCTGGGTGTAGACTCGACCCCTCACGGAAGGAGGATTCGCGATGCGACTGGCCGGCAAGATCGGGATCGTGACCGCGGCGGCCTCCGGCATGGGCCGGGCCGGCGCGCTGCGCTTCGCCCGCGAGGGCGCGCAGGTCGCGGTGGTGGACGTGGACGCGGCCGGCGTGACGCGCGTGGTGGACGAGATCACCGCCGCGGGCGGCACCGCGCACGGTCTGGTCGCCGATCTCACCGCGGACGAGGACTCGCGCCGCATCGTGTGGGACACGGTGAGCCGCTTCAAGGGCCTCGACTTCGTGTGGAACCACGTCGGGCATCCGGGGCCCGCCGCGGTCGAGGGCATCGACATGGTCGCCTTCGATCTGGCCATCTCTCTCAACCTCCGCTCGATCCTGCTCACCACCGAGGCGGCCATCCCGGAGCTGCGCGCCCGCGGGGGCGGCAGCCTGCTCTACACCGCGTCGACCTCCGGGTTGCAGGGCTCCGCCTACAGCCCGGTGTACTCGATGTGCAAGTTCGGCGTGGTCGGCTTCGTCAAGAGCCTCTCGGTGCGGCTGGCGCCCGAGAAGATCCGGGTCAACGCGGTGTGCCCGGGTCCCATCGACACGCCGATGCTGCGCGTGTTCGTGGCGCGCCCCGACCAGAAATCCACCGCGGGCATGGATCCCGAGGACCTGGTGCGGCGGCGCGCCGCCGGCTCGGTCCCGCTGGGGCGCACCGGCCGGCCCGAGGAGATCGCCAACGCCGCGCTCTTCCTGCTCTCCGACGAGGCGTCGTTCATCACCGGCGCGGCACTGCCGGTCGATGGCGGGGTGACCGCGGCCTGACCCCCACGACGCGGGAGCCCATGGCGCGGCCGCCCTGGTCGGAGTGGACGCTCGTCCACCTGGTTCGCGGCCAGGCCGCTCGGCACGGCGATCGCCCGTTCGTGCGGTTCGAGGACGGGCAGGGCTTCACCTTCCGCGAGCTGCACGACGAGACCGACGCCCTCGCCGCCTCGCTGGCCGCCCTCGGCGTGCGGGCCGGCGATCGCGTCCTGAGCCTCATCGGCAACCGCGCCGAGGCGATGGGCCTGCTGTTCGCGACGGTGAAGCTGGGCGCGATCTGGGTGCCGATCAACACCGCGCTGCGCGGGGCGTTCCTCGAGCATCAGCTTCACAACGCGGAGCCGCGCGTCGTCGTCATCGAGGACGCCCTGGCCTCCAACCTGGCCGACGTCACCGTCGGGGTCATGCCCGAGGCGCTGATCGTGGTGGGCGATCCCGCCACGCCGACGCCGCCGTGCCTGGCCGGGATCCGCCGCCTGGGCTTCCGGGACCTGCGCGGCCTTCCGGCCCCGCGCGATCACGCGCTCGGCACGCCGGACCCGGGCGACGTGGCCATGATCCTCTACACCTCGGGGACGACCGGCCCCTCGAAGGGCGTGCTGATCCCGCACGCCCACTGCTTCCTGTTCGGGCTGGGCACCGCGGAGGCGACCGCGCTGACCCCGGCCGACCGCTACTTCATCTGCATGCCGCTCTTCCACGCCAACGCCCTGCTCCTGCAGTTCGTGGGCAGTCTGATCGCCGGCGCGGAGGTCGCGGTCGCCGAGCGATTCCGGGCGAGCACGTGGCTCGCCGAGGTGCGCGCCGCGCAGGCCACCGTCACGAACGGACTCGGGGTCATCCCCGAGTTCATCTTCCGCCAGCCGCCGACCGATCGCGATCGGGACCACCGCCTGCGCCTGATCGTCTCGGTGCCGGTCGCCGAGGAGTGGGGCCACGCGTTCGAGTCGCGCTTCGGCGTGCCGTTCATGCAGCTGTTCGGCATGACCGAGTGCAACATCGTGGCCTACACGCGCCTGGGCGACGCGCTGGTCCCGGGCTGCGCCGGCTATCTGCTCACCGAATGGTTCGACGTACGCATCGTGGACCCCGACCGCGACGTGACGCTGCCGTTGGGACGCGTCGGGGAGATCGCGATCCGACCCAAGGTGCCGGGCGGCTTCATGGCCGGCTACTTCCGCATGCCGGACCGGACGGTGGAGGCCTGGCGCAACCTGTGGTTCCACACCGGCGACGCCGGGCGTCTCGACGATCAGGGCCGGCTGCACTACGTCGACCGCATCAAGGACTGCATCCGCCGGCGCGGCGAGAACATCTCGAGCTTCGAGATCGAGCAGGTCCTGAACGCGCACCCCGCGGTGGCGGAGTCGGCGGTCGTCGGCGTGCGCCTGGCCGGCGCGGGCGGCGAGGACGAGGTGAAGGCCTGCGTGGTGGCCGCGCCGGGCGTCACCCTCGATCCGGTGGCGCTGCTCGACTGGTGCACGCCTCGCATGCCGCACTTCGCGGTCCCCCGCTTCGTCGAGGTGGTCACCGACCTCGCCAAGACCGCCACCGGCAAGCTGCAGAAGACCGCGCTGCGGCAGGCCGGCATCACCGCCGCGACCTGGGACCGCGAGTCGATCGGCTACGTGGTCCGACGCTGACCCACATTCGACCCGACCCTTCTCAGGAGGCCCCGATGGCGACGCACCAGCCGCTGCCGCCGCAGATCGAGCAGTTCATCCACGACAATCCGCAGGGCGTCCTGACCTCGTTCCGGCGCAACGGCATGCCGCAGCTCAGTATCGTGACGGTCTACCCGCGCGACGGCGGCGTCGGCATCTCCATCACCGAGACCCGCATGAAGTTCAAGAATCTGGTGCGCGATCCCCGCTGCTCGGTGCTGATCTCGCACGCCGATTGGTGGTCGGGATTCCTGGTCTTCGAGGGCAAGGCCGAGCTGACCCACTCGGGCAACACCGATCCCGAGGCCCTCCGGGCGGCGCGGCGCCACATCTACAGCGCCACCACCCGCCGGCGCAGCCGCGACTGGGCCGAGTACGATCGCATCGCGGCGCAGGACAAGCGCGTGGCGATGCTGCTGCGGCCGGATCACGTCTACGGGACGGCGCTGGCCCGGATGCGCGAGGCGCTGGCCAAGTAGCGGCCGGCCCTACCCGGTAATCCTTGCCGCTCGGTCGCGGCCGGGCCGCCGCCGCAGGCGCCATCGCGGCTTCGAGGCCGCGACTCGCCGGGCGGCACGGCGGTTGCCTTCATCCTCCGGCAGATCGGCCAGGAGGTGCAGCCATGATGGGTCGGACGACGCTCGTGCTCGGGACGCTGCTGATCGCGGGAAGCTTCGCGGCGACGAAGGACCTGGGGTACGACGATGCACCGGTGGTGACGCAGCAGGCCGACTCGGCGGCGGCCGAAGCGGCGGCCGGCGATTGGTGGCGGCAGGACGCGGTGACGGTCCAGCCCGACCAGATCTTCGAGAGCTGAGCGGCCGGCGATAGCCACAGCCTCCCCGCGTCATCGCTGCCCGACGGGGACAGAAATCCTCCCGTCGGGCAGGTTGCCGCTCCGCGCGCGATGTGCCGCCTCACAACGGTGCGATCTCGCGGCACACCCGCGCTGGCACGTGCGATGCCATCCGATTGGCCCGGGGCGACATTCAGGCTCCGGGAGGTGGGCGATGTTCCCTTCGGCGCCGCTTTC